>Ga0065720_1003955_pt1 | contig 11329 bp, 12 predicted proteins | sample Thericmetagenome_FD_59107 | JGI IMG/M metagenome (GOLD analysis project Ga0065720, IMG submission 59107) | Thermophilic microbial communities from the Joint Bioenergy Institute, California, USA of rice/straw/compost enrichment - eDNA_2 v2... | ecosystem: Engineered > Solid waste > Grass >... | reverse complement strand
GACAGCGGGGACTTGTGCGGGGCTCCTACGGTCGGGGGCATCGTCTCGTCGGGACTTCACCCGACGCTGCTCACGAGGAGTCCCGATGCCCTCACCTCGACCCAGCCGTCTGCTGGCCGTCGCCGCCGCGACGGTGTGTGTGATCGCTCTCGCCGCCTGTGGGTCCACCGAGACGCCCGGCGGCACCCCCTCCGAGACGGCGACCGGCGAGGGCCAGTTCGGCACCACCGCCCCCTCGCCGACCGACGAGGCCACGCCGGCGTCCACTGCCACGACCCCCGGCGGCGGCGGTGGAGGTGGCGGCGGAGGCAACGCCAACCCGTACCCGAGCAACCCCGCCGACTACGGCCTGGAGATGCTGCGGGCGATCGCCGCCGGCAACGACGCGCGCATCGTCGACCTGTCCAGCCTTACCACGGCCCAGTACATCGAGAATCAGAACTACAAGGCCCGCAACGGCCAGTGGACCCACACCAACTGCGAGTCGGGCTCGTGCTACTACTACAACCAGACCGGTGACATCGCCTCGATCGGCATCGACAACGGTCGCCTCGGTCAGAAGTCGGCGGTGACCTCGGTCAACATCGAGGGCGGTTCATTCCCGACCGAGGCCGGCGGGTACGTCCAGGCGTTCATCCGGCACTGGATCGACGGCTCCACGGTCGGCATGCGTGCCCACGCGACGCCCGAGGTGGTCAGCTTCATCCAGCCCAGGAGCCGACCGACTGGCGGCTTCGTCACCCAGCCAACCCCGTGCGGGAGCGGGCGGCTCTGCCTGGACAGCGGGCGCGAGCTGGCCGGTGGCCAGCCGTTCGGCGACATCATTCACTGGGTGGTCGACCAGAACAAGCTCGGCGGGCCGAACGCCATCATCAGCGCCTCGGCGTAACAGGGCCTTGTCGTGACACGGCGCCGTCGTACCCCGGACCGGGCGCCGACCGGTCAGAATTCCCGAGGCGATCGGCAACCCTGATCGTTGGACCTGATCACCCGTGGACCTGACCGTGGAGCCGCCTAGTGGACGTCGCGATGGTCGCCCGGCTGCAGACGGCCGAGGGCCGCGCGGCGCTCGCGGCGGCCGACGAGGCGCTGGACCGGGGTGACCCCCTCGCCGCCGCGCAGGCCCTGCGCGCCACGACGGTCGGCACCGGCCCGCGCGACGGGGTCGACACGGGCCCCATCGACGCCGACCTGGCCGCCGCGGCCCTGACCCAGGCCACGCTCCGTCGGCGGGCGGTGGGGAAGTTCGGCGCCGACGCGGGTCGCCTGCTCTACACCCGCACCGGGCTGGAGCAGGCGACCCGCTCGGTCGTGGCCGACCGCCGGGCGGCCCGCCTGGCCGACGCCGGGATCCGCACCGTGGCCGACCTCGGCTGCGGGATCGGGGCGGACACGCTGGCCTTCGCCCGGGCCGGCCTGACCGTACGGGCGGTCGAGGCCGACCCGGTCACCGCGGCCATCGCCGCCGCCAACGTGGCGGCGTGCGGCCTGGCGCGTACGGTCTCGGTCACCTGCGCCGACGCCACCGCGATCGGCCTGTCCGATGTGGACGCCGTGTTCTGCGACCCGGCGCGGCGGGAGGCCACCGGACGCCGGGTGTTCGACCCGGCCGCGTTCGCACCGCCGTGGTCCTTCCTGACGCACCTGCCCGCCCGGGTGCCTGTGACCGTCCTCAAGCTGGCCCCGGGCATCGACCATGCCCTCATTCCACAGGGCGCCGAGGCGGAGTGGGTCAGCGTCGACGGCGACGTGGTGGAGGCCACGATCTGGCACGGCCCACTCGCTGCCGTCCCCCGCCGGGCCACCGTCATCACCGACACCGCCGCCCGTTCGCTGACCGGTTCGGGCACCGCCACCGCGCCCGTCGCCGGCGTACGCCGGTACCTCTACGACCCGGACGGGGCCGTCGTCCGCGCGCACCTGGTCGCCGAGTTCGCCTCCACTGTGGACGGTGCGCTCGCCGACGCCCGGATCGCCTACGTCTTCGCCGACGCCCCGGTCGCCACGCCGTTCGGGACGGTGCTGGAGGTGGTGGCCCACCTGCCGTACGGGCTCAAACCCCTGCGCTCGGCCCTGCGGGCACACGGCGTCGGTGCCCTGGAGATCCGCAAGCGCGGCGTCGCCGTCGACCCCGACCGGCTGCGCCGCGAGCTGCGCCTGTCGGGCGACCGGTCGGCCACTCTGGTCCTCACCCGGCTCGGCACGCGCCCCACCGCCCTGCTGTGTCAGCGCCTGCCCAGTGGCCCGAACTGACCGCCGAGCGTGAAGCGTGCGCTCCCCCAGGGGCGGGGCGAGTAGGCTGCGGGCGTGGCAGGACAGGCGACTCCGGCGATCGCGGTGCTCGTCCGGCAGCGGATCGACCACCGCGTGCACTCGTACTCCGTCGATGCCGACACGCCCAACTACGGCGCGGCGGTCGCCGACGCCCTGGGCGTGGAGCACGCCCGGGTGTTCAAGACCCTGGTGACCGCCGTCGACGGCGACCTCACCGTCGCCGTGGTTCCGGTGACGGGCGACGTCGATCTCAAGGCGCTGGCGGCCGCGGTCGGCGGCAAGCGAGCCACGATGGCCGACCGGGCGCTGGCGGAGAAGACGACCGGCTATGTCCGGGGCGGGATCAGCCCGCTCGGGCAGCGCAAACGCCTGCCGACCGTGATCGACGAGTCGGTCACCGGCCACGAGACCGTGTACGTCAGCGCCGGGCGGCGCGGCCTGCAGGTGGAGCTGAAGCCGGCCGATCTCATCGCGCTCACCGACGCCGTCACGGCGAGGATCGCCACATAAGGCCCGCTCCGCCCTGCGGGTACGGCGACGCGGGCCGCCCCGAAACGCCCGGGACCTCGCCACGTGGACCCGGCCGCACCACAGTCCACATCGGTCACCACGTCGAGCAGACTGACCATTCTCGACGATCGGACCTGGCTGGCCCGCCCGCAGGGCACGCGCCGAGGACCAGCCGCAGGACAGGACAATCCGATCCAGCTCGCGGCCGCGTTGTCAGGTGAATCATTTATCGATGGATTCGTGGGTTGACGTGAACGGGCACTGTCGATAGCGTTTTCCGCATCATTGCCGGCCCGCGACACGCGGAACTCCTGGCACCTTTCCGGATCATGAATCGGGGGAAGACGCATGAAACGGAAGATCGCACGGCTGCTCATACCTTTGGCCGTCGTCACTGCATCGCTGGGCATCTTTGCCGCGCCGGCCCAGGCAGGCGCCGACTTCACTGTGACCGTCGGCTCGGAGAGCTGCTGGCTGTACGGCTACTACCTGCAGCCGGCTGAGGCTCGTGTCAGGGCGACAAGTTGCCACAAGGCTCAGGCTCGTGTCCGCTACATCACGGTGGGTGGCTCGTTCACCTATTCGTACGGCCCTGAGGTGTACCTCGGTTACGTCTCGCTCGCGACGGCTGGGACATCGATGGTCACGGAGCGAGCGGGCCGAGGCGCGATCATCGAGGGTGGTACCTACTGGTCGTCCTACAAGAGCTACATCGCCTGAGCGTTCATGAAACGCAATCTTTGTCTGACTTTGGCGCTGGTTGCTGTGCTGACGGGATGCACGTCCCAGCAACCGGCGCCATCGCCGTCACCGAGCCTGGCCGAGCCATTCCGCCGCCAGATCGAGCAATTCCTGGCCAGCGACGACCCCAGCGACCTCCAGCGGGCGATCCTCGCTGACTACTGGATCACCGACGCCGAGATGCGCGAAGCGGAGGAAGTCATGCGCCGCTGCCTCACGGACGCCCACCCCGACCTGCAGGTGACGTTCAACCCAGCCGGCGGATACGACGTCGGGCCGGTCGACCCGTTCTACGAGCAGTACGGTGAAGAGGTCGGCGACCAGAAGTTCCAGGAGATCGTGGACAGGTGTGCTGCAGACACCGTCGGACCCATCCAGCACTTCTACGTCGAACCGCGCCGTAATCCCGAGGGCCTGACGTATCCGCAGTTGGTGCGCCGGTGCTTCGAAGCCCAGGGAGTCGAGGACGGTCGCGATCTCTCCGACGATGAGTTCGACGAGATGATCAGCGGGCGCAACTACACGCCCGGCCCGGAAGCACAGGAGTGCCTGATCAACCCATACGGTTCCTAACCGCGCGAGATCGAGACAGCGAGGAAGGCCCGGAGGTCAGTGCCCACACCGAGTCACCCACCAACCGAGGATTCTTCGACGACTCAACGCAGCTACCGCCCCACGGTGACGTCGGCCACCGTGGGTCTGGCGGCGGTGGCACTGGTGGCGATCGGCCTGCTGGCCGGAATCCTCCTGGCGCCCGGTCGGGCGCCGTCCTCGGTCGCAGTCCCGGAGGGCGAGCTCCGGGTGGCGGTGAGCTCGCGCCTGTTCGACGACGCGCGCCGCGTGGAGGTCACGCCGCACGTCGCGGAGGCGGTGACGCTGACGGTGGCGGAGTCGGGCCGGGTCACCCGGACGGCATGCACCCCGGGCGCGGTCATCGCGTCGGGCACGAGCCCGCTAACCGTCGATGACCGCCCGCTCCTCGCCCTGGCCACGACCGTGCCGCTGTGGCGGGACCTGGAGTGGGGGGCGCGTGGGGAGGACGTACGCGCCATGCAGGCCGAGTTGGCCCGGCTCGGCCACCCGGTCACGCCGACCGGTACGTACGACCGCCCGACCTCGACGGCGGTCGCGACGATCCTGCGGGAGATCGGGGGGGCCCAACCCTCGGGACGGCTGCCCGTGGCCTCGGTGATCTGGCTACCGGCTCCCCAGGTCACCGTGGCCTCGTGTGAGGTCGCGTTGGCCCAGACCATCGGTCCCGGGCCGTTCGCCACGGTCGCGGGCGGCCTGACGTCCCTGGAGGTCACCGGCGGGCTGACCGGCGCGGTGGCCGGGGACCGGGTGCTCCGCATCGGCGACGTATCGGCCCCGATCGACGCCGGAGGGATGGTCACCGACCCCGCGTTCCTGGCTGCGGTCGCGGCGAGCCCCGAGTTCGCGTTCGCCACTGCCTCGAACAGTGCCCTCACCCTGGACGCCGTCCTGGCCACGCCGTTGGAGGTCGTGGTCGTGCCACCCGGCGCGATCTTCGGGATCGCCGACGGCACCGGCTGCGTCCTCGCCGACGGCCAGCCCCGCCCGGTGCGGGTGGTCGCCTCCTCGCTGGGACAGACGATGGTGACCTTCGATGCCGGGCCGGCGCCGACGTACGTCGAGGTGCCGTTGCCGGGTGAGGTGCCGCCACCGTGCCGCTGAGCATCGCCGACGGCAAAGGCGTCCGGGCCCGGGGGCTGTCCCACGCCTTCCCCGGCACCGGGGTCCTGTTCGCCGACCTCGACTTGGATCTGCGGCCGGGCGAGATCGTGGCGGTGGTCGGTCCGTCCGGTTCCGGCAAGTCGACGCTGCTGTCGATCCTGGCGGGCTGGTTGACGCCCACCCACGGCCAGGTCGAACGACGGTATATTCGCACTGTTGGTTGGGTATTTCAGAATCCGTACGGCGTACCGCGCCGGACGGCGCTCGACCACGTTGTGCTCCCCCTGCTGGCCCGCGGACTGACCCGCGCCCGCGCCGAGGAGCAGGCAGTGGACCTGTTGCGGCGCTTCGGGCTCAGCACCGTCGGCGAGCGCCAGTTCCGCGACCTGTCCGGGGGCGAGGCGCAGCGGCTGATGCTCGCCCGGGCGGTCGCCACCGCCGCCGACCTGCTCCTGGTGGACGAGCCGACCGCTCAGCTCGACCTGGCCACAGCCGCGACCGTCAACCGGGTGCTGGCCGGCATCGCCCAGGACGACGCGATCGTCGTGGTCGCCACCCACGACCCCCGCACCCGCGACGCCTGCACCCGAGTGGTGGATCTCGCCGACTATCAGGCCACCGGCGGGCGCGCCCGCCACCAGACCACAGGCGAGCGGTCTGGCGGAGCGGCGAGGTGAGCCGGGGCATGCGGCCAAGCTCGGTGTTGTCCGAGGCGGCGCGAAACCTGGCCTCGGGCACAAGCCGGGCTGCCATCCTCGCCACCATCTTCGTGGCCCTGGTCGGCACCGTGGCCATCCTCGACGTACGGACCGTGGTCGATGTACTGCGGAACGCGGCCGCCTACCGGGCGGCCGGGGCCGCGATCCAGGTCATCGAGGCCAACGACGGAATCGATGGTCAGCGGTGCGACAGGCTCGCAGCCACCCCCGGCATCGTCGGGTCGGGCGCGCTACGCGCCGGCGAACGGCTGCGGGCCCTCAACCTGCCCAGCTCCGAGCTGACCGTCTGGGAGGTGACGCCGGGCCTGCCCGCGCTGCTGGCCGCGACCGAGGCCCCCGCCGGGCCGCAGCCGGGTCCAGGGGTGTGGGGTCCGGGCGTATGGTTGTCGGCCGATCTCGCCGAGACCCTGGGGGCTGGCCGAGGCAGCGAAATCGCTACCTCAGCCGGCGTCATGCCGGTGGCCGGCGTCTACGACTGGCCGGACGACGGACGTGTCCGGGACCTCGGCTACGCCATCTTGGCCCCAGTACCCGCGGCGGGAAGGTTCGACCAGTGTTGGGCCGGGATCTGGCCGGTCGACGACGAACTGTCCGGTCTGCTCCTGTTGAGCCTGGTCCCGGACACGTCCAACCCGATCAGGCGACAGGTCAATGGATCGTTGGGGGCCGACCACGATGCGGCCGCGATCTTCGCCGGTCGGCTCACCCGGCCCGCCCCGGTCGGCGCGCTGGTCATCGGGCTGGTCCTCGGCGCCGTGGCCGCCCGGCTGCGCCGGCTGGAGCTCGCGGCGGCCCTGCACGCGCGCGTGCCCAAACCCCAGCTCGCATGGCAACACCTCATCGAGGCGTCCGCGTGGACCGGCGCCGCCACCGTCGTGGCCCTCGCGGGCACCGCCTACGCGGCGGCGCTCGGCAATCCGGACCCGGCCGGTGAGGTGTGGCTCATCGGAGCGCGCAGCGTGGCGGCCGGCGCCATCGGCGTGCTCCTCGGCACGCTGGCCGCCGTGGCCGCCACTCGAGAGCGGCACCTGTTCCGGTACTTCAAGAACCGCTGAAGGCGGGAACGCCGATCGCCGGGGTGCGCCGGTGCCGCTACGACCGGACACGGCCGTCGTACGCGCGCACCTGGTCGCCGAGCTCGGCTCGACTGTGGACGGTGGGCTCGCCGTCGAGGGGATCGCCCACGTCTTCACCGATGCCGGTCGCCACGCCGTTCGGGACGGCACTGGAGGTCCTCACCCCGGCTCGGCAGCCGTCCTACGGCCCTGCTGGGCCAGCGGCTGTCCGCGGCGACCGGCCCGCCGAACCGTGACCCGCTGGTCGGGCGGCGGACCGTGAAGCGTACGCCCACCTGCGGGTGGGCGAGTAGGCTGCGGGCGTGTCCCGGCGCTTTTTCGTGGTCGGCGCGGTCGCCGTGGCGGCCCTGCTCGCGGCCGGGACGGCCACGGCCTGGTACTTCGGGCTCATCTTCACCCACCCGTCGGTGCGCGGCGAGCCGGTCGAGGTGCCGGAGCAGGCAGTGCAGACGATCGCCACGGGCCTGGAGATCCCGTGGGCCGTGGCCTTCCTGCCGGACGGCTCCGCCCTGGTGACCGAACGCACCAGCGGACGGATCGTCCGGATCCGCCCGCCGTCGGTGGACCAGCCCGACGCCGGCCCGGCCGAGGTCACCGAGGTCGCGCGCATCCCGGATGTGGCGGCCCAGGGCGAGGGCGGGCTGCTCGGGATCGCAGTATCCCCCGACTACGCCACCGATCAATGGGTGTATGTCTACTACACCAGCCCGACCGACAACCGGATCGTGCGTCTGCGCCTGGGTGGTGCACCGGAGCCGATCTTCACCGGCATTCCCAAGGCCCGTAACCACAACGGCGGACGCATCGCCTTCGGCCCCGACGGCTACCTCTACGTAGGCACCGGCGACGCGGGCCGCCGCGAGAACGCCCAGGACCTCGCCACGCCGGCCGGCAAGATCCTGCGGATCACGGCCGATGGTCAGCCGGCGCCCGGCAACCCGTTCGGCGACTCGCCCGTCTGGTCGTACGGTCACCGCAACGTGCAGGGACTGGCCTGGGACGACGAGGGCCAGCTCTACGCCACCGAGTTCGGCCAGAACCGGTACGACGAGCTGAACCGGATCGAGCCCGGCCGCAACTACGGCTGGCCCGAGGTCGAGGGCACCGGCCGCGAGGATGGCTTCGTGGACCCGATCGCGACTGGTCCACCTCGGATGCCTCGCCGAGCGGACTGGCCATTCTGGACGGTCGGGCGTACCTGGCCTGCCTGCGGGGCACGAAGGTGTACCGGATCGGCCTGGACGGCGCCGGCGCGCAGCAGCTGCTCACCGACCGGTACGGCCGGATCCGCGAGGCGATCGTCGCCCCCGACGGCACGCTGTGGCTCACCACCTCCAACCGCGACGGCCGGGGCGACCCGCGCGACGGCGACGACCGCATCCTGCGCCTCCTCCCCGACCGCATCCCCGACTGACCAATCGGCCTCCGGGCAGCCACACCTTTGGACTAGGACCTGACGCTCCGACGTCACAGCGGTTCCTTCAGATTGTCAGTGGCTTGGGGGAAGATGACCGCCATGCGGAGCAAGCTCCTGGACCTCGCCGAACGGAACCGGATCACGGCGTTGTCGAACCTCAACCCGAGCACGCAGGACTCGCTAGGGCAGTTCTTCACGCCTGCGCGCGCGGCTGCTCTGATCGCGTCCATGCCGCGGCTACCCCGGTGGGGCGCGCTCCGGGTGCTCGACCCAGGGGCTGGCTCAGGGATGCTGTCGGCGGCGCTCGTCGCCCGGGTACTCGACGAGGCTCCCGATGTCGAGGTGCACCTGGTCGCGGTGGAATGCGATACAAGTATGATACCGCACCTAGCCGACACCTTAGAAGCGTGCAAGGCCGAAGGCGCGGGTCGCGTCTCGTTCGACATCATCGACTCTGACTACATCAGCTCGTCTACCGGGTTGACCGTCGACGAACGTTTGTTTGGCTTCGACCTAGTAATTCAGAATCCGCCATACGCCAAGCTGGCGGCGTCCTCGCCAGCAAGGAAGGCGGTTCGGGCAGCGGGGGCGGACGCGCCGAACTTGTATGCAGCATTCCTAGCGCTTGCGACGGGTGCTCTTAAGCCAGGCGGGCAACTCGTGGCGATAACCCCGCGCTCGTTCTGCAACGGCCCCTACTTTGGAGCTTTTAGGTCATACCTGCTGAGCCAAATCGCGCTCGACCGAGTGCACGTATTCGAATCGCGCTCGACGGTGTTCGCGGACACGGGCGTTCTGCAGGAAAACGTAGTGTTCGCGGGCACGAAGGGCGGTGTCCGTGACGAGGTGCTGCTATCGGCCAGCAACAGCCACGAGGACGACTCGTCCCATCGCTGGGTTCCGTACACAGACGTTGTACACCCCAACGATCGTCAGCAGTTCATTCGTATCACCACGAATGACGAAGACACGGACCTAGCCCAACGAATGATGAATCTTCCCGACACGCTAGCGACCCTAGGCATCGAGGTATCGACTGGCAAGGTAGTGGACTTCCGATCCCGCCAGTGCCTACATGACACAAAGGTGCACAATGGGTTTCCTTTGATCTATCCGGGTAACGTGCGGGACGGGCTAGTCACATGGCCGCGCGCGATCCGGAAACCGCAATGGTTCCTGCCCGTCCTTGACAAGGACGTAGGGCTGCTGGTGCCGGAAGGCTGGTACTGCATCGTCAAGCGCTTCTCCGCGAAGGAGGAGCGACGGCGCCTCGTCGCGGCCGTGTGGTCGCCGGAGTTGACACCTGGGCCAGTCGCGTTCGAAAATCACGTGAACGTCTTCCACTCGCGCGGCGCCGGACTCGACCGGGAAACGGCATATGGGCTCTCCATGTGGCTGAACTCGTCCCTCGTCGACAGATACTTCCGCACATTTTCCGGACATACGCAGGTAAACGCGACCGATCTGCGGATGATGCGGTATCCCGATCGGGCTACCCTTCGAGGTCTCGGAAAGCGCGCTCCACAGCGACTCCCAGCTCAAGAGGACGTCGATGCGCTCGTGTGCGACGCGCTTAACGGGGTTGGTGTGGCGGCGTGAGAGCCGACAAAGTTGAGGAAGCTCGGCATCTCTTGGTTCTGCTCGGCATGGATAACGAGCGCTCCAACGAACGATCCGCAAGAACCCTGCTCGCGCTCCTGCGCCTTCGACCAGACGACCCATGGTCGGAGGCGTCCAACCCAATGCTTGGGACACGGGCAATAATGGACTGGATCCGCGACGAGTACGGGCACGACTACGCGCCGAACACTCGAGAGACGATCCGACGACAAACGCTGCACCAATTCGTTGACGCGATGCTTGTCATCGAAAACCCGGACGAGCCCGGCCGGCCGGTCAACTCGCCGCGGTGGAACTACCAGGTAACGTCTGAGGCGCTCGCCGTCATCCAGGCGTACGGAACACCTGCCTTCGACGCTGCCCTACGGGAGTACGCGAGGATCGTTCCTAGCTTGCGGGAACGATACGCCGCCGCTCGGGCGATGAACCGGATTCCGGTCACGCTGCCCGGTGGTCTACCGTTCACCTTGTCGCCTGGCGGGCAGAACGTGTTGATCAAGCAGGTGATTGAGGAGTTCTGCCCACGCTTCACACCTGGTGGCGAAGTGCTGTACGTGGGCGATGCGGACGCCAAATGGGCGCTGTTCGAGGCCGCAAGACTTGCCGAGCTTGGAGTCACAGTGGATCAGCACGGCCCTATGCCGGACCTCGTGGTGTATCTCCCGGACCGGGACTGGCTCGTGCTCATGGAGGTCGCGTCGTCTCACGGACCAGTGGACTCACGACGACGAGCGGAACTCGCGTCGCTCTTCGGCAGCGCCAGGCCCGGGCTGGTCTACGTCTCCTGCTTCCCCGACCGCAAAGAAATGCGCAAGTACCTCGACGATATTGCGTGGGCAACTGAGGTATGGTGCGCCGACGATCCGACACACCTGATCCACTTCAACGGCGAGCGGTTCCTCGGCCCGTACGGCTGATCCCAGCATCACGGCCGGCTTCCAGCATCCTTCGAACTGATGCGAGGGCCGGACGACAACGGCGGCGACCACCGCGGCCAGCGCGAGGCCGTAGCCGACGCGCTGGGCGAGTTGACCGTCCACATGCAACGGAGTGGCGTAGTTGACCAGGTAGCCGGCCGCGACCACGGCCAGCCAGACCGTACGGGCGCCCGGCCCGACGAGCAGCACCAGCAGCAGGGCGTACCACGCATAGGGGGTCTTGGTACTTGAGCGGGGCGGCCTCGTCATGCTGTCTGTAGTCGCGGTCGGGTGACTGCGATGTGTGCCATGATGCGCCTTCGATAGTTGTCCATGTTGCGGAACCCGCAGGCGACGCGT
>Ga0065720_1021177_pt1 | contig 11331 bp, 17 predicted proteins | sample Thericmetagenome_FD_59107 | JGI IMG/M metagenome (GOLD analysis project Ga0065720, IMG submission 59107) | Thermophilic microbial communities from the Joint Bioenergy Institute, California, USA of rice/straw/compost enrichment - eDNA_2 v2... | ecosystem: Engineered > Solid waste > Grass >... | reverse complement strand
TCGGATGGAAACGCTTACAAGTTGTCAGTTCTTTCCAATATTTCCTTTCATAGTAAACTTGCCAATGAAAGTAAAATTACCATTTTCATAAAGCCGAGTATTCCTATAGGGATACAAAACATAGTATTCCAATTGGAAATATATTCGATTGACAGAATGCCAACCGGCGTGATATAATACGCGATGTTATCCACATATCCACATATCCACATATTCACATATCCACATGTGGATAACTTGACAGCTTGTGGATAACTATTATATAATAGTATGGCGGCGGCATGGACGCCGCGGCGGCACGTTGCCGCCAAAGATGCGAACAAAGGAGAACACAATGCGAACGAAAGGAGAGAAAGCCTATCAGGTTTGTAGGGATTCAATTTCCGATAATTCCGATAGGAATACTTGGAATGTACCCACGGCTCGAAAACTCCGATAGGATTACTTGGAAATGGGAAACCGGGGATTCCCTACATCTATATTAGGCGGCCACTCGAAAAAACCGGGGGATTTTCGCTATTAGGCGGCCTGCTAGAAAAACCGGGGATTTTGAAAATCACTGTCGCGCTTCGCTTGCCACAGTAGATGCCAGTCGTTTAATGGAAAGGCGATTAAACGACAGGCATCGACTCAAATTTTATTAGGCGGCGTATTGACATTACATTTTCAACATGGTACAATACAGGCATAACGAACGAAAGGGTGACGACATGAACTCGCAGGAACTTCAAGAAAAAGTGGAAAACGCGGCGGCCAACGTTGAAAAGCGTAAAGCCACCATGGCTCGACACGAGGCCCAACTTGCAAAGAAACTTACCGAATTGCAAAAGCGCGGCGTCAATACGGACGACCTGAACGCGGCATTCGACAAGGCCCAACAAGAACAGAATTATGAGGTTATGAGCCTTGTCTATGACGTTCAGTCAAAGCAACAGGACATCAAAAGCGCGAAGCGCAGGCTGAAAGATGCGGAAGAAACGCTTGCCAACTGGAAACGCAAGCTGAACGAAGAACTGGAAAAGGAACGTTTTCTCAGCGAGAACACGCCCGCCGCGATCATAGAATTTTTAGACCAGTGGAAGGAACAGGCGCGGGAATGGTACATACGGGCACATGCTCGTTATTGGCAACTTCGGGAAGAACTGAAAGCGGCGAAGCAAGCCGCAATCGAGCGTTATAAGCAGGAGAATCCGGGCGCTCCTGCCTTCGGTTGGAAGCTTGACAACTACGTCAAAAACGACGCGGACGTAAAGTCTGCCAGCAAGGCTATCGCCCAACTCGGAAACTCGGTCGAGACAATGGCCTCATATTATAACGAGGAAGACCGGCTGGCGTGGCTCGACCGGGTACTTGAGCAGGAAAAGAAAACGAAACTGTACGATCTTATCCAGCGCATTCACTCGACAGTGGGTACGATACTGGACGCCACTGGCCTTAGCATCAGCCCGAAGGGCAACCTTGACGGCATCGTCACGGGTGAACACGGGCGGGCGAAGATTGAAACTATCGGCGCGGGAGGCTGGAACATTCAATGCTTCCACTTCCGCACATTGGTACACAAACTGAAAGACTGATAGGAGGGATGACATGAGACTGAAAGTAGCGGAAAACTTTGCCGTATGCAAGACGGGAAAAGGCAAGTCGGCGAGGTACGAGTATTACGACAGCAAGCAAGGCCTGATCTCCATTTCCCGGAGTACGTACTACAGACTTTCTAAGCGGCTGGAAGGAAGGAAATGAAGCGGAGGGCGTAAGCCCTCCGAATATTTTAAAAAAGAGTATTGACAATACTAATTCATTAATGGTATAATACAGACAGATCAAACGAAAGGGGTTTTTACAATGAAGTTCAAAGAGTTTACGCTGGAGCAACTGCAAACTATGCCGACGATAGCGGTCGGCCAAACCGACGACCTCAAGTTTGACAATGGCGTCGTTCGGGTATGGCTGTCCCGGATGAGCGTCGAGGACGGCGCACCGTATGCCAATCAAGTTACGGTCGAGCGCAACGTCGGCGGTGAATGGAAAATCATCAAGCAGTTTCAAGCTAAATGAGGGAGCGCAAAGCTCCCTCCATACCATACCGGGAAAGGATAAAGTATTGACAATACATTTAATCTGTGGTATAATACCATCAGAACAAACAAAGGAGATGATTTTTATGTTGCAAGCGAAGGCTAACGGCTACACCCTGAAAGTCGTGCAGGACTATGATGCCTTGAACCCGCGCAAGGACATGGACGGATGGATTGGCACGATGGTTTGCGCTCACCGACGTTATGAGTTGGGGGACGAGCAGGCGCAAAACCTCGACAGCTACAGGGGTTGGGCGGCGTGGCTGATCGGTGAAGTGGGAAAACCGGATGAAGACATCATCGCACTTCCCCTCTACCTGCTCGACCATTCCGGCCTGACGATGAACACCACGGGGTTTAACGACCCGTGGGACAGTGGGCAGGTTGGCTGGATTTACGTCACGGCGGAGCGTGTCAAGCAAGAGTTCGGCGTCGAAGAAATCGACGACGAATTGAAGGCGAAGGTGAAAGACATCCTCCGCAAAGAAGTGGAAGTGTACGATATGTACCTTCGGGGCGATGTCTACGGCTTCACTCTCGAAGACCCGAACGGCGAAGTCATCGAATCCGTTTGGGGATTCTATGGGAGCGACTGGAAGGATAACGGCATGATCGACCATGTGCCGGAAGAACACCGCCGCTTGTTCGACCTGCTTAAATGACAGGGAGGCCAAACCTCCCCATTAACTTTTATATTGACAATACTCAACTTAGTATGGTATAATACAGGCATAAGGACAAAGGAGGCCGCCTAATGAAGTTTGAAACGGTCAAAGGACGGACGTTGCAAGTCGGACAGCGAGTCGAGGTTTACTTCAACCTGCACAAGCACGTTTTTTCCATTAGAGATAAAGAAACTGGCCTTGTTGTGGCCCACGCCGACACGGTTACACTGTATGATGCGCGGTTCAGGGTGTCGGAGGCCGGGCGGCAACGTGTACTGCACGAGAAGCGCAAGAACGTTCATGCGCTGATCGAAGGAAACTTTGTCGGTGCGGGCGCTGTCCTCGAAGACACAAGCGAGGCACCACAAGCCTATTACAACCCGTACACCGTGGACAGCTTCATCGACCGCTCGACGGGATGTAAGCTCGCAGGGGCCGCCCTCGTCCACTGTCAAGACAAGCAAGCTTATTACGTAATGGGAGTGTTCCATCAATAATTAGGGTTGAGTTTGAGTGCGGGAAATGCGGCAATCAATCGGGTATTACGGAGACAGTCGGAGTAGGGGCCGCGATAAGATGCACAACGTGCGGCGAATTGGAAATGTTAGACAAAGTGGTAGACAGGCAACACGAACCCAACTACCCTGCTGTGGATGGCTTCGGTTGTCGATGCGGGGAGGTCGATTAGAAAATATGAATAAATTCTCTATCTTGTTTGTGCCGGGCAAAGGGTATGTGAAGTCGGTTCGTTGGATGGAGGGAGACGAGCCGACTTTCACACCCTCCGCCCTCGACGCAAAGAAGTACCCTTACTGTACCGTATGGCATAGGGCTGTCGAAATAAACGATGACATTTACTTGCTTGAGCAACGTTACGGGCTAGTCGCAGAAGAACACGTACTACAATACGATGTTTACAGGGGGTAACAGATGAACGAACTGGTTAAAGTGCTGTTCAATCAGGAATACGACGGAGGCCGGGCGTTCACGCCGGTTGTGAAGGAAGACGGAGAATCATTCCTTGCTTCGCTCATCGTCAAAGGTTGCAAGCGATTCGGGCGGGTAGACTTGAGTCATGAGGGCGACCCGGACAAGGTGCTGAATATCGTACTGGTACGCGACGCATCGGAAAAACTGCTTGCATACCTCATGTGCTATCAAGATACCCGCCCGCGCGACATCCCAAAGCACATCATGGACTACATCCTTGATGAAGATTATGGGTTGATCGTGGCGGCGGACGACAGCCTCCATATTGTATCCCTGTTCTTTGTGGACATCTATTCTAAGGGTTCAGCCCCACTTATCCCTGTTCGCATTGAGTACTGGGACACCGAACGTATCGTAGACGTATTGGTCAAGAAGGGGTGTACTTTCACGGACTACGATACACCGTCAAGGAGCAGGCCGAAACTGACGGTCATAAGGGGGAAAGAAGAATGAGTAGAGATGAACGGGTAGGCATCCGTAAAATAAGTATTGTTAATATCTTAATTAGGTTATGTTCGCCGTTCGCGATTGCCAAACTGCTTAACATGACAAACTAACCGTCAGGGGCGAAGCCTCGCCCCTTCAATTTTAATCAAATTCAGGTATTGACAATATGTATTCTATATGGTATAATAAAGGTATATCAAAAGTTAAAAATCCTCCGCAACCATCTGAGGGTTTAGTCCGATAGATAGGGCGAAGGACGAACAAGAAAGGGAGGAAACGACCACATGATTCATCAGGACATTCTGCAACGGAGCATGGAAAAGGCGCAGGAAGTGTTGAACATCTCGTTCCATCTGCGCGAAGCAGGCGTAAAGGCCGACTACCTGCAACGAGACGATTTTTGGCAACAATTGGTCGGCGAGCAAGGATACATGATGTTTCATCCCGAGGTCAAGGCAGACTTGGCTTCTAAGTTCCGAAACGTCTATGAGGATGATGTAAGCGAATTGGAGCGCATCTATAACGAACTACCCTTCGGGAGAGATCAAGTAGCACGCTTCCGGTTCCATACTGCCCAAAAACTGGTAGAGTCGATCAATACGGAGCATCTTCTGCAAAACACTGTACCGAACGACGTTATGGCGTATATCGAAATGTGCTGTAAAGGTGACCATAAGGATACTGCGAAAGAAGCAAACGGCTATCGTTCGCCGAAGCTCTCCAAACTGCTGGTAAAACTGTTTGGCGAGAAGTCGGAAACCGTGAAGTGGTACACTACGAAATGTCCGAAAAATCTGGATTCCGGGTTGCTTAAAGAATGGACGATCACCATCTCCATTCTGCCGCATCACATCGCCGGTATGTCCTACTACGCCGCCGCCAATCACGGCGGGGATAAGTGGATTGAGGGGTGGAAAGGAACGTCCTGCATGGACACGAAACGAAACGGCATAGGGAACGGCGTGTTCCAGCTTGTGCCTTCCATGCGGGATGTGACGATGGCGGTCGCCTACCTGTCCCGCTCCGAGGACAAAGACGTTTGGAATCCTGTCTATCAGGCGCGGGCGTTGCTCCGGGTTGTGCATATCCACGGAGAGCCGCATTTCCTCATCTGCCGCCCGTACTTCACGAGTCACGAGACGCGGCACATCTTGGTAGATGGGTTGAAGAATGCGTTCCCGAACGCCCACTACACCGGGGACATGCGTTCGTTCGGCGGAGAGAATGAGCGGTTTAGTGTAGAGTACCCTAAGAACATCAAGCTGGAAGTAGACAAGGAGTTCGTCTGCTCTGATTGTGAAGGAGATGGGTTCATGGGGTACAACCAGTACAATGAACCTATTGACTGCGAAACCTGTCATGGCGAAGGAAGATGGCACATCGACGATAGCTTCCTGCCCTACATTGACGACCACGACTTCATCATCGTTAATCACGACGAAATCATATTCAAACTCCCGGTTAAATACTTCGCATCGAAGGGAGTCGATCTCAAAAAGACGGAGAAACAGCCGGAAAGAAGGTTCCGTTTCTTCAATGTAGGGCTTAACCCGTTCGATGGCTTGCGCGTAGTTGAGCCGGAACCCGATCAGGTAGAGGAACTGGAGGCGGACATTGAAGACATTCGTCAAGAACCGGCAGTAAGGGAGGCCGAGGTAGACATGGGTGCGGTGGAAGACTGGTTAAGACGGGCTTGGGCTTACGTCGGGGCGGCCGAATAAGCCGCCCGTACCGCTTCAATAATCGAAAAACAGTATTGACAATACTAATAATGTATGATATAATACACAGTGTAAGGAAAACAGAACAAGGAGTTGGTCAAATGAAGAAATTCAAGAAAGAACTGTTCGAGCTTTTGACGATTCAAGCGCCGTCCGGCAAGGAGGTTAAGGTTGTAAATTACCTCCGACCGAAGCTGGAGAAGCTTTGTGACAAGGTTTTTACGGACGACTACGGCAACCTGCTTGCTGAAAAGGTTGTGGGTGACGGCAACGGTGCAACGGTTATCCTGTCCGCCCACATGGACACGGTAAGCAACATCCAAAAAGGACGGAAAGTCTTGTGGGACGAAAGAACCCAAACATTCCGGTCGAGCAAGGGCGTTCTCGGAGCAGATGACCGTGCAGGAATCGCCATCATCTTGGCGGTTCTACGGAACATTGATAAAACGGAGTTCAACGGCAAATTGCTTATCAGTTTTAGCCGTGAGGAAGAAATCGGTTGTGTAGGGGCTGACAAAATCGACGAAAATTGGTACAAGGACGCTAACCTTGCTATTGTCGTTGACCGCCGGGGCAACCGGGACATCGTTACTGGTTGTGGCAGTCCTTGGAATTTCTGCTCCAAGGCAGTCGGTGAGTTTTTCGAGGATGTTTCGGCCATCCTTGATATGGATTGGAAGGCTGTCGGTGGCGGAGTGTCGGATGCTATGGTGTTTTCTTCCAACGGCGTCCATTCCGTCAACCTGTCGGCAGGATACTCCAACGAACATACGGAAAAAGAAACAGTTCATGTCCCGTCCTGCCGTGACACCATTAACCTTATCCTGCAAGCGTTGAGCTTAGTCAACACCCAATACCACAAGTTTGGAGAAGTGCCGAAAAGCTATAACAGGTACTACTACGGATATGGGTACAGCGGGTATTATGACGATTATTATTACGACCTGCAAGAAGAATACGACAGCAAAGGCGAAGTGACGTTCTATGACGGTTACGACACGTTCGGAAATGTCGTAGGTTCGACCGTGGCCGGATTCGTGTCCATCTATCAGGCGGAAGATGGTGCAAATACCACAGGGCAGGAAGTTTTCATAGACGAGTCCAATTTCCGCAAACTAATTGACCAATACTGCCTTGTGACAGGCTACAAGGTAGGAAGTCAATTGAAGAAGGAGAAGGAGCAACAACAGATGGACGATGCCCTGAATGCCATCATCAACGAAGAGCCGATTGAATACAACGGCAAGCACTATACGACCAACGCAAACGGCGAGCTTGTGCCGATGGCTGACTGCTTCTGATTAGGGGCGGGCACAGACCCGCTCCACACTTTCAAATTGGACCACAGGAGGGCTTTCATGAGAAAGGTTATCTTTTCATACGTCGGAACGGCAAAAGGGCTGAGAGAGGCTCTGAAAGCCGCTATCGCGGTGCATAAATCGAAGACGGCGTAAGCCGTCTTTTTTATTTTGAAATTTAGGTATTGCAAATACATAATAGATATGGTATAATTGATGTACAACATAAACAAAGGAGATGAACACAATGGATAACAAGACGCAGGCAAAGAAGATTGAAAAGCTGGCGGGTGAAATTTACAAGTTCCTTCTCAAGCACGGTCTGTGGCAGGATGTGCGCATCTACTTCAACGGCAAGGCGTACTGCTCCTGCCCTGTCTACAGGCACCCGGACGGTACGCTTTCCAAAAACTATGTTCCGGGGGCCGTAAACATCAACTACAATAACCCGGACTACCTGCACATCATCGAGGACATCGACCCTGCCGACTTCATGATCTACTATAACCGGGACACGATCACAATGAGCTTCGAGGGTGTTTTCTACGAAGTGTTGAACTACGGGGCCGCCCCGAAGTTGCAGGAAGCATTCGACAATCTCATCAAGAATCACGGTTACTATTACGTGTTCGGTAATGCTTGGAACTTGGCTCTGTACAAACTGTAATGCCGGGCGGCCAATTGCCGCCCTCCCTCAAAAAAAAGTATTGCAAATACTGAAAGGTTATGGTATAATGCGTAATGTGAATACCAAACAGGAGGTAATGGACAATGGCAAAAGGAAGAAAGATCAAGATCAAAACGGCAGATGGTCGGGAATTTTTCGTCGAGTTCAAGTGGTCGGTCAGCCGGGGACGGTTGACCTACGGGTACAATATCTGCACGGCCTACGTTGACGGCGAGAGAGTCGGGCGGTCGATGGGCGGCGGGTATGACATGGAAGGCGCGGCCCTCGACAAGTGGCTGGAGCAGTTCGTCCGCCCGGAACACAACTTCTACGGCCTGAACCGCCGCGACGACGGAAGTTTCTACCTTGATGGGGCCTGCGGGCTGGATACCCTACTTCGGGGACTCGGCCTTGAATACAGGTACATCTAGTATTAAAAATATCTCGGGGAGGGATTGACAATACTCCCTCCCTGTGATATAATCCATAGTGTAAGGCAATTATAATCCATTTTTATAGGAGGTATCCTACAATGCAGGAAGTCTTCGCTCAACCTAGGCCCATCACGAAATCCGATCTGAAAGCCTTCAAGGACGCGCATACCGTAGTCCTGAATCTCTCGGTCGGCGGTCGCTCGTACATCAAGCTCGTCAAAGACGACGATGAAAAGAACGATGTCTACATCGACTGCGGGGTTGAGATCAGGAACTATCGGCGCGATGTACTCGGTGATGTTCGCTTCGCCTCCCATGTCATGATGTTCCCGCAGTACGACGAATGCTGGAAAACGTTCGTCTCGTCTCTCCGGGCGGGTGACGAAATCACCATCCGATGGATTGCCAACAACAACAGCGAACTTCTCGACCGGGCGGAACTGTTTCACGATCAAGCGGTTCTCGTTATTAGGCGGCAAGTTCGCGGGAAGGAGGCCAAACTGGCCTTCATGGTCGCATCCATCGTATGCAAGAACAATCTTGCGAAGATGATTCGTCATACGACCACCATGTAACCGGGAGGGTTTCCCTCCCTTCCCATACCAAACAAAGGAGATGTTAGAGTGTTCAGGAAAAAGCTGAAAGATCATCCGAAGTACCTTGTCCACGCGCTGGAGGAAAGAACCTTCTTGGAGCTTTATTCCGACCGTGAACTACTTAACGTACTGGAAGTGAAGGCACGGCGCAAGGAGTGCAAGAGGGACGAGGCGTGGCAATACTTCGACGTTTACCGCCGTACATGGCTCGGTAACTGGAAGAAAATCCGCCTCGTTGGGCGGCGAAAGGGAAAGTAGATATGGGGAAGCGCAAGTCTTCCCTTCCCCTCCGCACATGGCAAATCAAGTATGTCGTGCGGGTGAAGGGGAGCGTAAAAAAAGCCATGAGAAAGGAGATCACATGAATGGCACGGACTCCGCTTCCGTACACCACAAAAAACGATCTCGGCAAACGGCTGGCTATACTTCAAGCAAAGAGGATTTCCGAGCGCGGCGGAATGAAGGTCAACGTCTCCGAGGTCGAGCAGGAAGTCGCAGAATACTGCGGCGTAAGCCGCGACACAATCGTTATGATAAAGCGCGGCATGAATCAGCCTTCGCTTCCCCTTGCTTTGAAGATATGCGAGTTTTTCGGCGCGAAGGTCGAAGACATCTTTACGCTGGTTGATTCTTGAGGGTTAACCCCTCTTGAATTTTGTCCGAAATTAAGTATTGACAATACTATTTATTTGTGGTATAATACAAGTAGATCAGACGGAAGGAGAAAAGTCATGACGACAAACGGAAACGGAGGTTTATCATGGCGAGCTACAAACTTGGCGACAACCCTAAACTGGCTGAACTTCTTTCTCGCGTGTCGGTCACGGAGAACAGCCGACCGGTTACGGACGCCGTAGCGGACAATCTGTCGGAAACCTACGCCGCCCGGTACGCGAAACCGAAAACCGACGCAGAAGCCATTGACAAACTGGCACGGATTTTTCAAAATCTGATGGGCGAGTGCCCGGTCGAAGTCAAGGACGGCATCGGCGAATACTACCGCATCCTTGCAAATCGACAGCTTCCGGCGTTCGAGTGGATGGCAGAAGCCTTCCATGTTGCATCGAAGAAGGAAGAACAAAAACGAAACTTCCGCTATGTCGTCGGAATTCTGAGATCATGGGTGAAGTACGGATTCGGTCACATTCCTTCGCAGGAAGAAGAAGAAGTCGTATCCTATTTTGAAGAAGTGACGGGAACGGAGGTAACGCCGCAGGCTCGCTTGCTCATCCAGTACCTGATGGGTACATACGGGGCCATCAAGGTTACGCGAATGATCGGCAAGCTCGAAAAAGAGTGCGACGTATCCATGCTGATGGCGCAAATCCTCAAAAGCTACCTTGAAGATCAGTACCCGGAACTGCGGGACAGGTTTACTTGATTAGGCGGAGGGGATTATTAACAAACTTCTGTATTGACAATAACTTATTTTTAGGGTAACATGGAAACGAAAGGAGGCATTGAATTTGAACGACGACAAGCCGCTGATCGTCATTAAGTCCGACGAGGACTTGAAAAACCTGTTACGCTGGAGGGACAGGCACAAGGAGTTAGTACGTAAGTATAAGCCACCCCTCCGGGCTGGAATCATCCAATACGGGGAGAAAGGAGAATACCGGCAGGAGTTCGAGTTCCTCGACGACTGGACGGTCAGGCACGAGTACCTAGCGGGCGGGATACTGAAAAGCTTCGGGTTCGACTATGACCGGAAGACGTGGCAAGTCGTCGAGCGGCGGGGAATCTTGACGCATTACCCTGTTGACCTCGCCATAGAAGATATAATAACCGTCCATGCTACCTGCATGGCAATACTGCAATACGCCCGACATCATGTGCAGGAAGAAGGTGGTACACTCGTAATAAAAGTTAAGGGGGAAGAAGACATTGGCTAAGGCAACGTTTCCGTACAAGCTGACGAACAACATGGAACGTTTCGTCCGGCTTAAACAAGCCGAGATGATGGAGGAAAAGGGAGACAAGGTAACTTTGCAGGAAGTGTATCAGGCGGCGGGCGAGTTCTGCGGAGTCCAGCCCTACACAATCAGCATGATTAAGAGCGGGGCGTACAGGCCGTCGATCATCCTTGCCTTCCTGCTGGCCGAGTTCTTCGGGACAACGGTCGATGAACTGTTCGGTATCGAGCCTGAAAACTAGAAAGGAGGAAGTAGAATATGCCTACCACAAAGGAGAACGAAGTTCTGCAATACCTGCTCGGAGAAACGAAAATCAACGTTGACGGAGGCCACTACGTGCTGGAAATTCAGGACGAAGGCGACGAGATCAACGTCATGGTCGATTACGAGAGAACCGAAAAAGATGGCGACCTCTCCCCCATCGGTCGGAACTGCGTATTCAACACGACGTACAGCACCGACAGTTTTGGTCGGAAACCGTTCAGTTTTGAACGGTTAAGCCAAGACTTGCACGAACAAGGGCTC
>Ga0065720_1021175_pt1 | contig 11338 bp, 9 predicted proteins | sample Thericmetagenome_FD_59107 | JGI IMG/M metagenome (GOLD analysis project Ga0065720, IMG submission 59107) | Thermophilic microbial communities from the Joint Bioenergy Institute, California, USA of rice/straw/compost enrichment - eDNA_2 v2... | ecosystem: Engineered > Solid waste > Grass >... | reverse complement strand
CATTATCAATATAATATACCCAATATTGTAATAATACTATTACTAATAATCAATCCAGGAGTTGATGACGATGAGTTCATTTCCTCCCAAGGAAAAAGCGCTGGGAATGTATGAGCGGATGTATTTGATTCGAAAGTATGAAGAACGCATTTATTATCTTTTCCTGGAAGGAATCATGCCCGGGACGATACATCAATGCACGGGGCAGGAAGCGTGTGCGGTAGGCATGCTGTACGACTTGAGGAAGGACGATTATATGGCCTCGACCCACCGTCCGGCCGGTCACGATTTGGCCAAAGGCGTTTCCCTGAAATCGATGATGAGCGAAATGTTCGGAAAGGCCGACGGATGCTGCAAAGGAAAAGGCGGCGCCATGCATACCGGCGACATCAGCATCGGCGTTCTTCCGGCAAACGCCATTGTCGGCGGCAATCTTCCCATCGCCGCGGGGGTAGCGTTGGCGTTCAAAATGAAAAAAAAGGACAATGTGGTCGTGTGTTTCTTCGGTGACGGCGCCACGAATGAAGGTTCGTTTCATGAAACCATGAACGCGGCGGCGATATGGAAACTTCCCGTCATCTTCGTTTGTGAAAACAATCAATACTCCGCCACAACCGCGATCAGTATGGTGTGCAATATGGAAAATCCTGCGGCGGATCGCGCTCCGTCCTACCGCATTCCCGCCGAGGTGGTGGACGGCAATGATGTCCTGGCGGTCAACGAAGCGGCAACGCGGGCCATCGAACGCGCCCGGAAAGGAGAAGGGCCCACCATTCTCGAGTTGAAGACGTACCGGCACGTGGGACACTCTCGCAACGATGCCTGCGGATATCGGCTGAAAGAAGAGGAGGCGGAATGGTTTGCCCGCGATCCGATCCCCAATTTCCGCAAGCTGTTGTTGGAACGCGGCATTGCTACGGAGGAAGAATTGTCTGCTATGGAATCGCGGATAGAGAAAGAAATTGATGAAGCAGTGGAACATGCCATGGCCGCTCCTTATCCGGAACTGGAGTCGGCTCTTCGGGACGTTTACTGGCAGGAGGTACTGAACTGATGGCTGTCATGTCAATTGCGGAAGCGCTTCGGCAGGCGATCCGGGAAGAGATGCAAAGAGATGAAACGGTATTTTGTCTTGGACAAGATGTTGACATACCCGGCGGAATGGGAGGCGCTTTCACCGTAACGAAAGGATTGGGAGCCGAATTCGGTTATGAACGGGTTCTCAATACGCCCATATCCGAAATCATGATGGCCGGCGTCAGCGTCGGCGCGGCGATAGCCGGCATGCGCCCGATTTGCGACCTTCAATACGGCGACTTCTTGTTCTGCATGATGGATCAACTGGTCAACCAGGCCGCGAAGATGTGTTACATGTCCGGCGGAACGGTGAAAGTTCCAATGGTGATGCGGGCTCCGTGCGGAGCCACGACCCGCGGTGCCCAACACGCGCAAAGTCTGGAAAGTTATTTCGTCCATGTGCCCGGCCTGAAGGTCATTTGCCCTTCGAATGCTTACGACGCCAAAGGACTCATGAAAACGGCGATTCGCGACGATAACCCGGTCATTGTATTCGAGCACAAATTGTTATATGGCAGCAGCCGCAAGGAAGCGGGCGCTTTGAATCCCGTCGGCGAGGTGCCGGAGGAAGATTACACGATTCCGTTCGGCAAAGCGGCAATTCGAAGGGAAGGAAAGGACGTCACTATCGTCGCCAATCTGCTGATGGTCTACCGCGCTCTGGAAGCTGCTCAAATTCTTGAAAAGGAAGGCGTCAGCGTGGAGGTCATCGATGCCCGGACATTGCTGCCGTTTGATTACGATACGGTACTCGAATCCGTGAGCAAGACCGGAAAACTGTGCATCGTTCATGAGGATACATATACCGGAGGTTGGGGCGCTCAAGTCGGTTCATACATTGCCGAAAATGCCATCTATTTGCTGGATGCGCCGATAAAACGCGTCGCCACCTATGACACGCCGATTCCGTTTTCGCCCCCGCTGGAAAAGTTCGTCATCCCGTCCACGGACCGTATCGTTGAAGCAGTTCGTGAATTGGCGCGAATGTGACGGGGGCTGACCGGAAAATGATCAAAGAAATCAAGATGATGAGCGCGGGGCAAACCACCGACATTGCCACCGTGGCGAAGTGGAATGTCAAGAAGGGCGACAGTGTCAAACGCGGCGATGTTCTGCTCGAAGTGGAGACGGACAAAGCCGTGCTTCCGGTGGAAAGCTATACAAACGGCATAATTATCGATTTGAAAGTCAAGGAAGGGGATGTTGTCGGCGAGGGCGATGTGCTTGTGCTGATCGGCGACGAGAAGGATCTGGCTGAATATGAAGCCGCCGGAAACGTTGAATCTCCGCCATCGTCCCCGTCCAAATCGGAGCAAACATCCGTTGATGAAGAATATGTGCCGATCATGAATCCCGCCGGGGGCAAGGGTGTCGGGGAAAAATCCGTTCCTTCGGCATCTGGAATTCAAGCGATGCCCAATGCGAAAAAGCTAGCCCGCGAGCATGGAATGGATTTGTCGACCGTTGTTCCGTCGAACGGCAGATTTATAACGCGCGCGGATGTGGAAGCGGCGCTTTCCTCTGCCGGAATTTCGTCCCCAGAGAAGGCCGGCGCCGGGACCATCGCCCAAGCGGGGCAAACTTACACCGTCTATCCGATGTCGAAGATGAGACAGATCATCGCCCGCCGCATGACAGAAAGCGTTCGGAACATTCCGGCCTTCCAGCTCACCATCAGCGTCGAGACCACGGCGCTCAGGTCGCTCAGGACGCAGATCAACGAACGGCAGGGAGAAGTCAAGGTGTCATACAACGACATCATCATGAAGTGCATCGCTCAAGCCGCCAAATCGCATCCGCTGATCAATGCCCGATTTGAAGAGGAAGAAGTGCGCGTCTATGACGGCACCCATATTGGCATCGCCGTGGCGGTCGATAACGGCCTTGTCGTGCCGGTTGTGCGGCATGCGGAACGGCTCGGGATCACCGAGATCGCGAAAGAAAGCAATCGCCTGATCGAAGACGCCAGGAAAGGCAGGCTTGCTCCCGACGACATGGGGTGCGGAAGCGTCACCGTATCGAATCTCGGCATGTACGGCGTGGAGCAGTTTATGGCCATCGTCAATCCGCCCGAAAGTTCCATTCTGGCGCTCGGAGCGATCAACACGGTTCCGGTATGGGGGGCTGAGGGCTGGAAGCCGGTGGAGAAAATGAACATCACCGGTTCCTTCGATCATCGCATCATGGACGGAGCTTATGCCGCCCAATTCCTGCAAACGTTGAAGTCGTATCTTGAGAACCCTGCCTTGATGTTGATGTGATCGGAGGCGTCCGGGATGAGCGAACATTATGATCTGATCGTAATCGGCGGCGGTCCCGGCGGCTATTCCAGCGCCATCGCCGCATCCAAAAGCGGACTCAGGACGGCTTTGTTCGAGAAGAGCAAAGTGGGAGGAACCTGTTTGAATGTCGGTTGCATTCCAACCAAGTTTCTCCTGGATAAAGCCGCAAAGCTGGAGGAAATCCGCAATCTGACGGAACTAGGCATATTTCGTGAGGCGGGGTTGTTCAGTTTCAGGAAAATACAAGAACGCAAAGCCGAAGCGGTGGAGAAACTTTCGAAGGGCGTCGCCTCGCTGCTGCGCAAACACCGGGTAACCCTGATTCAGGGCGAAGCGCACTTGGAACCAGGGAGGAAAGTGCGATGCGAGGGCAAAACGTACACCGCCGATCATGTGATCATAGCCACCGGCTCAAAACCGATGAACCTGTCGATTCCGGGGGCCGAATGGGCGATCACAAGCGAAGAGGCGCTGAACATGGACAAGGTTCCCGAGCGGCTCGTCGTAATCGGCGGTGGCGTTATCGGTTTGGAGTTAGCAAGCGCCTTCACGGCTTTCGGTTCGGAGGTCGTCGTCATCGAAATGATGCCTGAGCTGCTGGCGAGCGAACTGCCGCAGGCGGCCAAAACGCTGACGGACAGGTTAAGGAAGAGGGGCATTGTCCTGGAAACGGGTTCGACCGTCAGAAAGTTGGAAAAAAGCGGCGGGAGGATTTTCGTCATTTATGAAAAGGACGGACGCAGGGAAACGGCGGTTGCGGATCAGGTGCTGATGGCGGTGGGACGCCGGGCGAATTTGAACGGGATTGATGCCGTGAAATTGGGGCTTGCTTTGACGGCGCGCGGTGAAATAGCCGTGGATGCGCAGATGCGCACCAATCTGGAAGGCGTTTACGCAATTGGCGACGTAACTGGCGGTTATCAGTTGGCTCATGCCGCGTACGCGGAGGGATACGCCGCCCTGACGGCCATCCTCGGCGGAAAAGATGCGATCCCGTTAGAACCGATGCCGCGCTGTATCTACACGTTGCCGGGGTTTGCGGCGGTGGGCATGACGGCCAAGCAGGCTGAAGACGCGGGTTTTGAACCGGCGGTGGGTTCGTTTCCGTTTGAAAGTCAGGGGATGGCGGCGGCCGTAGGCGCCAGCGGCATGGTCTACGTTGTCATGGACAAGGCGACGAAGAAGACCCTCGGTGTCCATATCGTCGGAAATGAGGCGCATGAACTGATCGCCTTGGGAACACTGGCGGTCAAGAAGGAACTGACCTTGCGGGAATGGGAAACGCTGATTGTCGCGCATCCTTCCCTGGCGGAAACGGTGAAAGAAGCGGCACTCGAGACATTTGGGCGTTCGTCTCACAAATAAACCATCGCAAGGAGGCAATCCCGTTATGAAAATGACTCTTTATTTCATACGCCACGGTGAAACGGACAACAATGTGAAGCACCGCTTTATTGGCCGCACGGATATGCCGCTCAATGAACGCGGCATCGAACAAGCCCAATGCGTAGGCCGGGCGATGAGCGGCATCCGCCTTGATGCGCTGTATACAAGCCCGTATCAACGCGCGGTGATGACGGCGGAGCAAATTTGCTCCGGCCGGGATTTGCAGATGGTAAAAGATCCCGGTCTCTGCGAAATTGATTGCGGAGATTGGGATGGACTGGGCCGTGAAGAAATTGAGGAGCGTTGGCCAGGTATGATCGAGTTGTGGCAACATCAGCCCGACAAGCTTGAGATGCCGAACGGGGAAACGTTCCAGCAGGTTCAGGACCGCGCTTTCCGGACATTCCTCAACATAGTGGAGAAAGAACGAGGAAAGGCGGTGGCCGTCACTTCCCACATGCTCACGATTCAGCTAATATTGGCGCGCATGTTGAACATTCCGATCAGGGATGTGTGGAAAATGCGCCGGCTGGACAATGCTTCAATTACGGAGCTTGCGATCTACGACGGCGGAGAATTTGAAATCATACGCTGGGGGGATGATCGGCATTTGCCGGATCACCTTAAAAATACGTTCGTCAAGATTGCCGGATTTATTGAGAAATCGTATACGGAGACCTATCACACTTCCAATTTGGTCGGCAGACACAAATATTTGAACCGCTGAGCGCCGTATCGAGCGGTTCGGAATTAAACCGCGGGAGGATGTTCTGTGTGAGCACTCGCTATATTGTCGGCATCGATCAGAGCACACAGGGAACGAAGGCTCTGTTGCTGGATGAAAAAGGATCATGTGTCGGAATGAAAGCGGTTCCCCATCGCCAAATCATCAATGACAAGGGGTGGGTGGAGCATGATTTGGAGGAAATCGCGCGCAACGTCATCGAGGCGGTAAAAGGAGTGCTGGCCGAAACGCGGGTGGATCCGGGAACCGTTGCCGGCGTCGGGGTTGCCAATCAGCGCGAAACCATAGCGTTATGGGACAGAAACGGCGGCCGGCCCGTATATAATGCCATCGTTTGGCAGTGCAACCGCGGCGCGCGGATTTGCGAACGGATCGAGCAGGAAGGTGCTGCGGAAGAAGTCCGGGAGCGTACGGGACTTAAGCTGTCGCCGTACTTCTCCGCCGCCAAATTGGCCTGGATTCTTGAGCAAGTTCCCGGGACGAGAGAGCGGGCGGAAAGAGGCGAACTGGTTTGCGGCACCATGGAAAGCTGGGTGATCTACCGTCTGACGAAGGGAAAGGCGTGCAAGACCGACTATTCCAATGCGTCCCGCACGCAAATGTTTAACATCCATACGATGAGCTGGGATGAAGAAGTTTGCCGAATATTCGGCATTCCAATGGCTTGTTTGCCGGAAGTTTGCGATTCGGACGCGCAGTTCGGCGAAACCGACTTCGACGGATTATTGCCGGCACCGGTGCCGATTCACGCCGCATTCGGCGATTCCCATTGCTCCTTGTTCGCCCACAATTGCCACGACCGGGGAACGGCCATGACCGGGTACGGCACCGGCTCGTGCGTACTGTTCAACATCGGAGACCGGCCGATCCTATCACGGCACGGTGTTTCCACCTCCGTCGGCTGGCGGATCGGAGGCAAGACGGTGTATGTGTTCGACGGCGTCATCAACTATTCCGGGGCGGTCATTACGTGGCTGTTGAAAGATGTCGGACTGATCTCCTCGCCTCAGGAAAGCGAAGCGTTGGCGCGCGCCGCGAACAAAGGGGACACCACATACCTTGTTCCCGCTTTTTCCGGGATCGGGGCGCCTTATTGGAAGAGCGACATCGCCGCCGCTTTTACCGGCATGACGCGGTTGACCGGACGGGCGGAGTTGGTGAAGGCCGCGCTGGAAAGCATCGCCTATCAGATTGCGGATGTCATCGAGGCCATGAGCGCTGATGCCGGTTTTCCGCTTGTGGAGATGCGCGTTTCCGGCGCTCCGGCCCAAAACGGGTATTTGATGCAATTTCAAAGCGATCTTATCGGTTGCCCCGTGCTTGTTCCGGAATTTGAAGAATTGTCCGCCATGGGAGCGGCCTACGCGGCGGGATTCGCTCTCGGCATGTATACTCGTGACCATATCACGGCAAATAACCGTTACCGGACCATACGGCCGAACATCAGCGAACAGGAACGAATGGCCAAATGGTCAGGTTGGAAGCGGGCGGTTCGGATGCTGACGGAAAATCAATCATGAGGTGATGGATGCATGGGCAATCTGCTGGATGGCAAAACGGCCGTCGTGACCGGCTCAGGAAGAGGGATTGGAGAAGCCATAGTCAAGCGGCTGGCCGAATTCGGTGCTTCGGTGCTGGTTACGGACATTCTGGAAGAGGAAGCCCGAAGAGTTGCGCAGGAAATTGTCGATGCCGGCGGTAAAGCGATGGCGTTACGTTTCGATGTAGCCGACATTTCAAATATTAAGACAAAGGTTGAGGAGATGCGTAATCTGCTTGGAGGACGCATCGACATTTGGGTCAACAATGCGGGAATTACGGAGGCGGCATCGATCGAATCGATAACGGAAGAGCAATGGGACCGAATGATAGATATTAATCTGAAAAGCGTCTTTTTCTGCACCCAAGCGGTTTTCAGCATCATGAAGGAGCAAAACTACGGGAAATTGGTCCACATTGCTTCAATGGCCGGCGAAAGGGGGGGTAGAGGTTCATCGGCAAGTTATTCCGCATCAAAGGCTGGTGTCATTAATCTGTCAAAATCGTTCGCTTTGAATGGGGGGAAGTACAACATCACTTCCAATGCGGTTTGTCCGGGGCGGACGCTGACCAAAATGGCCGAACAACTCAGCTGGCTGACGGATCCGAAGGACGATCCGAAACTGACGATACCGCTGGGAAGATTCGGAACGCCGGAAGACGTCGCGAATGCGGTATTGTTCTATGCGAGCGATTTGTCCAGTTATGTCACCGGCGACACGATGGATGTCAACGGGGGATTGTACATGCGTTAGGCCGTCGTTTCGGTTGTTTGACTTCTTGCTTGTTCAATTCAGCCAAAGACTATCAAATTCGGGAGGATGATATTGTGGCTGCTGAATCCAAAAAGTTCAAGAAAACTGTTTACTCGCTCTGCATGCTCGTGTTGGCGGCGATGCTCATCGTCGGATGCAGCGGCGGAAACACCGGCAATCAAAGCGGAGGCTCCTCCGGCGCATCGAACGCCCAGTCCGGTTCAAATCAAGGTTCTTCCGGCAACGACAACAGTTATCATTTCATATACGTAGGCAAACTGGTCCATCCCTGGTATGAAAAAATCGCCACAGGCGTAAACGACGCAGTGGAAGAATACAAGGCGCAAGGCATCAATATCAAAGCGGAATGGGATTACCCGCCGCAAGCCGATGTGGTTATGCAAACGGAAAAAATCGAGGCAGCTTTGGCTAAAAATCCCGATGCCATCGCCATCGCCGTTTTGGACGAAGCATCCCAAGCCTCCGTAATCAACAACGCGATCGATCAAGGAAAAAAAGTGATCACTTTTGATTCCGACGCGCCGAGCAGCAAGCGGATCGCGTTCGTCGGCAACAACAGAACGAGGGAAGACGGGGCGGCTTTGGCCGAATTGATGGCCGAGAAAATGAATTATGAAGGCGAAATTGCCCTCCTGATCGGCTCTATCTCCGCTCCGACGCACATTTTGCGCGTGGAAGGCTTCAAAGAAGTGATGGCCAAATATCCGAATATCAAAATTGTCACCGAGCAAGCGGATAACGACGATTTGCAAAAATCCGTCCAGCTCACGGAAAGCATCCTGCAGGCGCATCCCAACATCAAAGGGATTTTCGGCAATAACGCCACCAACGTGATCGGCGCGGGGCAAGTCGTTAAAAATGCGGGGAAAGCCGGTCAGATCCTTGTCACCGGCATCGGCGACATGCCGGAAACGATCGCCTTGATCGAGGATGGAGCGGTCACCGCCGTCATGGCCGAAGACCTGTACGGGCAGGGATATAACTCCGTCAAATTCCTGCTCGACTTGGCGCAAGGCAAAGAAGTGCCGGAGATGTATCAAGCCGATTCGTTCATGATCACGAAGGATTTGCTGGACGAATATTATCAACGTGCCGGCGCCTCCAAGCCTAAGTGATTACTTGCGCAATCAATGAACGGAAAAAGGCCAACTAATGGCTGGCCTTTTTCCGTATCTTGCTTACCGGGGAGGATGGTTTGGCGACAATGGATTCGCAAGTCCTGCAATTGTCCGATGTCAAAAAAAGTTTTTCCGGCATACAAGTGTTGCACGGTGTCAATTTTTCTCTGCGCAAAGGGGAGATTCACGCCCTCGTCGGGGAAAACGGGGCGGGCAAAAGCACCTTAATGAATATCATCATGGGAATTCACCAGCCGGACAGCGGCGAAATTCGAGTCAATGGAAGCAAAGTCGTCGTCGATTCACCGCTTGCCGCCCTGTCGCTGGGAATCGGGATTGTACCGCAGGAACTGAACCTTGTGCCGAAAGCAACGGTGGCGGAAAACATTTTTCTGGGCATGGAGCGGAAACGCGGGCGTTTCTCCATCAATTGGAGGTCCATGTACCAGGACGCGGGGAAGTTGCTGGCCCAAATCGGCGTCGGAATCGACGTTCGGACGAAGGCGGAGGAATTAAGCGCGGCCTACCAACAGTTGGTTCAAATCGCAAGGGCGTTGGCTTTCGGAGCGCAAATTTTAATTTTGGACGAGCCGACCGCCAGCCTGACTTTCAATGAAGCGGAACGGTTGTTTGACATACTGGAGCAACTGAAACGCGAAGGGAAATCGATCATTTACATTTCCCATCGCATGGAAGAAATCAGAAGATTGTCCGATCGCGTCTCGGTGATGAGAGACGGAAATATGATCGATACTTTGAATAAAGGCGAATTTACAACGGAGGACTTGATCTGTTTAATGGCGGGTCGGGAATTGAGCGAATCGCTGTTCGCCCGCAATAAAACTCCTTCCGAAAAGGAACTTTTGAAAGTAAGCAACCTCAGCAGAAAGAATGAGTTTACGGATATAAGCTTTTCGTTGTATGAAGGCGAAATATTGGGGATCGCCGGACTTGTCGGATCCGGGCGCACGGAGCTGGCGAATTGTATCTTCGGCGTGACGACGCCGGACGAAGGCTCGATTTGGTGGGAAGGGAAAGCGGTTAACATCCAGTCTCCCACCGACGCCATAAAATTGGGAATTGGCTATGTGCCGGAAGAGCGGAGGAAAAACGGAATTTTCGCCATTCGGTCCGTCGGAGACAACATCACCATGCCGATCCTAAGAAGTTTGACCAAGTGGTCCGGCATCAACAAGAATAAGGAAATAGAAGTCATCCATCAATACATTGCCAAATTAAAGATTAAAACGTCGTCGCCTGAGCAATTTATCGGCTATCTCAGCGGGGGCAATCAGCAAAAAGCGATTTTGGCCCGATGGCTCGCCAAGGGTGTGAAGATGCTGATTCTGGATGAACCTACCCGCGGGATCGACGTTCACGCCAAGCATGAAATCCATGAACTGATCAAAAGTCTGGCAGATGCCGGAATGTCGGTGCTAATCATTTCCTCGGAACTGGAGGAGGTCATTCACTTGTCGGACCGCATTATGGTGATGCACGAGGGTCGGATGAAAGGCATTTTCGATTCTTCGCAAGTCGCGCAAGAAACGCTTTTGCAAGCGGCGTTAACATGATCTTCAGGGGGAAATTCATTTATGGACAAGGTTGCTGGTAAGGAAGGCTCCAATGCGCAGCTCATGCGGAAGAAATTGCGTGCGATATTCGGAACGACGGAAGGCGGGCTGTTTTTAATCCTTCTGCTTATATGCGTCCTGCTGGCTTTCGTTAGGCCGAATTTTGTCGACAGTTACAATATGGGAATTCTGATCCGCCAATTTTCTTTCATCGCCATTGTGGCACTGGGGCAAACTTTGGTGCTGATTACGGGCGGAATTGATCTTTCCGTCGGAGCTGTGGCCGGTTTTTGCGCCATCGTCACATCATGGATGATGGTCAATACCGGATTCGATCCTTTTCTTTGCGTGGTGTTGGGCGTGATGATCGGAGCGTTATGCGGCATGCTCAATGGTGTTTTTATTACAAAAGTGGATTTGAATCCGTTTATCGTGACCCTTGCCTCCGGTGAAATCTTCGCCGGGCTTATACTGGTCATCACAAAAGGTTGGGCCATCCGGAATCTCCCTGAGAGCATTATGTTTCTGGGACAAGGCATGGTCGGCCCAATTCCCGTTCCCTTTATCTTTTTGATCGTGCTTGCCGTATTCTTTTCGTATATATTGCGCAGCACCCCCTTCGGCCGTTACATTTACGCCGTCGGCGGCAACGAGTCCGCGGCGCGACTTGTCGGCATCAGGGTGCATAACGTGAAAATATCGGTTTACGCGATATCGGGAGCGCTTTCCGCATTGGCCGGAATTTTGCTTGTTGCCAGATTGGAAGCCGGACAACCGACCATTGGCGAGGGTTGGTTAATGTCTTCCATTACAGCCGCCATTATCGGGGGCACCTTGCTCA
>Ga0065720_1021174_pt1 | contig 11344 bp, 8 predicted proteins | sample Thericmetagenome_FD_59107 | JGI IMG/M metagenome (GOLD analysis project Ga0065720, IMG submission 59107) | Thermophilic microbial communities from the Joint Bioenergy Institute, California, USA of rice/straw/compost enrichment - eDNA_2 v2... | ecosystem: Engineered > Solid waste > Grass >... | reverse complement strand
CCGCCGGCGAAAAAGTCGGCGCCGCCGCGCTGCGGTCGCGCCCCGCCAGCAGTTCCGCCATCCATTCCGGTGCGTGCGCGCCCTTGCCCACATACACCAGCGAGCCGACGATGTTGCGCACCATGTGATGCAGGAAGGCGTTGGCGGTGAAACGGAACACGATGTAGGGCCCCTGCGCCCGCACCGTGGCTTCGGTCAATATCCGCACCGGATGCGCGGCCTGGCATTCCGCTGAACGGAAGGCGCTGAAGTCGTGCTCGCCCAGCAGCAGCGAAGCCGCGCGCTGCATCGCCTCCACGTCCAGCGGCAGATGGAACCAACCGACTTGGCGCGCGTAAAGGGCCGGCCGCACGGGATGGTTATAGAGCACGTAGATATAGGTGCGGGCGATCGCGCTGAAGCGCGCGTGGAAGGCGTCGTCGACTTCGGCCGCCCATTGCACCGCGATGCTCTCCGGCAAATGGGCGTTGGTACCGCGCACCCAGGCCGTCAGCGGCCGCGCGACGTCGGTATCGAAGTGGCATACCTGCGCGGCAGCATGTACGCCGGTGTCGGTGCGACCCGCGGCGATGACGCGCACCGGCTGCCCCGCAATGGCGGCGAGCGCGGCTTCGAGCCGGTCTTGGACGGTATCGCCCGAAGGCTGGGACTGCCAGCCCTCGTACGGGGCGCCGTCATAGCTGATGCCGAGAGCGATTCTCAATGGAGCGGCTGCAGAAAAAGCGGAAGGCCGCGGATGCGGCCTTCACACGGTTCGAAGACGAGACGGTCCGCGTTCAGCCGATGGCGTCCAGCATGCTGCGCGCCTGCGCCTTTTGCGCTTCGTCGCCTTCTTTGAGGACTTCGTTCAGCAGTTCGCGCGCACCGTCCTTGTCGCCCATTTCCTCGTAGGCCTTGGCCAGATCCAGCTTGGTGGCCACTTCCTGCCAGGTCGAGTCGCCGGACTGGCCGCTGTCGGCATCCAGGTCCAGGCTCAGGCCGCTGAAGTCGATGGCCGGCACGTCCGCCTTGGGCGCCGCTTCGCTCGTCGAGGCGTCAAGCGCCGGCTCGTCCAGCTTGAAGTCGATCGACATGTCGAGCTCGGCAGGCTTGTCCTGCGGCTCGAGCGTCGGCGCGCCGAGATCGATGTCCAGCGACTGCGATCCGCCCGCGGCCGCGCTTGCGCCGTCCAGGATCAGGGTGCCGCTCTGCGAGAAGTCGGACGGTCCTTCCGGCGCTTTCTCTTCCGGGCCGCCGAGGTTCAGGTCGAGGTCCAGATCCAGCGCCGGCGCAGCGGCCGGTTCGAGCTTCAGGTCCGGCTCGGGGGCAGCGGCGCTCGCCGCATCGCCGCCGAGATCCAGGTCGAGCAGCGGCGCAGGCTGTTGTTCGGCCGCCGGGCTCTCCGGTGCGCTCACTGCGGCCGCAGCGGCGACTGCTGCGGCCGCGGCGCCTGCGGCAGCAAAGCCCGGGACGGACGCCTCCGCGGGCGCTGCCGCCACGGCGGCGGACTCGGCAGCCGGCTGCGCGCCATAGAGCCGGTTGTTCGGGTCGATGGAACGGCCGAGCGTCACCACCTTCTCCCAATCCGGCCCCTGCCCGCCGGTGGCGGCGTGGATCTCGTTCGCCGTGGTTTCGAAGGCCTTCAGGTCCTTGCGCGCGGCGTAGATCTCCAGCAGCTTCATCCGCACGGCCAAGCGGCTGGGATCCTTTTGCAGCGCTTCCTTGAGGATTTCCTCGGCCTGGGCGTCGCGGCCGTAGGCCATGTACACGTCGGCTTCTGCCACGGGATCGACTTCTTCGGTGTCGATCGAGCCGAGGGCGCTATGGCTGAAATCGGTCTGCAGCGAGCTGGCACCGGTATCGATGTTGCGGCCGCCGGTGGTGCCGAACACCGAGCTGGTGTCGGTCGTCGTCAGGCCGACCAGGCTGTTGTCCGCGGCGGACGCGCGCCGGCGACGGTAGACGAGCAGCCCGAGCAGCAGTGCCAGCACCGCACCGCCTCCGCCAGCCAGCATCAGCGGCTCCTCGAGCAGCATGTCGAGGAAAGTGGGCTCAGGCTTCGGCTTGGCGGGCGCCTGCTTCTTCGGCGCCGGCTTGGGCGCCGGCTTCGGTTCGGATTTAGCGACCGGAACGGCCGGTTCGGCCGCGGCTTCTGCAGCCGCCGGCGCCTGCTCGGACGCCTGCTGCTCGGCGGGCTTGTCGGCGGCAGCCGGTTGAGGCTGCGCTTCGGCGCTTTCCGCAGGCGCTGCCGCTTGCGCGTCCTCTGCTTGCGGCGCAGGCGCTTCCGTCACGGATTTCTCCGCGGCAGGCGTCGTGGCCGGCTCAGCCGACGCGCCCTGCGCCTGTTGCTGCAACTGCGCGAGCTGCTGGTTCTTCAGCTCCAGCAGCCGCTGCAGGTCGGAAAGGTTGCGTTCGAGTTCGGCGATGCGCTCATTTGCTTCGCGCAGCGCTTTCTCCTGCGCGGCGAGATCATCGGCGGTAGCAACGGCGCTCGCCTGGCCGTCCCCGTCGGCAGCCCGGGACAGACGCAGCTCGTCGCGCGGCGCCGCGCCGGCGGGCGCCTGCTCCTGCACCTGGGCCGTGATACGGCCCGAGACCTGCTGCTGCCCTTCATCGCCGCTCGGCGCCGAGGCCGCGACCTGTGCCGCAAGCTTGGCCCGGTATTCGGCGAATTCGCGCGTCTGGGTGCGGACGATGCGGACGGCTTCGGCCTGTTCGATCGCGCTCACCTCTTCTGCGGAGGGGATACGCAGGATCTTGCCGACGCGCAGCAGGTTCATATTCCTGTTGATGAACGCGTCTTCGTTGGCGCGCTGCAAAGCGACCAGCATCTGCTGCAACGTCACGTCCTGCGGACGGTGAGCCTCGGCGATCCTGGACAGCGTATCGCCCGCTTTGACCTGGTAAGTCTGCTCGGCCGCGCTCTCGGCGGCGGGCGCTGCTGCGGGGGCCGGTGCGGCCGCTGCCGCAGCAGGCGCGGGTTCAGGCGTGATGGGCGTGGCCGCCGGCGCTTCGGCCGCAGGCGCAGGCTGCGCCACGACCGTGGGCGAGGCCACAGCGGGTTCCGGCCCTTTGTAGCCGACCGGATCGAGCAGGAAAGTGTATTGACGGACCAGCCGTCCGTTCGCGGAATCCAGTTCGACCAGCACGTCGACGAAGGGCTCGTCGACCGGTTGCTGGGTCTTCAGGCTGATTACCGCGCGGCCGTCGCCGCGCCGCTCCACCACGGCACGGATTTGCGCGGCCACGCTGCTGTATTCGACACCCGCCCGGGCGAAGGCCTCGGGCTCCGGAATGCGTGCAGTGAGCGAATCCAGTTCGCCCTTTTCCAACGCCACGACATCGATCTCGGCCTTGAGCGGTTGCCCGAGCGCGGACAGCACGCTGAGCTTGCCCAGCCCGGCCGCATCAGCGAATGCCGGAGACAGCACAAGGAGCGAACCGGCAAGCAGTTTAGTCGTTGTATTGAATGGATTTCCCACTGCAAATCCTTGGGAAGATGGACTAGAGGCAACGAAAATAGCATCAGGGGTTTAGGGCCGCAAGCTAAGCTATCGGCTTAAATCCGGCCCAAGGCCAAATAGTTCTCGAAAGGCCGAGCGCGTCGGAAAAGCTCATCGTCAATATGTCACTGTCATGACGCGCAGCCTTGCAAAAGAAAAAGGGAAGCCCGAAGGCTTCCCTCTTCGCGTCCTCTGTAAGGCCGGACCGGTCAGGCCTGCGCGGCCGCGACGCGTGCGCCGGTGTTCGCCGCGCTGCGTTCGAGCAGGATGCGCAGCATGCGACGCAGGGGCTCGGCCGCGCCCCAGAGCAGCTGGTCGCCGATCACGAACGCGGAGACGTACTCCGGCCCCATGTTGAGCTTGCGCACGCGGCCGACGCCGATCTGCAGTCCGCCGGTGATCGCGGCGGGCGTGAGTTCCTGCTCGGTGACGCCGCGTTCGTTCGGCACCCATTTCACCCAGGGATTGCCGGACTTGATGATCGCTTCGATCTCCGCCAGCGGCAGATCCTTCTTGAGCTTGATGGTGAGCGCGAGGCTGTGGCAGCGCATCGCGCCGATGCGCACGCAGATCCCGTCCACGGGAACCGGCTTGTCGTTGCCGAGGATCTTGTTGACCTCGGCCTGGCCTTTCCACTCTTCCCTGGACTGGCCGTTCTCCATCTGCTTGTCGATCCAGGGGATGAGGCCGCCGGCAAGCGGTGCGGCGAAGTACTCGCGCGGCACGTCCTCGCGGATTGTCTTCGCGACCTTGCGGTCGATCTCCAGGATCGCCGACGCGGGATCGCGCAAGTCATCGGCCACGGCGTTGTAGATGACACCCATGCCCTGCAGCAGCTCGCGCATGTTGTTGGCGCCGGCCCCGGATGCGGCCTGATAGGTCATGGAGCTGACCCATTCCACCAAGCCTTCGCGGAACAGGCCGCCCACGCCCATCAGCAGGATGGAGTTGGTGCAGTTGCCGCCGATGTAGTTCTTCACGCCCTTGTCGAGCGCCGCGTCGATCACATGCCGGTTGACCGGATCGAGGATGATGACGGCATCCTTTTCCATGCGCAGTGTGGAGGCGGCATCGATCCAGTAGCCGTCCCAGCCGGCAGCACGCAGCTTGGGAAACACTTCGGTCGTGTAGTCGCCGCCCTGGCAGGTGATGATGATGTCCATCTCCTTCAGGGCCTCGATGGAGCGCGCATCCTTCAGCGGACCGCTCGATTTGCCGCCGAACGTCGGCCCCTCGCCGCCCACGTTCGAAGTCGTGAAGAACACCGGCTCGATGTGGTCGAAGTCGCGTTCTTCCTGCATCCGCTGCATGAGCACGGAACCGACCATGCCGCGCCAACCCACCAGACCTACTCGTTTCATCGCTGCACCCTTATCTCGAAAAACCTGCCGCGCGCCGTTTTACGCCAGCGCTGCCACGACGGCGTCGCCCATCTCGTTGGTGCCGACCTTGGTCGTGCCCGGTTCGTAAATGTCCGCCGTCCTGAAGCCCTGCGCGAGCACTTTGCGCACCGCGGCCTCGACACGATCGGCCGCCTCGTCCTGATTGAGACTGTAGCGCAGCATCATCGCCGCCGACAGGATGGTGGCGAGCGGATTGGCGATGTTCTTGCCGGCGATGTCGGGCGCGGAACCGTGGATGGGCTCGTACAGGCCCTTGCCGTTCGCGTCCAGCGAGGCGGAAGGAAGCATGCCGATCGAGCCGCCCAGCATGGAAGCCTCGTCGGAGAGGATGTCGCCGAACATGTTGCCGGTGACGATCACGTCGAACTGCTTGGGATTGCGCACCAGCTGCATCGCCGCGTTGTCGACGTACATGTGCGTGAGTTCCACGTCCGGATACTCCTTCGCCACCTGCGTGACCACCTCGCGCCACAGCTGCGAAGTCTCCAGCACGTTGGCCTTGTCCACCGAGCACAGGCGGCGGTTGCGCTTGCGCGCGGCCTTGAAGCCCACGTGCGCGATGCGCACGATCTCCGATTCGCGATAGCGCATGGTGTCGAAGCCTTCGCGCTCGCCGTCGACGACGTGGATGCCGCGGGGCTGGCCGAAATAGATGTCGCCGGTCAGTTCGCGCACGATCAGCAGGTCGAGACCGTTCACCGCCTCGGGCCGCAGCGTGGAACTGCCGACCAGCTCCGGATACATGGTCGCCGGCCGCAGGTTGGCGAAGAGCTGCAGCACCTGGCGCAGGCGCAGGATGGCCTGTTCAGGACGCTTGGCGCGCTCGAGGTTGTCGTAGCGCGGATCGCCGATCGCGCCGAACAGGATCGCATCGGCCTCCTGCGCCAGTTTGAGCGTCGCTTCGGGCAGCGGATCGCCGGCCGCTTCGTAACCGGCGCCGCCCACCGGCGCCTCCTCGAATTCCAGACCCAGATCGAGCGCGCGCAGCACCTTCACCGCCTGCGCCACGATCTCCGTGCCGATCCCGTCCCCGGGCAGTACCGCGATTTTCATTCGTTCTTTCCCCACAAACTCAGGCAAACAACCAGGGCTGCTCCTGACGCCGGCGTTCTTCGAAAGCCTTGATCTTGTCCGCGTGGCGGAGCGTCAGGCCGATGTCGTCCAACCCGTTCAACAGGCAGTATTTGCGGAACGGATCGATGTCGAAGGCAAAACGCTTGCTACCGTCCGCATAGCTGATGCTCTGCGCTTCGAGGTCGATGACGAGCTCGAAGCCGGGCGTGGCGAAGGTGTCCTTGAACAGCTCGTCCACCTGCGCCTCGTCCAGCACGATGGGCAGCAGGCCGTTCTTGAAGCTGTTGTTGTAGAAGATCTCTGCGAACGAAGGCGCGATGATGGCGCGGAAACCGTAGTCCAGCAGCGCCCAGGGCGCATGTTCGCGCGAGCTGCCGCAGCCGAAGTTCTCGCGCGCGAGCAGGATGCTCGCGCCCTGGTAGCGCGGCTGGTTCAGCACGAAATCCGGGTTGAGGGGCCGCTTGCTGTTGTCCTGATCGGGCTGCCCCACGTCCAGATAGCGCCAGCCGTCGAACAGGTTCGGTCCGAAGCCGGTGCGCTTGATGGACTTCAGGAACTGTTTCGGGATGATGGCATCGGTATCGACGTTCGCCCGGTCCAGAGGCGCCACCAGCCCGCGATGCACGGTGAATTTTTCCATGGTCTCTGTCAGTAGTTGCGGTTCTGCGCGGCCTTGCGCTCAATGGCGTCGCCGAGCTTCTCGATGTCGCGTCCGAGCCCTTCCATGGTGTTACAGCCCGCCACGAAGGCGACCAATACCGCAAGCAGCGTCAGGCGTGCGCATTGTTTCAGCATCGGTGCTCCTTGAACGACTGTCGAAACCGTTGTTTCAGCTCTTTGCGCGGATTCGGCGCCCGTTCACCGTTCACATCACTGCCAATGGCGCACGTCCACGAAATGCCCGGCGATCGCCGCCGCCGCGGCCATCTCGGGGCTGACCAGATGGGTGCGTCCGCCGGGGCCCTGCCGTCCTTCGAAGTTGCGGTTCGAGGTCGAGGCGCAGCGTTCGCCCGGTTCCAGCTGATCGGGGTTCATGCCCAGGCACATCGAACAGCCGGGCTCGCGCCACTCGAAGCCGGCGTCCTTGAAGATCTTGTCGAGCCCTTCCTGCTCCGCCTGCGCCTTCACCAGTCCGGAACCCGGCACCACCATCGCGAGCTTCACGTTCGAGGCAACGCGTTTGCCGCGCACCACCTCCGCCGCCGCGCGCAGATCCTCGATACGCGAGTTGGTACAGGAGCCGATGAACACCTTGTCGATGCGGATGTCGGTGATCGGCACGTTGGGCTCCAGGCCCATGTATTCGAGCGCGCGCTCGATGCCTGCGCGCTTGACCGGATCCTGTTCCTGTTTGGGATCGGGCACCCGGCCGTCGATGGTCGTCACCATTTCCGGCGAAGTGCCCCAGGTGACCTGAGGCTTCAACTGCGAGACGTCGATGCGCACCACGCGGTCGAAATGCGCGCCTTCGTCGCTGTGCAGGGTCCGCCAATAGGCCACGGCACGGTCCCACATCTCCCCGCGCGGCGCGTACGGACGCCCTTTGAGATATTCGAAGGTGGTCTCGTCGGCCGCCACCATGCCGCTGCGCGCGCCGGCTTCGATGGCCATGTTGCAGAGCGTCATGCGCCCAGCCATGGACAGCGCGCGCACCGCCGGGCCGGCGTACTCGATGGCGTAGCCCGTGCCCCCCGCCGTGCCGATCTCGCCGATGAGCGCCAGGATCATGTCCTTGGCGGTGACGCCGCGCGGGAGCTTGCCGTCGAACCAGACCAGCATGTTCTTAGACTTCTTCGCCAGCAGACACTGGGTGGCGAGCACGTGCTCGACTTCCGATGTGCCGATGCCGTGCGCCAGACAGGCAAAGGCGCCGTGCGTGCTGGTATGGCTGTCGCCGCACACCACCGTCATACCGGGCAGCGTCGCGCCCTGTTCGGGGCCGATCACGTGCACGATACCCTGGCGAGGATCGCTCATACCGAACTGGACGATGCCGAACTCGGCGCAGTTGCGGTCCAGGGTCTCCACTTGGGTGCGCGAGACGGGGTCGCTGATCCCGAGCGAGCGGTCCGTGGTCGGCACGTTGTGGTCGGCGGTCGCCAGGTTGGCGTCGACGCGCCAGGGTTTACGCTTGGCCAGGCGCAGGCCCTCGAAAGCCTGCGGGCTCGTCACCTCGTGCAGGAAATGCCGATCGATGTAGAGCAGCGTCGTGCCGTCGTCTTCGACGTGCACGGCATGGCTCGCCCAGAGTTTGTCGTACAGCGTTTGGGGGCCCATGGTTTCGGTATGTGAAAACTACGCTGGGAGCCCCGGATTATAACCCGCCCGGCCGGCTCCCTACTTCTTCTGGGCGGCCTGGCGGTAGATGGGCATCAGCCGGTCGGCGATGCCTTGCAGGGTCTTCAGCCGGTTCTCCGGCGAAGGATGGGTGGACAGGAATTCGGGCAGCCCGTTGCCTCCGGCCTTGAGCATCTTTTCCCAGACCGAGACCGCGCCGTGCGGGTCGTAACCTGCCCGCGCGGCCAGCTCGGTGCCGATGGCGTCGGCCTCGCTCTCGTGCAGACGCGAATTCGGGCGGTTGAAAGTCACGTCCGCCACCATGCCCGCCAGATCCGCGCCGCTCTGTCCGAGGCCGAGGATGGCGGCGCCGATGCCGACCACCGCGCTGGTTGCGAGCTGGCGCGAAATGCGCTCGCGTGAATGTTCGCGCAGTGCGTGGGCGATCTCATGGCCCAGCACCGCGGCCAGTTCGGCGTCGGTGAGCTTGAGCTTTTCGATCAGGCCGGTGTAGACGGCGATCTTGCCGCCGGGCATCGCCCAGGCGTTGAGTTCATCGGTCGTGATGACGTTGACTTCCCAGTTCCAGTTCGTCGCGTCCGGTCGGAAGACGGCGGTCGCCGGAATGAGGCGGTTGACGATGGCGCGCACCCGTTGCACCTGGGCGGCATCGCGGTTGAGCACGCCCTTCTTGCGTGCCTGCGCCATGATCTGGCTGTATTGCTGATTGGCCGCCTGCTCGACTTCCTCGGACGAGACGAGCATCGTCTGACCGCGCTCGATGCCGACCGCCCCGGCCGACGTCGTGCTCTGCGTCGCGCACGCGCTCAACAACGCGCTGAAGAGGAGCGCGAGCAAGGAACGTTTCGTTGCGGAACTACGCATGCCGTTGTGCCAATTGAGGGAAGAGCCGCCCGCGCCAGGCGATCAAGAGCAAGCCACATGCCGCGGCCAGGCTGGCGGCCGTGTAGGTCCACACCGGCCCGACCGACTGCCACAGCGCCCCGGCACCGGCCGCCCCGACCGCGCTGCCGGCCCCGTAGGTCAGGCTGGAGAACAGCGCCTGCCCGCGCACGTGGCGGCGGCCGCTGAACCATGCGTTGACCAAGGTTAGCGCAGCGGCGTGGAAGCTGCCAAAACTCGCAGCATGCATCAACTGCGCGACGAACAGCAGCGGCACGCTCTCTACGCACCACCCGATCAAGAGGAAACGCACCGTGGCGAGCGCGAAACTCGCCAGCAGCACGCGATAGGGGGAAAAGCGCGTGAGCCAGCGCGGCATGGCGAGGAACACCACGATTTCGGCGACCACGCCCAAGGCCCACAACAGGCCGACCGCAGTTTTGCTGTAACCGGTGTCGTCCAGATAGATCGAGTAGAAACCGTACAGCGGCCCGTGCGCGACGCACATCAGGAAGCCCGCCCCGAACAGGGCCATCACCTCGGCCCGCAGGGCGAGCTCGCGGATGGAACCGTTGCGTTCGTCGGCCGCATCGGCATGGGCAGGCGGTTGCGCGATGACGCATGAGGCAAGCAGGGCGCCGACGAGCGGCAGCAGCGCCATCCAGAGGAAGTTGCGCGTATCGACGTAATCGAGCGCCCGGCCGATCACCGTGACCGCGACGATGAAGCCGACCGAACCCCACAGCCGGATCGGCCCGTAACGCCCGTACTGACCGTGCAGATAACGCAGCGTCATGGCCTCGAAGAGCGGCATCGATGCGCTGACGAAAAAGGCGTGGATGGCCAGCACCAGGAACAGGGCGACGAAACCCTCGGCGAAGAACAGGCCGAGGTAGCTCACGACCGCCATGGCCAGCGCAAGACGCAGCAGCTCGATGGAGCGCCCGCGCCGGTCGGCGAGCCATGCCCAGATGTTGGGGGCGAAAATGCGGGTGAACTGCCCCACCGACAGCAACACCCCGATCGCCCACGGCGCCAGCCCGAGCGCGGCGAGATAGAGGCCGAAGTACGGCATGTAGGCGCCGATGAAGGCGAAGTAGGCGCCATAGAGCGCGGACAGCCGGAAGGCGGGAACGGTCACGGCCGGATCGTCAGGGGAAGGAACGGCGCAGCACGGCGGCCCCGCGCCTCAACGCCGGATGCGCCCCGGAATCCTCGGTGTGCCGCTGTCGACGTCGGCGTTCTGCGCGCGATGGCGCAGCGCGTGGTCCATCAGCACGATCGCCAGCATCGCCTCGGCAATGGGTGTGGCGCGGATGCCGACGCAAGGGTCGTGACGGCCGAGGGTCTCGACCGTGGTGGGGTTACCCTGCTTGTCGATGGAACGGCGCGGGATGCGGATGCTGGAGGTGGGTTTCAGCGCGATGTGCACCACCACGTCCTGGCCGGTGGAAATGCCGCCCAGCACGCCGCCGGCATTGTTCGAGGCGAAGCCTTCGGGCGTCAGCTCGTCGCCGTGCTCGCTGCCGCGCTGGGTGACGCAGCTGAAGCCCGCGCCGATTTCCACGCCCTTCACGGCGTTGATGCCCATCATCGCGTAGGCGATGTCGGCATCGAGGCGGTCGTAGACCGGCTCGCCCCAGCCCACCGGCACGCCTTCGGCGACCACCGTCACCTTCGCGCCCACCGAATCGCCGGCCCGGCGCAGCTCGTCCATGTACTGCTCCAGCACGGGCACCATATCGGCGTTGGGCGCAAAGAAGGGATTGCGGTCCACCTCTTCCCAGGCACGGAAAGGGATCTCGTGCGGGCCGAGCTGAGCCAGGTAGCCCCGGATCAAGACCCCGTAGCGCTCGCGCAGCCACTTCTTGGCGATCGCGCCTGCCGCCACCCGCACCACCGTTTCGCGGGCGGAGGCCCGTCCGCCGCCGCGATAGTCCCGGATGCCGTATTTCTGCCAATAGGTATAGTCGGCGTGACCGGGCCGGAAGGTCTCGGCGATGTTGCCGTAATCCTTGGAACGCTGGTCTTCGTTACGGATGATGAAGCCGATCGGCGTGCCGGTCGTGCGCCCCTCGAAGACGCCCGACAGGATCTCGACCGTATCCGACTCGCGGCGCTGGGTGACGTGACGCGAGGTCCCCGGCTTGCGGCGGTCCAGCTCGCGTTGCAGATCGGCCGCCGACAGTTCGAGCCCGGGCGGAC
>Ga0065720_1021171_pt1 | contig 11346 bp, 13 predicted proteins | sample Thericmetagenome_FD_59107 | JGI IMG/M metagenome (GOLD analysis project Ga0065720, IMG submission 59107) | Thermophilic microbial communities from the Joint Bioenergy Institute, California, USA of rice/straw/compost enrichment - eDNA_2 v2... | ecosystem: Engineered > Solid waste > Grass >... | reverse complement strand
GGCCGGGGTGGACGTCCAGCGCGTCCAGCATGGCGGCCATGATGCTCGGGGCGCTGGAGGACGACGTGGGGAGGCCCGGCCCGTTCTCGGCGCCGTCGTCGACCTGCGTCACGACCGCGTCGTCGGTGTCGACCAGGCGCCGCCACCGGTCCGGGTCGGCGGCCCGGTCCACGGGTCGGCCGCGGTGCCAGATCCGGTCGGGGATGAACGGGTGGCGCGGCACCCGCGCGAACGCCTCGGCGACCCGGTCGGACACCCCCGCCGCGCGCAGTGCTGCTTCGAATGTCATGCTCAGACCTTCCCGCTGCCGCCGCACGCCTGACATGCCACCCACCTCTGGTGGCTCTTGCCCTGCGTCTGTCCGTCCGAGTAGACCCAGCTCCCGCCGTCACCGTCGCAGGCGCCACAGTCCTTCTTGCTGTTGTTGTCGTCGGTGTCTTTCTTTCCCCAGGCCATGTTCTTCCCTATGGATACGAGCTCCCGCCGTCGTCGACGGGAGTGATCTTCTGTGGTTGACCGCCCGGCCTCGGGTCAGGGGCAGGAGGGCCGGGCGGCCGGTTGGGGAGGGGCGTCCCAGCGGAAGGCGGGGGCGCCCTTAGGGCGTCGCCTCACCCCCGAGAGGCGACGGGACCGGTTCGATGCGGTCGACGGGCAGCAGCACCGGGTCGCTGACCAGGTCCTCTCCCGTGGGTCGCGCCCGCACCTTGGGAGTGAGCGACCCCGGAACGCCGTACCCGATGACGGTGTAGCGCCGGTTGAACGGCTGGTAGCGGATCAGGGAGCCGAGCGGGTAACGCCGCCGCATCTCCATGTAGGCCAGCTGGCCGGCGATGTGGTGCAGCTGGTCGGCGAGCTTCGCGACGGCCCCGGACGACAGGCGTTCGCCGTCGGGGCCCACCACCGTGTCGTCGTGCACCTCGTAAGCGACCACAAGGCCTCCTTCAGCGGACGCCGCGGGGCACCGGGTACCCGCCGGGCAGCTGTTCGCGTAGGCACCGCTGCACGAGCAGCTTCGGGTCGAGCTGCTCGACCGTGTCCGCGGTGACTCGGGTGAGGAGCAACGCCTTCTCCCGTTGAGGGTCGGGCTGCTCCGTGCGGTGCACGGCCACCAGCCGCCCGGTGGCCTCCCGGGTGATCAGCCAGTCCGGGTAACGCGACCGAAGCGTCTGCAGGCCGTCAGTCAGCAGGTCGTCAGCCATCCGACGCCTCCTGCTCACGCAGCCGCTCCTGGGCGTCGAGCAGCCGACCGAGCTCGTCGACCGTGTCCGCGGTCAGGGTCGAGCGCAGGCCTCGCGTCTGCTGCCGGGGGGTCAGGAACTCGGAGCGCTGCGCCATCCATGGGCCGTGCGTGCCGTCCTGCCCCCGGGATCTCCAGATCATCCAGTCGGGGTGGCTGGCTTCGAGATCCTCTGCTCCGGTCGGCCATGGTCCCAGCAGGTTCAGGCGCTGGAGTTCGCGCTCGCTCGGCTCCGTCATGTCTCACGTCACGGCGGGTCGATTCGGTGACTCGGTGAGATGGACGTTACGAAATGTTGTCGAACACTCCCAGTGACGGAGAGCCCTCGTTCTGAACGAGGGCTCTCCGTTCGGGTACGGAACGTACCCACGCCGCTGGTCAGCGGTTATGGGGTGACAGCGAGGAAGTCGGCGAGATCGCGTTGCTGTTCGGAGGGCATACGCTTGGCGGCGGCCAGCAGGTCCTCGGTGATCTCGCGTGCGGTCTGCTGGTAGCGCAGCCAGACGGGCGCCTGCACGCGCAGGCGGGTGAGGATCTCGGTGGCGCGGTCGATGTCGCCGAGCTGCAGGTGGGCGTGGGCGCGGTCCAGCAGGTGGCGGTGCCAGTCCGACGGCATGGTGCGGCCCACCCCGACGGGCAGCTGCTCGGCCAGGGCCAGCGCCTGGTCGGGCGCCCCCATCACGAGTTCATGCTCGGGGCCCTTCAACGCCACGGTGAGCGGCCCCCAGGCACGCCAGCCGACGGTGTGCTCATGCTCGCGGCCCAGCGGCGCGGCTGCGGCGGTGGCAACCCGATGGTATTCGCGGGCTTCGTCAGGCCGGTTGTTGCGTGCTGCGGCGGCCGCGGCACGCAGCATCAGCCATCCCCACGCCGAGAGCTGGTCCGGCGTGGCCTTGGAGATCTGCGGCTCCACTCGGTCAGCCGCGGCGACGCACAGGTCCTCGACCTCCCGGAACCGCCCTTGGCGCATGAGAGCCCACGCCTGGCTGCTGATCGCGGCCGCGGCGAGCGGCTGGTCGCCGATGGCGAGCGCGTCGGCGAGGCTGTCGCGCAGCGCCATCAGCGCCAGGTCGTGCTCGCGGATCTGGATGAGGTAGCGGCCGATCGCGCCGAGCGCGTCGGAGCGCAGCCGCCGTGCCTCGGCCTGCTGGTCGCCGTCGAGGGCGGCGACGTGCTGGTGGGCGGACCGCACCACGGCGGGCGCGAGCTCGGCCACCGTGTCGTAGCGGTCACCGTGGTAGGCCAGCGCGACGGTGCGGACGGCATCGCGCAGCATGCCCAGGTCCGGCTCGGCATCGCCGTTGAACCTGAGCATGGGCTGTCCGTCGATGCCCGTGGGCGGGTTGATGGCCGAGCGGATCTCGGCCAGGGCGGCGTCGTTGTGGGCTGCGGGCACCGGCTCTGGGGGCCGCGGGGCCGCGAACGTGAGCGTGACCACGCCGAGTGCGCGAGCGATGGCGTGGTAGGTGGACATGCGCGCGCTGCCGCCGCTCTCGATCTTTTTGATGACGTCGCGTGACAGGCCGGCCTTGGCCGCCAGGTCCTCCTGGGTGAGACCGCGGCGGCGGCGCAGGTCTCGGATCTGGGCGCCTATGGTGCTATCGTCCTTCATGAGTAATCCCCGTCCTGCTGGTCATACCGTCGACGCCAGCATAGGACGGGGATTTCTGCGTGTCAGGAGTGTGAGGAGACGCTACTCAGCGGTGACGTCGTCCAGCCCGCCACCGGTGTCCTCGGCGGGGCCTCCCACCGCACCATGGACCCGTCCGGGTTGAGGTAGGCCAGGTGGCCGCCCGGCTCGCCGATGTCGAACTGTTCGATGCCGCGGGTCGGCTCCTCGCCGGGCAGCAGCACCACGCTGTTGTCGAACGACGGCACCCCGCCGACCCACGGCGCGGACGTGGCGTTGCCGTCGATGGCGGTGACGGTCTGCCCGCCGACCCGCCACACCAGCCCGGTTCCGGCGCCGACGTAGCCCAGGGTCTCCTCGCCCTCGACGTCCTGGGCGTCCACGGCGGCCGCGACGGGAGCCCTGCGTCCTGCGGCCTGGCGGCCACCCCGGGCCGCGACCACGGTCCGCCGGGCTGCCCGGACGTACCTGCCCCGGACGGAGAGTGCTTCGGGCCCGGCGGACGCCCCGGTGCACCCCATTGCGGCTACTGCACCTGCGCGGTGCCCGCCTCCCGAGCAGCGCTGCTGCGGCGGCCCCGTTCGTCTCGGGGCGGCTCCCGGAGAATGCGGAGCCGCCGCCTCCCGCCCCCGCCTGTCGCGGGTTTCCGTTCGATTCCGCGGTCTCCGGGGCCCGGGACGGCTACCGTGGGAATCCCGACACCGCAGAAGGGATCGCATGGACCTGGTGTGCCGGAACGGCATGTCTCACACCTACTCCCGTGATCTCCGGTCGCCCGTGCGCCGCAAGTCCGCGCTGGCGCGGCAGATCGCCGGGGCGGTTCTGGAGTCCTGCAAGATCTGCCGCTGGGACGGGAGCAGGCTCGCGGCCCGCGACCTCGCACCGGAGGGGGTCACCGCCGAGCTGTACTCGGCGTGGGCCGAGCACGAGACGCTGGCGGCCCTGGCCGAGGGCAAGCGCTTCGACAGCGTGGTGACCCTGGCGACGCTGCTGGGCCGCCGGAGGGGCATGCTGTACCCGCCGACCCCGGCCACGTTCGCGCTGTGCCAGATCGCGGTGGACGGTGTCGAGGTGGCCGTCGACGTGTCCCGGGTCCTGGAGCACCTGCGCGGCCTGGAGTTCCAGGAGCGGGTGTGGGTGGTCGACGACGTCCTGTCGGGGATCGTCGGTGCCGAGTTCTACCCTCCGGCCCCCATCGAGCGGCTGCTGGCCGGGGCGGCCTAGGCAGGCCGGGGCCCCTGCTCCCGGGCCCTGTCGGGCGGCGCCAGGTGCCGGCGCCGCCCGACAGGGCGGGCGCCCTCCAGCGCCTCAGGCGCCGGACGTCCCGTCGTGGACGGTGACCGTGCCGCGGGCGGTCACCGGCTTTCCGTCGAGCAGCGGCGCGAGGAAGGCGAGGGCGGCGCGCAGGTCCTCCACGCCGCCTCCCTCGTGGCCGTTGTAGGGCCACACCAGCATGTCCTTGGGTCCCGCGTAGGCGTTGTGGGCGGCGAACACCGTCGACGGGGGGCAGACGGGGTCCATGAGGCCGACGGTGAACAGCGCGGGGGCGTGGGCGCGGGCCGCGAAGTGCACGCCGTCGACGTAGGAGAGGGTCCGCAGCACCGCGCCCGCCCTGGTCCGGTGCACCGCCAGGTAGCGGGGGATCTCCGCGTAGGGGTGGGAGTCGGTGACGGTGATGGCCCGGTCGATGTGGCAGAGGAACGGCACACAGGAGACCACGGCGGCCAGGCCGTCGACGAGTCCGGCGGCGGCCAGCGCCAGCCCGCCTCCCTGCGAGCCGCCGAAGACCGCGACCCGCGCCGGGTCGGCGACGCCGAGCGCCCGGGCGGCCTCCACCGCCCGGACCGCGTCCACGACGACCCGCCGGTAGTAGTAGGTGGCGGGGTCCTCGATGCCGCGGGTCATGTACCCGGGGAACGCCGGGTCGCTGCCCACCGGGTCGGGGGTGGCGCCGGCCCGGCTTCCGGCCGCGCCCTGCCCGCGGGCGTCCATGCTCAGGTGGGCGAACCCGGCGCTGGCCCACTCCAGGGACTCCAGGACGTCGCCGCGGCCGTTGCCGTAGCCGGGGAACTCGACGACCACGGGCAGCGGCCCCGCGGCGCCCTTCGGGGTCCGCAGCCACGCGCGGACCGGGTGGCCGCCGTAGCCGTTGAAGACGACGTCGTGGATGTCGAGGGTGCGCACCGGGGTGTCCACCGCGGTCACGCGCAGGCCGAGGGGGCGGGTGCGGGCCTCGGCCAGCGACTCCTCCCAGAACTCGGCGAAGTCCGCGGGGGCGGCGGTGTCCGCCCGGTACTCCAGGAGGCGGTCGAGGGGGAGGTCGACGTACACGGTCGTGTTCCTTTCGGTCGTCGGGAGGGCCGCGCTGGACAGTCTGCCGGAACCGTCCTCCCCCTCCGGGGGCCGTTCCGCGCGTCGGCGGCCCGCCTGCGGGACGGCATCGGATCCCGCGCCGGGACATCCCCGTCCTCTTCCTGTCCCGTTCCCGCCCCGCGGTCTCTGCGGCGGCGGTGCTTCGGCCGTGGCTGCGGGCCCCGTAGCCCGGATGGTGTTCCGAGGACTCCCGTACCGCCATCTTTACGACATAGATTCACAATTCCGGCGATCGGCCCCGATGTCTCCGGTTTAGCCCTCTTCGCCACGGTTAGCGGCGCCCCCGCACACGCACCCGTTCTTCGGAGGCGACCGGATGAAGATCGGATACAAGCTCGCGACCGAGGCGTTCGGCCCCGAGGAGATCCTCCGCCAGGCGGTCCTTGCCGAGGCCGCCGGGTTCGACTTCGTGGAGATCAGCGACCACTTCCACCCGTGGCTGGACGGCCAGGGGCACTCGCCGTTCACCTGGACGCTGCTCGGCGCGATCGCGGCCCGCACCGAGCGCGTCGCGCTGGTGACCGGCGTGACCTGCCCGACCGTCCGCTACCACCCCGCGATCATCGCGCAGGCCGCGGCGACCACCGCGCTACTGTGCGGCGGCCGCTTCACCCTGGGCGTCGGCTCCGGGGAGCGCCTCAACGAGCACGTCGTGGGGCGCGGCTTCCCCGACACCGTGCGGGTCCGCCACGCGATGCTGCGCGAGGCCGTGGAGATCATCCGGCTGCTGTGGCGCGGCGGCTACCACAGCTACGAGGGCAGGTACCTGCGGCTGGAGGACGCGCGGATCTTCGACCTGCCCGACGAGCCGCCGCTGATCGCGGTGGCGGCCAGCGGCCGGCCGTCGGCGGAGCTGGCCGCGCAGGTCGGCGACGGGCTGTTCGCCACCGAGGCCGACCCGCGGATCGTCGGGCACTACCGGGACGCGGGCGGCACCGGGCCGCACTACGCGGAGGTGCCCGTGGCCTGGGCGCCCCGTGAGGAGGCCGCGGTGCAGGCGGTCCTGGCGACCTCCCGGTGGGCGCTGACCGGCTGGAAGGTGATGAGCGAGCTGCCCAACCCGGTCAACTTCGACGCGGCCAGCGGCACCGTCCGCGCCGACGACGTCCTCGACGCCTTCGCCTGCGGCCCCGACCCGGACCGCTACGTCGCGGCCGCGCAGCGCTACGCCGACGCCGGGTTCGACCACCTGGTGCTGCACAACGCGGGCCCCGACCCCGACGGGTTCCTCGGCTTCTACCGCACCCGGCTGGCCGACCGGCTGCGCCGGCTGGCGCCGCGCGCCGCCGCGGTCTGAGCCGCCCGGGGCTCAGCGCCGCAGGTGGCGGTACTCGGCCACGGCGGCGGCGACGGCGAACAGGACGGCCGCGGCCAGGGCGACCGCGGCGGGGGACGGACCGGTCAGCCGGCCCCCGTCGCGCACCGCGCCGAGGAAGTCCACCCCGGACACACCGTTGAAGACGAGGTACCACAGGGCCACGTACCCGGCCTGGAACAGCCGCCGCGTGCCCGAGACGGTGCCGAGCAGCAGGGCCAGGGCGGTGACGAACAGGGCCCCGCCCGCCCACGCGGCCGCGCCCGGCCAGTCGCCCGTCGCCGCCATGCGGACGAGCGGCCCCAGGCCGGTGAGAGCGGCCAGCAGCACCCCGGCCGCCCACTCGGCGGCCACCCGGCGGCGGCGCGCCGGGGCGGCGGCCAGCAGCTCGTCGGCGGTCTCGTCGCCCGGGTGGCGGGTGCCCAGCGCCGACCAGAGCAGGACCGGCCAGATCCACGCGGCGAGCAGCACGGTCGGCACCGCCTCGGCGGGCACGGCCAGGGCCGCCGTGTTCACCGCCGCGGCCACCGCCCACCACCAGCGCGGCATGGTCCGGGCCAGCAGCCGGAACCGGGCGGCGACCGTCCGCGGGAACGCGCCGGGGCCCGTGCCCGGCGCGGCGGCCAGCCTGCGGTAGACCGTCGGCCGCCACGGCCGGGCCTCCTCCCGGGGCGTGCCGGACGCCGCGCCCCCGCTCCTCCCGGCGGCGGAGCGGCGGAACCACAGGGCGGGCAGGAGCGCGACCAGGAGGGCGCACACCACCACGGACAGGCGCTGCGCCAGGTAGTCCCCCGACAGCGCGAACCCCGTCCACGGGAACACCTGCGGCGGGGCGTCGAGCTGCATCAGCCCCACCGAGAACTCGGCGGCGTCCTGCGCCAGCCCTTGCTCGACCAGTTGCGCGCGCAGGGACTCGGCGACCGGTCCGGCGCCCAGGACCCGGTCCTGGCCCGCGAGCACGAGCGTCAGCCACACGGGAAGCCACAGGAGGTTGCCCACTCCCCCGCGCAGCCGGGGCACGGCGTCGGCGAGGACCGCCGCGGCGGCGGCGACCGCCAGCACCGGCAGGGTGAGGACCAGGAAGGGCAGGAGCAGCGCCACCGGGTCGACCGCCACGGCCTCCCCGCGGGCCCACTGCACGGCCGCCGCGGCGGCGGCCAGGGCCGCGGCCATGGTGGCGAGGACCGCGAGGTTGCCGGCGAAGCGGCCGGCGTGGTGGGCCCAGCCGCGCAGCGGGCTCGCCGCGACCAGTTCGGCGACCGCGGCCGCGCGGCCCTGCTCGCCGATGCCTCCGACCACGTAGAAGCCGGCCAGGGACAGCCACAGCGCCCCGGACAGCGCCGCCGCCGTGCCGACGTAGGCGCTGTTGTACTCGGGCCGGTACTCCCCCAGGTTCACCATGACCCACAGCGAGTCGGGCTCGGGGACCGCCAGGTGGGCGAGTGCCGCCGACGCCAGCAGCACCACGAGGAAGGACGGCTGCCTGACCCGCTGCCGCCAGTTCGCCAGGGCGGTCCCGGCGATCGCGCGCATCCCGTCCCTCACCGCCGCTCCCCCTCCCCCGGGCGCGCTGCCGCGTCCCTGACCAGGGCGAGGTAGGCGTCCTCCAGGTCGGGGGCGCACGGCCGGGCGTCGCGGTGCGGGGGGCCGTCGGCGACCAGCCGCATCCGCACCCCGTCGCCGGTGTGCACGACCCGGCTGACCGGGAAGCGCCGTTGCAGGGCCGCGGCCTCCTGCGGTGCGGCGGTGACCTGCCAGACGCGGCCCGCGGCCCGCTGGCGCAGCGTCTCGGGGCTGCCCCGGTGGACCAGGCGGCCGCGGACGACGACCGCCAGGTCGGCGGCGACGGACTCGACGTCGGAGACGATGTGCGTGGACAGGACCACGGTCCGGTCCGCTGCCAGGTCGCCGAGCAGGGAGCGGAACCGGATCCGCTCCTCGGGGTCCAGGCCGACCGTGGGCTCGTCGACGATGAGCACGCGCGGGTCGGCGAGCAGCGCCTGGGCGATGCCGACCCGGCGCAGCATGCCGCCCGAGTAGCCGCCGAGCGGGCGCCGCCCCGCATCGGCCAGGTTCACCAGTTCCAGCAGCTCCTCGATGCGGGCGCGGGCCGTGCGGGCGGGCATGCCGCGGATCGCGGCCAGGTAGGACAGGAACTCGCGGGCCGACAGGTTGGGGTAGGCGCCGAACTCCTGGGGCAGGTAGCCGAGGACGCGGCGCAGCGGGTCGGGGTGTGCGACGGCGTCGACGCCGCGGTAGCGGACCGTTCCGCTGGTGGGGCGGGTCACGGTGGCCGCGATCCGCATCAGCGTGGACTTGCCCGCGCCGTTGGGGCCGAGCAGCCCCAGCAGTCCGGTGCCCAGGCGCAGTGTGAGCCCGTCGACGGCCCGTCGGCCGCCCCGGTAGGTCTTGGTGACGTTGTCCAGTTCCAGCATCACGCGGCCCGTCCCCCCGTCGCGGGCGGCCGCCTGCGGTGCGTCGGCATCGTCGTCCTCTTCCTCGTCGCGTGTCGGTCCTGTGCCTCGCCGTCGAGGAGACCACCGGCGGGTCCGGGCCGTCACTACGCCTGGCGGCGGCTCCGGGGTGGGGCTGGCCCCACCCCGGCGGTGGTGCTGGGCGGATGGCCGGCCGCGGCGGCGCCGCCTACGATCGGCGTGTGGCCGACCGCTCTGCGACGACGCTGCCGGGCGCGCTGGCCAGCCCCCGCTACCTGGTGTCGGGCTGGCCGTGGCGCGCGCTCGGCTACCTGGTGTCCGCGCCGCTGCTGCTGACGGCGGCGCTTCCGGTGCTGCTGCCGGTGACTGCGGGGACGGCCGTGGCCTGGGCGGTGCTGGCACGCTGGTTGTCCGGGCCGTGGCTGTCGGTGCTCGTGGCGCTGGCGGGCGCGGCCCTGGTGGCCGCCGTCGCCCCGGTGGCGGTGGCGCCGGTGACGTCGGTGGAGCGGCTGCGGCTGGGCCTGGTGGACCGGCGTCCGCTGCCGCCGCGGCCCGCACCCTCCGGCGCCGACGGCTGGGGGCAGTTGCGCGCCCGCTACACGCGGCCGTGGTCGTGGCGGGAGGTGGCGCACGCGGTCGTCGCGGTGCCCGCGGCCGCCGCGGTGTTCACCGCCCTGGTGCCGGTGTTGGCCGTGGTGGGCGTGGTCGCGGCCGCGCCGCTGGTCGTCCTGCTCAGCGACGAGCCGGTGACGTTCGGTCCGGCGGTGCTGTCGGGGGCGGGCGAGGCGGTGCCGCTCACGCTGGCCGCACTGGCGGCGCTGCCCGTGCTCGGCTACCTGGTCGGCCTGGCCGCGGCGGGCCTGGCCGCGGCGGGCCGGGCGCTGCTGTGGGGCTCCTCGGCGCAGCGGCTGCGCGCGGAGCTGTCGGAGGTGGAGCAGTCGCGCGCCCGGATCGCCCGGGCGTTCGAGGCCGAGCGGCGCCGGATCGAACGCGACCTGCACGACGGCGCCCAGCAGCGGCTGGTGGGCCTGACCCTGCGGTTGGGCATGGCCCGCCTGGACCTGCCGCCCGACTCCCCCGCCTCCGAGGCGGTCGCGGCCGCCCACGAGGAGGCCAAGCAGCTGCTGGCGGAGTTCCGGGAGTTCGTCCACGGCATCCACCCGGCGATCCTCACCGACCGAGGGCTGGTCCCGGCGCTGCGGGAGCTGGCGGGCCGCTGCCCCGTGCCCGTCACGGTCGACGCCGACCTGCCCGGGCGGCCGCCGGGGCCGATCGAGTCCACGGCCTACTTCGTGGTGGCGGAGGCGCTGTCGAACGTGGCCAAGCACAGCGGTGCGCGCCGGGCCGAGGTGACCGTGCGCGGCGACGGCGCGGTCCTGTCGGTGCGGGTGCGCGACGACGGGTGCGGCGGTGCCGACGCTGCCGCCGGCACCGGCCTGGTCGGGCTGTCCGACCGGGTGGCGGCGGTCGGCGGCACACTGGACCTGTCGAGTCCGGTCGGCGGGCCGACCGTGGTGAGAGTGGAGCTTCCGTGGGGTCCGAGCCAACGGTGAACGTGGTCCTCGCCGAGGACGGGGTGCTGCTGCGGGAGGGCCTGGTCGGCCTGCTGGAGCGTTTCGGGTTCCACGTGGCCGAGGCGGTGGGCGACGCCGACGCGCTGGTGGCGGCGGTGCACCGGCACCGTCCGCACCTGCTGGTCACCGACATCCGCATGCCGCCCACGCACAGCGACGACGGGCTGCGGGCGGCCGTGCGGCTGCGCGCGGAGCTGCCCGGCCTGGCGGTGGTGGCGCTCAGCCAGTACGTGGTGCAGGACTACGCGGCCGAGCTGCTGGACTCCCCGGCCGGTGCAGGGCTGGGCTACCTGCTCAAGGACCGGGTGGCCGACGTCGCGGAGTTCGCGCGGACCCTGCGCCGGGTGGTGGGCGGGGCGACGGTCATCGACCCGGAGGTGGTGCGGCGGCTGCTGCGCCGCCGCGACGACCCGATGGAGCGGCTGACCCCGCGCGAGCTGGACGTGCTGGCGCTCGTGGCCGAGGGGCACTCCAACACGGCGATCGCCCGCAGGCTCAGCGTCAGCGAGGCGGCGGTCGGCAAGCACATCGGCAACATCCTCGCCAAGCTCGACCTGCCGCCGTCGCAGGACGTCAACCGCCGCGTGCTCGCGGTCCTGGCCTACCTGCGGGGCCGCGGCTGAGCGGCCGCGGGTCAGCGCAGCGTGGGCACCTCGCCGCCGTCGGCCCACGCGACGTCGACGCCGGGCAGGCGCGCTCGCCGAGATCACCGGCCCAGATCGGAAGAGCACACGTCTGAACTCCAGTCACTGACCAATCTCGTATGCCGTCTTCTGCTTGAA
>Ga0065720_1021173_pt1 | contig 11347 bp, 10 predicted proteins | sample Thericmetagenome_FD_59107 | JGI IMG/M metagenome (GOLD analysis project Ga0065720, IMG submission 59107) | Thermophilic microbial communities from the Joint Bioenergy Institute, California, USA of rice/straw/compost enrichment - eDNA_2 v2... | ecosystem: Engineered > Solid waste > Grass >... | reverse complement strand
CGTCGAGCGCGACGCCGACCCGTTCAGCGCTGACGCGAAGAGCCGCTTTCGCCACGGCAGCGCCGTCGCGGCCTTGATCGCCGAGGTCGCGCCGAGGGCCCGCCTGATGCCGCTACCAAGATGCGTCCCAGTGCACCGGGCTTCAGCCCGGTGGTGAAGGGACGCTCGGGGCGTAGCCCCGATCAGAGAGGCCGGTCCTGCTGCTCGATGTACTGCCGCAGCACCGACAGCGGTGCACCGCCGACCGACCCGGCGAAGTAGGAGCCTGACCACAGGCGCTTCGCCCGCCAGTAGTGGCGCTCCAGCTCGGGGAACTCTTGGCGCATCCGCCGGGAGGACACGCCCTTGAGCGAGTTGACCAGCTTGGACAGGGCGACCTTCGGGGGGAAGTTCACCAGCAGGTGGACGTGGTTGGTCTCGCCGTTGAACTCGACCAGCTCGCACTCGAAGTCCTCACACACCGAGCGGAAGATCTCTTCCAACCGGTTCAGGTGGGCATCGTTGAAGACCGGGTGCCGGTACTTGGTGACGAAAACCAAGTGAGCGTGAAGCACGAAAACGCAGTGCCTACCTGTGCGAACTCCGTCGTCATTGGTCATAAACCAATGCTAGCTTGATCATTGTGCAGCTCCGGTACAACTTCCGCCTCTACCCGACGCCCGGCCAGGCGCAAGCCCTGGCGAAGGCGTTCGGGTGCGCGCGGGTGGTGTTCAACGACGCCTTGGCCGCGCGAAGGGCGGCCCACGAGGCCGGGCTGCCCTGGATCCCGGACGCCGAGCTGCAACGCCGTGTCATCACCGAGGCGAAGAAGACGCCGGAGCGGGCGTGGTTGGCCGAGGTGTCCTCGGTGGTGCTGCAACAGGCCGTGGCCGATCTGAACACCGCCTACCGGAACTTCTTCGCCTCGGCCACCGACACGCGCAAAGGGCCGAAGGTGGCCCCGCCCCGGTTCCGGTCCCGGAAGGACTCGCGGCAGGCGATCCGGTTCACCCGCAACGCCCGGTTCCGGGTCACGCCGGGCGGGAAGCTGGCCCTGCCGAAGGTCGGGGAGGTGCGGGTGCGCTGGTCCCGGCCGCTGCCGACCGAGCCCTCCTCGGTCACGGTGATCAAGGACGCGGCCGGACGGTACTTCGCCTCCTTCGTCGTCGAGGTCGCCCCCGAGCCGCTGCCCGAGGCCGATGCCGAGGTCGGGATCGACCTGGGCCTGGCCGCCCTCGCCGTGCTGTCCGACGGGCGCAAGGTCGACAGCCCCCGGTTCCTGCGCCGTGCCGAACGCAAGCTCCGCAAGGCCCAGAGGGCGCTCAGCCGGAAGCAGCAGGGCTCCAAGAACCGGGAGAAAGCGCGGCTGCGCCTCGCCCGGGCGCACGCGCGGGTGGCGGACGCGCGCCGGGACTTCCACCACCAGCTCTCCACGAGCATCATCCGCGAGAACCAAGCGGTGTACGTGGAGGACCTGGCGGTCAAGGGTCTGGCGCGCACCCGGCTGGCCAAGTCGGTTCACGACGCGGGCTGGTCTCAGTTCGTGGCGATGCTGGAGTACAAGGCCGCACGGCACGGGCGGACCTTCGGCAAGATCGACCGCTGGTTCCCCTCCAGCAAGCTGTGCTCGGCATGCGGGGCGCTGCGCGAGTCCATGCCGCTGAACGTCCGGGAATGGACGTGCCCGTGCGGGGCGGTCCACGACCGGGACGTGAACGCGGCGAAGAACATCCTCGCCGCCGGGCGGGCGGAGAGGCTAAACGCCTGTGGAGCCGGCGTAAGACCGGGACTTGTCCCGGCTGCTGGCGGTGAAGCAGGAACCCACCGAGGTGCCGCATGAGCGGCACGGCAGGAATCCCCGTCCTTCAGGACGGGGAGGACGTCAAGACAACTCCCAGGGCGGTGCCTTCTCCTTCCACCCGGCCGCCGAGGCGGCGCGGATCGAGGGCGCGATCTCGGTCGCCGCAAGCGATGCCGCCGATCAGCTTTGGGCCGGCTCGAACACCGGCGCCGAGCTCGCCGCTCCCGGTGTCGAGGTGCTCTCGGTCGGCTTCGACGAGCGCAGCGTCGCCTACTGGACCGGCACCTCCCTGGCCGCGCCCTTGGTCTCCGGGACGGCGGCGCTGGTGCGCTCCTGCCGCCCCGACCTCTCCCCTGCAGCGCTCGAAGATCTGCTGCGGCGCACCGCCGAGCCCCTGAGCGGGCCGGGCTCCGACGGCGCCGAGGGGCGCCTCAACGCCGGCGAGGCGGTGGCCGCGGCGCTCAAGTACGCGTCGGCGGCCCCATACCCCGGCTAGCGTCAGGGCGATGGGCCGCCCCGCCCGCCCCGACGTTCTGCTCGGCCTCGCCGTCGGCGATGCCCTGGGCGCGCCGTACGAGCTCTCCTGCGCACCGGCAAGACGGCGGGCAACGGCACGGTGATGCGCTGCGCGCCGATCGCGATCGCCGCCGCCGACGAGCGCCAGGCGCTGCGCGCCGCCCGCGCCGACGCCTCCCTGACCCACTTCGGCACCGCGGCCGCCCGGGCCTCGGCGGCGCTCGTCGCGGCCCTGCGCAACCCCGGCGGGATGCTCGCCGCCGCCACGCGCCAGCTCGAAGGGGACGGGCGCCTCTCCCGGCCGGTGGGCCTCGTCGCGGCCCGCGACGAGAAGACGCTGAGGCGACTGGCGCGCGAGGAGAAGGGCACGGCCTGGGCCACCCTGACAGTGGGCCTTTGGGCTGCGGAGGTGATCGGCGACTACGCCGCCGGCGTCGCCTGGGCGATCTCGCTCGGCGGCGACACCGACGCGGCGGTCGCCGGCGGCCTGCTCGCCGCCCGCCACGGCGCCGAGGCGATCCCCGGGCGCTGGCTCGCGCAACTGCGCGAGCGCGAGCGGATCGACAGGCTGGCGGCATCGATCGCGCCCTAAAGGCGCTGCGCCGCAGGCCTACTTCGGAGCGGGACGCTCGCCGCCCGGCCCTGCCTGCTGGGCGCCGTTTCCCTGCGAGCCGTTGGAGCCGGGCGCATCGGGGAGCGAGACCGAGCGCAGATCGCCGGGCTCACCAGGCAGCTCGCCGGCCTCCAGGCGGCGGGCCAGCTCCTCGTCGACCATCTCGCCGGTGCGCGCGTAGCCGGCGATCGAGCGCCAGCCGCGGCGCGTCGGGTTATTGACCTGGCGCGAGATCTTGACGCCGATCATGAGCAGCGGAATGTGGAAGGGCTGCACCTCGTGCCCGGGTTTCAGCACGCCCTGAAGGACGGCGGTCGCGATCTGCGCCGTGCGCGAGAAGTCGTCGAGCGGGTGGTCGTAGCCCTCCTCGCCGCTGTTGCCGATCAGGCGGTTGGCCTCCTCGAGGATGTTCTCATCCGAGGGCGGCACGTAGTCGGTCGGGTGCTTGATGCGCTCGCCGTCGGGATAGGCGAAGGTCGGCAGGCCGAACTCGCGGGCGATGTGTACCTCGAGGGCCGCGCCCTTGGAGACCTCCCAGTTCGGCAGCATGACCAGGGCGTCGAGCTGCTTGCCGTCTGAGCGAAAGCGCTCGCCGAGGATGCGCATGATGTCGCCGGCCAAAAAGCGGTTGTAGTCGTCGGCGGTGAGCTCCTGGGAGGTGTGATCGAAGCCGGCGGCATCGTCGAGCTCAAGCGGCGAGACGACCTCGAGGCCGCGCGCGCTGAGCGCCGAGGCTGCCTCGCGAAAGGCGTGGACGTTGTTGTCCGGGTAGCCGCGCATCGGCCCGGCGACGTACACCTTGCGGATCGCGGGATCGTCGTAGAGATCGCTCACGGCCCGAGCATGCCCGGCGAACCGGCGGGATCCCCGGTTCTAGCAAGCGCCGACCGCTGTCTTTACTGGCGCGAAGGCGCCAGATGGCCGTGCCGGGAGGCGCAAACGGTGCGGCGCTAGCCGCGAGCGGGCTATGCACGCCGGGTGAAAGCGATCCCCCTGCGCCTCGCCGCCCTGCTCATCGTCCTCGGCCTGCTCGCCGCGGCTCCGGCGCCGGCCGCAGCGCAAAGCGACGAGCGGGCGGCCTTCGACGCCGAGGAGATCGCCGAGGAGCTCGCCGAGCGCGGCGAGCCCGATCAGCCGCTCCTTCTCGCCGACGAGCTCTCAGACAACCCGCTGCTGTGGCATCTGCACAACTACGGCCAGATCCAGGGCGGGTCGGCCGACGCCGACATCGACTGGCCCGAGGCGATGGCGATCGACGACCGCGACCCGCGCTACGACAACCGCATCGGCGTGATCGACTCGGGCATCTCCTTCACCCATCCCGAGCTCCACGGGAAGATCTGCGAGCAGGAGATCCCGGGCAACGACATCGACGACGACGGCAACGGCTTCATCGATGACGCCTGGGGCTGGGACTTCATCCAAAACGACAAGCTGCCCCAGGACACCAACGGCCACGGCACCTTCGTCTCCGGCCTGATCGCCGCGCGCAACTCTCCGGACGGCATGGGCGCGATCGGCGCCGCCCGCGAGGCCTGCATCGTGGCGATCCGCGTCTTCGGCAACTCCGGCCAGGGCAAGCTCTCGACGATGCTCGCCGGGATCCGCTATGCGGTGCGCCTGCGCCTGCCGGTGGTCAATATCTCGGCCGGGATCACCGACCACTCCCCGGCGCTGGCCCGCGAGATCCGCCGGGCTCGCGCCCAGGGCGTTCTGATCGTCGCCGCGGCCGGCAACAACGGCGCCAACTCCGACAAGCACCCCTTCTACCCGGCGGCGCTGCCCGGCGAGCATGTCGTCTCGGTGGCGGCGAGCACGGCTGCCGATCACCTGGCCGACTTCTCCAACTGGGGCCGCAAGACGGTCGACCTCGCCGCGCCCGGCCGGTCGGTGCGCTCGACCCGCCACATCGGCGACGTCGGCGGCGGCTCGGGGACCTCCTACGCAGCTCCGCTGGTCTCAGCGGCCGCCTCGGAAGTGCTGCGCCGCGCTCCCCAGCTCGGGCCGCGGGCCGTGCGTCGCAAGCTGTTGGCCGGCGTCGACAAGAAGAGCGCGCTGGCGGGACGGATGGCGAGCGGCGGGCGCCTGTCGATCGCCGGGGCGCTCGAGCGCGTCGGCAGCGACCGCAAGACCTACCGCCCGGCGAAGCTGCGCGCCAAGCGCCTCGGCAAGGCGCGCGGCTCGCGCACGCAGAGGCGCAAGCACCGCTTCGTGCGCTTCAGCTGGAAGCCCGGCGAGGCCGGCCAGCGCTTTTGGCTCGTCGTCGACGGCCAGGTGCGCAAGTCCCTGCCGCGTGGCAAGAAGCGGGTGCGCATCCGCCTGGCCAAGCGCCGCCATCGCGCTTTCGTGATCGCCGCCGACCGCGCCGGCAACGAGGCCCGCTCGCGGCAGATCCGCTTCCGCTGATCCTTGGACTGCGGCGCGCGCTATCCAAGGTTGCGCGCCGATCCTTGGATTTCCGGCCCGCCCGGCGAGGTTCAGGAGCCCGCAGGGAACGGGCGCTCCCCGGGCGCGCCAGGCGGAGCGACGCGGCGCTCACCATCCCCGAAGCGGCGCGGGCCCCAGGGCCCGAGCGCGCCCAGCTCCTGCTCGCTTACGCCGAGGCGCTCGGCGAGATCGCGGCGCAGCTCCTCGAGGCGCTCGGTGAACTCCTCGTGGGCCCTGCGGACATCGTTGCGGTAGCGCTCGAGGGCGCCTTCGAGCTCCTTGGCATCGACGCCGAGGCGCTCGGCGAGATCCCCGCTGCGCTCAGCGCCGAAGCCCGGGCGGGCTTCACCTCCCGATCCGAAGCCTCGGCCGGCGGCACCGCGCTCAGCGCCGCGCTCCTGCCAGGCGCGCTCCGGGCCGCCGGGCCAGCCCCGCCGATCGTCTTCCCCATCATCGCGGCCGGCGACGAGGAGGATCAGGGCGGCGAACAGGATGGCGACGGCGACGCCGGCTCCGATCAGGAAGTGCCAATCGCGCTCCCCATCGGCCTGCGGGCCCTGCTCGGCCGCGGGCGGATGCGAGTCCGCGGGCGGCTGCTTTGCCGCCGGCGCCTCGGCGGCGGAGCGTTCCCTGGCGCGGCGCTGCTTGTTGCGCTTGAACAACATCTACGAACACGATGCCGCGGCCGCGCGAGCGCAGGGCGTTTTCCCAAATGGCGGATCGCGCGGCGGGGCCTTGAGGGCGCAAGGAAGGCGCCTTGGCCTTGCCTGCCCCGCCTCTTTCGCTAAGTCCCGGTCCAGGACGCCCTCCCAGACATACGTTCGCGGCGATGGGTCGCGACACGAGCTTCTTTACGACGATCAAGGAGCAGGTCGATCTCGAGGATTACCTGACCAAGCACCTCGGGGTCGAGCTGGTTCCCGACGGCCCCGGCCGGATGGCCGCCTGCTGCCCCTTCCACGAGGAGCGCACCCCGTCCTTTAAGGTCAGCGAGTCCGAGGACGGGCCCTGGAAGCGCTGGTACTGCTACGGGTCCTGCCAGACCGGCGGCACGGTGATCGACGCCGTGATGCGAGCCGAGAACTACGAGCTCGCCCACGAGGCCGCCCAGTACCTCAACGAGCTCTACGACCTCGGCCTCGACATGAACTCGGAGGCCTACAAGGCTTTCAAGCGCACGGTCGCCGAGACCCGCGAGGGCATCGAGCGGAGCCGCAAGGACTTCTCCTCAGATTCAAGGCTGGCCGAGTTCGCGCGCAACTATCTGCGCAACCGCGGCTTCAGCGACGAGACGATCGACTACTTCCAGCTCGGCATCCAGCCCAAGACCAGGCGCCTGTCGATCCCGCTGCTGGACAAGGCCAACCACCCGGTCTCGATCGCCAACCGCGCGCTCTTCGACAAGGCTCCCTGCCAGTCCTGCAAGCAGATGGTCGAGGCCAAGGAGGTGCAAAAGCGCCACTTCGACGCCAAGAAGGCCGAGAAGAACGGGGAGGAGCCGATCGACTGGCGCGCCTGCCCGCACTGCGGCGCCGAGGGCGCCAAGGCCAAGATCGCCTGGCTCGAGGGGCAGGCCGCCAAGTACAAGTTCCTGCGCGACTTCGACAAGACCGAGTTCCTCTACCACCAGGCCGGGGCCCGCAAGGCGCTCAAGGACGAGGGCGTAGTCGGGCTGTTCGTCGTCGAGGGCTATGCCGATGTCTGGGCCGGCTGGCAGTCGGGCCACAAGGCGATCGTCGCCTACAACGGGGCGGTGATGAGCGAGTGGCAGGCGCGGCAGATGGTCGAGATGGCGACGCGCGCCGAGAAGCCGATCATCCTGATCCCCGACTTCGACTCGACCGGCCAGCACAACATCGACCCGAACATCCGCAAGCTGCGCGCGGTCCGGGACGACGTCGAGGTCCAGGTGCTCTGGGGCGTAGACCGCCTCACCTATCGCGAGCCCGGCGTCGATGAGGACAAGCGCTGCAAGGACATCGGCGAGGTCCTGCAGCACCACGGCGCCGAGGAGGTCTTCCGCATCCTGCGCGATCAGCGCAGATCGGCCGCCGAGTGGATGATCCGCACGCTCGTCGAGTGGCGCAACCCGAAGACCGGTGAGCCCTTCCACTCCGAGCATCGCCAGATGCAGCTCGTCGCCGAGATCCTCTCGCACGAGAAGACCAAGGTCTCGCTGGACCATCTCGTTCCCTATCTGGCCCAGCAGTGGGAGAAGAAGGAGGAGATCATCCGCCAGTGGTTCTACTCGCGCCTCTCCGAGGACAACGTCACCTCCTACCGCCACCTGTTCAAGGACATCAAGCAGGCCCGCGACGAGGCCCGCGAGTTCCTCCAGGACGACAACGTCATCCCGCTCGGCTTCAAGGGCCTCGACCACTGCCTGCCCGGCGGCGGCGTGCGCCCGGGCCAGCTGTCCATGCTGCTGGGCAAGTCGGGCACCGGCAAGGCACAGCCCCTAGACGCCAAGGTGCTGACCCCGGCCGGCTACAAGCCGATGGGCGAGATCGAGATCGGTGATGAGGTCGTCGATCCCGAGGGCGGCACCGCCCGGGTGCAGGGGGTCTTCCCGCAGGGCGAGCGCGAGATCTACCGTCTTGAGTTCGGCAACGGCGGCTTGACCGAGGTCGAGTGCGACCTCGAGCACCTGTGGAAGGTGCGCATCGCGGGCGGCGAGTGGCAGGTCCTCACCCTGCGCGAGATCCTCGAGCGCATCGACTACCGCGACGGCGCGGTGATCGCCGATGAGGAGGTCGTCGTCCCGGCGCTGCTCACGGTCCCCGGCCGCTCCGATCGCTACCGGGCGCTCAGCTCGGCCTCGCTGTGGCGGGCCTACCCGGTGGGCACGAAGCCGGCGCAGTGCATCAAGCTCGACTCGGACAACGAGCTCTACGTCACCGACGGCGGGATCGTCACCCACAACACGATGCTGGCCTCGCAGATCCTGGCCCACATGGCCGACACCGGCACCCGCTCGATCATCTTCTCGCTCGAGCAGGCGGCCAAGTCGCTGTTCTCCCGCCTGGCCTGTCAGGCCCTGGATCTGTCGATGTCCGAGGTCGAGGAGCTGATCGCCCGCGACGACAAGGAGGCCGAGGACCAGCTGGCCCCGGTCTATGAGACCTACAAGAACATGCTGATCCTCGACAACGTCCCCGAGGCCGGCAAGGACGCGATCGCGATGACGCCGCAGCGCATCCAGGCGATCATCCAGGAGGCCAACATGACCCACTTCAAGGAGCAGCCGGCGACGGTGGTGATCATCGACCACCTCGGCATCCTCGACGTCGACCCCGACGCGCCGCGCGAGATCAAGGGCTCCGAGCACGCCGCGGTCGGTTTCATCATGAAGCGGCTGTTCGCCGTCTGCAAGGCGACCAACGTCTTCATGCTCGTCTTGCAGCAGCTGCCGAAGGAGATCCCGCCGGGCGAGCCGTTCGGCTACGACGCCGGCCGCGGCGGCTCGGCGCAGACCGACTTCTGCGACTTCATCTTCCAGGTCTGGCGCCCCGAGCAGAAGCAGGGCCTCTCCGACGAGGAACGCGTCTCGCTCGAGGGCAAGTACATGCTCGCCCTGGGCAAGAACCGCCACGGCCCCTCGACGGTCGAGCACCTGCTCTTCGACAAGGCGACCCTGCGGATCATGCCGGCGCTGCAGGCGCCGCAGCCGCACGAGGTGAACCTCGACGGCCCGGTGATCGAGCTCGAGGACGGCGAGGCACCGTCCGAGGAGCAGGAGGAGAACAAGCGCAGCGGCGGCCAGGCCGGGGCCTCGGCCGAGAGCCTCGGGCTGCTGGCCGAGGAGACCGACACCCTGCCCGAGGACAACGCCGATTTGCTCGCCCAGGCCTTCGGGGTCAAGGAGATCTCCGAGCTCGATCCCGAGGAGCTCGACGACATCGACCTCTTCGATGACGGCGAGGAATGGCTCGGATGAGCGAGGGGCCGGCCCTGTATGAGCTCGCGGCCAAGGCGATGATCGCGCGCTCGGGCCGCGCTTTCGCGCTCAAGCGCCACAGCCACCGCGGCGATCTGTTCTGGGATCTGCCCGGCGGGCGGCTGGCCGCGGCGACGATCTGGCCGCGGCGCTTCGCCGCGAGCTCGGTGAGGAGATCGGCTACGCGGGCGGGCTGCCCGAGATCGGCGCCCCCGCGCATCTCGAGCTCTGGGACGATCCCGGCTACGAGGGGCCGGCGAAGCTGATCGTCTGCTTCCGCCTGGACCTCGATCCCGAGCCGGTGCGCCCCTCCGGCGAGCATGCCGGCTGGGGCTCGCTCGGCGCCGGCGATCTGCGCGACGGCGAACACGGCGGGGCGCGGCTTGAGCCGCAGCTGGCCGCGCTTCTGCGCACCGCGCTTTGAGCCGCTGCGGCCCGAGCCCGTCGCGCTCACGGGCCGGGCGCGATCGGATATAAGATCCGGGTTGCGTTCGGGGATCCGGCCGGACTGCGGCTGGCGGCCCTCGAGCGCATGCACTCCTTTGCAAGGGGCCGTGCGCAACGCACGGCCCCTTCTCTTTCGGCGGCGCCGGCGCGAGCGCCGAGACCGCGCGAGCGCGCGGCGAGGACGCGATCGCCCAGGGCGCCGGGCGGCTGCGGTCTTTTCGCGCACTTCGCGATGCACGCCGGCGGATTGATTACAGTCACCGCCATGAACAGGCTTGTGATCTCCTTTCTTCTCGCCGCAGCGCTCGTCCTGGGCGCGAGCGTCCCGGCCCACTCCGCTCAGGGAAATGCGACCGTCAAGGCGCGAGCCGACGTGCGCCTCGCCTACGACGCCGCCCGCGCCGCATCCGTCTTGCGCGGCGGCAAGTTCATCACCAAGCGCAAGGACCTGCGCTCGCTCGCCCGCGAGATCTCAAAGGCCGAGCCCAGCCTGCGCGTGCGGGTGGCCAAGACACAGAAGCTCACCTGCTCGAAGCGGGCCGTGTACCTGATCGAGCGGGGCTCCGGCAAGCACCGGATCACGATCGCAAAGCGCGCCGGTGCAAAGCTCGTCGTCCTGCGCGCGGGCCGCAACGGCGCGCCCCGGATCCGTGAGCGAAGCGGCGTGCCGCGGGTCTGCGACAAGCGCTTCGGCGGCGCCGCCTGATACGAAGGGGCTTTCGCCCCAAAGCCTCGATTGCGGGTAAGGGGCTGTGCGCAAAGTGCGGCCCCTTACCTTTCGGCGGCTCCGTGCGGTTTGGCCCCGCCGGCGACCTATCGTCACGGCATGAGCCATTTCGTGACGCTGGTTCTCTCCGCCGAAGGCGGCGAGGGAGAGATTGAGGCGCTGCTTGAACCCTACGACGAGGGGCGCGAAGTTCCCGCATACGAGCGCACCTGCTGGTGCGTCGGCGTGGCCGCGGAGCAGGAAGGCCGCACCTCGGCCGATGCGAAGTACGCATCGGTCAAGGAGGAGATCGAGGCGCTGCGCGAGGCCGCCGACGATGTCATCGACCGGATCGTCAAGGCCTGCAACGGCGAGATCGACGCGATTCAGCTGTGGGGCATTGACGTCGCTTCGATCCCGGCCGTGGTGCGTAGGATCGTCGGCGATCGGCCGGGCCTCGACGAGCTCGAGGAGGAGGCCAAGCGGATCGGCCGCGCGATGGATGCGGCCATCGAGCGCTACGAGCGCCTCGTCGAGCGCGAGATCGTTGCGCACCCCCTCTATCGGCGTCCGATGCCCAACTGCGACGAATGCCACGGCAGCGGGCGTGTCGAGACGACCGCCAACCCCGAGGGCTACTGGGACTGGTGGGTGATCGGCGGGCGCTGGGAGGGGATGCTCGAGCCGGCCCACGACCCCAACCTCGACATCAGAAAGCACGTGCCCTGTGCGAGCTGCGAGGGCTCGGGCAAGCGCCGGGTGGCGGCGGTCCGGCAAGGCGAAGCCGAGCAGCGCGAGGCCGCGGTCGCGCTCGCCGGCTCCGGCGAAGAGGATGCCGCGGAACGCGCGTGCGACGATTGCGAGGGCACCGGCGTCGACCCTCGCCTCCAGGACGTCGACGCCGGGGGCAACCGCGCCGCG
>Ga0065720_1021168_pt1 | contig 11352 bp, 7 predicted proteins | sample Thericmetagenome_FD_59107 | JGI IMG/M metagenome (GOLD analysis project Ga0065720, IMG submission 59107) | Thermophilic microbial communities from the Joint Bioenergy Institute, California, USA of rice/straw/compost enrichment - eDNA_2 v2... | ecosystem: Engineered > Solid waste > Grass >... | reverse complement strand
CTTTTTTTTTTTTTTCTGGAATAGACTCCTCCATCAACCACACGCACTCAGCACACAAGGCACACTTTACGATACACACCAACAAGAGACCAGACCGGACAACGGTTCGCAAGCGCAGGAGCTTATCGGCCTCATCTGGCACCCTGCTACCTCCGAGAGACACTTCTCACCTTCACTGAAGTTCTCCATTCCGCACTGCTTGGTAGGTAGCCCCAGCCACTGCATAAAGCCCCGGCCTGGTCACCCCCGGTGATCGCACTTTGCTCCGGAACATTCCCCCACCAGCTCGACTTTTTGTGACAGCCATATCTTTTTTGTTCTTGACCCGCGGCTGACACCAGTGCTACGCAGTTCACGGGGAATCCAGCAGAATTTCTCAAAGCCCGTTGAGACTTGACAGTCAGGCTCCGAAACACTCCAACCCTCGATCTAAACACCCTTACCACCTCTTTCCCCGCCTTCTCCGACCTCTTCAGACACATCTCCCAAGATGGTCAAAGAAACAAAACTCTACGACATCCTCGGCGTACGTACTGGGTTGGGTACTAAAAACAGCCAGCTGGACGGCAGATGCTGACTTTCGCAGGTTTCGCCGAATGCCACTGAGCAGGAACTCAAGAAGGCCTACAAGACTGGTGCTCTCAAGTACCATCCAGGTAGGTATATACCTGCCGTTGAAACCTCGAGTTCGTACACTGACGCTTCCCAGACAAGAACCGCAACAACCCGGCAGCCGAGCAAAAGTTCAAGGAGCTCTCTCATGCCTACGAGATCCTGTCGGACCCGCAGAAGCGCCACATCTACGACCAGTATGGCGAGGCTGGACTAGAAGGCGGTGGTGCCGGTGCCGGTCCTGGCATGGCCGCTGAGGACCTGTTCGCCCAGTTCTTCGGCGGCGGTGGCTTCGGCGGCATGTTCAGCGGCATGGGCGGCATGGGCGGCCAGCCGCGCACCCCGCCTAAGGCCAAGACCATTCACCACGTTCACCAGGTTTCTCTCGAGGATATCTACCGGGGCAAGGTGTCGAAGTTGGCCCTGCAGCGCTCTATCATCTGCCCAAAGTGCGAGGGTCGTGGCGGCAAGGAGGGCGCCGTGCGCAGGTGTCCCGGGTGCGACGGTCATGGTATGAAGACCATGATGCGCCAGATGGGCCCCATGATTCAGCGCTTCCAGACTGTCTGCCCCGACTGCAATGGTGAGGGTGAGATGATAAATGCCAAGGATCGCTGCAAGGAGTGTGGCGGCAAGAAGACCGTCGTTAACCGCAAGGTTCTTCACGTGCCCATCGATCGCGGCGTCCGCTCTGGCACCAAGGTCGAGTTCCGTGGCGAAGGTGACCAAGCCCCTGGTATCCTTCCTGGTGATGTCGTCTTCGTCATCGAGCAGAAGCCCCACCCGCGCTTCGAACGCCGCGATGATGACCTGCTCTACCGATGCGACATCGACCTCGTCACCGCCCTGGCTGGTGGTACCATCTACATTGAGCACCTTGACGACCGGTGGTTGAGCGTCGAGATTCTGCCGGGCGAGGCTATTGCGCCAGGTAAGCTGACTTCTTCTCTTCGCTTTGTATAGCCTTGGGCTCCTGATGCTAACATCTCACCAGGTTCCGTCAAGATGATCCGCGGCCAGGGTATGCCAGCGCCCCGTCACCACACCTTCGGTAATATGTATATCCAATTCAACGTCAAGTTCCCGGAGAAGAACTGGACTCAGGACCCGGAGGCCTTTGAGGCGCTCCGCAAGTTCCTGCCAGCGCCTGCCCAGCAGAACGTGCCTCCCGAGTCCATGACCGAGCCTGCCGACTTGGAGGAGGTTGATAATGCCAACCGCGGCTTCGGCGACTCGGCCATGGAGGAGGACGAGGAGCACGAGCATCCTCATGCCGAACGCGTGCAGTGCGCTTCGCAGTAAGGGGTTCGTGGGAAAGTGGTTTTATGATGGATGCTTGCTGTTAGCCTCTCTATTGGGGAGGGTAATGACAGTAGGCTGGAATGATAATGAAGTCAATGAAGGGTCAAGCAGCGGCAAATGGGCATAGAGCATTTTCCTCCGCATTACGTACGTCGGTCGTCGTTTTTTTCGATTTCATATCTTTCGGGAGGGAGAGAGAGGGACACTGAGGTAACACGGGAATACTGATGTGTCTTTTTATTTCTTGCTTTTTCCTACTAAAGTTTCGCTTCTTCTCTCGATAGACATTGAAAACCGACGTCGGGACGGAACTAAGAGAGAGAAACCCTCGGCCAGGTGTGATATTAACTCTACCGGGTTGGGTTAGGTTTCCCGTTAATTAATGAGAGAGGTTTTCTCGCATGGTTGAGAGAAGAGGTATGGAAGAGAGGCGGATGGATGGATACATGGCTGGGAAGAGGAGGAGGAGCGATCAGGGGCTGTGGCATGAAAGGAGGGCTGGAATATGGTTCTCGCTTTTTTTTTTTCCCATGTCCTCTATTTTTTTTTTCCGCTGTGCGTTTTTAGGGAGGAAGGTCGGTCAAATGGGATAAACATCAAAAAATACCCCAGGGTATCATCACTTCACATCATCGCATCACAGCCAACACGCATGAGAGGCATAGGAGAGACATGAGGCTACCTACCTACCTATCTGCCTGCCTGCCTTCATACGATGCTCGATGAGCTTGCTTGCCTTAGTCTGCTTGCTCTTGGATGGATGAGTCGGTTGCTTGGTGATGCCTGCCTGGTTGTTGCTTATGTGTGTGCATGTGTGTGTGTGTTGTGTATTCGATAAGAATGAGTGGACATCTACCTACCTCCCGTAGCATACCTAGGTACCTACTCCGTAATTTGCTTCTGAACTGGAAGTGCTCTGACGTGTTATGACGATCAATACTCAAATATATATGGAGCTGCTCATTAATAGTATTGAATTTATGTGGCCCTCAACTGTCTGTTTCGCTGTTTCTGCTTCCTTGGTTTGAAGTCCACATCGTCATAGTAGTATTGGAGAAGACATTGTCTTCCCGTCTATTCGTCTTCCCCCTCCTTCCCCTTCTCATTTCGGTTTTCTCTCTCCTGCATTAACTCCCTAGGAGCTCCTTTGCCCTAAACTTTGAATGACATGTCTCAGTCGAAGTCCAGATAGGGCCTACAGTAACTAGCGAGACAGCGTCTTTTCTCAAAGTTAAGAGAAATATTTAAGCCCTAAGATGGATGATGGGACCACCCTCGGCTGGCTCGGAGGCCTCGAAACAACAACAACAAAAAAAAAAACAATAAATGCATATCCTAAAAGAGAGAAAATTAATGTAATAACTGGCACTAAAAAGAATAATACGAAAACTAATTGTAGGACGTTCGGGGGGGATAACATTTCAATAAACCTCTGCTATTATTTAAACTTGCTTTATCTAAACTAAGCTCGTCATTACTTGAAAGATCTGGGTTGCTGCTACGTAACGAAGAATTCTATTGCCGTCATCTCTATATCCTAATTGAACCACTCCAGAATACGAAGGGGAAACAAAACAACAATACTGTAAATTTGCGTTCCTCACCTCAAAATTTGAACTAATTACTTACCCTTAACCTTTTAACTCCTGAACAGCTTGATCACTCTTTTTCTTCTCTTAAGCTGTTCCCTCATCTGTGTCCACCGGCTTGTATCGTTAATGTCTCTTTAATCCCACCCCCCCCCCGCTTTCTAAACTAACACAAATCGAGAAACTTTGATGCCCTAGATAATTAAGCAGCAGGCAGCGCCTAGGTAAGCGCCCTTTTGTCCAACAAAGCTCCCACAGCGGACCCTGACGAAGGTACGATCGATAGCTATGCCCCTGATGACTCAACGGCGTAGGTATTCGTTGACTTATAGGTGGCCACTTCCTGTGCTGTGCCTTACAGCCGCCCTTATATATACCAATCTGATGGGTGGGTACCTAGATACAGAGTATAAGATGAAAGAAGCTTGAAACAAATCATGATGACTTCAAGCCGTCCCCTCCAAGACAAGATAGAGGCAGCATATAAATTCTTAACACCTCAAGCACCAACGCATCCCCAAGACCCAAGCGCACTCACTCAGTCTGAGCAGAGTCGGGAATCCCATCCATTCATTACAGCCCAACACAGCAGAAATGTATATCGGTTACCAATCAGACGGATAACACAAGACCCAAGACAACCTTGAGCTATAACCCCTTCCCAAGCAAACCCATTCCGAGATAGCAACATCATCTCCACCCCACTCACTCAATCATATCCACATCCTCCCCACCCTCTTGGTGAGGCGCTGCATTCCCCCCTTCACTCTGCTGCGCTTGCTGCTGCTGATTCCCCGCACCAGCACTAGCAAAATAATCCTCCATCTCGGCATCCAACTCCTCTTGCGTCTTCTTCGGCCTACCATCCCTTCCCAACCGCGGATCCCGACCCCCCCTCTTTGGCCCAGGACCAGACCTCCTTCCGCTGCCGTTTCCACCACCGTCACGTCGTCTAGGCGGACTCCTCGACCTAGGCCTGTACCTATCCACCCCACCCCCACGCCTACCCCTTCCCCGACCGTTCTCCTCTCCAGAATTATCCCTCCCCGGACTCAAAGACCTAGACCTGACCCTCTCCGTGGGAACGGTAATCCTCTCCGCCAGGGGTCTGCCCGTTCCCAGCACCGAGGGCTTGACGGCACTATCGAAGGGATTACGACCACTGCCGCGTGAGGAAGACGGGCCTGATGGGAGAAGAGTCAGACGGATCGGCTGGCCGGCGGCGTTGGCGCCGTCAAATTCTTTGATGGCCTGTACAGCGTCGCGGTGGTGTTCGTAGGTGACGAAGGCGACGCCCTCGGAGCGGCCGGCGCGGTCGTATTTGAGGTGGACGGAGATAACGGGGCCTATGCGGGAGAAGAGGCCCTGGGGAGGGGTTAGCGCGGTATACTCTATGAAGGGCGAAACGCAGAGGGACGTACTTCGAGATCTTGCTGCGTCAGTTCGTAGTGCAGGTTGTCTACCCTAAGCTTGGTGCCACGGGGATCGCTGCAGTTGCACATCAGCCTAGACTCCCACCCATCACTTCCAGACCTAAATCATACCTATTAGGCTCCGGAGAGCGACGACGACCTTTGGAAGCAGCAGGGCGGCGACCGCTGTCATCCTCGAATTTGTCATGAACCCATTCGCTGTCTCACTGTCAGCGTCGAACGCTTCCCCAATGCTTCTTGTAAAGGTACATACGAGTCCAAGTTTCGCGGCTCATCGTCTCTGAAGGACTGTCCCGCCAAAACGCGATGGACAGAGCCATCGGGGGCGGTAGTTAGCGGGCAAAATTCAAATGCTGGAGTCGGTTACCTTCTCTCCTTCCCCTGGATGTGTCATTGTCGCCGCATCCATCTACCGCCATCATCGACAACAGCAAGGGCTGCTGACTCGTATCATATCAACCAAGGAGCGTGAGGGAAGGAAGAGGGGGCATTGTGACCGCAATGCGACTCGACAGCAGCAGATGGGCGGACGGCCATGACCAAGGGGGAAGAAGGACGGACAAGAGGAGAGGGATTATTCCACCTATTAACATCAGTATCCCCCTTCATACCCACGCAGAATGATTCTTTAAACGTACCTTTCTAACGCCATCTCTAGGCCTATCATCTCTCTCACGACGGCGACTTGCACCACCGCGCGAGCCTCTGTTAAAATTGTTCTGCACCAACGCGTCAGCCTGGTTTCCCATACTCTGTAACCACCATACTCTGTAACCACCCAATTTTTGTTACTCACCTTCTTGCGATCGGCAAGAATCTCATCCAGACTACGGTCGAGTATGTTGCTCATCTTGTTGGATTTCCCAGTCAAATTGAGTCAACAAATGTCGTTGTCAGAAGTTGTTGAAGGTTGGTAAAGAGAGCGCGAGGACAAGGCTGCGGGTGTCAAGCCGCGCAAGGTTGACAACCCAAGACCCTGCGAACCGTGCACCGGGCCACCGCGTTGGGGACCCACTCATCACGCAGCGCTATGTGCTTATCAGGTTATCAGTATCATTTCACTTAAAACAACATCAGACTTGGCAAGGCAAATACACCGATAAACATCATCACCAGTTCAGACGGGACGGACCACAATCGTTTGTGAGTGTTTTGCTGTCGGCCATCCAAACATTCAAAGCAAACATTGAGCACAATATTCTCAGCACATTAAAGCAAGCAACTAAGCTGTCAGGGCCAGGTATCCTTTTGTCTTTCAGTCTACGTCGCATTTTGGTAACCTCCCTGGATGGACTCTGGATACACATGAAGATGGGGAAGGGGAAAAAAAACACTGAGAAAGGAAAAAGAGAAGAAAGCCAGAAAGCCAGCCAAGCAAGAACGTGAAAACGAGTATCAAACACCCGCCGTCCCTTGTATGTATGTCAGAGTGAGAAAAAGCGTGAGAACTATGCACCGATCCCGTCACAGATGAAGGCAATTAAAGCGCAAGTCAACACGTTTTCCCCCTCTTCCAAACTTTTGTTGTGTGATTTTCTTTCCCCTCTTTCTCAGTGCTTCTTTTAATTGTCACGCTCCCCCGAAATGCCAGACTCCCACAGTAGAAAAAAAAAAGGAAGGGAGGAAAAAAGAGGAAAAAAAAAGAACCCGTTTCGTAAGCCGGCAAAGATTCTTTGCTCTCTTGTCAACACTTCATACACGCAAAAACTCCTCCTTCTATCAGAAAAACTTAAAACCTGTGTCACACACAATGCCCTCGCTCGATATACTGCAATGAAATGCAAATGCCGATATCTAAGGGAGTTGTGCGTGAGGTCTGGTTTTAATTTGCCGAAAGAAAGAGCGGTTTCTCTTGGGGGTACTTTGCTTTGGCACTAGTAAACTCCGAGATGCGAAAGATGCTGAAGTTGTTTTTGGTTGACAATGCGCCTTTTTATTTGTGTTCTCTCTCTTTCTTTCTCTCTCTCTCAATTACTCTGTTTCTGCCTGATGCCGTGTTTAGATCAAATCGGCCACGTTCATGGGCATCTCCTCGATCTGGGTGCTGTAAAACTGCTCAATCTCACGCATCATGCGCACATCCTCGGCAGTAACGAAGTTGATGGCAACACCCTTACGGCCGAAACGACCACCGCGACCAATACGGTGGATATAGTTCTCACGGTTGGTAGGCAGGTCATAGTTGATGACCAGCGACACCTGCTGGACATCGATACCACGGGCGAGCAGGTCGGTAGCGATGAGCACACGCGACGAGCCGGAACGGAACTCCTTCATGATCAGGTCACGTTGGGCCTGATCCATGTCACCGTGCATAGCCGAGACGGTGAAGTCGCGCTGGGTCAGCTTCTCAGTGAGCCAGTCAACCTTGCGACGGGTGTTGCAGAAAATGACGGCCTGGGTAATGGTGACCGTCTCGTACAGATCGGAGAGAGTGTCCAGCTTCCACTCCTCCTTCTCGACAGCAATGTAAAACTGCTTAATACCCTCCAAGGTAAGCTCGTCCTTCTTGACCAGAATGCGGACGGGGTCGCGCATGAACTTGGTCGTGACCTCGAGGACATCCTGAGGCATGGTGGCCGAGAGCAGGACGACCTGGGTGGACTGAGGCAGCAGTTGGAAGATGTCGTAGATCTGCTCGGTGAAACCACGCTGCAAAGGGTGTTAGAATATCATGCCACTGTGGCGCATTTTTGGGCATGTGAACCACAACTTACCGAAAGCATCTCGTCGGCCTCGTCAAGGACGAACATCTTCATGGCGTCGGTCTTGAGGAAGCGACGCTGAATCATGTCGTGGACACGGCCAGGGGTACCAACGACGATCTGAGGACCCTCCTGGAGGGCCTTCATGTCCTCGCGAACACTGGTGCCACCAATGCAGGCATGACACTCAACGTTCATGAAGTCGCCAATGGCGACGACAACCTTCTGGATCTGCTGGGCCAACTCGCGGGTTGGGGCCAGGATGAGGGCCTGGCACTGTTTCAGGTTGGGGTCGATCTTCTGCAGGACTGAGATGGAGAAGGTGGCTGTCTTGCCAGTACCGGATTGGGCCTGGGCGATGACATCGTGGCCTGGTGTTGTCAGCATTGTTTTTCAAGTTCTTTGTTAAAGAGCGGCTTCTGCTTACCCTTGATGACAGGCATGATAGCCCGCTGCTGGATAGCAGACGGGCGCTCGAAACCGTAGGCATAGATACCTGTGAAAAGTCAGCACGGCGTCGTCACCGACTTGTTATTGGGTGTTCCTACCGCGAAGCAGCTCAGGCTTCAAATTCATCTCATCAAACGAGTCGACGGTCTCATCGTAGTTAGACTCGATCTGTCCTGTATTGCATTGTCAGCAGCCAAGTCCGGATCGCGAGTGATAGAATGGCATAGGGCAGCATGGAAAGATTGGGCGGGGGGACGCGGGGCAGCTCCCTGGACAGCAATTTATCTCGGTGAGGGAGCGCGAGGGGCATCGCGGGTAGACAAAAAAACAACGACAGATGACAGCAACAATGTAGAACATACCCTCAGGGACATCCTCGAGACCCTTGTCGGTAGCCATGATTGCGATGTGGTGACGATCAAGTTGATTTCCAGATCCAAGCCCGGCTTAGATCTAGAAATGCAGTCGCTGAAAGCGGTTGATGGTGGGGCAACGAGAAAAAAATCCGCAGGTCGGCTCAAGCCGAGGGACCGCAGAAAATGGACGAGATCGAGAAAAAAAGATTACAGCGGTGAAGAAAAAAATAGATCCAGTGTTCCCAGTGTACTTCAACTGAGAACGAATGAATCTATGATCGTCGTGGCTATCGTGGCTGTTTGTTCTCGTCAATGTGGGTGTGGGCGAGAAGCAAAGGAAAGAGCCCGGGGGAAGGGTGGGAAAATATCGAAATTTATGAGCGCCTCAGGCAGCATCATCCCATCCCCCGCCCACACACTTGCGCACACGAGAGCGCGCGCACACACACACACACACACACATCCATTGATGTGTCCCCTGCTGCCACACACAAAGTCGCGGTGGGGCAATTTTTTTTCACGCCGCTCGTCCACGGTTTTTTGGGGCCCAGCAGGACCCGGACTCGGACCCCGGACCCTTTGGGCTTCTCTATGGCTTGCAATTGGGGGCTTTAGCAGGGTTCATGTCTCTTCTAGGGTTGTTTCTCTGTGGTCCCTCCCAATCTTCGGTTTTCCTCGGTGGCCATTCGTCAGTGCCCAGTGCTTAGTGCCTGTCGCCACACAAGCTGTCGTCCAGGTTTTCCAGCCCGAGTTCCAGTGCCTGCAGCCAGCCCGTGGGCCTGAAAGAATATTCCATGCAAGTCACTTGTACTGATTCCACGGCCACTTTTGTGCCACTGGTACTTTTGACTGCTTCTCCGTCACTTGACATCACAGGCCATCTCAACTTGGGACGTTTCGGGCTCACCAACCGCCCCCTGAGCCCGACTCAGACCCGTTCCCGAGGCAAGGTATGGCCCTCATCTCACTTAGTCACCTTCAGATGATCTTGGCTGCTTGGTGTTTCGTTCGTGATGCTCTTGTCTTTGATTGAGCCTTCAAGTAAAAGTTTGTCAAGCCCCTCCATTGACCATTCTGTAGGGTTTGGGTCTTGATAAGACCTTTCAATATGACTGTCCTCCCATATTGTTACCCTATCAACGTGGTCGACGAGGCCAATGGTACGCCGACTATCCCGCCGCATCCACTCGGCATCAAACCACTGGGCAACAGGTACTTCTGGGATGGCCAAGATGCTCGCAAGTGCTTGGGGTTGCTGCAGGTGCTGCCGGACGAGGTGATCATGCAGATGCTCGAGTTCCTTGATCCGAAGACTTTAAGGCTGCTGGGCTACACGTGCCGTTTCCTCTTTGCCTGCTGCATGTCGGATGATTTGTGGAAGACTGTCTTTCTCGAGTGAGTAGTTCCTGAGTTGTAAGCCTGGACGTCAATGTAAGCATGACGGCCAAGGCTTCATTGTAGCAGCTGTTGACGGTCTCACAGGTCTGAACTAGGCAGGAAGTCGTCCTTCCAGTGGCGTGGCTCATGGCGAGCAACCTTCTTGAATCAATCCCAGGAGCAAATTCCTCAGATAGATTGCAGCAATGTTTTCTCTGACCTGCTGCACCGTCCATTTGTCTGCAGCAAGGTGCCTTTAGAGCTTTTCACCAAGAACATCCCAGCTGCCAACCAGATTGACCGGTTGGAGGACATGTCATATGAAGAGTTTGCAGCCAACTGGAGCAAGAAGCCCTTCATCCTGACTAAGAATATCACGGCATGGCCAGTGACGAGCCAGTGGACGCTAGATACTCTGCTCCAGCAGTACCCCGACGTCGTCTTCCGCGCCGAGGCAGTCGATTGGACGTTCAAGACATACTACGACTACCTGAAGAACACCAACGACGAGAGCCCGCTGTACCTGTTCGACAAGAAGTTCGCCGAGAAGATGGGACTAACCATCGGCAAGGACCTTCCCGGGGCAGCGTACTGGAAGCCGGAATGCTTCGGCCCGGACCTTTTCGAGCTGCTAGGCGCCGAACGGCCAGCACATCGCTGGGTCATCATTGGCCCTGCGCGCAGCGGCTCGACATTCCACAAGGACCCCAACGCGACGAGCGCTTGGAATGCCGTCATCCAGGGCGCTAAGTACTGGGTGATGTTCCCGCCGTCGGCGCAGGTGCCTGGTGTGATTGCGTCGCAGGACGGTAGTGAGGTGACGAGCCCCCTGAGCATCGCCGAGTGGTTACTGGTCTTCCACCGAGAGGCTCGTAGGACGCCTGGCTGCCGGGAGGGCATCTGCCGTGCGGGCGAAATCCTTCATGTCCCGAGCGGTTGGTGGCATCTGGTCGTCAACTTGGAGGACGGCATCGCGCTGACGCAGAACTTTGTGCCCGAGGCGCATCTGAGCAGTGTGCTATCGTTCCTGAGGGACAAGCCTGAGCAGATCTCAGGCTTTTGTAGGGATATTGAAAATCCGTATGAGCTGTTTGTCGAGCGGCTGCGTCAGGAGAGGCCGGAGCTGCTCGAGGAGGCTTTACGGCAGTTGGGCGGCAAGAAGCGGCGGTGGGAGAGCATTGTGAACGGCGACGACGGCGAGGGCGAGGGACAGCCTCAAAAGAGCGGGTTCAGCTTTGGGTTTGGGTTTGGCGACGACGAGCTTGAGGAAGAGATACCCTGATCTCGGGATGTTTACTGCAGTTGGTCTTGTCTGTATAGTGCTATCTCTCTGTACATTGGTCTGTACAAACACATCAATATATCCTTTCTTTTGCTTTCCTGGTTTGACTCCCTCGATCATCATCAGCCTCATGATTCCTTTCGTCCATTGAAACCCAAATCCGACGGCATGCCCAACGACCAACTGTCTCGAAGGATGTTGTCTTTGTCTTCGTAGCCCCCTCCCCTTTTTTTTTTTTTTTCCCCC
>Ga0065720_1021167_pt1 | contig 11358 bp, 10 predicted proteins | sample Thericmetagenome_FD_59107 | JGI IMG/M metagenome (GOLD analysis project Ga0065720, IMG submission 59107) | Thermophilic microbial communities from the Joint Bioenergy Institute, California, USA of rice/straw/compost enrichment - eDNA_2 v2... | ecosystem: Engineered > Solid waste > Grass >... | reverse complement strand
CCTTGTTCTTGCCACAAGCTCCCTTTGCGGTACCGATAATGTCGGTATCAATGAATATTTTGGCATCAGGGTAGAGTCTTTGAATGGAATTCTTTATCTTTTCGGCATTCTTGGTGTCCGAGCATCCAGCTCCATAATAGTATATCTCACTGATTTCCTTTTCATCAAGCTTAGCATAGAGTTCTTCCTTTAACATGTTGTGGATTTGGTCTTCAGTGAAGAAGTAAGCGTTGACTCCTGAAGTCTCAATGAATTTGCGAGTCTTGGTGTCGCGGTTTGCGCAAGCCCAAAGGATCTTGGTACCACCACCATCTGCAATGAGGATATTGGCACCTTTGTTCACGTTTTGTTCCATATCTTTGATAATTTATTTATAATTGTTAGCGAAGCCTGAAGAGTTAGAAAAGAATTCTAGACAAGTAAACATATGTCTTTTGGACTAGGTCAAGGCTTTTTAATTTTTTTTCTTTTGGAAAAGAGTATGACTACCATTCTGGTTGCTGATAATAGATCAGAATGAGATAATTTTTCAGTATAAAGTTTATTTGAAAGATGCAAAATTTGGTAAGTATTGGTGCATTCGCCAAGAAGTGCAACTCTCATTCTAACATTCAAGTCAGTCATATTTGTATTAATCCCTTCTGTCAAGGCAGAGTTCTCTGCTCTGAATGCAAGAAAACCCATGATAACACACATTTATCACAAATAATTCCCATAGAGGTCGCTGTCCAATTCGATCATGAGTCCAAACTACAAGAGCTTGAATCTAAGGCCCAGGATCTGGGTTCTCTTGCCCCTAAGCACCTAGAAGATCTTGATATTGTTTTTGATAAGATCAAAAATAGTATCAATTCAGCCCTAGATAACCTGAAAGAGGAGTTTAAGAGTAAATTATCAGGGGCTAAGATAGTGAATGAGGATAAGAATATAAAGGAATTTAGAGAGGAATACCAAAATATTTTGGACCAATGTTTCAATGCTGACTCAAACAATCATGACAGCTGCGAGATTCTTATACAAAAGTTTTCCCAGACCTTTACAGAATTGATCGCCAAGTCGAAATATATTAATAGAAAGAAAGAAAAATTGTTAACCAGATATTCTTTTGCTTTGGACAGAGTTGATACGTTGATTGAGAGTTTTATGCAATGCCTTGAGGAATTCAAGAGATTTTTCCTAAAAGAAAATCAAAGTGAGTATCTCAATGAGCTACAGGACTTTCAAATTGCAAAGTTAAGTGTTTTGAGCAGGATCAAGACAGATAATGTTGTGAAGACCGTGGAATATATCCACGATAAGTCTCTCTTTGTGACAGGAGATAATAAGGGATTCATTCACCTATGGGACGGAAAGTCATATAAGAATATTACAAGCCTAAAAGCTCATGATTCTTGGATTAGCTCAGTTAAATACAGGGGTCAAAAAGAATATATCCTGAGTTGCGGAGGAGACTCAAAAATCAATGTTATTAAAATGAACAAAGATCTTTCGCTTAAGATAATAGAGACTTTTGAGGATCATAAAGAGCCAATTCTGAACATGGTCCTGGTCGATAGTAAAGGGTATTTATTCAGTGCTGGTATGGAACCAATGATAAGAGTCACTGATTTAAAATCACTTGGGCTGAAGACTATGATAGATACTGATAATATTAATGCAACCGGACAGATGATATACTTGCCAGATCAAGATTTGCTAGCAGTAGGTCTTGATCAGGGTATAATAAATCTCTATGAACTTGAAAAGTTCAACAAGATGGCACAAATCTCAGTGGGGCATTCCAATATTGTAAGCTGTTTAGCAGTTGTCCAAGAGGATAATTGTTTGGTTGCCGGAGTCTACAGTGTAAAAAGCGTAGGACTTTCATACACTGTCAAAACTTGGAAGCTGGACAGTGATAATTTCCTTGAATCTAAAGAGATTCTTGTTGACGGGGATTACCCTGTAAGTATTTATTCAATCGAAAATCAATCTGCAGTAGCTTTGGTGTCGAACAAAGGCCACCTCGTTAAGCTTGACCTGAACACTCAAGTTAAAAAGCAGATTCAACAAGCTAAATCCTGTTCAGCTAGCACTATTGACAGAAAAGCTTCACAAATTTTTGTAGTTGATTTTAGCGATAAGCATATTATTGTTTTCAAATACTGAGTAAATATTTATTTGCTTTCGAGAAAAAGATATATAAATGAGTATTCTAGTAGGTATTCCTAGTAGATCCATTTTAGCAATAACCACCAAATAAAACTCAAATATATAGGCAACACAAGTAGAGGATATGATCACAAGTTCATATGCTGATGGAATGAAGAACGGAAGGTAAGCAGATTGTCATAAATAATCATCTTAATCAGTTTCATTCTACTAGTCGGTAGTTAGTGTAATTTTGTTTCCGAAAAAGTTGGACAGGAATTTAATTTTGATTTATAAGTTATTGATTTGAGATTGGTGCATAATCATATCTAAAAAAAATTATGCATATAGTCTGCCAAGATAATCAAGGACAATTAGTTGAACACTCCTTTCAGATAGATATATCCAAAACTCTCAAGGATCTCAAGGAATTCCTCCAAAGAAATTTAGATTACAAGCCCAGTTCCAACATATTTTTTACAAAGGGCAATATCTTCTCCATGATGAGAAATCCCTTAATTACTAGGTTGACGGGTGGGAAACATTCGAATTTAAAACCAAAAGCTTCACCGGGCGAACTTTGAAAAGTCCATTCCTAACATTAGTCACACGATTTCTTTGTCAGAAGGTCGTAAATTCCTTTATCTTGCTGGAAATAAATACTACATATTCAACCTTGACGAATTTACCCCATATCATATGAAAACATTACCCAAAAAAGCAATCCTAATGAAAGTTACCCCCGAAGAACAATATGTGTTATTTGAGTTTAAGGATCATACATTTGCTTTTTATTTTATTAATTCCGGTCAAGAGGTCTTGACTCTAGATTCAATTTGTGATGAGAACATCATAGATTACGCCTTTTCTTTTGATGGAAGAAGTATTTTATTCAGCACCTCTTGGGAGATCAAGATAATGGATAACCCTCTATGTAGAAACGGAGTTGGACTAGTTGGTAATAATGTCAAGACTATGAGGGACTTCCTGGATATTCTAGCCCTATCGTCATGGAAGCCCGAAAACTATTTTGATGAAGGAACTCATGAGCACAACTACAACAAAAGTCTGATGACCCAATTTTCGAAGATTCTAATTACTCCCTATAACTGGAATCTCCTCCATCTTCTTGCTGTTTTCCTTCCACAAGGGCCTATCATCAAAATTGCCATTGAACAAAAAATCAAAATTACCTTGGATCGCTTTGGATGGACTCCTTTCCATTATCTCCTTCACTCAGATCATGCTGAACCCCAAGCGATCAATCAACTGTTCTCCTTTTTACTCCAAAATCCTAAGGAAATGATTTATGACGTTGGAAATAACTTAGACGTTATCTTAGATTCTATTATGAAGGATCTTCCTCTGATCTTGAAGAAAGTTGACCCATCACTCGTGAATGATCTTTTTAAATTGAGTTTTAGGTCTCCTAGAAAATACCGAGGGAAACCTAATCAAAAATTTGGTGGCCTCAAAAATGGTGAAAGCTTCGAGATTTTCCACATGTATTCTGATGTTCTACTACCTGAAATTAAGAACTATTATGTGGTGAACACTGACCAAAAACAATTTGTCTTCAATATTTTAAGAGCTAAACTGGATTATTATACCTATTCAGATGATATGCTACACACTGTTGAAGTTGCGTACTGTAGAAAAAGATAGCCTGTTTGAGAATACGGCTCTCCAATTCCTAATAGAATACCTTTGGAAAAGATGTAGGGGATTCCACTATTGGACATCCCTTTTATTCTCTCTAAATATGTTCTTATTCTCTATATATTCTGTTATCAAGGAAGAACATAGGATTATAGAGTTTCTAATCTTAGTGATTACCATGATATTTGTAGTGTATGAATTTGGTCAATTTGCTCATTCAAGCCTGAAACAATATTTCCTTAATGCATGGAATTATACCGACATTCTTGGAAATTGCTTTATCATTGCGAAAATTGGGCTTATGTGGGTAGGATATTCCATTGAATCGGAAGAATCACAGTGGGTTACAGCATTTGCACTCTTTTTTGGGTATATCAAATGGGTCTCTTATTTCACTATATTCGACTCAACAAGAAGGTTGGTTAGATTGATTACACAAACTGTGAAGGATATGAAGAGTTTTGTGATGGTTTTGGGTTTTATTATCGTGGGCTTCTCTTTCATTTTTGTGCAGTTCCAGGAAAATGACGGTGATGAAACTCTTGGTGACACCTTGTTGTACACATATTCCATCCTTTATGGAAATTACAGTTTTGATGAGATAAAATTTCCTGAATTGTTATTCCTTTTGTTGGTAGCCTTTGCTCTATCTGTTGTGCTGATGAACATGCTTATTGCTATCATGGGAGATACTTATGGTAAGGTTCAGGAGAGATTAAAATTCTCTGATTCACAAGCTAAGTTAGAGATGATCTTAGAGACTATTCATATGAAGAGAGCATTCATCAAGTTTGGGCTGTATTGCTTTAAGGAAAAAGAGGCATCTTTGAAGAATACTTATTTATATGTAGTTCATGAGAAGGATGCACAAGTACAATTGAATTCCAATGAGCCTGAAGATAAGGTAGATACACAAAATAAATCTAAAAACAAAGATAAAGGGTTACAAGAAGAAAAAGAGGGAGACAAGTACGAGAAAGCACCAGGCAACTTCAGAAATGAATCATTAATCGCAGTTATTCTTGAGATGAAAGCCGAGATCCAATCTAGTAGACATGAGATGCTGAAGATAAGAGCAGAAATTGAATCCGGCAGGGATCAGATTCTGAAGATAATTAATAAGCTAATCAAGTCAGAAGAGCTCAATCAAGTACTAAGTTCTGAGCCTAGGGAACTAAATATGAAACAAGTTGAGATAAAGAGTAACAAAAATCAATCTGAATATTTTTAATCTTTTATCATATTGGCTTATCTATATAATTCTATCGATTGAGCTGTAAGCGTAATACCTTTAAGAATAAGTAATTGAATTCAGATACAAGTTAAAAAAAAATACTAGTCTCGTCTTGCATATCCATCTCCTAATCATAAATTCTCTTGCAATGTGAATCAAAGTGATTATTCCTCCATTGATCATTTCATTTCATTATTTCAAATCAGTTATTTCACCTAGAAACGAAATATCTTTTCAAGGGGTGGCTTCTAAAATGAATCGATAGGACTACTTATTGTTATTATTTCGTGAAGTGAGTTCTCCTAAAAATAACTGGTCATTAAGCCTAATTCCTTGCAAAATCTGAATCTGCGGTTTTCTGAGTGAAATAAATTACTGTCTGTTCTCTAATTCCACTATCAAATTAATTTTATTTGGGGTGAGGAATCTAGCAATGTTCAGCTTTTTCCGTACATTAGCCAAGCCTAATCAAAAATATCTAACGCAGTTTATCCAGTTTAGCTTCGCATCCAAGCAGAAAAATGCAAGAGCTCTAATGATCAAGAGTTCTAAGAAGCGTATAATCCATAAAACGAAAAAGTAGTAATTTTATAGTTGAAGGACCTAAGCTAAGCCCACAAGTTAAGGAAGCTCTTAAGAATGATCTTGAAAAACATTTGGCAACAAGAGACCCAACTAAAATGACCTTGGTCGATCCTGAAGTAAAATATTTCCAGACTTGAAAAATTATGCATAGAGTATAAGAATCCAAGATGTCTATAAATTGATGGACACTTCCCTTGAGGGCTTCTTCTACAAGAGAGAATATAATTTAGCAAATTTCAACTTCTTGTTGCAAGTTTTGGCTGAACAGAAAAAATTTGATGAAGCATTAAAAGCATTTGAGAAGATGAAAGTAACATCTAAGGCTACTCCTACTAACTTATCCACTAGACACTCAATATATATCCTAACCAGATTACATACGTCCAGCTTTTGACCGCATGCTCCAAGGCAAAAGATGCTCAGAAGGCCGAGGAAATTTTCCTTGAAGCAAAAAATAATCCAAGTAATGAGAATATTAACCTTCTAATTCTAAAAAGGAATTGGAGTCAGCATCCAGATGTATAATTCCCTTATGCTCTGCTATACCAGGAGACATGAGCCTGAGATGGCCTTGAAAATTTTGGATGAGATGATCAAAGAAGGAATAAAACCAGATATTGTAAGAGAATACTAGTGGGGTTTCATTGAGTAGGTCTGCTACACTACAGTCATTAATGCCTTTAAGAACACCAAAAATCTCAAAAAAGTATTTCACAATATTCAAAAATATCATCATTAGTGCTGGGAATTATATGACAGAGTTATGACAACAGAATTTATTGCACCCGATGAGAACTTCATTGGGCTAATGATTGAAATTTGTGCAGGAGTAATAAGATTCTTTATCTTTATAAATTTTCCAGTCACATGATGCTGAAAAAGCAAAGAGATTATTTGCTGATCTTGAAGATATGGCATTTAAGGAAACTTGCCTTCCATATAATGCCATTATCAAGGCCCTAGGCTCAAGAAAAGATGTAAAAATATATTAAATAGTTTAACTAATGGTAGTATGCCAGAGAAGCTATTGGATTTTACCAAAAAATGGTTGCTAAGAATATTGTTCCCGATGCTGATACATTCATTGCCCTTTTCAAAGCTACTTCTAATGCGGGAGATGTCAAGACAGCTTTTAATGGTCTGATGGTACCAGAATGTGATAATTATCCTAAATGAATAGCATCTTAAACAACTAAACATTCCTCTCAATGCTTATATGTTTAATGGTTTATTGAGAACTTATGCTGGGGCTTGTGCTCTGCCTAATATAGATGATTCTGTCAAGAAGGTCTACATTCAGGATGCTTGGAACCTCTTCAAGCAGATACAAGCTTCAAAAATCCCCATGAATATAAATCTTCTGAATAGTCTTCTCTATGTTCATACTAAGGCATTTGATATTGAGAAAGTCGAAGGTTTAGTCCTTCCTCTTTATGATCAATATGGAATTAAGAAGGATGAATACACTTATCAGCATCTTGCAGGTAAATATAGGATTATTTCTCTTAAGGTTTAGAAATGTATTATGAGAAGAGAGACCTAATAGCTGTCAACAAACTTTATTTGGCCCTTAAACAAGACAATCTTGAACCCACATACCCTTTCCTCACCTGGTATCTGGAAACTGCAATGAGACTTGATGACACTGATCAGATTGTTGAAGCCTTGAAGGAGTTCAAAAGACAAAGTAATTTACATTTTTTGGCATCCTAACCAGGTAGAAAAAGAACCCAGAGAAACTATTCTTAAAAAGCTTTGCCATGCTCAGGATATGCCTGATAGAGTCTACCTTGAATTATTGGAATTTGATAAGAAATATGGCTTCCTTAAAGATAATGTTAGAAGACTTCGTCCTAAGGACAAGTATTCCCCTATGTAAAGGGATTTATTGTATTACTATTTATCATGGGCCACTGTAAGATAAATAAAAAGTATGGAATTAATGTGTTTATTCTTGAGAGCGAACTATATCAATATGGAAAATTTACAATCATACTAGGATCACATTCTGCAGTAATATTAAGGGAGATTGATTACAAGACATTGTGAAAGCTTAGTACCTCTGATCTTATACTTCAAAATAGCCCTTTTCTTATCTTTCTCTTCCAGGTGAGAAACCATTCTCACAACTAGAGGCTTCTCCTCTCCTTCTGTTAAGGTCAAGTACTTAGGAGAAAACAGAATTTCAGCTAATCTAGGGTCTTCTACCAACTCAAACTCCAATTGAATATTCTTCTTGCCATTATTTCTAAACATGATTTGCATCTTAGAATCGCTGGCGCCATTGGGGTCATACTGAATGAAGGGTACTTGACCAACAATCCTCTCAAGAACACTGTTCAACAGTTGAAGCATAGGCTTCTCGACTTCACAAGTTAGCTTGACACTAGATTCTTTATCTTCACATTTGATCCTAATATTGGCATTGAAGAATCCACTATCATTGCCATAGACTCCAGTAATTGCAGTGACTTGAATAGTAGCAAAGGAGAATTTGTTAATTCTGAAGGTAATTCTTTGTTTACCTGGGACATCCCTTTCGGCAGAGACAACAAAGTTAACTCCAGTATCCTCAGAGAAAACTGTGGCTTCAAAGTCTAGATCTCTATTGCTCTTGTTGAATATCTCAAAACTGTCCTGTCTTGTTTCTGTAGGGAAAACAACTCCAAAATTTAATTCCTGTTTGCTGACTTGGAAGACAGGGGCTTGATTAGAAGTCCTCTTGGTTCCGAAGTCAAGAGTAGTGGCAAGGGCAAAGTCATCAGATTTTAGGGTATCTAGGAGTCTATTCCCTGAATAAGCAGAAATATCATCATCGTCAAATCTTTCCTTCTTGATGGCACTGTATTTCTTGGAATCTCCAAACTTATTGTTAGAATCTATTTCCTTTCTGTGAGATCCGATTAATTTGGAGGGATCAATTGGAGAACCTAAGGTCGAATGGAGATCAAGGGTTGGGTCAGCTGTGACTTCTAATTTCCCAGGGACAAAGTGGTCTTCGACCTTGATGTTATCCTCTCTCTTATTCCCTGAAGGTTTTTCTTTCTTTTGAGTAGTATCGATAGTAAAAGTGTCCTCAAAATCCTTTTCTTCTTCCAATAGAGCGGAGGTATTGGCGGAATTACCCTCTTCTTTACCGTTTTTCTTTTTGGAGTCGAGTTTGGTGTTTCCGAGGGATGTGAAAGAGATATTTGGAGCATTTGATCCTGATGGTGTGACGACCTTTTCGAAATTTTCTTTTAAATATTTCTGAGTATTCTTTCTTTCTTCAATAATATCCTCAAAAAGTTTCTTTATCTGAGTGTCAGTCTCTCGAATTGAGCTCAAGAAATAATCCTTCTTGCTGCGAACTGAGTCACGAGTGTTTTCCTTATAGGTATCAATGTCTGACATCTGTAATAAAATTATTCAAATTTAAATCTCTTTGTTTCAGTTATCCCAGCCACTTTTCTCACAGAGCCATCTCCTATAAAATTGCTCGCCCACTAAACCTTCTAAGTATAGTTAACAGTAGTCATATAGGAATCTCGTGCATTGTCTATACACTTTTGATAGAAGTTGAATTGAAGATGAAAATTCAGGAAAGTAATGCGTATAGATAGGTTATTGTTAGAAGTTGTGTTTACCAGCCCGTAGTCAATGAAGAATAAGGATTCTTTATTATCAAGGAAATTTCAAAGAATAGCAGTATAATTTATAAAAAAAAAATGAGCAGTGTTTTATATTTTCCAATCATCAACTACAAATATGTAAGGAAAGAGAACATAGAAGAATTGACACATCACATATGTACAACAGAAGAAATAAATGGTATGCTCGAACAAATAGAAAGACACTGTGATTACTTCCAAGACCGAAAATATATTGATCTCAAATTTTCTGGCTTGACAGCCTTATTTCCTTTAGCTTTTCTTATCAGCCTTTTGTCGATGATAGTCTGTTCAGTGGTTTCATGGCAGGCCGGGGTCTGGTATTCAGGAGTAGGGATAGTATTATCATTTGTTCTCCTACTAATTCTCATTCTATCCTCATTTAGAATTACAGCACTTGATAGGAGTTATAGAAGGGATATTCAGAACAATATCACCAATTTTAATAAGACTTTAGAAAAAAAGGGAAACATCCATTGGGAGATTGGGAAAAACAATACTCTAGAACTTCATCAAAAGGAGGATACAGAATTCAAGGATTACTATGAGAATGACGATGAAGAAGACTATGAGATTAATAAGGTCACAAAAAAGCTGGGAGAGCTACTTATGAATCCAGCAAACTTTATTGTGGACCAAGTGGCTAACCAGATTCAGCAATTGGACAGAGATATGAAAGACGCCAGTGCTGAGCCAAGTAGATCTGTAAGCAGAAAACTTACTGCACATGACTAAAGTATATGTTTGTAATTCAAATTTGAGTTTGACATGCTTCTTTTGATTGTATTTTACGTTTTCACATAACTTTTATTATTTACTGATAAATATTCTCTATGCGTGCATAAGTTAGAGAATAGAATGTATTACGCTTCAAAACGTCTAGACTATAGCCAAGAGCGCCCTCGCGCCAGTTCCAATAGTAGGGCAGACAGCAACCGGAAGGGAATTAGTCTGACCCACAGATCTAAAGACAATTCACGAGAACACACTCGCGTCTCAGTTAGTGGACACGAAGAATCACAGTCCCACCTTAGTATGCTAAGAAGTGGGTCTGCAGGGAGCATCCTAAATAAAGAGAGCAAGAAAGGAAAGCAAATGACAAACGGTGACAAAGTTCGTTATAAAATCAAAATGATTACCTCCGCGTCTCAGCCCAAAGAGAAAGCAGGAGTGTTGATCAGGGCCCTTGAACAAAAATCAAGACCTTTCCCTCCTGATGTGGATTCCACCCTAATGAATCTCGGGAATAAAGAAAGATCTTATTCGAAACCGAAGATCGGTACACCGGCTATTAACAACCCGACTCCTGTAAAAAATTACTCCTTTCTCCAATCTTCTCGTAGCAGTGTCATACATCCTAAAAAGACTTTAAAGGAGTTCAATCTCGTTTTAGAGCAGCTCAAAAAGAGACGAGAAGATACGATAAATCAAGAGCATTCTGCCCGTAGAATCAACACTTCTGTTAATGACAGGAGTACTAGCAGAGAGCGATATTCAGTTAAGGAAAACCAAATTCTCAGGTCCATCTCCCGAGAAAAGCTGAGACCAAGATTTGAATTTGAAAAATCCAAAGAACAACCAAAATACAAGGAAAATTACAAAGGCAAAGAAAATCAAATCCAAGATGAGCTCGAAAGTGGCTCTGTCATTATCAAGGACGTAGAGCAGCAATACTTCTTCGAGACCATAGATATGAAACAATTAGAAGCAAAGACCCGTTCGGTCAAAATCTTAGAACCTCAAAAGATTGGGTTAAACAGGCCTAGTCCTCAGCCAAGGCCCAGTACATCCAAAGAAAGAAGCAAAGACAGGAGTCCCAAACCTAACGTAATGCAAAAGGTCCAGAAGCCACAATCTGCCAAAGAAAATATTAATTCCAAAGAAGAACTTCGCAAGAAAACTCCTATCAGAGACTTCAAAGAAATCCTCAAGCAGAAAAATGGAGTTTTACTCACCAAAAAACCCCAACCTACCACCCCATTAAGGAAAAGTGTGACACCGCAAAGGCAGCCAGTATCTGCAAAGGTACATGAAACCAAAGTGCAATTTTTCAACACAAAACCTGCCTATGTAGTTCCCACAGAGCCCAAAAATCAATCG
>Ga0065720_1021166_pt1 | contig 11359 bp, 7 predicted proteins | sample Thericmetagenome_FD_59107 | JGI IMG/M metagenome (GOLD analysis project Ga0065720, IMG submission 59107) | Thermophilic microbial communities from the Joint Bioenergy Institute, California, USA of rice/straw/compost enrichment - eDNA_2 v2... | ecosystem: Engineered > Solid waste > Grass >... | reverse complement strand
GGAAGCAAAATCCAAACGGGATCAGTCTGCCGTTGTATGTCAACTCCAGCAATGGATTGCGAGTTTGCCCAATTATATCAAGGCTTTGTTCGGAAAATTAAGCTGCGAAAGTTGAGATACTAATTAATAGACTAGCGATTAGGACACGTAAGTCCTTCGACAACATTCGGTTAAAAAATGACATTGTAACCTCCTGTATATTTGAATGCGATTCTATTATAAACACTTGATATAAGTTTATAAGACGGTGTTTATAATAACAACCTTTTTGTCGAGTAATATGGGACTAATGTTAGATTATGTAGACTCATAGATTATTGATCTTTAATTTGCTACAATGAATCTAAATAATTGATCAAACATGTACCAAAAGGTCGTGTCACATGGATGTAACTCTGATTATTCCAAATTACAATGGGGAACAATATATACTCCAGTGTTTGGAAAGTGTATATCATGAGGTGGATAATCCTAAGAACATTATCGTCATAGATAACGGTTCTTATGATTCGAGTGTACGATTGATACAACGACATTATCCAGATATCACACTTGTTGTTAATGAAAAAAATGTTGGTTTTGCTGCGGCAGTGAATCAAGGAATCGAACTAAGTAATACGGAGTATGTAATTCTCCTGAACAACGATGCATTCGCACATCCCGGATATGTTCGCGAACTGGTGAAATGTATAGCAAGTGACGAAACCATCTTCTCTGTCTCTGCTAAGATGCTGCGTTATAATGAGCCGGACATTATAGATGACGCTGGTGACCAATTGACGATCTTTGGTTGGGCATATAAAGTTGGCGATGGTCGGCCGAGCCATGCATATAACAAACCAAGGACAATTATTAGTGCCTGTGCAGGCGCAGCTATCTATAGAAGGAAAATATTTCAATATATTGGTTATTTTGATGAGCGATTTTTTGCATATTTAGAGGATGTTGATATTGGGGTTAGGGCTAACCTTGCCGGCTACCGTAATGTGTATTGTCCGAAAGCTGTTGTAGACCATATTGGGAGTGCGGTTTCGGGCAGTAGACATAACGAATTTAAAGTCCATCTGGCAGCTCGCAACAATGTAATGCTGTTGGCGAAGAATTTCAATGCTTTATGGCTAATTTTGTTGTTTCCTTTTTTAATAATAGGGTTTGCAACCAAATGCTCTTACTTCCTAAAGAAAAAGTTAATCAGATCCTATACCAATGGGCTATGGGAAGGAATACAGATACTAGCACAGGACCGATCTCGTTCAACTAAGTGGCATTTATCTAAGGATATTAAAGATCGCCATTATTGGCGGACGATAAAATTGATGCTGAGAGCAACAGTAGAATATCCATTACACAAGATGATGGGTTCGAAACACAAAAGTTAAAAGGTTAAGCGAAAAACTTAACTAACTTGATGTAACTTTGAGGTGGACGATGATCTTAATCAAGATTTTAAAGTTAATTAATCCAATTGTTTTTTTTGGTGCTATATGGGAACATCGAACATTGATTGTCCAACTAACGAAGAGGGAAATATTATCCAAGTATCGTGGCTCTACACTTGGAATGTTATGGTCCTTTATCACACCTCTTATCATGTTGGTTGTCTATACTTTTGTATTTTCTATCGTATTCAAAGGCAGATGGGGCGTTGAAGCAAGTGAAAACAAATTCGAATTCGCACTGATTTTATTCAGTGGCCTCATTATTTTTAATTTGTTTAGTGAAACGATAAACAAATCGCCTTATCTGATAACTAGCAATGTCAATTACGTGAAGCGAGTCGTATTCCCATTGGATATACTGCCAGTCGTCACTTTGTTGTCTACATTAATCCATTCGTTGATCAGTTTTGCCTTGTTACTTACTGGACTTGCATTATTGACTACAGAGTTTTCATTTACCATATTATATTCATTTATCATTGTTATTCCGTTGTTATTTATTATTCTAGGTTTATCGTGGTTTCTGTCTTCGATCTCTGTGTACCTAAGGGATATAAGTAACTTTGTCACATTAGCAATTAATGCATTGTTTTTTATCACGCCAGTCTTTTATCCATTGTCGGCTGTTCCTGATTTTTTTCGTCAGTTAATGTTATTAAACCCATTAACTCCGATTGTCGAGAACTTTAGGAACGCCGTCATGTTTCATACGGCTCCATCTTTAATGGGACTTCTCATACAGACCGTTCTGTCTTATTTATTCATGGTTTGTGGTTACCTTTGGTTTAGGAGAACAAGACGGGGGTTTGCTGATGTACTCTGATGACATAGCAATACAAGTATCAAGTGTTTCAAAAACATATACAATGTACAAGCGGCCTTCAGATCAATTAAAGCAATTGATTTTAGGTGAGAAGCGGGCGTGTTTACGGAAATTCACAGCTCTGCATCAATTAAGTTTGACTATTCCGAAAGGAAGAACAGTTGGTATTGTTGGGAGAAATGGATCTGGAAAGAGTACATTATTGCAGATCATCGCAGGGGTGTTGACACCAACTACCGGACATGTTCAAGTAAATGGAAGAGTTGCTGCACTTCTGGAACTTGGCGCTGGATTTAATCCGGAATTTACGGGAAGAGAGAATGTATTTCTAAATGCATCGATACTAGGAGTTGCGCCTGAAGAAGTTGAACGTAAATATAAAGAAATTGTTGATTTCGCAGAGATTGGGGAATTTATCGATCAACCAGTTAAAACCTATTCTAGCGGGATGTTTGTACGCCTTGCGTTTGCAGTTTCGACTCTAACAGATCCTGACATCGTGATTATCGACGAGGCTTTATCAGTTGGGGATGAGAAGTTTCAGCGAAAATGTTATGACCACTTGGAGAAATTGAGAGAAAAAGGTTGCACTATCCTCTTCGTTACTCACTCGATGAAAATTGTCGAACAAATATGTGACTATGCCTATCTGATTGATAACGGATATCTGGTAGGTGAAGGAAAGCCTAAAGACGTGATCGATCAATATCATATGCTTCTTTATTCGATGGAAAATGATCATTTTAAAGCGTTGAATCAGCAAGAACCACTAAGAGTAGTCGATCAGCAAAGCAGCCTTGAAACAACTATGCCAGAAGTCGTTGCGGAAAAGAAGTCGGGTATCACCTCGATCAAAATGTACAATGATCGGAATGAAGAAGTTTACTTCTTCAAATCCGGTGAGAAAAGCAGGATAACGATGAAGATCGAGGTGGACCATGATGTGGATGATGTATCAATCGGAATTCGAATCAAATCAACTGAGGGGATAGAAGTATACGGAACAAGTACTGCCTACTATGATGAACAATATAACCTCAGAAAAGATAGACCATTGATCATTTCATTCTATCAAGAACTCACTTTGGTTTCAGGGACATATCATCTATCAGTTGCTGTTGCGAAGAAAACAACCTCGAATGACATGTTTTATATTGATAAGCTCTCCGATCATATCGTGTTCAAAGTAGACGAAATGCCGATTCGTGGAACCGGTATTGCCAACCTGAAATCAAGGATCGTTGTGGAGGGGTAGTGTTGAGCAAGGTTATTATTGTTACACAAAACTATAGTTACGGCGGAATGGAAACCAATATTGAAGTGACATGTAAAGCTCTGACGAAGTTTGGTCATCAGGTGTATCTGATCGCATCTGATCAATCCGATATCAGCCGAATTGAATCCTATCTGTCAGGATCATTATTGCTGCCTAATTGGGTGCCAACTACAGGTCAAAATGTATTATCGGCAGCTCAAGGAATAAGCAACTATATAGAGCATCATGGCATAGATTATGCATTTCTTCATCCATACCAGGGACTGCTTCCTGCCGGCCTTGCTGTGTTGAAATCGGGAATTCCGTTTTCTGTGGTCATCCATAGCCCGCTCAATTTTGATCCCACATTGGGATCAATTTATAGATTGTATCTTGTCGAGGGGCTGTTTCCAGCGGCAGATAAAGTGCTTTGCGTATCACAGGAAGCAAAGACCTTCGTAGATCAATTAGCAGGTCATAAATTGAATAACCTGATGGTATTACCAAATGTCATCGACTTGGATCAGTTTACGGCAGTGGATTGGAGCAAAGGATCGGAATTCGTTGTTGTATCCAGAATCGATGAATATAAAGCAACAGGAATCAAAGAAGCTATAAGATTCATGGAGAGTTATATCCATGACAGTCAAGATGAGAAAACAAATCTGAGAATAGTTGGAGCAGGTCCAAGTGAAGATGAGCTTAAACAATGGGTAAAGTCACAAACAACGATAGCCGAACGTGTTATTTTTCACGGGAGAAGCGATGAGATCAATCATGTATTGAATCATGCACGTATTGTATTCGCCATGGGAAGAGCCGCATTGGAGGCAATGGCCAAAAATATCCCAGTTATTCTGTGCGGATATGACGGATTGAAAGGGTTCATCACAGATCATAACGTGAATGAGATTGCTGAATATAATTTCTCTGGGCGAAACCGTGTTAATGTTCCATTCGCTAAATTAATCGAGTTTATGAAGGATATCAATCAAGAGTACTTTCTTCGCAACTGGGTATATGAAAGGGCTAGCTTGGACATGGCATCAAACGTATATGAAAACTGTGTTCAAACAAGTCGAATCGTGACTGATTCAGAATGGGTTGTTCCACTTGAAGCGTTCCTGTTGCGGATGAAAAACAAAGATGTATTTGATTTTGCTTTTATAGATGATTGGTATGAAATCTTTCGAATAGCTATTCCACATGAGTTAAAATTGAATTTGTACTTGCATACTGAGATTCAAAGACAAATCAAAGAAAAAACGTCGATCCAGGAACAACTTCTGATGACATCCCAACATCTGCATGACTTAAGTGTATACAAGGCAGAAAATGAACGTACGATGAACCGTTATTTGGAAGAACTAAAAGCGGATAAAGCAAACATGCAAAACTTGATTTCTGAAAAGATGGAGGCATTGAACGGATTATTAGAGCAATCATATCAAGATATCAATAGGATTGAGAGCATTGTTTTGAAACTCCAGGATCAAGCACTAGATCAAGTTCAATATCATAATCTAGGAGATATTATTAAATTAACCGAGGAGCACATTGAGTTGCAGAGTCAGTATGCTTCCTTGAAGGAGCAATTTGATCGGTTAAGTGCCGATAACGCGTATCTTAACCGGCAATATGATCATATGACGGGGATCAGGCATGATCTGGTATCCAAGGTTCAGGAGTTGTCGCAAACCAAATTCTTCAAAATACTGTCTTTGCTTCAAAAGACCAAGCATTCATTCCTCAAAGGGAACAAGGAACAGAGAATTCAATACTTGAAATGGGTTCGAAACAAATTACTTTCACGCCCGGGACCATCTCCGCTCCCGAGTGTGCTTCATGAACTGTACCATATCCTAGATAGGCCGTTTATTCCTAATCAAGGGACAATAGACCCACAGAATCTTGAACAACAGAATGAATTTCTTTCCATTTACAATCAGAGATCGTCGTATTACAAAAGCTTCCTTTGTAAACCCTATGAGAAGGAAACAGAACAGATTGTAGATATATTAAAAGGAAGGCAGTACAAGGCTATTGTCGTATATCCTGCAGCCATCAAATGGGAGCCTATCCAAAGGCCTCAACAGTTATTACGGGAGTTAGCTTTAAAGGGTTATCTTGTATTCTTTTGTGAGACCGCTACGGCTGATACTCCGTTCGTCATACAGGAATATGAACCTAATGTATTCATTATCAATAAGGAAGAATACTTACTTCCATTCCTGGAAAGCAGATCTTGTATTGTCTTGTGTACCTGGCTGATGCAAATGGCTTGGGCTGACCATCTCCCACATAAAATCTTATGGTATGATGTCCTTGATCAGTTGGAATTCTTTTCTATGTATGACGGCAATATGTTGGCCAAGCATAACGAAATATTGGCTCGCGCAGATATTGTTAGCTATAGCGCAAAGAAATTGGAGACTTATGTGTCTAGAAGGGACGATGCAGTTCTTCTTCCGAACGCTGTCAGGTTAGAAGATTTCCACATAGTTGAGCCTCGAGCCACGCCAGATCTGATCAAGAAGATCCGCGCGAAGTATAGAGGGATAATCGGTTATTATGGAGCTATTGAGCATTGGTTTGATGTCCAATTAATCAATCAGTTAGCTTCCCGCAATCCAGATCTGGCATTTGTGTTGATAGGACGTTTGGGACAGATTAATGAACCGTTCAAGGAACAAAATATTTATTTGGTCGGCGAGATTCCTTACAAGGAGCTGCCTGATTATGCTAGATATTTTGATGTGGCCACGATTCCGTTCATCGTTAATGATTTAACGAATTGTGTATCACCTGTCAAATTCTTTGAGTATCAAGCACTTGGTTTGCCAGTAGTTTCTACGCCGATAGAAGAGATGAAAGCTTATAATAGCGAATATGTGCAGATTGGAACAACGAGCGAGCAGTTTGAACAGGCTATTCACAAATGTCTTCAAGTTGATCGTGCTTTGGTTACTGAACAGGCGCTGCAAGTTGCAAAGCAACATACATGGCGTAGCAGGGTCACCTATATTGAGCAGTTGTTACTCAAGCATGTGAATCATCTAAAGGTTTTCGCCAATAGTGAACCAACGAATCATGTCGCAGTAATGGCTGCCACCTTCCTTAGTTTTGAGGGCGATAATTTTTACTCAGGAGGCGCTGAGCGCTACCTGCTTGATCTGTATCAGGTCTGCCAATCATTGGGGATTGAATTAACGATCTATCAGTATGGCAATTTCCCTTGGACGAGAAGATTCAAAGGAATTGATGTCCGATCATTATCTAGAGGGGGACATGCCCCTTCGGTTCTATCGATGGATTGTATCCTTCGATTCAATCAATTGTTTTATCAACAAGTGAATCGTTTTTCATCTATTAATATATACTCTGCTTTCTTTGAAGCCTATAATTTAAGTGCTTCTCCGAGTATCGGCATATCCCATGGCGTAGCTTGGGATAATCCTGCAGCGAATTATGCGTCGGGCACTCCATTCTGGGAGGCGAATCGTCGTTTCATTGAAGGCGCTAAACAATGTGACCATATGGTTTCTGTTGATACGAATACGGCAAACTGGTTCCAAACCATTGATTATGAGTTGGGCAAGAAAGTACAAGTCATCCCGAATTATGTAGATTTGAATGAATTCAGCCCACGTCCTGATTATAGAGAACGACGTGACAAAACGGTCATCGTCTATCCTAGGAGATTATACGAAGCAAGAGGATTGTATCTTGTACTAAATATTTTGGACGACATTTTGGAACGATACCCTAATGTAGAGTTCCATTTTGTTGGCAAGGGTTTTGAACAGGATACTTCTCATGTTGTGAAAAAACAGGAAAAATGGAAAGGTCGTGTAAAATGGTATTGGCTTGATCCACTCCAAATGCCACAGGCATACAAGGATGCGGATATCTCTTTAATTCCGACTCTTTATAGTGAGGGGACAAGTTTGTCTTGCCTTGAAGCCATGGCTAGCGGAAATGCTGTTATCGCGACGAGGATCGGCGGTTTGACAGACTTAATTATCAATAATTATAACGGCCTATTGATTGACCCTAATGAGCAAAGTTTAAAAGAGGCCATCGAAACCTTGCTCAATGACCATAATAAACTGTCTTTGTTCAAAGAAAGGGCCATTGATGTAGCAAAGGCTTTCTCTAAAGATTCTTGGACAGACCGTTGGAAGAAATTGATACAGTCATTCGCAATTAATGCAGAGCAAGGTAGAAAAAAAGGGAAACTGGTTGAGATTCGTCTTGAAAAAACGCCAGTAAGTGAGGAGTTTGGGTGGTTTGTTCAAAAACTGCTCAGTGAAGGTCATTTGGTATATGTTGTTGTGAGGAAAGACAAGGTTCCAAAAACTCAATGGTCATTTGGCAATCTGCAATGGTTCAATTGGGATGATGAACGCATGGACCCAGCAGATCTAATCATTGTGCATAGGGGATTGCATGGTCATTCGAATGAAGAATCATATGTTTTTAATGATTTTACTGAGCTTAATAGGCTCAAAATATGATAATAGAGGGTAGAACCTTGGACGTATTGATAAGAAAGATTCTGAACAAGACTTTAATAGGGGGGGTCAAACGATTACTGTTAAATTTCCCCCCTCCATATGAAATAAAGAAACAGTTGATCCAAGCGGGTGGTGATGAGAAGATGCCAGTGTTCATCTTTCCACTGCCCTCAACCCCTTGGGGATATTTGTTTCAAAGACCGCAACAGTTTGCCAAGACTTTAAGTGCCATGGGCTATCCTGTAATTTATTGTGTAGATACTTCTTTTCCAGGGGAACCTGATTTTTCGATTAGAGGTTTACAACAAATACAAGAACAGCTGTATCTATTCAATGATGGATATAATGGCGAGACGCTGGAGGTATTGGCGGAACGTGCGGTGATTTGGCAATATTGGCCTAATCAGTATCCCATAGTTAAAAAAGGACCATGGAAAGCACACATCTACGATTGTATTGATCATCTTTCTACATTTCAACCAGATCGGCATCTGGTTGAGCTCCACGCGCAAAGTTTAGAGGAAGCTGATATCGTATTGGCTTCGGCATCGTTAATTGAGGAAGAACTTTTGGCGGTGCGGAAAGATGTTTTGTTGGTGGAGAACGCAGTTAATCCCGAGGATTTTACATGTAATCAGTCCAGTGACAATGTATTGAGTCTTAAATTAGAAGAACTAACTGCTTCATATTCTTCAGTAGTTGGTTATTATGGAGCCATTGCCGAATGGATGGATCTAGATCTCATCACTTATTGTGCGGATAAGAACCCTGATCACCTGTTTTTGCTTGTAGGACAGAAGTATCCGGGCATCAAAATACCAACTCGCCCCAATATCGTAAGATTGGACCGAATCTCATATGAGTCATTACCTACATTGTTAAGTTTTATAGATGTATGCATCGTTCCATTTCTTATAAACGAGATTACCATGCATACATCACCTGTGAAGCTATTTGAGTACCTAGCTGCTGGTAAGGCTGTGGTGAGCACATGTCTGCCAGAGGTGCTGAAATATCCGATTGTTTATACAGCAGATACAAAACAGAAGTTTGAACAATATCTCCATGTGGCTATAAGACAAGGAAAGCTACCGGAGTATCAAGCATCGGCACAGCTAACAGCACGAATGAACAGTTGGCAGATTAGAGCCCAGAAGGTGATCGATAAGTTGAAACATAAAAAGTTGATATGACCAGAATGGTGTGAGGATATGCATATTACATTGATTGACCGAGTAAACTCGTTAAGTTCGCCTGGCGGAGATACTGTACAAATTCATGCAATTGCAGAATATCTGAGTTCGTTAGGTCATGATGTTCGTATTACATTACAGATCGAAGATGAACTCACAACGGATTTGGTTATATTGTTTAATCTGACTCGTCCGTATGACTTAATCGTTCAGTATAATGCTTTAGTTAGCAAGAAGAAGATTCCATATTTGATATTTCCCATATATTGGAATCTTGATAAAGTGATACCATCGGAGCACAAAGACACTAGTTTACGTTATTTGCCAACCTGGTTTAAAAATTTCCTGAGGGCATCTGTTTTCGTCATTAGGCATGTTCGATGGATCATCAAATATCGAATTCCTTTGAGTGCCTTTTATATGCGAACCAAGACCATGATGAACATCTTGCAGAATTCTATATGTATATGTCCTAATTCACAGTCGGAAGCTGTTGAATTAATGTCAGAGTATGGCACGAATCTTAAGAACAAGATCAAGGTAATATTAAATGGTACAGCATTTAACGAATTTGATATAAATCAATCAGAATTTCCTGATATACCATTCAAACATTATGTGTGTTGTGTAGGGAATATTGGTCCAAGGAAGAACCAGCTCAACTTGGTCAAAGCAGCGATGAAGGAGAATGTTAATCTGGTGTTAGTTGGAGATGCAACACCAGAAAACAAATGGTACTTAGATCGATTAAAGAAGATCGCGGGACCGAATATTTATTTTGCTGGCCGTAGAAAAAAAGAAGATGTATTGAAAATTATTCAGCATTCATATGGGCATATCCAACCAAGTTTTATAGAAACTCCTGGTCTATCGAGTCTAGAGGCAGCAGTACTTGGTAAAAATATCGTCGTATCCGATGTGGGGCCTCCTAGAGAATACTTTGGCGAATATGCTATATATTGCAACCCTTATTCTGTTGAATCAATCGCTGGTGCACTTTGCGAGTTAGAGAGAAGAAGTGAGGGAACTAGAAATATAGAGTTGTCTGAATATGTTATGAGGAATTTTGCGTGGGATGTTGCACTGAAAGATTTAAAAACGATATTACGAGAGTTTCAAGAGACGCGAGAAAAATAGTCTGTTTTGATTGGGAATTGCAGGCAAGGATAGGTGTCTCGTGTATTATTCAAAAGTATCTTGCCCATTGCTCCTTTTGATTCACAGGGAGTGATAAGATCATAATGTCTAGATATTGGAGGACAGTTTGATGAAAGGCATCATCCTGGCTGGGGGCACGGGTTCCCGCCTGTATCCTCTGACGAAAGTGACGAATAAGCATTTGCTTCCTGTGGGAAGGTACCCGATGATTTTCCATGCGATTTACAAATTAAGGGCTGCGGACATCCGGGACATCCTGGTCGTGACGGGCAAGGAGCACATGGGAGATGTGGTCAATCTACTGGGCAGCGGGCGGGAATATGGCGTTGCCTTCACCTATAAGGTGCAGGACGAAGCGGGAGGAATTGCACAAGCATTGGGACTGGCCGAGCAGTTTGTTGGCGGAGACCGGATGGTCGTCATCTTGGGGGATAATGTGTTTGCCGATGACATTACTCCATATGTGGAGCGGTACCGTCAGCAAGACAGTGGAGCTAAGATTCTGATCCAGGAAGTGCCGGATCCGCATCGGTTTGGGGTGCCTATTCTCGAGAACGGGAAGATAACAAAAATTGAAGAGAAGCCGAAGAAACCTGGAAGTAAATATGCAGTTACGGGCATTTATATGTATGACCACACGGTGTTCGATATCATCCGGACGCTTCAGCCTTCGGCCAGAGGGGAATATGAAATTTCGGATGTGAATAACGCCTATATCGAGCGGAATGAATTGACATATGATATTCTTAAGGGTTGGTGGACAGATGCGGGCACCCACAGTTCTTATGCCAGAGCGAATGAACTGGCGAAGGATATTGATTATGGAGACGACTTTAACATCTGATCCACAGAGGGATGATCCTATATGAACATAATTCCGACCAAGATGGATGGCGTCGTGCTGATCGAGCCCAAGGTCTTCGAGGACAATCGGGGCTTCTTCATGGAAAGTTACAACGAGCGCCTGTTCGCAG
>Ga0065720_1000260_pt1 | contig 11364 bp, 9 predicted proteins | sample Thericmetagenome_FD_59107 | JGI IMG/M metagenome (GOLD analysis project Ga0065720, IMG submission 59107) | Thermophilic microbial communities from the Joint Bioenergy Institute, California, USA of rice/straw/compost enrichment - eDNA_2 v2... | ecosystem: Engineered > Solid waste > Grass >... | reverse complement strand
GGAATGTCATGTGTTTTCAAGCACACAACAATTTTTATGCATTTTAGATGAAATTTGATATTATAATTGTAAATATCTTTACAAATAAAGGAGTATTAAAATGAAATGGGATGAGGTAAGAAAATGCTTTCCATCACAGTGGGTAATAATTGAAGCAATAAATGCGATAACAAAGGAAAATAGACGAATTATTGAAGAAGTATCAGTTGTCGATGTGTTTTTGAATGATAGTAAAAATGCAATGAAAAAGTATTTGCTCTTACATAAGAAAAATAGAATGCGTGAATTATATGTGATTCATACATCATGTAATCATCTAAATATTGAAATTATACCTCGGATAAATTTATAACAGTACAAATAATTTGAGGGTGATAAAAAATGTACATATTTTCAAAAAAGATTAAATGTCTCGACTGTGGAGGAAATTATCGTGCCATTAAAGAGAGAGGTAAGAATAAATATATTTGTTCAACATATAACAATTATCGTACATGCACTAGATGGAAATTAAACGAAGAATATCTAGCCGAACTTGTAAATAATCATTATTACACGGAACTAATTAAACAAATGGTAATAACAGCAAAAAACAAAAAAGAAAGCCGACCAATTTTAACACCAGCAGAGATTATGAATAGAGTAGAGCAAATAGAAGTTAGTCCAAAGAATCAATCATTTACAATTTACTACAAAGACAATACATTTACAAAGATTACACCATTCAGAGAAATTTATTGGGGAGAAGAATAAAACTTCTCCCCTATTGAAAATATATTTTAGGATGACAATAGGTTTAGCGAGGGAGGCTAGATCCGCATTTTTACATTGATTTAGGATGACAAAACCACAATATATTGTGGTTAAAATTTAAACTACATACTATATATTGATGTAAAATCCCCATAAAAGCATCATTTCATTGGATATTAAATTTTGAGTAAAAAAGCCCCGTCAAATTAATCATGACGGGGCAGTATTTATTATTTTTTATCCTGAAATTTAAGACCTTCATCAATAATGATTTCGATAAGTTGCCATTGTTCCTCGGTAGGGGTTATCTCAAACTTTTCTAACAATTTCCAAATAACATCTAAAGACACTTCTTTTTTATCTACGTCATCATCTAAGATATTATCGATATAATCAACAACAACTTTTGCCAAATCTAGGGCGAAAGTTCCTTTGTTTTTGAATTTTTCATCTTTGCTGATTACAACAAAAATTAACTCAACAATCTCAATAATTCGCCTACTTAGATTTACATCATCGTGATCAATAATTTGCTTTTTTCTTAAATAACTAATTAGGAATCCTAGCCCAAGAACAAATAAAGTGATGCTACATAAAATAATTAAATCATTCCACATTATTTATCACCTTTTATTTTTTATTTTTCATAACATAGTCAACTGCACGATCAAGAAGAACAGCAATTTCACCACGAGTAATCGGAGCGTTATGATCCAGTACTCTTTTACCATCTACCATCTTACCAGCTAAGATACCCATGTCGTAAAGTTTGTCGGCAGATACAGCAATCCATTCTGGCACATTGTCTGTAAAGTATTTGCTAAAGTTTTTCATAATTTCTTCTTTCACCTCTTCGCGTTTAAAGTATTCTTTAATAAGTGGGATGAAATTGTCTTGTGCGGCCTTTACAGTATTTCCACCAAAAAAAGCAGTACCGGGACATGTTTTTGTTTCATATCCCGGTACTGNTGATTTGCCTGCGTATTTATCTATAATGTTATCAGGTATNCTTTTNCCTGNNTTTAAATCATACCAATGATGATACACAATATGATTTGTATCAATTGGTATGTTAAATTTTTTTGCCATAACTGCATATAGTCCAATAATTGTTTGCTTTTGCTTGTCTGAGATTTTGTCTCCACCTGTATCAAAGTTGCCAATATTCTCGACACAAACTCCGTTTGAATTAGCCCCTTTGATTCCAGCAGGAGCTTTATCAAATGNCCTACCTAATGAATAAGCTAATTTACCATCTGGGAATGTTGTGATNTGCTGTGCAATATCATCAAATTTTCTATCTTTAATGTGCGAATTCCTCATTGAATTTAACAAATCAAAATGATTTTTCCCATTAAATGAGCCGTAATCTGGCTTCCATGTATGATGTACTTGCAAAATAGTTATTTTACGTTTAACAGTTTGTTTTTCGAGCCAAGTAGCAAATTCATTTAGACTATCAAATAAAATAAAATAGCTATCCTGTTTCATTAGCATTGCCTCCAATTAGATCATTGGGATATTATCGTTGTTATCATAATTGTTAGTCCTACTGTTATAATTTTTATTTTCAAAAATTTTCTTCATCGAGAATTTCACTTTTTCGCCTTTTAATTAAATCCAAAAACCAAGTTAAATCATCATGACCAGCTTCAATCATATTTTCAACAACACTCTGAATCTCACGATAAAACATAAAGGCATAAGCAATTGTTGTAATGGTAATAGCGATCTCAGGTAAAAATGGCGTAAATCTAATCAGTAAACCACAAGCAATCATAACAACTAAAATGCTAAGTAACTTCTTTTTTGTACCTTTCCACATTGATTCAGATGTTATCTTTTTAGCTTTGATGGCTTTCCAAAATCCACCGCACTTTTTACTAATTGCATAGTATTTAGTGATCACATCCAAAACTAATGCAATACACAAGCCTATTGTTGGCGGTACATATGCTTGGTCAGGAAATAGCACATATGAAACTCCAGCTACAAATAAGCCCCATATTGGTCTTACTTGTTCGATTACCTTAGAGCCATATTCATACATTCCATAAAGTAGCTCTCGAATTTCGCTTTCTCTCAAGACATATCTCCCACTTTCTTTGATGAAATTAAAAAGAGAGCGCCATAAGACGCTCTCTTAAATAATTTATAAATTACAAAATATAAACATATCCTCCCGGAATATTATCGCCACCTACAAACAATGTTGAATATATTTCGCTTATTCCCCTAACCCTAACTGTGGTTTTACCTAATATTACTGATTCACCATAAGCAGGAATTATAATGTTTGCTCTTAAATATCCTGACATGATAGTAATACTTGATGGAAGGTGGCTGGCATAAATCACATTCATGCTTCCTCTAATATCATNTCTAAGAGGAATCATTATTNGCCCTGATAATTCATCTTTTTGTTTTACCAAAATGCTACCGTTAATCTGACTATAATTATTAATTTTTAAATTCCCAACAAGGATATTCTTGTTAACAATAATGCTTGAAGGGAAGTTATTGTGAATTCTTAATTTTAAATTACTGCTCAAATTTTTACTATCTGCTCGTTTTACAACCAAATTACTTACTAAGTTTCTTTTGTTAATTATTATATTTGTCGGCAAATCCGATTGATCATATTGATACTTTAAAACAAACAATGAAGCTTGAATTTGGTTATAATCTGCAATACGTGCTTTAATGTCAATTGAAGACGGTATTTCAGATTTATCTGATTTTTTAACAATTAAATTTGAATTTACAAAATATCTGGATACTACCATCTTGCCATTTACAACTTCATGTGGCAATGCTCCNCCCTTTTGTTTGATTGTTAAAGACGACGATAAATCCCCATCTTCACTTTGGCGTACAATAATATTTGATACAACATCTCTTCTCGATACTATAATGTTTGCTTCAAGCCAATAATTGAAGTTATGAATGTGAATTCTTGCTGGTAAATCCCGTTCAGAGCCATATTCCCTAATATTTAGCCTTCCTTGTATTGAAGATTGTCCAACCGCATAAACAAACATGGTCGATGGTAACTCTGAACGACCAAAGCTATAAATAACATTAAGTGTGTATTTCACCTCAATTATTGGCTTATTTATACTACTTTCTCTCGTTAAGAAACTTTCGCTTTGGGCATATGATTCACTCATGGCTTTTATAATAAAGCCATAATTAGCTTCTCTTCCTTCATACCATTCGATAACTTTTTCGGTTACATCTATTTCTGTATATCCAGTTTCTTTTATATTTTGTACAGCAACAATATCCTTAATTGCTGGTTGGTTAACCCATGTAATTCCTGTTTCATCCCAAGGGGCCGCTGCTGTATAAACACCAATTTGATGTTCATTTGTATTAATCGACGTATTGTAGAGTTTAAGTTTAGCACTTTTTATTGATGCATTAACGGGTATAACGTTAGCATCAAACTGGATAAATGAACGGAATTTCTCGCCTAAGTCCTTTCTATATCCAACTACCATCAACTGCTCTGTGCCATAGTTAAGCGTTGGGATACCACTACGCACAAATGCATCTTTTACCGATGATAATTCAATCGTATATATAGGTGGTTCAATTATCTCAATTAATCCAGACATCCTATTTTGGGGAGTAATTGATATACGACTCACAACATCACTTCTATATGGAATAAAAAGCCTTGCTCGTCTTTGGTTCCCTAATACGGGCGGATATCCGGGCTTTATAACAACATAATCACTATAAATGGTAATTTTTGATGTTAAATCGTCATATTTTGTAACCATCAATGATGATATAATTTCAGATTTTCCAACACCGATAACTTTGACCCTACCAGCCATTTTGTTTTTGGCTGGTATTATTATATGTCCCTCTAAATTTGAAACCTCATTCAAATAACCACTTCCCATCTCATTGTATTGAGACTGGATCAGCCTCTACGTTAAGCTCAAAATACTGCTCCCCAACAACTTCTATGTTAGGTGTTAATCTTATGTAAAATTCTANTGTGTCTCCATATGCCAATACTAGATTGTAATTTAATTCTGATTCAGGAATAAATGGATCATTGGTTTTGCTTATTTCAATGTTTAATACATTTTCATCATACATCTTTTTCAATCTAATATTACTTAAAACATTTGGATTGGTGTTTTTTATAATAACCTTCATTACATGAGAAGTTGATCCAGCATAAATATCACCAAAATCAAGATACTTGATAATATCTCCAAGGTTTGTAGAATAATAATTACCCGAACCATCTACAAACATTAATCCAGTATAATCGCCCACAAAGTTTACCGTTACCGTATTCTCTCCACCATATATATCTCTAACATTAATTGTAAGAACATTGTTTTGCCCTATATATATTTCATTTTCTTTAAACAATTTACTAAATGTGATTGGTGGCGTTATAAATTCAGTATATTCATCCCCATCTGTCGGATATATTTTTTTTCCATTCAAATATACATTGTATTGTACATCATCATTATCGTCGTCTGTAATTGTTGCGTCTATTTTCATTCCAATCATCGAAGTTTCGATAATTGGTACTTCGTTTGTTAATGTTACAAAGAAATCAAAATTTGTTTCATTAGAGCCATTTGTNACATATAAACGAATCAGGTTTAAACCAACTCTAAAATAACTATTTGCTATTTCATGACTAATTTCCAATGGTGGAGTCTGCGGAGATGTATAACCAGTTTCAGGATAAATTTGGACTCCATTTATTTCAATTCTATATTGAACATCCAAGTTATTTATTTCTGTAATTGTTCCCGATAAAATTACATTTTCATTGTGTATTGTAGTTTTGTCTAATGAGCCTTCAAACTTTATAGACGGTAAAAACTCAATCAATAATACAGGACGAAAACCAGTATTTACATTAACAGTTGTACTTGTAGAAATATTACTAGATCCACCTACACTTGAATAACCGCGAACAGTCCTATTAACCGATCCTGATGTATTTGTGGTACTCGTTTGACTCCAAATACCATTCCAATTCCATACATTATTGTCTCCGGGTGTTATAGTACCATTAAGATCAGAATTAACAATGTACTTCGTCCACTCATTGTCGGCGTCGTTTGCGTTAATACCGCCCGACATAAGACGGACAATACTTGCAAATCTCTTGTTTTTCTCAAGAGAAGTGGTGGCAGGGNCTATCACGTCAGAGTACACTTCTACCTCGTCAAGCTGTCCGTTGAAATACAAGGCGTTGGATGCATCCTTGCCGATCAGAAGGTTGTACCCGTTGGAAGAATAGGTTCCTGTGGGTGTGCCTACAGCATCAGGGGTGGTCATGTCATCGACGTAAAGTTTGGCACTATTTGGTGATAACGTACCATCCCACGTGAACAGTACGTCGTGCCAGTTGCCGTCTCCAATCCCTTTAGTGGATTCTAATAACAGAATTCGAGAAGTGCCGCTAAAGAAATGGACCTGAACCCCTTTACCTGCTCTGTCGCCTCTGTATGTGAAGATAATCCCGCTTACANCTCCTCCTGATGTCGCCATAATACGAGCNTGGGACGTACCATAGGTCTTAACCTTAAACCGGATAGACTTCTTCCCTACGGGGATTACCCCGCTAGAGAAGGAAACGAAGCTACTGGTCCCGTTAAAACTCAACGCCGTTCCCTTACCATCCCATCCAGTAACAAAAGTAGCACCCGATACTGTCCCGTTATACCTGCCCCCAACATCGTACACAGTACCTCCGCCGCCCTCGTCAAATCTCCACCCTGCAACCAATGGCTTCGTGACATCGTAACCGAGCCCAACCCCGTTAACGAGCCCAGAACTGTTGAGCGCGTCCCATGAGATGCTATGCTGAACGTTGCGGTCGGCTATCAGTTTCCACCTTCCCCACCAACGTTCGGTGTTAACAGCTATGAAATAAAAATCACCGTCGGGTGTTGCTGTACTGGCGGCGGGAATGAAATCGCTTGTCTCCTGCCCTAACCCACTAAACACACCTACTTGCCCAATAGATGCTTGATAATGACAACGAATCCTCTTCCCTACCTCTAAATCTCTGACATCTATTACTTCATCAGGATGTAGAAGGCGACCTGTATCATCAATGTCAATTGCATCAATGCCCATATGACCTGCGGAGTACCCTTCAATAGAAACAGAATGTCTACCAAAAGTTAATCCTGTTTTCTCAAACGATAGACCTTGAAATACAGTGATACTGGAATATTGAGTGTAAGGATATTCTACTCCATCAATAGTAACTTTTAAGTCATTAGATTTTAACGTTGATAAAACCGCTATTATTCTTATTTTCGAGCCTATAAAATCAAATTTAATTTTCTTTCCTATTGCGTCTGAAAAATAAGTCTCAGTCGTGTTATAAGCGCCTATTGTAGGGCTATAATTTACGGTTCCTCCGACAGCAATTATAGGAACTTGTCTATCATCATATCTTCTCCACCCCGGTTCGGGGGCTGTGAGTTGAGAGCCGACCTGTGTATGTGTAACAAGATAACCTGTATCATCAATATCTATAGCATCTATATTCCAGTTTTGATTAGAAGGCATACCTGATGGGGTTTTAATCACAACAGTATGCTCTGTTTCTTCAAGCCCTGTTATCTCATACGCTAGAATTCGATATTGAAGTGCTGTATTTGTCTGACTAGGCGTGTAACAAGAAAACGTACCTGCCGGGACTCCATCGATTTCAACTGGAATATTGTCGGGCTTGTTAATCCATCTGTTGACAATTAGACGCAACGACGTTCCATAAAACTTAAAAGAAAGTTCAGCATTAGCGTCATAAGTTAGATAAACACTTCCTCCATAGTAATACGTTTGAGATGTCTCAAAGTTCCATACCCCCATTCTTTTTATTTGCGGTACGATATCATCGAACCTTCGCCACCCCGGCTCAGGTTGGTTTAGTTGATCTCCAATGTTAGCCACCGTCACCCCTCCTTGTATTCTTTACAGAACGTCCTTTTTCTGCGTTTTCTGCCTCTACAAAATGCTTAATATTCTCCAGAGGTAACTTTCTGTTAGGCGTAGTTATTCCTCCATAAACTCGAAGACTGGTCTAAATCCAACTGTGGCATCTGTAGTAGTAGATGTCAGGTAACTAAAATTATTCGTTCCTGTCGTGCCGCCCCTTGTCACCCTGTTCGTGGCGGCGGCAATAGAAATAATAGGAGTATCTTGCGTCCAAGTTTTTACTACATCATGATGAAACACATCAAACAATGTTTTTCCTGCTTGAATTTTAGTTAAATCAAATCCAATAATATATTTATCAAATTCTGAATTACTTGGAAATGCTTTTCCTGTGCCTTGATCTGTTGTTGAACTATTTCCATTTACATCTGCATAAGCCACGCCACCCGTCATTGTACGAAATTTTACATAAGTCCATTCTGGTAATTGCTCAGGAATTTCTTCTAAAAATTCCAATTGTGAAATACCTAATGCCAAAGATTGACCCGGATGACAGTGACTATAAATAACAAATCTCCAATATTTATAAGTTCCTACAGGGTCAAAAACAAATAATTGTTTATTGTAATTCGGTAAAGCTATTCCGCTAAAAGCAGTTTGCCATGCTTGACCGTCTTGTGAGTATTGCACAGAAAAATCCTTGCACCTGTAATAAACCGCGTTCCAGCCCAGTTGAATTAGCGTAATTCCTTTAATTGCTTTAGGCTCTGGGAATTCATAAGAAATCCAACAGACATCACCTGAAATAATACTTGATGTGGCTTTTCCTGACATCCAGCCACTTTCCGTGTATTGGCCATTAAACACGACAAAATCACTAAAAGCATTCCAAGCATCAGTCGAAGAAGTCCAAATACTATCTGATCTTACTACGCCGATCGGGGCATTATTTGAAAACATCGCGGGAACAGCATCTATAGAACTTGAAAGCAATAAATGAGACTTTCCTTGTATAAGTCTCCCTGAATTTAGGGCATCCCATGATATACTATGCTGTACAACCTTGTCAGCAATCAATAATCCCTTATCAACTTTTACGAAATAAAAAGTTCCATTGGGGGTTGCAGACCCAGTTACGGGTATTTCTGTTCCTGCTGTACCTCCAAGGTTACTAAATGTCCCCGCTGCCCCACTCGATGCTTGGTAATTACAAACAATATAATCCCCAATCTGCATATCTTCAATTCTTGTACGCAAAGACCCCGTTGTTGCAGGTACAGGACTCATATTAACTAGCCTCCTTATTGTTTTTTTAGATATATCTCGACTTCTTTAATATATTTTCCAACAGTTTGTCTATTAAGTCCGTACATTTCTGCTATCTGAATTCGAGTTAATTTATCTTTCTTGTTTAACTCATACATTTTAAGTTTTTCATCGAAAGTGAAATACTTTCCAGGGAAGCGAGCTTTTATCATATTTTCCACATGCTCTTTACTTTGCTTTCTTCCAGTTAATGCTCTTCTCATATTCTCAATATGTTGCGGTGACAATCCACCATAATTTACATTATTTTTACCCTTGCGCAATTCACTTAATTTCTTTCTTGTCTCTTCACTATGTTTAAATCCTTTTAATTTTTTCCTGATTTTTTCACGATGTTCTAAAGTTATAACCTTACCTTTGTTTGACTCGCTAATTTTTCTTCTAACTTCTTCTGGCCATTCAAAATTATCATATCCACCGTGTCGATTATTGAAACCATGTTGCAATGAATCATAGTAGTCAATATAGTATTTTTCTTTTTCATCAAGTTCTTCTATTGAACAGTATTCTAACACTTCAAATTTAAAGTAATTTTCACCATGTTTATTATAAGAATTCTGAAGATGTTTATTTGGATGACAATTGTATTTTAACCATCTTTTATGAGTTTCTAATCTCATGTTTACATTCTTACTTACACCGATATAACACTTTCCATTTGCTGTATTTGTTATCTTATATACACCACTGACAATAGGAGTAGCCGGAACTGGCATTAAAACCACCTCAATTAAACAGCATCAGCTTTAACTTTAATATCAAAAGTACCTCCGCCGACTTTATCTTTATCTGTTGTTAAACGCACATAAAATTCTATTACTTCATCAAAACCAAGAACCTGATCATAGAAAAGCTCATTTTCAGCTATAAACGGCATATTAGATTTACTTATCTCTACGGTTAGTCCATCTATATTATGTTCAGGATAGATCCTTATATTTTTTACATCAAATGGGAAAGTATTTGTTAAATACACTTTGGTGTCCAAAGATGTTTGACCTGAAATCAATGTTCCAAAATCGAGATATTTTAACACTCCACCAAATGAAGTAGAATAATATTGTTGAGATTCATCCATAAACATTAAACCAGAATATTTTTTGTCTAGTTCATCAATAATAATTTTTAAAGAGGAAATTTTTGGAGAAGATATCGCTAGTTTCTCCGTCATTGTTAAAAGATCAAGGTTTAAAATATCGTCAATTGAATCTAGTTCTAAATAAAATCCAAAACGCATTTGATTAAAATTTCCCAATAAACTTAATTCTATTTGAGATAATTGATTTAACTCTTCCACTTCCATTCCATTATTTTTAACATCATTTAGATTATTTATATTGACGTTTTTCCAACTTCCATCTATAAAGGAATAAGATTTCCATGACTGTCCTTTATCTATTGACAAAATAATTTTAGCATCCGAATTATAAGATTTATTGCAAGATAAAAATAAATTATCTATACTATCAACAATAATATCTTTAGAAGAAATAATAACTTGAGGATTTGGTATAGCATTTATTTTTAATACGTCAAAAAGATCATTAGAAGACCACAATAATACATCAATATTATTTGATTCTAATTCATAAATAATATGCTCTCCAAACGAATTTGTTGCATTAAATTCACTGACACTCATCCCATAATTGTCAAACATATCTTTAGTTAAGGTTCCAGTTCCAATAATTATCCAACCTAATTCTGGATCGTATGTCTTATATTTACCATCGTCATCAATTAAATATTTTAATTTAGTTTGAGCTTGATAAAATTCAATCTCCGATAAGCAAGACCCCCAACTTCCGTTTCTAGTTAACACAAAACGAACATACCGATTCGTTATATTCACATTGTGAGTTCTAACGGTTCCATAAGGAGTTGAACTATTATGAGTATTTGTTACCCAAGGCACAATTTCAGTAAAATTGATATTGTCATCAGAAACTAAAATTTGATAGTTTGATGAAGCATCATCTCTACATCTAGGCCATACTTTTATCTGATTTATAAATATTGGAGATATTGCCTCAAAATCAAATGTTAAAGTTTGATTTCCGCTTGAATCAGTTAACCAATAAGTTGTAAACTCACTATGAGACATTGTTATAGTTTCATTAAATAAGTATCTCATATAATAATACGTAGTATTACTATAAACAGGTGCGGAACTAGTTACAACAACTCCATTAGTTGCAGTATATACTTTCTGTCCACTAGTACCACCAGTACCAGTAGATAAATCGATTTTTTCAGGAACTGCATAATATATTTTCTGTATTTTTTTAAAATTATTTTTTTCAATATTAATTCTATATAATTTTCCATTATCAATATTCATAG
>Ga0065720_1021164_pt1 | contig 11365 bp, 11 predicted proteins | sample Thericmetagenome_FD_59107 | JGI IMG/M metagenome (GOLD analysis project Ga0065720, IMG submission 59107) | Thermophilic microbial communities from the Joint Bioenergy Institute, California, USA of rice/straw/compost enrichment - eDNA_2 v2... | ecosystem: Engineered > Solid waste > Grass >... | reverse complement strand
AAGATTAGCAGATCGATTAGGAGAGCAGCAGCGAAGTATAGCAGAAAGAGAAAAAAGAGAAATGGAAGAGAGATTAAGGATTATAGAACTTGAAAATACGATCAAAGAAGAGGAATCCAAGAGGAGAGAGCTTGAGAGATTAGGGTCTTTCAAAAAGGAGAAAAAATCTAAAGCTCATCTGAAGAAGCAGCCTTCACTGTTAGACTTCTTTGGGAAAATGGTTATTGCAAAGAGCTTAGGAAAAGATATCTTTGGTAGTAATTCTGACTCTGATGATGAAGAAGATGGCCCACTTTCTACAAGAAGACATAAAAAAGTCAGGGATCCATATAGTGAATCTGATAAGGATGCTATGTATCCAATGATAATGAACCAAAGATCCCAGTTTGGAAGAGGGCCACCAATGTATGGCCCTGACATGATGTCTCCTGGATTTCGAGGAGTATGCCATAAATCCTCCTTATTTATTTTCTAGGTCCAGCAAAGGCTCCCGCCCATTTACAATAGGAATATCCCATATCCTCAACCAAACTTTGGATATGATCTTAATTATCCTCAAGACCCTTACCAACAAGGATATCATGATCCTGTATATGAACATGCCCACGATACACGACATGCTAGACTTAAACTCCCTGTAGACTCGGATAATTCTAGGGAACATATCAGAGATGGAGAAGCCACGAGGTCTAAAAAAAAGAGCAAAAAGAAGACTATTGCAATTGTACAAGAAAAAGCAGAAGATAGAGAAAGTAAGGAAAAAGAGGAGAAAAAGTAAGAGTATAGCACAAATGTTTCAATTATAGGAAAAATATTCAGAGCCGTCTGAGAGTTGTTCTCTGGGGAATGACATACTCTCAAGTGTTATTTGCTGACGTTAGATCCAAAGTTGAGAAGAGAAAAGCAGATATCCAAAGGGCAATGAGCGACTTAATCAATACCAATTTTGATGTACTCTGTTCAGGATAAAATATAATTTCTAGATTGCTGAAAAGTTTTTCCTGACATATGGAGCAAAAGAAATCTTAAATGTAAGCTTTGTGGAGTGGGTTTTAAAAAATCTAGATTGTTCAGGTTAATAAGAGTGTTGAACTTTTCAATCCAACTAAGCATATAAGTGATAAAGAATTAGACGCCAGAGTGAATATAATTGTGGTAAGGCATTCAGCAACGTGTATCAAAGAGAAGGGGAATTACAAACAGTTATTTGAGAGGATTGTGGTTGCCACAAAGAAAGAAAACTTTCCAGAAAATTTTCTTGGATTTTTAGGTAACAACTTTTCAAACAAAACTAAGGATATCAGCTTCTATATCCGAGGATCAAGGAGTCCTCCCGAGTGGCTTCATGTTTGACTTCGAGCTGAAAAGACTTCAATTCAGCTACTACGCGACTCTAAAGTAGTCTGATATTTTTTCAATTAATGCTTTTTAGGAATATGACCGTTGTCCAGTCTAAAATGGTCATAGGATGTTTCATTCTACTTAGAGTTTTACTTCATAAGCTAATTATGAGGCCTTGGCAATTCTCTAAGCAAGTAAATGAGAAGAAGATTGATAAAAAGTATTATTCACAAACTAATTGATTTAATTTTAGATCTCTTCTCAGTATAGGCTCTCTTCTCTATCATACAGTGCTCGAATTGTTTAGAAGCACTGTACCAATCTATAAGGATAATCAAGCCTTCTTACCAGTTGAACTGAAGGTCAAACCAAGATCAGTGCCATTGACTGCAGAAGGTATAATAGAATATAAAGGAAGTCAAATGTTAGATACCAACCCCTTTGATGAGGGAGAGGAAACGAAGAGAAATGATCCGAAGCACAAGGAGCCTGAACCTATAAAAGGATTTTTGACTAAAGAACAACTTAGATGTTTCTTTGTAGATCGAAAGAAAAAGTAAATTTTAATTTAGTCTCTAATCCTTGAAGATATGAAGAATTGAAACGGCTGATAGAAGGCTGGCTAGAGCAAATGTATGATCTGACACATTCTTTATATAAAGAAACCCCGAAAGAGGATAGAGAAACATTGGGATTACCAAACGCTTAAATTCTAACTTATTAGACCCTGAGCATTCGATATATTTTCTAGTTTCTTTCCATTTTTCATGTTAATTTCTTTTACTTGGATTGTATATAAGTTTTTTTTTATCTTCTTAAATTTTGTTGTATTAAACAAAATTAGACTTCAAGTAGAAGGGTCAAAACAATATTAGTCACAAGCTGAACTTATTAAAATAACAACATAATTGAGAAGTCTCTTCAGAAGTATTTTATAATGATGTCATACATACAGTTTGATAATTTTCTATGCCTGTATCAAAAACCCTTTTCTGATATTTATTTGAAATTATTTATATAAGCATGTCATTTAAAACTCCAAACTCATCTTTTCAAAACAATAAAGGCCCAGGAAAATTCCCTGCTAGTCATCCTAGTGGTCATGCATTTTCTAATCTGGATATTGAGAATCTGGACCGCTTGGATGAATCCCAACTTAATGAACTATCAGTGGAAGAAAAGTGCGGTCTTCTACTAAAATACATCAAAGGTTTGAAGATCAACAAAAGCCTTGACTTTGTTGAAAATCTACTGAGGTAACTTTTCCTTCTTTCAGGTTGCCTAATATTTTCAATAGCCAAGGAGTCTCCCCAAATTATGCTGATACAGATGGTTTTCTTAGTTATTTCAATTTTTGTAAATAGTAATAGGAAAAACCTTCTTGATGATTGCCGCAGAGAAGGGCTCTATTGAGTTAGTCCAATTGCTCTTAGATAGCAACGCTGATGTCAAGATGAAAGACAAAACTGGAAGAACTGCATTATTTCATGCTATTGAAGCGAATAATGAAAACTCAGATGTTGTCTCTCTTCTTCTTGACAATGGTGCCGATGTTAACCATGAAATAAATGACAGGATAACCCCCTTGCTTAGGGCAGTCGAAAAAGGTTATCAAGGAATAGCTAGAATCCTGCTACATAAAGGAGCTAATGTCCACTCTTCTGTGGAAAGTTCAGGTAGTAATATGCCCTCTTTTTAGCAACAAATTAGGTGATACAGCATTGCATATTGCTGTTAAAAAAGAAAATATTGACATGATTAATCTACTATTTGAATTTGATTGTGACCCTACTAAAAGAAATAAACGCAAGTTGACTGCATTTGAAGTCACTCAGAACCAAGAATTGATTGAAATGCTTAGGAATCTCCACTCTAAACAAAAAGTATCGAGAATATTCTATTTCTTAAAATTCGTTTAGGACACTCATTCGAACATTATTCATAATGTTCTGGAGATTCCTAACCCACAGAACAACAAGTCTCAGGGAACTAATGAAGATAACAAAATTTCTTCAAATTTCAATGAACTTATAACCCATTTTGACAAGGAACAAAACAAGAGCTTAAAAACTGAATCCAAGGAAAAAGATAGTCAGAAGAGGCAAAAGCATAAGAATGAGTCGCCCAATTCACATAAAGGGTACAACCAAAATCAAAATAACCAAAACGGTAATTTCAGTCCTGACCAAAACAAATACTTATCTCCTCGCAGGAATGACGAAAATTTCCAGAACTCAAATCTATATCAGCCCAATATCTCAACCAACAAAAATCAAAACTTTAGTTCAGAAGAACAGAATCACCAGAATCAAGGAAATACCCAAAACAAATACGTTCCTCCAAGAAAGAGAAATATTTCTGGAGCTTCTGCTGCATCTGGAAATTCAGATGAAGCATCAGGGGAACCCTCAGCTTTAAATACTGTCAATTCTTCTAATGACATCAACCAAATTCCTGTTAGTCCTAAAAATTCAGGAAATTGGAGTTCCCCTAAACTAGGAAATAACAACAGAGGAAACAACAACAATGCTAATAATAATTCCTTCAATAATAATAATACAAATCAGCAAGGATTTATTAATGTTGGAGGAAACAATAACCAGAATCAAAACTACCAGAAGAAGAAGAATAAAAATTCCAATGAATCCGGAAATTCTGGCAATCCTAACAATCCTAACAACAACAGCAACAATAATACGGGCAATTACAAAAATAATAAGGGTAACCAAAACAACCAAGGCAATTACCAGAGCAATAATCCCAACAATCCCAACAATAATTTTAACAATCCTCAACAACGCGACAGAAATAACAGCGATCATCAGGAAAAACCTAAATACAACAAGAATCAAAGCAATCAGAATAGACAATTCAATAATGACAACAACAACAACAACAACAACAACCGTGGATTTGTCAATCAAAACATGTACCCCTCCATAAATATTCCCAAAATGCCCAATGACATCAAGATGAACCTTGCACTTGGAACCGAGAATCAATCTGAAGAAACTCTCAAGCAACAACAAAATATGATCTTCCCTAATAATAATATTATCTACCATCCTGTCCATGGCCAAACAGCTCTATACATGGACATGAGAGGCATGATCAATTCTGTTTCTTCAAGCAATTCCATTATACTCAATGTCACTCCTCAAACTCAAACTGTATATTGTTTTTAAGTGTTTTTCTAATTAAGTAGGGTATGATTGGAGGCTTACCACAACAAATGACACAACAAGGAATGTTCCCAGTCATGATGACCAAGCCAGGCGCCTTCTCACAAGGAACTGCTCCCTTCTATCCCATGCCACAACAACATGAAGGATTTACAAACACTAACAGCAATTCCAAACAAATTCAGATCAATTTGAAAGACACTGCTACACAAGATACACTTAAATTAAGCGCTAACGTAAGTTACTATCCACTAGATGAAAAATTGCTAGTATCAATCACTCTTGAAAGCTCATACTGAACAACAGAAAGAATTCGAGAAATTAGTAAATTTGGAATTATTCACCATAACCTTCAAAGCAACATGAAAGAAACGAACTAAGAAGCTGGTATGAAGCTATCAAGAAAAATGAGCTTCGTCTTAAGGTAAAACTCCTCTCTATCTTACTTATAAATATAGGAATTAATCAAAGAGAAAGATGAAGTAATTGAAGCACTTCAAAAGAAATGTGATGACTACGAAGCACAAATGAAGAAGTTAAATGGTGGAATGATAGTGAATCGAGAAGACAAATCAATGATGACAGACCTGAAACAATTTGAACAAGTTTCACTAGAACAATTCATGGAGGAGGCAAAAGAAAACAAACGCCACTTTGAAACTTTAAAAATCGACCAAGTTGCTCAAATTCTCCATAATGAACTCCTTGAGTTTGAGGAGTCAGTCAATAGGTTCAATCAAAAGAACAAGCATCTATTTGACTCTTTGATTAACAAGATTACCCAAGCGGTTAAAGAAATAGCATCTGAAGCTGAAGTAACTACATAAACTTATTTATCTAACTTTAAGTGCGAAATCTATGGATCATTTGCAACTGGTCTCTGCCTGCCATGGTCTGATATTGATATTGTTATAAAGACCCCAGTTTTCGTGAATGGACTTCTAGATAGCCTAGAGGCTGCCTTGAAGAAAAAGAAATGGGTTGAAGACTCAAAGTGCATCAGAAATACTACAGTCCCTGTATTGAAAATAACTTGTTCCAAGCAATATGCCAACAAGAAGGTAGATATCAGTATCCAAGAAACCAGGCATAATGGAATACATTGTGTTGAGCTTGTGAGAGACTATTTGGCAGTGTATCCTCCCCTTAGACCCTTGGTATTAGCCTTCAAGCAATTCTTATACACCCTGAACCTCAATGACACTTATTCAGTATGTGTTCCATTCTTTACCTCTGATCATGTAGGGTGGTCTCAGTTCATATGGACTAATCTTGATGATTATCTTCTTATTCCAGACAAAGGAACAGGTAATTTTTCACCAATTAGAGGCTCATTTTAATAGCAAAGAGCAACTGCCCCAATTGAAAATAGCAATCTCGGAAATTTGTTCCTTTCTTTCCTCTACTTTTACGGTTTTGAATATGATTATGTTAATGTCTACACTGTTTATCCCAGAAAGATCGCTAAGGGAAAAGAAAAGATAGATATGCAGGCAATGGACTATGGTCTAATGAATCTGATGAACCAGAACCTAGTACTAAACACTTATTAATTGTGACACTTTAGCCAAACTATTTGGATCCCAAGGTTATTATACAAGACCCACTCTCCGCTAATAATAACGTCGGAAGAAGTACATTCCATATAAAGGAAATCAAGGTATATTGAGATCGTTAGGATTAAATGTTAGAATTCGTTTATCGCAGCCTATAATGAGGCATTACAGCCTTGTTTATGTGGTATACATAGACATCTGTCAGAAGGGCTTGATGATAAACCCATTAGATGCTCAAGCATATTCAAGAGGATGCTATATGCTTATCAGCCCAATAAATAAACTTCTCAGATCACATAAACTATATAACAAAGTCCATTCTAAATTCGCTTTCTTCCAGTTATTTATTTTGTGTAATATAAAGGCTGTTATTTCAATTTCTGCATATTGCTTATGGGGACCTAGTATCTATAGACTCTTTAGACTATTTTCAAATATCTATTCTAGATAAGTAACAAATATTATATTTTCATTAAATATTCATTGTAAGTAAAATTCATATCAATATCTGACTTACAATACGAAATCACTACATTCTTCTTTATACTTTGTTACATATTCATTTATTCATTAGATTTCATGTATTTATCTTTGCAGATATTAAATATAATTTTAGATGCCTTTGGCCCTGTGTTCAAAACCATTGATGCAAAGTAGCCTTGAGTATTTGTGATTTCTTCATCTCCAATATTTTTGACTAGGAGCTTATAAGGACTATCAAATTCAACTTTCATGCCTTTGTCAAGGACAAGGACTCTATCATAATGGGCAATGGTGGAAAGTCTATGAGCAATTGTGAAAATTGTGCTTTCTGGGAACTTCTCGATAATTTTATGTTGGATAAAGTTATCAGTTTGGAAGTCTACATTAGCAGTTGCTTCATCTAAGACCAAAATCTTAGATTTCTTTAGAATTGCTCTTGCTAAACAAATCAATTGCTTTTGGCCAACTGAAAACACTGACGATACATTTGTCATATCAGTTTCTAATTTATGATCCAACTTGCTAACATAATCTTTCAGCTTAACTTCTTCCAGAGCATGCCATAACTCTTCATCTGTATGCTGATTTAAAGGATCCAAATTTCTTCTGACAGAACCTGAAAATACCACTGGAATTTGTGGGATAATTGAGATACTATTTCTCAAGAGATGGAGACCTAAGGTTTGAATATCGACATCATCGATTTTGACAAAGGAGTCTTTTAATTCCCTATCAATCTCAACAATTCTAAACAAGAGTTGGATGATCGAAGACTTTCCTGCTCCAGTTCTTCCAACACAACCAATTTTTTCTCCAGGTCTGACTGAAATAGAAAGTCCCTTGATAACATGATTAGTGTTTTCACGGTATTTCATGTAAACATTAGACATCTCAATTTTACCTTGTTGAGGCCAATTCTTGTAATTTTCATCAGAAGGCAATTGGAGAGGAGCTTCAGGCCTCAAATTACAATAAGAAATAACACGAGCTGTTGAGGCCATGAGACTGTTTGCTTGGACTGTATTTCTAATTTGGAACTGAAGGAATTCAACTAGAGTAATAATATAAGTGATTGAAAGTCCTGACAAACTACTATCAGAAGACTTTATGAGAATAATAATAACAATAGTTGCAATCGCAGTCAATGATGAAAGATAATCAATTCCGAATCCGAGAATTCTGTTAGCAATCCAGAAGCCGAAGCAGGCTTTAGTATTCCTATTGAGAAGCTCCCTAAATTTGATTTTGAAGTTATTTTCTTGCTGGAAAGATCTCACAACAACCAGTCCTGATAATGTAAGGGAAAATAAGCTGTACAGAGGACTTCTTGACACCAGGTCATATCTCTTTGTTTGAGTAATACCTTCTAGACAATATTTAATATGGAAATAAAGCAAGACCATCTGGGCGATTGTAGGGATTAAAATCAGAGGACTTGTGACCCAAACTGTGATAAGTATTCCAAGGAAATAAAAGAAAGCTTCAACAACTTGGAATGAAATTGATGGCAAGTAATAATCCAAGACACCAACATCATTCGAGAATCTGTTGAGAACTCTTCCGACAGGATTTGTGTCAAAGAATGAAGTTGGATTTCTAATCACTGTTCTTAGCATTTTGTCATGAAGCCTGTGAGAACCATCCATAATGAAAGAATAAAAGATCAAATTCTTAAGCATGTAGAAAATCATGATAGCAAGAGCAACAAGCCCACAAACCAGAACTGATGTATTTTCTGAAATAGTACCATCTGCCCAGTATCCTATCAATCTTCCATAGCCAACATTAGCAACCTCATTTCCTGCGAACACAAAGATAAGAAGTAGCCCTGAGCAAAAAGAGATGCAGGCTTTGATATATTCTTTATAGGTCTTTCCTGTCACATTGCCAGCATGGGGATCTTCTTGAGAAAACAGCTTTCCTCTGTTTTCTCTTTCTTGAGCATCAATTTCATTTTCTTCTGCAACCTCTTTTTCTTCCTGTTTAACTACTAATTCGTCGATTCCGGCCTTTTCTTCAAAGCTCATTTCCTCGGAGAACTTTCTACTTGTCTTTGTTTTGGAAGAATTAAAGAATTTTTGGAAATCAGGAATGGCTGCTTTGAACTCCTCATAGGTTCCTTTACCTAAGATTCTTCCTTGATCCATGAAAATTATATTGGGACAGTCCTTAATAAAATGGACCTGATGAGTGACAAGAAGAACAGTCTTGTCTTTTAGTAGTCCCATAATGGCATTATTGTATAAGTCTTTAGCAACCTTCGTATCAACGGCACTTAGTGGATCATCAAGTAGATATATCTCTGCATTAGAGTAAATTGCTCTTGCTAGGGCAACTCTTGCTTTCTGTCCACCTGATAAATTGATCCCTCTTTCCCCTATTTCAGATAAATCTCCATTAGGGAATTGCTTGAGATCGCTTTCTAAACTACAACCCTTGACAACTTCGTTGTATCTGGTTTCATCATATTCTTTGCCAAACAGGATGTTCTCTCTAAGAGTTCCAGAAAAAATGATAGGCTCTTGTTCAACATAGGCAATACTCTTAATGAATCTTAGAGTACCTTTAGTTTTCGGCATTTCTCCAGTCAAAGATAAAAGGAGAGAGGACTTTCCAGCACCTATTTTTCCTATGATTGCATTCAAAGTTCCTTTCTTGATTTCGAGATTGATATCCACTAGGGTTGGCTTCAATTCATTTGATAAAAGTTCAGTACCCTCATCTTTCTTTTCAGATTTCTGGCTCGCTTTTCCAGATGCTGGCTTCTCCTCCTTAGTCCAATATCCATAGAAGTCACTCATTTCGATAACATTTTCAGGATTCTTAGGATCTTCAGAATTATTCTTTTCTATTTCTGACATCTCCATAATATCGTTCACTCTTCTCAACAATATTTTTGATTCAGACAAGAAGTTCAATCCTTTACTGACAAAATTAACACAGTTGTTTCTGAAAAGTCCCATAAGATAAAAGGTTGGGAACACCAAACCAACATTTAGATCATGACCAGTTCCCCAATAAGTCAAAAAGATCAAGAAGGATGCAACAGCTTGAGATGTTTGTGAAAGCCCATTAGCAGCGCCTTCTATCCAAAGAATCTTCTTCTGTTTTCTAACTTCCTTATCTCTGAGCTTGAAAATATTTTGCATGAAGTTCATTTCCCAAGCATACATTTTAAGTAGTCTTATGGATTCGATCAGCTCGTTAGTCATCTTGATTCTTTCATCAGCAAGTTTGTTTTTCTCTTGGCGTGGTTTGTTGGTCTTATGTGCAAGGAAATTTTGGAGAGGATATCCAAGAAGAATCCAGCCAATTCCAATCAGACATGAAGGCCCTAATAAGATCCATAGCAAGGCAGTTCCTGCAATTAGAGCCAAAGGTGCTAGGAATAGGAAAAAGAAGAAAATTCCATTCCTTTCAAATGCATTCACCTCATTTGCAACGACATTCACAAGTTTTCCAATCGATAATTTATTTAAAGAATATAAGGATACTTTGCTCACTTTTGAGTATATCAAACTGATAAGACCTGCCCTAGCTCTGATCGTTATCACAGCAGCATAAAAGAAGAACTGATGGTGAGTGTACATGGACAACCAAATACAAGCAAAGAATGGACCAGCCCATTTAAATGCATCACCAACGGAGGAATTTGGATCAGCCAACTCATCTAATAGCTTTTGGAGGAGCCAGCCCATGAATATCTTGATGAACAAGAATGCCAATTCACTGAAATATGCGAGAAGGGCATCTGTCTTGTGAGTTTTCCATATTATATAGCCGAGTGGTGGAGATTTATTGGGATTTTTGGCTTTATATTCTTGATATAGCTTGAAATAATGCTCTTCAAAATACTCAGCACGCTCTTCTTTTCCAAACTTTGGTAAATGTTCATGGGTAAATGGCTTTTTCTGCTTTTTCAAAAGATTTGCCTTTGATAACATCTCCCTGGTATAGCAGAAGTGCAGTTTACTGAAGAATCCTGCTCTCTGATAGCTAGACTTAAAATTTGGGTCTTTTTCATCCAGTAAATATTTAGAGCTACTAGGATCTAGCTTATTCCCTTGCTTTTGATTCATTTTTATTTTATTTTATTTTATTTATTAAATCAATTGCTGCCTGAAATATCTGTTGAACTTTTTCAGGCTAGCTTAATTGATGTACTGTAGTATACTGTAAATTGATTTGAGCACTGTAAATTAAAATACACATTCTAAGCCACGTGGCAACTAAGAAGAGACCTAATTCACGTAAAAAAAATATTTCTTGAAGAATATAGGAGTTTAGTATTTTTCTCAGTTCTCAAATATTACATACCCTCTGAACCATTTACATGAAAAAGAGTTAATTTGACCCTCCAAAGTAATACGTCAAGCGGACTCACTAGCATGAAAAGACTAGAATTTAGATTGGGAGTCTGTGCGAACCCTTCTTGAGAGTTTATTTCAATATTTTATGGGGAAAAATCATAACATAACATCTAGGTTTGGGGTTAAAAACCCAACGGTCCATTGCTGATAATCAAAATTGGAAAATAAGAACTTCACACTTTCTAAGACTTTTTGTTTTTCTCTGTTCACAAAAGTTTGCTCAACATATAAGAGAGATACTAATGACTTGAATTCTTCGCTAATCATTTCAATCAAACTCAAGTAAGATCTTGAAATTTTATTAAACATAAAAACTAGAAGATATGATAAGATGATCTCTTATGTATAATGAATGATGATCAACTTTTCCTTAGTTCTCACTCAGAGGAGAAACTATCTTGAAAGGATACAAAATATATTAATAATAATATAT
>Ga0065720_1021163_pt1 | contig 11368 bp, 9 predicted proteins | sample Thericmetagenome_FD_59107 | JGI IMG/M metagenome (GOLD analysis project Ga0065720, IMG submission 59107) | Thermophilic microbial communities from the Joint Bioenergy Institute, California, USA of rice/straw/compost enrichment - eDNA_2 v2... | ecosystem: Engineered > Solid waste > Grass >... | reverse complement strand
GGGGGGGGGGGGCGCGGAGGGGAAGATGACTTGGCCTAGGTCGGACCTCCTCGGAGAACTCCTATAGTCTGGACAAGAATGAAGCGGTCTATAGACAGTTTCGTCAAGAAATGCGATTCCCTCATGGCAGTGCTTGCTGAGGTCTAACATCCGATTTGCCATCGTTGTACCTACAACAAACGTCTCTTCCCTTGCCCTCCCTATCACAATCCCCTCTACGCTCATGCAAAATTCTGCCGTACTATGTCTATCACCATCGTGTATGTACTTTCTATGCACCCCTACATATCCGACCACACGTCACGGCATTTTCGCCACTCATAATCCTCCAGATAAAACCTCTTAGGTCCATCATACATGATGCTGCACTCGTGACCACAAGCATGCATCAGTGTTTGACTTCATCCTCCTGAAGTCTGCACCTAATTCTTGGATAGTTGGATATTTTGACCTATCATCTCGCACAGATGCCTGTGTGTTTTCTGGGGTAGCTGCTGACGAGTGATACGCAGATTCTCCCAGCCTCCGTCTTGATTTTTGTTCTTGTTCTAGGAGACGGCTTCGGGCCGGATCTGAGACCTTCTTCCGACGGGTAGCCACACGACAAGGCTTGGTAGGCCGGCGGGTGATCACTGGCAGGGGAGGGGGGGACCGAGGGGGTGGGTTGAGAGAGGTGCATCAGGAGTTAGAGTGAACACGAACTGGACTAAACTAGATGATGATCGAGACATCAAGGAGAACCTTCGATCATAATTCTAGAGCCAGTTAAACGGAGTATCTTCTTCTAAAAGCCCAGTTAGTAACCTCCTCAATTGAAGCCAACATTATAAACCAACTTGGACGGCATCTCCTCCCCTCTCTTCTTACACCAAGATCCCCGCCCTACAAGTAGATCATCATCGGATCGATCACCCTGCAGCACGGCTGATACGCTCAAGATCTACCTACATGCCCTTCTCGGCGGCCCCGACCCGTCGGGTTGCCTATCTCAGATCTGGCGATCGCCCAGTCATGGCCCCGGGCATGGACCAGAACCTCATAACTACATACGTACGCCCCACGGCAGTGAATATTCTACATTTCTGTCGCCTCAAATCAACCTGTACGGAATCCGACACCAACATAACGGCAGAAAGTTTGAACAAAACAGAGCCAGTGGGGAGCAGGATTTGCAAATCCATACCGTGAGTTGCAGAAGCTCTCCCCCTCCTTTCACCTTGGTACTCTCTGTACCTATCGTAGCCCCTTGAAACTAGCAGTCTGCCTTACCTCGCTGTGGGCAACAGGAAAAGCCAGTCAGTAATCCGGGTATTTGCAGGAGGAGGTGACCCTGGAAAGTTGAGGTTGCGCAACAGCGGGGGTTGTATGTGGGCGCCCGATGGGTCGTTGTTGGTGGTAAGTGCGGATGAGGCAGGACGGTCGAAGGCAGATAGATGAGATGACTTAACTACCTAGGGTTTAGCTCATCCCATCAGGTGAGCATTCACGTGGTCGCGGTGCAGAGGAGGAGGAGAGGAAGACTGTTCGGGGATGGAATGGGGCCCAGGGGCCCATGCTTCGAAGTGGGTAGGCTTCCGAGTCAAGAGAGTGACTTTTTCCATTCACAAAGTGAACTGATGGCTAGCTGGACGGTCAAACAACATGTCTGGTGGCTTGATGCTGAGGAATCATCTGTCCTTAGAGATGATGTTGTGGCACGGCAAAGTAGCCCATGTATCTAAACCAGACATATTAAAGTCTCACAAGATGTCAAAGCCCCAGGCCAAGGTCCGTGTTCTGCCGTACAAAGTTCAGGGGCAGTAGTTATGCTTGAGCTAAAGTCCTGAGGCATCTAGCGAGATCCAGCGGGAAGAAGCGAAGGTTTCGAGCAGGGAAGTAAACAAACATCAGAGGCCTGAGTCCAGGATTTATTATGTTTGCTTCCTCTAGGCGCTTATAGTACCCCACAGAAAGAAACCCACATCACTGACCTTTAAGGCAGCTCAAACTGTTAGACAGAAGTCCAGACCCAGCTAAGGCCAGCCAGAACCGAGATAAAAACGAACCGTTTCACATCTCTGCATAACAGCATATTGCCTCCAATTTGTCCGAGCGTCTGTACAACATCAATATCGCAATATTTGCGCTATATTATGCTCGAGTGTTCCAGCGATAACCCTGAAGTTGACAGCTCACATCTAGCAGTCGATCAACAAGAATGGATCTGAGGATGTCACGGAGGGGAGAGAACCGTCGGTAGCAGGAAGGGCGACATGGTTCTAGAAGTTCGTTATTCTGATGGTGGGTAGGACAAACGAGTCCTTAAGCTGTCAGAAGCTTGCCGATGTAAAGATCTGCTGAATTCAACTCGTGGTATCCTGATCATCATCCAAAGACAGGATGAAGGTGCCACGATTTGGTTCGCGCACGACGATCCGTAGTTGCAAAGCTCAAGTGCCATACAAAGAGGAATTAAAGCAACCGTCAATGTCCCAACTCGCAAGCTTGTCGCCGTCAAGAATGAAACCTGGACCTCTCTAACGCCGCATCCAACATGAATCAGTCGTGGCACGATCCACGACGCCACAACGGACAATGTTCGCGTCGAACGCAGTCTTCTGCAGAAACCATTTTCAGAACAATCTGCAGAAGTGACTGGCTGCTGAGATGCACAGCGCAGGAGTTGACTGCTGCAGCTGCTGCGCACAATGCATACGAAGCAGAACACGAGCGCGCCACTGGTGATCAAGATGTTGCTCGATGTGATAGCGTGAATTGTGTTTTGTACGGCAACTCAACCCGAGGATACTACTGAGTTGCCATTCCGTCCGGCCCGTTCACCTTCTGTCATCGCGCCGGTACCGCTCCCGATCCCGATCCCGTCCTCTGTCCCTTGACCTGTCCCGGCGGTGATAGCCCCGGTCACGGTCATGGTTCCTATCCCTCTCCCTATCCCTATCCGGATTCCTATTATCCCGATCCCGCTCTCTGTCTCTATCCCGTCCGTACCTATCCCGATCCCGTCCCCGATCCCTTCTTGGACTCCGACTCCCCCTTCTCGGCGTCCTACTCCTCCGTCGAGGGGGACTCCTCTCTTTCGACCTTTCCCTCCGACTCCTACTCCTACTCCTACTCCTCTCCTTCCTTTCTTTTTCCCCCTTCCTCCTAAACTCCTCCACATCATGCACCATCCTATATCCCCTTCCCTCATCCTCCTCAACTTCCTCATTCCTATACTTCCGCCACTTCTCCAGTTCCTTAATACCCCCCCACCCCCCGCCAGAACCCCCAGCCTTCTTAGCAGCCGCCCTCCGTCGCTTCTCATTCTCCTCTCTCCGCCAAACCTCACTCAACCTCGCCACACTCTGACTAAAATCGACATGAATCCTCCGATCGTCAATCAACACCCCATCCATCTTAAAATACGCCTCCTCGCAGCTCTTCTTGTCCTCAAACTCGATAAACGCATACTGCAAACTATCCCCCGTCTTGCGGTCACGAATCACCTCGCAACTCAAAATCTTCCCAAACCGGCTGAAAATCAACTCCAGATCCTCATCCGTCGTCACCGGGTTCAGCTTGCAGACAAAAAGCACATTCTCCGGCGGCTTGACCTCCGCAAACGGCAGATCGCCAATCATCTCGAGCGTGAGCGCCTGCGCGGCCGCCTCACGCTCCCTCTTCCTCCGCTCCGCCTCCTCCGCCGCCTTCTCATCCGCTTCGGCGTCCACCAGCTCCTCGTCCTCCGCAATCCGAACCGTTGCTAACTGCTCTTTTGTAGGCTCCGGACTTTTACTGGGTTCTCTGAACCCCAGCTCCACGGGATCAGGGTACGGATCGTCCAGTACGAAGGTATGTTTGATTCGTATATCCACCAAAGGATGCCCCTTCTCATCGACAATGGCATTATTGATTTTCTCTAACGTGTCAAACCCCTCAGCAACCTTCCCAAACACAGCCGCTCTCCCATCCAAACTCTCGGTGTTATCCCCCAACGTAATCAAAAACTGACTCGCCGCGAGTCTCACATCAGGGTCCTTTGGATCGGGCACAGTAGCCATGCTAACCGTCCCCCTCTCGCGGTGCTTCAGCTTGGGATGGAAGAAGGCCGGGAAGGTTTTGTCGGCCGGAGAACCCGAAAGTAAGCCCCAAACAGAGGTGCCGCCATCGGAGTGAGGAGATAAGGGACCTAAGGGGTCGCCGGTTTGGAAGGAGTAGTTGGGCTGGATGGAGTGGATTGGGGAGAAGTTGTAGTATTTTAGTTTGCAGAGCTTGAGAAAGCTGATGGAAATGACGTCAGTTGTGATCTGAGTAGGAGCAAGTAGAGGGAACGGGGAGGTGGGAGAGGAGACACACTTTTCGCAGAGTTTAGGCGCGTAGTCGACCAACAGGTCGATGACGATGTCACCGGCGCTGGTTTCGAGGAGTACAGACATTTTGGGCCAGCGAGATTAGTAATTTGAATTGAGCATTACGATCGAAAGGAAGGAGGAATTTCTGCAATTGCGCTTAAATGATACGTATGGCGATTTTTTTTTTTCGTTGCAGTTCCACAGAATGGAGGGGGATCGCTGTTGCAACTGAGCAAGGCTGAAAGCTTCAGGGAGTTGAAGCTGAATGTCGTCGGCTGAGTGTTGATGTTGAAGGCAGTCGAAGGTCGCAAGCCGCGGAGGATCGAGCGCGCCACCGCGTTGCTGGTTGAGCTAAGTTTGGGGTTTGTGATAGAATTGCACTGTCTCGGGTTAGGGTACGGAGAGTTTGATGCCTGAAGGGTTAGGGTCAGATCCGACTTTCCCATCTCCCTCCCCTTTGCGCGCTCTCCCATCACGAAAACACAACTCCCTAAGCCTTCAAGACAACTAGATAGCATTTACCAATGCCAAACCCATATCCCATTCTAATTACCTAGCCTACTGAAATGAAATATGTCCATGATAAAATACCCTAACACCTTTTTCCCATTAACAATGATCCCGACTTAAAAAAAAAAAAAAGTAAGCACAAAAAGCGACGAGTCGATGTCTCGCGCAGCGACATCTCGACGCGCCGTCGAAGTGAAATATGGGAGAAGATGACGATGATGGGTGCTAGTCCATATCCTCCTCCTAACACTATCCTTCTAGTTGTTTCGAAGCTTGGAATGAGTGGTTGGAAACAGCGGTCAGTAGATGAGTGGCTGCAATACTCTCAGCGAGTGCGAGTGCCAATCTGCCTGCCTTAAGTTGTTCCTTCTTTGACGGCTCAACTGGCTTTTCCCGCCAAACCTCCCAGACAATATCAGCCGTTTGTGATTGTCCGGTTGGTCTTCACTCAATACTCCCAATCCTCAAGCCTCTCATCTACGGGTTGTAGGTATATCCCCAACTCTGAGCTCTCATGCCAGCGAGGCGCCACTCCTCCTCCTCCTCCCCATCCTCAACTCCCTCTCCGCATCCATCAACCGACACTGCACCCAGCTCCTCATCGCCCGATCATTCCGTACCGTCTCGCAATTAAGTAACTCTGTCAACGCCCGCTTGATCCCCTCATTCACCTCGCACAACCTCTGCTCCCCCACCGCCAACTCCTCTTCGACCGAGCTGGCACCGTCGTGCAAAGTGTAGCTCGCCCTGCGCGATGGGGGGAGCGAGCCCTGTCCGCGACGCGGATGGGCGTGCATAGATGAGGGATCCAGATCGGGATCGGAGTCGGAGGCGCGGCGGGTTGGTGAGGCCGGAGGGCTGGGAATGATCGATGCCGCTACGGCGACGGTAGTGAGCCGGGAGGTGTGGTTGTGGGCCTGGTGGGGTTGGCGAAGTTCATCCAGGTATTGACGGAGTGCCTGGTGCTGCTCCTGCAGGAAAATGTATTTCTGCAGGGCCATGCCGTGGGAATGGTGCGCGTGGTACGGGCGCACGGGGGTAGTCGGGGGCTCCAGAAGGGGAGCGTCCATGGAGTCGACGTTCATGTTTGGCATGATGGGGTCGCAGTCGCAGGGTAGAAGCGCCCGACCGAGGGGGTTCATTTTGGCGTTTTGGTGAGGTCAACAATCGGGGATTGCGATGGTGGTTGTTGGGTATGATTCAATCGGGGATGTCCAGAGTCAGTCAAGTCCCAGGTCCCAGTCCCAGAGCGTGGTTGTGATCACTATTGCTGTCGCTGTCTGTGTGTGTTGCCCTTGGGTTGAGAGCCGACAATGACAAAATCATTGGAATTTGGGAGCGGCTATGGGTGACGTCGGTGGCGTGCGCGTGCAGGTTGTGGGTGGTTGTGTCGAAGAGTAGCAGAGATAGCTGAGTTCTTCAGTGTGAGTCTAGTGAAATCAAGTCGCAGTTATCGCAGTTGCAACGGATTGTGGCGCAGTGCAGCCGCGAGAATCTAGATTAAGTCAAGCCAGATCCAGATCGAGCTTTATATCAATGTGTAGCAAGCGGCGGTATCAGATGAAGGCAGCACAGCTGTAATCGTGCTCCGTGACTGCCCTGATATAGACTAGGACAGCGTCTAATGACACTGGCGTGCTGCAGCACAAGCGTGGGAGTCCCTGATTGGCGATGGTCCGCGATGGCCCAGGTCAGATCATAGATGTCGTCACTACCGACCTGGCAGACCTGGCTGTGGATACGAATTGGCGCTGCGTCTCCGTCGGTGACTGCGGCCGCCCGATAGAACCGTGTTTGAGATGACGCTTTGGCGCTGTTGACATGTGCTGGCGAATCCTGAACTTGTTGGCAAACTGAATCCCTTCGAAGAAATATTTGCGAGTTCAGACAGCCACACAAAGACATCTCGACTTCAACGAGGACGCTTCTAACTTAAATTACCCTCCCAACCCTGCAATGACCGCAACGAAAGGGGGTGCCGAAGGGCCAAGGCCCATGGCGGTCCAGATCGCCAATGCACGGTGTACCATGGCCCAAAAGCCAATTTTGGCGGCTTGGGCACCCGTCAAATCTCCCGCCCCGGCGAATTGGCAGTGGGGCCATACGCCGCCAAGCCCACCCTTGACTGGCCCCTTCTTGCCCAACGCGCGCAAATGCCATTTCCCAGCGAGATGCCAATCGCCATGAGGAAATGGCGCACCCTGAAAATGGTCCCCCCCTGAACCGTTCGCGTGATGCCCTAGTGCTGCTATTTTGATGCACGTTTTGCTGGGGTCTGGCCAATTCTGTTTCAATTATTTGATGCTGGGCTTTTATTGTTTCTCTGCTCAATAAATTTTTTTTTAATTTCTCGTGGCCTGGTTCAACTCTGTAACGCTCAAATGTTACCTGTAATGATTACGCTCAGCCGCCCGGCTGGGAATGCAACGGCAGTGGACCCTCAGAATCCTCCGGCAGCACCCGACAGGTGAAGATCCGTAACCACACAAAAAACCCGTCTCACGCCACGGGTCTCGAGAGCGGAACATCGTGTACCATAACTCAATTCCCGAGTTGCAAAACTTGAAAAATTTTCAACACAAAGTTTCCTACGTAACCCTCTGCAACCGCCATAACCGCTCCTGTCTCCTGTCCATTGCGCGCAAATGATGCGCTGATGTTTACGTATCATAACGCGGCGCTATTGGGCTGTCGTGCGCTTGTCTTACCCCACTTGCCCCGCACATATCGAACCGGTATCAGATCCTCCAACCACAAAGGTTCTCTGCCCTCCTCGACGCGCAGCACAACGACGGAGACTCTGCTGTTGTGCTTTATGAAGGATTGATCAAGTTGAGGATTAGTCGTCGTCTTGAAGGTCCAGTAGACGAAGATACTCCTCCACTGAGCCGGGAGGGATGTAGGCGGCGTACTCGCGCATCCACCACTCGGCCACCGTTCCTTCCTTGATCTTAACTTGTGGACTATCCTCCCCATGGACAACCCTAGCCCTCATCCTCGCACTATCAGTTCCCATATATTGTTCCCCCATCTCCCCCATCCCCATTTCCCCCACGAAACCATCCCCAATCTCCCCTTCCCCTTCAACATCATTCAAATTCTCAAAAACAAACCCCAATTTCCCCACCGCCCACCCTCCAATCATCTCCCCCAGTACCCCGACCCCCACAATCATAAGGAAACCCCCCAAACTCTCTGGGTGGTTCCGGGGGAAGTTAAAAACTTCATCCGCCACAGGCACGATTTTATCCAAAGCCTCTCTCATTGCTGGACCGAGGTTCTCCCTGCCTTGCCCGATTGCGTCGACTGTGTGGAAGAGGACTGCTGTGAGCTGGGCGGGTGTTGGATGGATGGAAGGGAGTGTAACGAGGAGGGTGACGAAGCGCAGGGCGACTTGTTGGTCTTCTGGGCTAGGAATTTCTTTCAGATTTGGGAGTTTGGTGGAGAAAGCGAAGGGGGAAGGGAAGAGGTGTTGATTTGGGAGAGAGGGGAGGATAGCGTGTGCTGGATTGGGGAAAGGCATTGCTGGAGAAGACGGGAAAAGGCTGGCATTCTCGACGTGAAGAGGCACAGGGTCGGCAATTAAGTCTTTATCGATATGGTCGTGGGAGAAAAGTATGTCTCCGTCTGTGTATGGCATGAGGGCATCCTCTTTGCCTAAGGTCGAGGGTGTCTTCTCCTTTTCGGCGGCGTCTTCGTCGCGGTAGAGGGGGATGTCCTCGTCTGTGTAAGGGATGGCATCATCTTCCAGGTAGATAGCTATCTTCTCGCCGTCTGTGGTGTCGTAAATGAGTTCGGTGTAGATGTCTTGTTTTTTGCCCTTCATGGGCAAGCAGGAGAGGAGGGAGCGGAGGGAGTTCATATTGCCTTTGCTTGGCGACAGCGCAAGGACTGCGGTGAGGGCGTTGGCCGGACTGAGAAAGCGCCAATCGCTTAAATGGGGTAGGCGTAAACAGGATTGAATGACCTTAGGCTAGGTAGGTTTACCGATAATTGAGGTCTCGAAACTCTCTGGTTTCTTGTCTTGAAGGAGAGCAGTACCTCGTTGAGACTGGGATTGATGTTGACATCAAGTCAAGAGGGTCGATTCAACTTTTAAGTCCGAGCGTTCATTCCATCGTGACACAAAATTTCTAGATTGTCGACACGCTTTCTGCTTAGTCCTTCTTTATTAACACCCAGAGGCTCGGCCCTGTTCTGCCTACAGTGGCGAAAGTGAGGGTCTCTTTTGAGGGCCGCCAGCTGGTCATTTGCCTTCATAGGTATAAGACGAAGATGGCCCTGTTCGATTCTCAGATAATGCCATTGAAAAGTCATTACCGAACAGGTTAAAGATGGTCAGCAACCGGCCAGTAGACAAGGCCATGCTGTGGAGCATTTGGGCCAGATAGCAGGCCGGTTGCCTTCCGTACGACGCAAGCCGGGATCGTCATTGGAACTACGTTCTGCAGCTGAGAGATTAGCATAACATCCATTTTGTCTTGCCATCCCTTATGCCCCCTATGGTCAAGGCCACGAGATGATGTTGCCGTTCTCCTTCTGGTTTGCCCGGGCAATGTTATATGGAAGTGTCACATACAGGCAACAACGCTCCCTCTCAATTGCAGGAGAGAGCGGTTTAGACTGATCTGAACCTGACCGGAGGTCATCGGGAGACCGAAGTGCTTCAAATCGGGTCCATGGATATAGAATATGTAAGTTATATTGAGAAAAGCATTGAAGAAACAAGTTGTAGTCATCAAAAGTAAAGAAGGAGTATAACGTTCTGAGGAAGCATACAACGATTGCAACCAGAGAAAGGAAATATAATGTCAGAGTGAATGGGGAGCTTGCCCCACATCCACTCCTTGGTCTTCCTCTCCAGTCCACGCCACACTGCCTGTCTCCTTCCACCACATCATATATAGCCTACAAAGATCATCCTGAAAGTTAACCTTATGATATAGACGTATTGACCAAAAGCATAGCATAAACAACATGAACGTAAGTAAGCCGTGCTGAGCAAAGTATCCACCTAGAAGAAGTGGATGACGTTGCATCACATAATCTGGACATAAGAGAGTCTCCTTTGTGCACACGGTACAGTCAAGATTGTACACATGGTATGGTCTATAACGTGTGAGAAGTAAAGTCTCTCGAGAAGCAAAGGAGAAAGGAATAAATAGGTTGTCAAGCAGAGAAATGACTACTCGAACGTCTGAATACCTTCCATCCCGTGATACGGCGTCTATCGATGATGAAGTCGCTCTTTAATCTTGCTTTTGGCCCCTCCGTTGGGAAGGCAAATCAGGGATTGAATTTACCCCAATATTCAGCGTCCCATTGACATGACAGTCCCATCAGTCCCTAGGACCGCAGTCTGCTGTGAATAAATGGCTCCGACCTGAGATGAACTGGTTGATTGCATCCAAGTATAATTATAAAAGTTGATTAAGTGTATAGCAGGCACCTGTAGTGATATTGGAGCGTGTGGTGTGATCATGTTTCTTCGCTCAATTGTACTCTGTCATTCTGAGTGATGTGCGGGTGTGGTGTGATCATGTTTCTTCGCTCAACTGTACTCTGTCATTCTGAGTGATATGCGGGTGTGGTTGGATCGGTTCCATAGCTGTGTAGATGGTGTTAGCATTTATTCATCGTTTCTGAAATTCCAGGTTCGCGAGGCATAATGGTCAATACTTTGTGGCTAGACATGTGGCAAGGAAGAAGGGGAAAGGATAGGGGGTAGCTTGTCTGTGTGGAAGATGAACCTGAATGTGTGCGTGGGCTACATCTCTCTTGGCGATAGGATTGGTATTAGACTGTAGGTTGGATGAAAGGCATAGATATGGAATTGTACATTCATGCACCCAGCTGAGTGCCTGATGTTTGTTGAAGCTTAGCTCTGCGTGCTTGTTGACTGAATGGGCATTGCTCATCATCTGGAACCCCCGATATACGCGTAGGCCGGAAGCATAAGAAACCCAAGAAGTGATTAATTACTAGCTTGAGATCAAGGGAGCCGACAGGTGACATTTTGAACTTGGACTGGTAGGTTGTGTAATAACGAGGTCGATATGGTATGGCTCGCGGCAGCATGATATGCAGGAGAGCTCAGCGAAAGTGCTCTCCACGCAGCGGGGGTCTCACAGTGACGTGTCACAAAATAGGGATCTGGGCGACCAAAGCTGGGCATGAGCAGTCAGGGAGGGAACGAGAGGTTCGTAATATAAGTTTCAAATATTAAGAACGAAAGAAATTTAACGAAGGGTTGGGGGGCTTTATATATATATGCAGCGAGACGCTCCAGGGTGTCATGTGCCAGTGCCATTGCCTAGTAGGCACAGTAGCTAAAGCTAAGTCAATTTTTTTTTGGAAAAGTTCAAGACTGCTTATTCATGTCACGAGCGGATTGCCAGGCCGAGCATGCTGGAAAGCCTTGATATTGAGTGAGGCAGATCAAATGCTAGACCGGGTAACTCGGAGTCGATTCCGGGCCTATTTGACCCTAAAACGCGGTATTTCCCCGGTGTTCGATTGGGGGGTGG
>Ga0065720_1021161_pt1 | contig 11370 bp, 9 predicted proteins | sample Thericmetagenome_FD_59107 | JGI IMG/M metagenome (GOLD analysis project Ga0065720, IMG submission 59107) | Thermophilic microbial communities from the Joint Bioenergy Institute, California, USA of rice/straw/compost enrichment - eDNA_2 v2... | ecosystem: Engineered > Solid waste > Grass >... | reverse complement strand
CGTATGCCGGGCATGTGGAGGACGGTGAACTTTATGGCCGCGGAGCCTCGGACATGAAGGGCGGCATTGCCGCAACCATGATGGCTGTCGCGTTATTGGCGGATTGCGGTTATGAGTTGGCGGGAGATGTGGAGTTTCACACCGTATCCGACGAAGAAATTGTGGGAATCGGCACTCGCGAAATCGCAAAACGCATTCAGCGCCTGGATGCGGTGATCGGAACCGAGCCCACCGGGATGACGGTATGTCCGGCAGCTCCCGGCCTCGAACATCTGCGAATTGAAATCCACGGAAAATCGGCCCATGCGGGCGTGCGCTACGCCGAAATCTACAGCCAGTATGAAAGCGCAAGCGCGAACGCCATCGAAAAAGGGCTGAAGATCATTTCCGCATTGCACAAGCTGGAAAGAGAATGGGGACAAAACAAGAGTCACGCGCTGTTCCCGCAAGGATACAATACCATCCTGCCGGGATTTATCGTTGGAGGCATGGGCGGCGGTTCCGACGGAATGGTCAATGAAATTGCCAATCCGGGAACCACTCCGGATTATTGCTCGATTGAATACAATATTTGGTATTATCCCGGAGAGAGCCTTGATGACATCAAAAGGGAGATTGAAACTTCCGTTCGTGAGGCATGCCGTACCGATGATTGGTTAATCAGCCACGCGCCCGTCCTTACATGGGCGTTGAGGGGAATTTCATTCCCTCCCATGAATACCCCGACTGCCCATGACATCGTGAATACGCTCGGCCATTGCGCGCGCTTGGCGAGGGTTGAGAGTGAACCGACGGCTTTCGAAGCGGCGACGGATTTGTCATGGTATTCCATCCGGGGAATTCCCGCCGTGCTTTTCGGGCCCGGCAAGATGGCCAAAGCCCATTCGGCGGATGAATCGGTGAGCATCGACGACCTGTGCCGATGCGCGGTGGTTTTGGCCTTGACTTTGGCCGCTTGGTGCGGGGTGGAAAGACACAGATAACATGGAAGCGGAGGACTGACCGTTTATGCTATCCAAATCGTATGAGTGCTTTTCGGACTTGCCCCAGGACATCCTTGACAATTTGGACAAATTGTACACCTCCGTGATTTCCGACATCATGGATAAAATGGGCTACTGGAATCAAACCATGACGCATCACATCGAACCGCTGGACATGAATTCCCGCATGTTCGGACGCGCCAGAACGATTCAAGCTGTGGCGATCTTTGAACCTCCGGCAAAACCTTACGAACTGGAGATTGAAGTCGTGGATTCGCTGCAGCCCGGCGACGTGCTTGTGGTTACGCAAAGCGGTTACGAAGGGGCAAGTTTCTGGGGAGAGCTGCTGTCCAATGCGGCGATCGGGAGAGACGCCCGAGGCATCGTCATCGACGGTTGCACGAGAGACAGCGCGGGGATATTGAAATTGGGTTTTCCGTGCTTCGTAAAAGGAAAGACTCCGGCGGACTCTTACGGCAGGATTGATGTCATTTCCTACGACAAGCCGATTGTATGCGGCGGAGTGAAAGTGTGCAAAGGAGATTACATTTACGGCGATATCGACGGAGTGACCGTCATTCCGAAGGAAATCGCAGTCCGGGTGCTGCGCGATGCAATCGACAAAGTCCGCGGAGAAAACAATGTTCGCAAAGAATTGCTTGCGGGAGCGAGCGTCAGGGAAGTGTTCGAAAAATACGGCATTCTGTAAAGGGGTGAAAAGGTTATGAAGGAGACCGTCCATTGGCAAGGAAAAACGGGAAACGATTATTATTCGACGGCGATACGTGCAGGGGATTTTATATTCGTTTCGGGACAAGGACCCATTGACCCCGTAACAGACAAAATTGTCGGCAATAATGTGGAGGAACAGACCAGGTACACGCTTCAAAATATTTTTTCCATTCTGGAAGCCGCCGGCGCAAAACCGGAAGATATTGTAAAGGTCAATGCATATCTGCGCGACATCGCCGATTATGCGAAGTTTAATGAGGTTTACAGGGAAATGATGCCCGGGGTCAAGCCGGCGAGAACAACGGTGGGAACGCAGTTGGTCGACATTTTGATTGAAATCGACTGCATTGCCCATGCTCCAAAATGATGGACCTGGAAGGTGACCGTTCATGGATGTTTTGCAAATGGTTCCGGAAACGCCCGCAATTGTAATTGACAAGCAAATTGCCAGAAGAAACGCCGAAGCGCTGGCTGCCGAATTCAACAAATACGGTTGCGCATATCGGCCGCACTCCAAAACGCACAAAATGGTCGAGTTTTCCAAACTGCAAATGGAAAGCGGCGCCATCGGCATATGCTGCGCCAAAATCTCCGAAGCGGAAGCCATGGCGGAGGGGGGGATACGGGACATTTTCGTCGCCTATCCGGTCGTCGGCGAATTCCGCATCAGACGGGTTGCCAGACTGGCTGAAAAGATTCGTCTGATTCTTACGGTCGACAGCAGGGAGGGGGCGGAGGAGTTGTCCAGGGTGGCGCTGGAAGAGGGTGTCGTTTTCGAGGTCAGAATGGAAATCGACACCCAGTTTCGGCGCACCGGAGTGAAGAGGGAGCACGCGGTCGAATTGGCAAAATACATCAGCGCGTTGCCGAATTTGAAATTGACCGGCATCTCCACATTCCGTTCCCTGACCTACAACGGCGAAAGCACGCACGACGCCAAATTGGCCGGCGAGCAAGAAGGAGAAATGCTGGTCTCGACGGCGGAGGCCATCCGGGCGGCAGGGATTCCCGTTGCCGAAGTGAGCGGGGGCTCCACTCCCACAGGAAAATATGTCGCGTCCGTGAAAGGCGTGACGGAAGTCAGGCCGGGAACCAACCTGTTCAACGATTACGGCACTTACGCGGAGTCCGCTTGCGAAATAAAAGATATCGCCGCTTATTTGGTGTTTACGGTCGTCAGCGCGCCGGAACCGGGGTATGCCGTGATCGACGGCGGGAGCAAAGCGATCGCCACCGATTTTCCTCTGCAGGGGAATGACGGGAAACCGGAATACGCTTTTGGCAAGGATGATGCGTCGCTTGTTGTCAATCGCATCTACGAAGAACACGGGATTGTTGTAAGGCGGAACGGAAATACGGGGTTGAAGGTCGGCGACCGCATCGCCGTGTACCCTGCCCATATTTGTTCAACGATCAATCTCTATAACCACGTTTATGTGCTTGACAATAACGAATTAAGAAAAGTAAAAGTCGACGCGAGAGGCATGTTGGCATGAAGAAAAATTGAATATTTGACGAACTGTAGAAACGAATTGCCCTCCAATTTTGTCTTGCCGACAGTTGGGGGGTATTCTTCTTCTGAAGGAAATTGCTCCAAATAATGAACTGATCAAATGTAATTGAAGTTGAAATGGGAAATATTTATATTACTTGGGAAACATCCCGAAAATAACCATTTCGGCCGGATCTGAAATATAAAATCATGCCTCGACTTTGATAGAATGTATCAAGGGCAACGGGATGTTTTGGTTAGTTATTCAAAAGGAATTACACGCAAAGGTTGGGTGAACGAAACGTGAATGATGAAAAGACGAAGGACAAAAAGCGTTATTTGGTGCCGGCGTTGGAAAAAGGGTTGACACTGCTTGAATACATGGCGAAGACAAATCAAGCGCTTCGGATCACGGATATTCACGAACAATTGGGCATACCGAAGACAACCGTTTTCATGCTGCTGTCCACATTGGAATCCATGGGATACATAGAAAAAGTCGATGAAAATCGTTATCGCGCAACCCTAAAAATCTATAACCTTGGCATGCAAGTGCTGGAGAAAAACGATGTGATCGGAATCGCCCGGCCATACATGGAAGATTTGGCGGAAAGATTCCGATATACGGTTCATCTGGCCATATTGAGCAATGACAGCGCCGTATATATTGAAAAAGTGAACGGACCGTCCTTTGTGCAATTCAATACGAAAGTCGGTCAGGCAATGCCGCTTCACTGTTCAGCCGTAGGGAAAGCGCTCGTTGCCTATCTTCCCGAGGAGCAACTGAAGGAAATGTTTTCAAGAAAACCGCTTGTTCGATATACGGAAAATACAATCACCAATCTGGAAGAATTCATATCTCATCTGGCACACGTCCGCGAGCAAGGCTATGCGGTTGAGGACGAGGAAGGAGAAAGCGGGATCAGATGTATCGGTTGTCCCATTTTTAACAATAAGCTGGAGGTCGCGGCCGCGATGAGCGTAACGGCCGTGAGAGCGGATTTGCCCGCTGTCCGTTTTCATGAAGTCGGCATGGCGATCAAAGAGGCATGCGACAAAATATCCGCAAGTTTAGGCGCAATGCTTCGTTAAATCATTCCCGGTAACCAAATTCGCATAAGCTGACAGTCGGACAGGCTTGCGGGAATAAAAAAGCCGCGACGGTCGAAAGTTAATGCTGGAACCATGTTGCAGCATTTCGGAGGTGCGTGAACGATGAACGGATATCCGCCGTTGCAGCCGCAATCCCGCGAGCAATCCCGCTCTTTCGGGCAGACCGGCCCCCTTCCGCAGCCTCAGGTAATGGAGCCTGCGCAAACGCCGCAGCCTTTGCAGCCGCAACCCTTCCCGCAGGAGCGGACGCTGCAGCAGGCCGAAGAGATGATCCGCGAGGCGAAGCGGCAGCAGATGCAGGAAGTTTTAACGCGGATGGGCGTAAGCAGCATCGCGCAAGAGTTTGCCAATATGGAACAGCTGCTGCAGGATGTGATGGGGAATTTGCAACACATGCAAAACCAGTTGCAGACGCAGATGGACGCGCAGATGCGCCAAATCGCGGCGTCGATGCAAGCCGTTAAAACATGCATCGAGCAGTTTCGGGAATTGGAGAATGCGGTGCTGAACCGCCGGCGGCCGTCGCCGCTTCACTAACGGGCGGGACGTCTGCCAAAAGGCGGCCGGATGCCGGCCGCCTTTTTTATGCCTGAATTTCCTCATTCGTCTTCATGCGGCGCCGCCCTTCGGCCTTTTTCCGCCCGCTCCTTGAGCCAACCGATGATGTCGCTGTACACCTGTCCCTTGCAATATTCATGAAAAATTTCGTGCCGCGCTCCCTCATAAATGCGGACGGTAACGTCGGTTAAGCCCAGCGCCCGGTAACGTTCGGCGGTTTTCCGCACGCCTCTGGCGAAACCGCCCAGCGGGTCGCGCTCGCCGGACACGAACAAAAGCGGCATATCCCGCGGCGTCCGAGCCATGTTGGACGGACGGTTTAATTCGATCACGCCTCCGATCAGATCGCGGAAAAAGGCGGCCGTGTACGCCTTGGCGATGAGCGGGTCGGCGATGTACCGGTCCACTTCGCTCCGGTCGCGGTTCAGCCAGTCGAAGGGCGTCCGGTTCGGGCGGAACACGCGGTTGAAGTTGCCGAACAGCAGCTTGCGGAGCAGGCGGCTTGCGCCGCGCGGACCGAGCCTCGCGGTTTCGAGGGCCGCCAAAAGCCGCCCGGCCTGGGCGAGCAAACCGGGGTCGCCCTGCGTCGCCGACAGGATGGCTCCGTCGATCCGTTCCGCGCCGCGCGCCGGCCGCTGAATGTAGCTTCTTGTCAAAAGCGATCCCATGCTGTGCCCGACGAGAAAAAGCGAAGCTTCGGGGTGGGAGGAGCGGAGATGGCGGACGGCGCACCCGATGTCGTCCAGCACCTGATGCCAGCCCCTTTGGTCGGCAAAATGGACGATGCGCTCCTCGCTTTGGTCGGTCAGGCCGTGGCCGCGCAGGTCCGGCGCGTACACGGCGAAGCCCGCCGCGGCCAGCTCTGCGGCGAACGGGCCGTAACGTCCGCCGTGCTCGCCCATGCCGTGGACGATCAGGACGACGATTCCCGGCTCGTTTTCCGGCAGCCAGCGCCGGGTGTGAAGCGCTTTTCCGTCCGTAGCGGATATTTCGAAAACCTCGGGTTCCAACGCTTTTGCACCGCCTTTTTTGTTCTGACCCCATTGTACCATATCATTAAATTAGACTGATGGTCTAAATAATTGTAGACTTACGGTCTAATTTGGTTTAAAATACAATTGAAGTTCACAAAATGTTCAAAAAAACGGAGCTGATGAACGATGGTCACCATGCGGGACGCCACGCGCAAAAAGCGGCAGCTCGTCGTGGAAACGGCGCTCAGGCTGTTTTCCGAAAAGGGCTTCGATCAAGTGCCGGTGGACAGCATCATCGAAGCGGCGGGCATTTCTAAGGGAACCTTTTATCATTATTTCAAAAGCAAGGACGAGATTCTGCTCGACGTCTATGCCGGGCAGCATGAAATCATTGACGTCTGGAACGCGAAAAGCCCGGCCCGCGTCAAGTCGCTGGAAGGCCACGTCAATCGGCTGTTTTTGGACTTGGCGTCGGACATCGCCGGCCGGCGCAATCTGATTCGCGGCATGCTGACGCTCGTGCTGCAAAGTGAGGAAGTGCGGCGGCACCACGAACGCTTTGTCGGCCATTTGCGCGAATGCCTGCTGCGCTGGCTGCCGGATCCGCTCAAGGTCAATTTGCTGATCGCCGCCTACCTCGGCACCCTGCTGGACTGGTCGATGCAAACCGGCACGGAACTTGAGGAAATGACGCGCGATAAACTGCAAGCGCTCTGGAACGGATTGAGGCATTCCGGAGAAGACACCACGCTTGTTGTCGAGGCGCCCGGGGCCGCGCCGAGACTGCGGGTGGCGGTGATCGGCGGCGGGCTCGCCGGCCTGACGGCCGCGGCTTATCTGTCGGAATCTCCGCATATCGAAGGGGTGCTGTTCGAGCGCAGCCCGCAGCTCGGCGGGCGGGCGTTCACCTACGAGAAGGAAGGATTTACACTGAATTACGGCGCGCATGCGGTGTACGGCATCGACCGCCACACCCTCTCCGACATGGAGCGGGAGCTCAAGCTGTCTTTCAGCAGCAGGCAGGTCGACAAGCGCCGCGTCATGTATGAAAAAAACGGCCGCGTAACCGAGGCGCCGCTCGATTTCGTCAACATCGTCCGCACCGGTCTGCTCCGCACGCCGCAGAAGTTCCGGTTCGTCGGGGAAATCGCCGCGATCATCGCCAACATCCACAAGCTGAAAGAGTACCCGACGCTCGGCGACTACCTGGCGGAATCGGACGCCGACGAAGACGTGAAGGAGCTGTGGGAGCATCTCGTTTGCTCCAACTTTTTCATCTCCCCGGAAGACGCGCGGATGGTGCCGGGGCCGGTGATCAGCGAGTATTATCAAAACCTGTTCCTGTCCAACCGGCCGGTGAACTACATCCTCGGAAGCTGGGCGGTCATCACCAATCAGCTCAGCCAGAAAATCGAAGCCTCCGGCCGCTGGGAGATCGCGCTCAAGGAAGGCGTCGAAGGGATTCGCTACGAAAACGGCTGCTTCGTGCTGCAGACGAAGTCGCGGCAGGCGGAATTCGACCGCGTCGTCTTCGCCATGCCGGTTCAGCAGGCGGCCAAGCTGCTCAAGGGCACGGCCTGGGAACCGTTTCTCGCCCCTTACGAAAATAGCCGGCCGACGGAGGTGATGGTGTTCGACGTCGGGCTTTCCCGCATCGTCGCCCGGCCGTTCTCGTACATCAGCGACATGGACAGCAAAATGTTCATCAGCGATGTTTCCGCGACCGATCCGACCCTCATTCCGCCGGGCGGCCAGCTGCTCCAGGGGATCGCCTATTTGCACGACGAGCACATCGATGACGAGTCGTCCCGCAAAGCGTATCTGGAGGAGCGGATGAAGCTTATGGAAGCGATGTTCGACAAGCATTACCCCGGCTGGCGCGACGCCGTTGTCGTCAGGCGGATGTCGAAGAAGGCGATGGTGCAAAGTGTGAAGAACGTTGCCGGCAACCGCCCGCTGCCGGTGCGCGTGGAGAGCGTGCCGTTCTATTTTTGCGGGGACGGTTGCGAAGGGAAGGGCCAGCTCGCCGAACGCGCGTTTTCCAGTGCCCGTCGGGCGGCGAAACTGATCCTGAAGGAAGCGGCCGAAATAAGGGAGGCGCTCCCGGTGTAACCGGCCGGCGCTGCAAACCGGTCCGAAACATGCCGAACCAACCGGCCGTTTCGACGGTGACGCCGGTCCAGCCCCCGCCCGCTGCGGTTTCCCGCGAAGTCGGGCGGGAAGGGGGAAAGCCGTCCCTTATCCCGCCCGCATGTTTCCGGGCATGCGCAAAAGCGGCGTCCGTTTTAGACGAACGGAACGCCGCCTTTTTTTACGGCCTGCAGATAGCGGTTCGGGCTGAGCCCGGCAATTTGCTTGAACACCCGGCTGAAATGGGCCGGATGTTTGAAGCCGACCCGGTAGCCGACGTCCGTCACCGAGGCATCCCGCTCTGTCAGAAACAGCAGCTTGGCCTGATTGACCCGCCGCTGATTCAAGTATTGGAAGATGGTCGCCCCGGTCACTTCGCGGAAGATGTTGGCCAGGTAATTTTTGCTGATATGGAGATGCTTCTCCAGGTCGCCGAGATGCAAGTCCTCGTGGAAATGATTTTCGATGTAGGAGATGATTTCCTGGACGTTGCGCTCTTTGGCGGACGGCAGTGCGGACAGCTCCGCCAGCGGCTTCTGATGCAGCTCGTACACGATGTACAGCAGATCGGCGAAGGCCAGCAGGAAGCGGCTTCGCGAGACGGGACCGGTTCTTTCGGACAGCGCGCAAAGCCGCTCCAAAAGCGCCTCGAATTCTTCCCGCGCCGCTCCTTCCAGACGGATGCGGTGATTGTGCAGCTCACGGAACGGCTTCAGCACGTCGACGCCGCCGAAAGGCTTCACGAGTTCGCGCGCATAGTTCGGGTCGAAATGAATGGTCGTCCGGTCGTACGTAAGCCGCGGGTCGACCTTCGGGCGGTGCAGCGTCAGGCCGTGCATGATGATGAGATCGCCGGGCGCAAGCTGGTAGATGCGGTCCCCGATCAGATACGTGCAACGTCCGCCGTGAAAATAATAAATCTCGCAGGCTGCATGGGTGTGGAAACGGTCGTCCGTATAAGGCGCGGTTGTACGACGGATGTCCACCGGATTTTTCGGCGTCATGATCATAAAGGCCATTTCCGTCCCTGCCTTCCGTTTTTTCCCATGATTGTTTATTACAATAATGCAATCCCAGTCAAAAGTAAAGCCATTCCCGATAGCGACAGTAAAGTGCCCTGCAGTCCTCCCGTGATAGAATGAAGCCAATCGATGCGCCCCGCAGTTTGCGGACGGCCGCATTTTTCCGAGAAAAACGGGAGGCTGGAGGAACATGGAACGGACGAAAATCGGGATTATCGGCATCGGCAACATGGGCGCGGCGCATGCCCTCTTTTTGCACCAGAATGAAGTCGAGGGCGCTGTGCTCACGGCGGTGTGCGACAAGCGGGCGGATCGCCGCGAATGGGCGGAGACCCGGTTGCCCAGGGTCGAGGTGTATGAACACGCGGAGGATCTGCTGCGATCCGGAAAAGTGGACGGCGTGCTCATCGCCACGCCGCATTACAGCCATCCGGAACTGGCGATGCGGGCGTTCGGCGCGGGACTGCACGTCCTCATCGAAAAGCCGGCCGGCGTGTATACGAAAGAGGTGCGGCGCATGAACGAGGTTGCCGCGCGTTCCGGCAAAGTGTTCGGCATCATGTTCAATCAGCGCACCAATCCGCTTTACCGGAAAATGCGGGATTTGGTCTTGTCGGGGGAGATCGGCGAGCTGCGCCGCACCAACTGGATTATCACGTCGTGGTACCGCCCGCAAAGCTATTACGATTCCGGGGGCTGGCGGGCGACGTGGGCCGGAGAGGGCGGCGGCGTGCTGATCAATCAGTGCCCGCACCAGCTCGATCTGTGGACGTGGATCACCGGCATAATGCCGCGGCGGATTCGGGCCTTCTGCCACTTCGGCAAGCACCGCAACATCGAGGTGGAAAACGACGTCACCGCCTACGTTGAGTATGAAAACGGCGCGACCGGCGTGTTCGTCACCAACACGACGGAGCCTTCGGGCACGAACCGCTTCGAGATCGCAGGCGACCGCGGCAGGCTGGTGGCGGAGGGCGGCCGTTTGCAATTTTACCGGTTCCGGGTGTCCGAGAGCGAATTCAACCGCACCTTCGCCGGCGGTTTCGGCGAGCCGGAGACGTGGAGATGCGAAGTGCCGGTCGAAGGCGAGGAAACAGGGCATAAGGGGATCGTCCAAAACTGGGTGGATGCTATCCGCAGGGGCGATCCGCTGATTGCGCCCGGTACGGACGGCATCAACAGCCTGACGCTTTCCAACGCGATGCTGCTGTCGACGTGGACGGACGGCTGGGTCGAGCTGCCGCCGGACGAAGACCGGTTTTACGAATTGCTGCAGGAGAGGATTCGCGCTTCCGTGTTCAAGAAGCCGGAAGGAGCGGAGCGCACCCTCGACATTTCGCGGTCCGGCGCGAGTTCCGGAAGAGCATGAGGGAGCGGGCGGGATGATACATCGATTTGCCGCACGGCTGTTAAGCCGCCGCAGGAAATTAGGGCAATAAACGGGCTTGACGAAGGTCAAGCCCATTCGCATGTGTCCGGGTCGGCGTCAGAGAGCAGCGGGCTCGGCCGGCCGACGCTGAACAGATGCAGCCGGTGCATCGCCCGCGTGCAAACCGTGTAGAGCAGGCGCCGTTCGTCTTCGCGGCCGTAGATATCGGCCGAGACGTCGTACACGATGACGGCATCGAACTCCACGCCTTTGGCCAGATAGGACGGAATCACCGCGACGCCGGCCTCAAAGGATCTCGTTTCCTTGGTGACGAGCCTGAGCCCCTCGACATGGCCGCTGAGCGTCTCGTGCGCGCGGCGGCTCTCCGCGGCGGTTTTGGTGATGACGGCGATCGTCTCGATGCCTTCGCGCTGCAGCTCATCGATCAACGCGGCGATTTTCCGATCCCGTTCTTCGCCGGTTGCCGCCACGGCGATGACCGGCTTATCCCCCTCCCGGTCGAAGGGAGCGATGCGGCGTCCGTCTTGCACCAATCCGCGCGTGAATTCGACGATCTGTTTCGTCGAGCGGTAGCTCAGCGTCAGCTCGATCACATCCGTCTCCTCTTCTCCGAACAGCGATTTAAGCGGCGTGAAATCGGACGCGCCGGAGGCATGGCTGAAAATCGCCTGGTTGAAATCGCCGAGCACGGTCATCCGGGCGCCCGGAAACAGCCGCTTCAAAAATTCGAACTGGAACGGCGAATAGTCCTGCGCTTCGTCGATCAGGACGTGGCGCACCGACATGTTGGTTTGAAAGCCGCCGACGAGTTCCTGCAGCATGAGAAAGGGCGTCGCGTCCTCATAGAGCATGACGCCGCGATCCAGCGATTCCAAGGTTTGCCGGCAAATCTCCGCCCAATGATCCGGAGGAGGGACGTCTTCAGCGAATGTCGCCAGCGTTTGCGGATTCTCGAACAGTTTCCGGTAAGTCGCCA
>Ga0065720_1005261_pt1 | contig 11372 bp, 13 predicted proteins | sample Thericmetagenome_FD_59107 | JGI IMG/M metagenome (GOLD analysis project Ga0065720, IMG submission 59107) | Thermophilic microbial communities from the Joint Bioenergy Institute, California, USA of rice/straw/compost enrichment - eDNA_2 v2... | ecosystem: Engineered > Solid waste > Grass >... | reverse complement strand
GGAGCCTGACAGGGCTCCTTTTTTTCTTGCGGGTGGTTTAAAATGGAGAGAACAGCAATCAAGGCCGCCGGATTGGAGGAGAGGCGAGTGCCGGAATCGGCAAACCGGAAAAGCCGGATGCATGTGGAGCAATGGTACGCGTCCTACCGGCCCTATCTGCTGGCCATGGCCTATCGGATGCTCGGCTCGGTATCGGACGCCGAAGACGCCGTGCAGGATCTGTTCGCCGCGCTGCAGAAGGAGCGTCTGCCCGGCGTCGCGAACCCGAAAGCGTATCTGGCCAAAGGCTTGGCCCGCCGCTGCCTCAACCTCATGAAATCGGCGGCGAGGCGCAAGGTTGCCTATGTCGGGGAGTGGCTGCCCGAACCGTGGATGGAGGCGCCGGACAACGCCGCGGAGGAGCTCGAGCGCCGGGAAGACGTCTCCTATGCGTTTCTGGTCATGCTGGAGCGGCTGACGCCCCTGGAGCGGGCGGTCGTCGTGCTGCGGGAGGCGTTCGATTATGATTACGCGGAAATCGCCGGCATGCTGGACAAGACGGAGACGGCGTGCCGCAAGATTTTGAGCCGGGCGAAAAAAAAGCTCGGCGACCGCGTCCGGACCGCCCCCGACCATCCGCCGGACGAGGGGGAGCTGGTGCGGCGGTGGGTGACGGCCATCGCGAGCGGCCGCATCGGCGACATCCTCGAACTGATCGCGGAGGACGCCGTGCTCGTGACGGACGGCGGCGGCAAGACGCGGGCGGCGATCAACCCGATCTACGGCCGGATGCGCATCGCGGCGCTGCTGGAGGCGCTGGCGAGCCGCAGGTTCCGGAACGCCCGCCTGTACGGGGCGCGCGTCAATGGCGCGCTGGGCATCGTGGCCGTCGAGGACGGCCGGGTGACCGGCGTCACCTGCTTCGACTGGAACGAAGACGGGACCGTGCAGAACCTGTATGCCGTGCTGAATCCGGAGAAGCTGGAGCGGGTTCCCGCAGCGATCGGATGAGCGCCAGCATGCCGAGGACCAGCAGCACGTTGAAGCCGACGGCGCTGTGGAAGGCTTGCAAGTAGGCGCTTTCCCCCGAAACGGTAAAGAAAATCAGCCCTCCCGCCACCGTGCCCAGCGCATAGGCGATTTCCACTCCCGCGGTGATGACGCCCGAGGCGCTCCCGATCTCGTCTTCCCTCACGCGGGCCAGCGTCAAAAAGTTCAGCGGCGCGGAAATGAGCCCCATCGCCACACCGGCGAGCAGCGCGGCGGGAAGCCATTCCCAGCCGCTCAGATCCGGCGCGAAGGCGGCATCGAGCGCATAGAACAGCAGGTACGACGCGAGGAGCAGCAGACAGCCCGCGGCCAGCGTCCGGCGGCCGAACCGGGCCGCCCATCCGCCGCTTCGCATCGAGGTCAGGGCGAACCCGAGCGCCAGCGGCGCGAAGACGAGGCCGGACTCGAACGGCGCCATGCCGGGCCCCCGCTGCAAAAACAGCGGCATGGCGATGAACAGGACCGCGTTGTTGGCATAGAACAGCAAGATCAGCAGATTCCCGGCCGCGAAACTCCTTCGGTGAAAAAGGGAAATCTTGACGAGCGGCGTGCCGCGTCCGTGCGATTCCAGCCGGCGCTGATGCCGGACGAAGGCCCATCCGAGCAGCGGCGACGCGGCGAGCGGCAGAAAAATCCACCACGGCCATCCCCGATCGTGTCCGAACGTGAGCGGAACGCACAGCGCCGACAAGGCGGCGGTCGCGAGGACGACGCCGGCCAGATCCAGCCGCCGGTCTCCCAGCGGAGCCCGGGGCCGCTCCCGCATCAACCGGAGCGCGGCGAGGATGGCGAGACTGCCGATCGGGACGTTGATCAGATAGATGGCGCGCCAGCCGAGGCCGAACCAGTCGGCTTCGATCAGCCATCCGCCGAGCAGCTGGGCGACGGTGGAACCGAAGCCGCCGACGGCCGCGTAGGCGCCGAGCGCCATCCCCCGCTCCTTCTCGGTGAAATGCACCTGAATAAAGGACATCACCTGCGGAATCATAAGGGCGGCACCCAGGCCTTGAACGGCGCGCGCGGCGGTCAGCGAGACGGGTTCCGGCGCAAATCCCGCCGCCCCCGACGCGGCGGTGAACAGCGCCAGCCCCGCCAGAAAAACGCGCCGGATGCCGTACAAATCGCCGAGTCTTCCGCCCGTGATCAGAAACAGGCCGAAAACCAGATTGTATCCGGCGAGCATCAGCTGCGCCTGCCCGGCCGATGCGCCCAGATCTTCCTGCATCACGGGAAGCGCCACGTTCGAAATGAACACGTTCAGAATCGACAGCAGCGTCGCGGCGAGGGCAGCGGCAAGCGCCGCCCAGCGCCCGGAATCTCGCGTTTCGTTCAAGCGGATCTCTCTCCCATCCTTATAGTTGTTTGTACATACAAATTGTTGATGGGTTGCAGGCCGCCTGGCCCGCCTCTCCGGCTCTGTGCCGTTACGCCTTCTCCAGCTCGACGCTCGCTTCATGCAGCCGGCGGGTCAGCCTGTCGCCTTCTTCCCGCCCGAGCGCCTTGGCGTACCGGTCATGCAGACTGGTCCAGCACTCCGCGATCTGTTCCTGCAACTCCCTGCCTTTGTCCGTCAAAAAAACCCGCGACATCCGTCCCTCCTGAAGGGTGGCGACGAGGCGCTTGCCTTCCAGCTTCTCGACGAAACGGGTGACGGTCGAGGGCGTCAAGTGGAGCGCTTCGCCGAGTTCTTTCTGGGAAAGGCCGTCCTGCTCGTACACCGCCATCAACAGGAAGGCGTAGGCCGGTGACAGCCCGGTCTTGGCGAACTCCTCCTCGGCCATCCGGGTGATGGTCCGGGCGAGCCGGTTGGCGGAAAAATACAGGCAGTCCGTGAAATATTTGTCCAGCATGATCGTTCAGCTCCGTCGCACGGGTGCGCGATATATTTGTATGTACAAACATTATTTTACTGTCCAAAGAGATCGGATGTCAACGCCGTCAGCCGCCGCAACCGCATAAAGCCGGGCGGCGGATGCAAATAGTATGGGAAGAGCGAATGTTATCTTGACACATACAGTAGGGGGGTATAGTATAAAAGGCGACGGGGGTGAGTGACGTTGGAACACATTCATGATGCCGAAGCGCATTTTCAACCGCATGACGAGCACAGGAGAAGCCATCATTCCGAGAAAATGAAGACGGACCTCATCACCCGGCTGAACCGGATCGAAGGGCAGATCCGCGGCATCAAAGGCATGATCGAGAAGGACACGTACTGCGATCATGTCCTCAACCAGATCTCGGCCGTGCAGGCGGCGCTGAACAGCGTGGGCCGGCTGCTGCTGGCCGGGCACATGCGAAGCTGCGTGGTGGAACGGATTCAGGAAGGCGATCTCGACGTCATCGACGAACTGCTCACCACCGTGAACAAATTGCTAAAATAAATCCAAAGGAGTTGGTCATATGCAGAAGGTTACGCTGAAGGTGGAAGGCATGTCCTGCGGACATTGCGTCAACGCGGTCGAGACGGCGGTCCGGCAAGCCGGCGCGTCGGGCTCGGTCGACCTGGCCGGCGGCACGGTGACGATCGAATACGACGAGAACGCCGTGACGCTCGAGCAGCTGAAGCAGGCGATCGAGGACCAGGGCTACGACGTCGTCTGACGCGCCGTCCGGGCGGATTGAGCCGTCCGGTTCGGAATCGGCCGAGCCGGGCGGTCCCGCCGCCGGGATCTTTTTTTCATCATCTTGATACCCTATGGGGGTATATGCGGGAGCGTGGATCCCATGGCTACGATGGAAACGGAAGCGGCCCGGGAGCTTCAGGAGACGAAGCAGGCGCAATTCCAGATCACCGGCATGACCTGCGCGGCCTGCGCCAACCGGATCGAGAAGGGGCTCAGCCGGCTGCCCGGCGTCGCGAGCGCCAACGTGAACCTCGCGATGGAGACCGCGCGTGTCGAATATGCGCCTACGGCCGTTACCGTCGAAGACATCGTCCGCAAGGTCGAGCAGCTCGGCTACGGGGCGGTCCCGAAGGAGCGGCGGGAGGACGCGAAGGATTTGCGGCGGAAGGAGATCCGGCGGCAGACGGTCCGGTTCGTCATTTCGGCCGTATTGTCGCTGCCGCTGCTGTGGTCGATGGCCGGCCATTTCGCGTTCACGTCCTTCATCCCGGTGCCCGCGTGGTTGATGAATCCGTGGGTTCAGCTGGCGCTCGCCACCCCGGTCCAGTTCGCGATCGGCGGGCCGTTCTACGTCGGCGCCTGGAAGGCGCTGCGCAATCGGAGCGCCAACATGGACGTGCTGGTCGCGCTCGGCACCTCGGCCGCTTATCTGTACAGCCTGTATCTGACCCTCGAGTGGGCCGCGGCGGACGGGGCTGCCGCGCATCATGTGCCGGATCTGTACTATGAGACCAGCGCGATTCTGATCACCCTGATCGTCCTCGGCAAGCTGCTTGAGGCGCTCGCGAAGGGGCGGACGTCCGAAGCGATCAAGACTCTGATGGGCCTCAGGGCGAAGACGGCGCTCGTCATCCGCGGCGGCGAGGAAATCATGATTCCGACGGAGGAAGTGGTCGTCGGGGACATCGTGCTCGTCCGTCCGGGCGAGAAGATTCCCGTCGACGGCGAAGTCGTGGAGGGCAGCTCGTCGGTCGACGAGTCGATGCTGACGGGGGAAAGCATCCCCGTGGAGAAGCGCGCGGGGGACGCCGTCATCGGCGCGACCGTCAACAAGCACGGGATGCTCAAGGTGCGGGCGGCGAAGGTCGGCAAGGACACGGCGCTGGCGCAGATCATCCGGGTCGTCGAGGAGGCGCAGGGCTCGAAGGCGCCGATCCAGCGGGTGGCCGACGCGATCTCGGGCATCTTCGTCCCGATCGTCGTCGGCATCGCGCTGCTGACGTTCCTGATCTGGTTCTTCCTGGCGGCCCCCGGCGATTTCGGCGGCGCGCTGCGGAAAGCGATCGCGGTCCTCGTCATCGCCTGCCCGTGCGCCCTCGGCCTCGCGACGCCGACCTCGATCATGGCGGGATCGGGCCGCGCGGCGGAGCTTGGCATCCTGTTCAAGGGCGGCGAGCATCTGGAGCTGACGCACCGCATCGACACGGTCGTCCTGGACAAGACCGGCACGGTGACGAAGGGCAGGCCCGAACTGACGGACGTGATCACGGTCATGCCGGACGAGGCCGAATTCCTGCGGCTGGTCGGCGCGGCCGAGAAGCCGTCCGAGCATCCGCTCGCGGAGGCGATCGCGGCGGGCATCGCCGCCAGAGGGATCGAGTCGCCCGCCGCCGAGGCGTTCGAGGCGATCCCCGGGCACGGGATCCGCGCCGTCGTGGACGGGAAGGAAGTGCTCGCGGGCAACCGCAGGCTGCTGGAGCGGTACGGGGTGCCGGCGGACGAGGCGGAGGCGGCGATGGCGCGGCTCGAGGAAGCGGGCAAAACCGCGATCCTGGTCGCCGTCGACCGCGCGTACGCCGGGCTGGCGGCGGCGGCCGACACGATCAAGGACACGTCGCGCGAAGCGGTGGCGCGCCTTCAGGCGATGGGCATCGAAGTCGTCATGATCACGGGCGACAACGAGCGGACGGCGCGGGCGATCGCGCGGCAGGCCGGCATCGGGACGGTGCTGGCGGAGGTGCTGCCGGAAGGCAAGGCGGAGGAAGTGAAGAAGCTGCAGGCGCAAGGCCGGAAAGTGGCGATGGTCGGCGACGGGATCAACGACGCGCCCGCGCTGGCGACGGCCGACATCGGGATGGCGATCGGCACGGGAACGGATGTCGCGATGGAGGCGGCGGACGTGACGCTGATGCGCGGCGACTTGAACGGCATCGCCGACGCGATCCTGATGAGCCGCCGGACGATGGCGAACATCCGGCAGAACCTGTTCTGGGCGCTCGCCTACAACTCGCTCGGCATCCCCGTCGCCGCCGCCGGCTTCCTCGCGCCGTGGGTGGCCGGCGCCGCGATGGCGCTCAGCTCGGTGTCGGTCGTGTTGAACGCGCTGCGCCTGCAGCGGGTGAAGGTGTGAGGACACGCGCGGCTGGAGGTGAGGAGGAAGCATGGAGCACCGGATCGAAGAGCTGGTAACTCTGAAGACGATTGCGGAAACCCTGAACCGTTCCAACGAGCTGATGCCGACGCTTAAGACGGTGCTGGAGAAGCTGCTGGAGCTGACCGGCCTGAAAGCCGGCTGGATCTTCCTGTCGGACGGCGCCGGACAATACGAGTGCGTCGCCGATGCGGGGCTGCCTCCCGCGCTTGAAGCCGAGGACAAGCGGCACATGAAGTGCGGGAACTGCTGGTGCCTGGACCGGTACTGGGAGAACCGGCTGGACAAAGCCGTCAACATCCTGAACTGCAAGCGGCTCGAGGACGCGGTGACGCAGCGGCGCGGCGACACGCGCGGCATCACCCATCACGCCACCGTGCCGCTGCTCGCCGGGGAGAAGCCGCTCGGCGTGCTCAACGTCGCCGCTCCCGGCAAGCGGCATTTTCATGAGGATGAGCTGGCGCTGCTGCAGTCCGTCGCCTTCCAGATCGGCAGCGCGATCGAACGCGCGTATTTGTACGGCGCGGAGCAGCGGCGGGCGGAGCTGTTCGCGAAGCTGGGCGAATTCAGCCGCGATCTCGGCGCGGCGGCTTCCGCGGATCCGATTCCGGCATGCGCGCTCGCGCTGATCGGGAAACATTTTCCCTGGCCGTTCGCCGCCATTTTCCGAAAGTCCGGGAGCGGCTTCGTCGTCAGCGCCCTCCATGCCGGCGGGAAGACGTCGTACCCCGGCACTCGGATCAAGTCCGGCTCGCTGCCCTGGCTGGACGGCTGCGTCGCGGAACGGCGGCGCACCGCGGCGGCGGGCGGCGAAATCGCCGGCCTGTCACGCCACCCGCGGTTGCGGAAGCTGCTCCCGCCGCTGCAAGCGGTGATGGCGGTGCCGCTGCAGACGGACCCGTGTCCGGCCGGAGCGCTGGTGATCGGCAGCGATCTGCCCGGCGGCTTCGGGCCGTCGGACGGAGAAGTGCTCGAAGCGATCGCCGAGCATATAGACGCCGCCTTCGAAAGCGCGCAGCTTGAGGAACAGCGCCGCGAACTGGCGAGGCTGGACGAGCGGAACCGGCTGGCCCGCGATCTGCATGACTCCGTATGCCAAATGCTGTTCTCGCTGTCGATGACGGCGAAGGGAGCGGAGCAAGAGCTGCAGGCGGGCGACGCGGATGCCGCCCTGGCGGCGGTGCGCGAGATGCAGTCGCTTGCGCGCGATGCGCTGAAGGAGATGCGCGCGCTGATCATGCAGCTTCGCCCGGCCGGGCTGGAAGCGGGGCTGGCGACGGCGCTGAGCGAATACGGGCGCAAGCTCGGCCTGAAGGTGTCCACCCGGCTCAGCGGCGTGCGCGAACTGCCGCGGCAGGCGGAGGAAGCGCTGTGGCGCATCGGACAGGAAGCGCTCAACAACGTGTCCAAGCATGCGAAGACGGACGAAGCGAGCGTCGAGCTGCAGCTGGGCGGCAAGGCGGCCGTCCTGCGGATCGCCGATTCGGGCATCGGGATGCGGCCGAGGCTCGCGGATCATAACGAAGGATCGCTCGGATTGTTCACGATGCGTGAACGCGCGATGGCGCTGGGCGGCGAGCTGAACATCACGAGCGACGGGCGCGGGGGCACGCTGGTCGAAGCGAAGATCCCGCTGCCGGAAGGGAAGGATGGACCGCGATGACGAAAATTCGCCTCCTGCTGGCGGATGACCATGCCATCGTCCGGAAAGGGCTGCAGCTTTATCTCAAGACGCAGCCGGATTTCGAGCTGGCCGGCGAAGCGGCCACGGGAACCGAAGTGCTCGAGCGCGTGGCGGAGCTNGNGCCNGACATCGTGCTGATGGACCTGCACATGCCGGTGCTGAACGGCATCGAGGCGACCAGACGGATCAAGGAGTCNCATCCCGCCGTCAAAGTGATCGTGCTGACGTCGTTCTCCGANCANGATCATGTCCTGCCGGCCGTCAAGGCCGGGGCCCGGGGCTATCTGCTCAAGGACATCGAGCCGGACGAGCTGGCGGATGCGATCCGCCGCGTGCACGCGGGCAAAGTCGAGGTGCACCCCGAGGTGGCCGGGCTGCTGATGGAGAGCATCGCGGGCGTCGGGGGCGCCGAGCCGGAGAAGACCGCNTCGCCGTTCGACGGGCTGACGGCGCGCGAACGGGACGTGCTGCGGCTGATCGCCTCCGGGCTCACGAACAAGGAGATCGCCGAAGCGCTGCACATTACCGAGAAGACGGTGAAAACGCATGTCAGCCACGTGCTCGCGAAACTGGACCTCACGGACCGCACCCAGGCCGCCATTCTGGCGGTGAAGCACGGACTCGATGCTCAGTCTTAAGTCGTAGAAGCACTCGGGCGTTCGCCGGATGCCCGGTCCGGTCAAATTCATCCCGTTCGCCGACGCCGCATCGTGCCGAATCTGCTAGGATAATGGCAAAAAAAGATGCCGCGATTCGGCAAGGGAGTGGGAATAATGAAAGTCATCGCGATTGCAGGCTCCAACCGCAAAGGTTCNTCCAGCACCGGGCTTGCGAAATATATCGTCGCCGCNCTTCGCCGGCAGGGCGTGCAGGCCGATCTGTTCGATCTTNACCAGGATCCGCTGCCGTTCTTCAGTCCCGACCAATTGCACGATGATCATGAAGGACTGCACAGGCTGAAGCGGATGACCGCCGCCGCCGACGGGATCGTGCTCGCTTCGCCGGAATATCACGGAAGCATCTCGGGCGTGCTCAAAAACGCGCTCGACCATCTCAGCCAGGATTATTTCAACGGCAAGCCGGTGCTGTCCGTGACGTCGTCGGGCGGNCCCGTCGGCGTCAGCTCGCTGACGCAAATGCAGGCGATCGTGCGGAATCTGCACGGCGTGAACTGCCCGGAATGGATCTCCATCAGCGGGGAGCAGAGCATGCTGTTCGCAAGAGAAGCGGCGGCGTACATGCCGGAGCACCCCGCTCTGGACCGTGTCCATGGCGCGCTTCATTGCTTTCTGGACATGCTCCACCGCTTGCGCGGGCAGNTGAACGCCGAAAGTTCTGACGAAAGGCGGTTTGTGCGATGATTACGCATTTTGCGGATTTCAGGCTGCAAACGGTCTCGCTGGAAGGCGTGAAGCAATTTTACAACGGACGCCTCGGGCTGCCCGTCGTGTCCGAATCGGACGGGGAGATCCGATTCCGGCTGACGGATTTGACCACGCTGACGTTCGCGGAAGCGTACGAGCCGGTGGCCCCGGCTCACTTCGCATTCGAGGTGCCCTGGTCGGCGTTCTCCGAGGCGGTCGACTATCTGCGGAAGGAAGCGGACGTACCGCTTCTGCGCTGGCCCGACGGCCATGAAATCGACGAATTCGACGAGTCCGGCCCCGGAATCAATGTGTATTTCCGCGACGGCGACGGCCATGTGCTGGAATTGATCGCCCATCGTGGCGTGCGGGAGGACGTGCTGCCGCCGAGCGGTCCGCTCAAGGTGATGTACTTGCGCGAAGTCGGTTTCCCCGTGGACGATGTGCTTGAATTCCGCGAATGGATGTCCCGGACATTCGGCATGAAGCTGGCAAAGGTTTACGACGACTTCACCTTCGCGATCGNCGGAACGGCGCATGCCATCGTCGTCTCGAAGCAGCGGCGCTGGATTCCGATCGGGATGCTCTCGCTGCCTCCGCGCATGTCCGTCACGTTCGGCGTCAGCGGCCGCGACGCGCTGGCCCGCATCCGCGGGTCGCTGGACGGGGAGCGCATCCTCTCCGAGAGCGAAGACGAGCTGACGATCCGGCGCGGCGGTTATCCGATCCGGTTCGCGGCGACGGATGTTCCGGCGGATCTTGGGGCGCGGCTCAACCTGCCGTGATCTGCGGCGGATCAATCGGGACAAGTTGCAAGAGGGACCGCTTACGGGGCGGTCCCTTGGCGCATGTATGCGCGGGCCGGGACATCTACCTCTTGTTCGCTCAGAGCATCCGCAATTCGAAACTTGCGGCCAAGCTGGATCAATTGAACACGCCGGCCACCGTGCGCAATTGGAGGACGATCACCACGCTCGCCGGCATGGCGGAGGAAATGGCGGAAGAGCGTCCGGAATGACGCATTCCGAACGGCAATATCGCGATGTCGATTGCGTCAGTCGGCTCCAACCATTTTACGGCATTTGGCGGCTCGATTTCCATTTGCTGTTCCTCCCCGGCTGCATCTGGTGTAAGATGGAACGGAGTGGAAATGTCGGCTTACCGCCTTCGTTTCCGCATCCGATTTTTCCGGGGAGGAATTCGACATGGCTCAAATCATCTATCACGTGGCGGCAACATTGGATCTGTTCATCGCGGATCGGAACGGGGTGGCGGATGAATCGGTTTTTCTGTATGCGGACGACGGCGGGGACTTTTTCGAAAGCGTCAAAAGCTACGATGCCGTGCTCATGGGAAGAAATACGTACGCGTACGGATTTCAGTACGGGCTGAAGCCGGGGGAACCGTCCGGCATCGCGCAGGCGGTCCATCCCGATTTGAAACATTTCATTTTCTCCCGCGGGCTTGATTTCGAATCGAACGAGAAGGTCGAGCTGGTCAGGGAGGATGCCGCTTCGTTCTGCCGGAAGCTGAAAGAAAGCGGCGCGTACCGGAAAATATGGCTGTGCGGCGGCGGCCAATTGGCGGGAGAACTGCTGCAACACCGGCTGATCGACACCTTCATTCTGAAAATCAATCCGGTGCTGCTCGGCGACGGCATTCCGCTGTTTGGCCCGGCGAAGCAGAAGCTGAATCTGAAGCTGTTGGACAGCAAAGCTTACGAGAGCGGCGTCGTGCTGTCTTCTTATCGGATCGTCTATCCTTAAGGAGGCCGGGGACGGTTCGATGACGTTCTACTCGAACGTCCCCCCGCCGCTGCGCCACATCCTGCGAAACGCGAGCGGCGTCTGACCGGTGCGGCGTTTGAACATTTGGATGAAATGGCTGGCATTGTCGAACCCGACGCGCTCCGCGACGTCCGCGACGGGAAGATCGGAATATTGCAGCAGCTCCTTTGCCCGGGTGATGCGCATCGTGATCAGATAATCCCCCGGAGAATAGCCGGTGCAATCCTTGAACTTCTTGGCGAGGTGATATTTGCTCACGGCCGCATGTCCCGCCAGGGCGTCGAGCGTCAGCTTCTCCGCATACCGCTTCTCCATGATGTTCAGCGTCTCGCGGATATAATCCGGCATGCCGCTGTTCGGCAGGTCCGGCCGGGATCCGGCCAGTGCGAGCGACGTGAGCAAAGCGACGAGCCGATCATGAACATCGGCAACACCCAGACGCCGGTCAAATTCCGGCAGCATCCGGACGATTACATGACCGCGTGGTTCGCGGAAGCGCCCACGCACCAT
>Ga0065720_1004551_pt1 | contig 11380 bp, 9 predicted proteins | sample Thericmetagenome_FD_59107 | JGI IMG/M metagenome (GOLD analysis project Ga0065720, IMG submission 59107) | Thermophilic microbial communities from the Joint Bioenergy Institute, California, USA of rice/straw/compost enrichment - eDNA_2 v2... | ecosystem: Engineered > Solid waste > Grass >... | reverse complement strand
AGCGGCGAGGCCCGCCAGTCGAACGCCTGGGCCGGCTCGGTGAGGTAATGGTCGCGGAACCACCGCATGCCGCCCGCCGTCAGCGGCACGCCCTCGGTCACACGCTTGTAGGACGGGGAGGTCAGGGCGAGATCCACCGCCGGATAGATCAGCACCTGGAACACCGGCATCGGCGTCCGCCCGCCGTCCTCGCGCGCGGCCAGGCACACCGCGGCGGCGAGGTTGCCGCCGGCACTGTCCCCGCCCACCGCGATCAGCCTGCGGTCCACGCCGAGCCGCTCCGCCTCCGCCGCGACGAAGCGCAGCGCCGCGACCGAATCGTCGAAGGCGGCGGGGAATTTGTGCTCGGGCGCGAGGCGGTAGTCCACGGAGACGACGCGGCACTGGGCGGCGTTGGCGATGGCGCGGCACGGGCCGTCATGGGTGTCGAGGTCGCCCATCAACCAGCCGCCGCCGTGATAGAAGACGAGGCAGGGCGCGACGTCCGGCGCGCCGGTGCCGCGATAGGCGCGCAGGCGGATCTCCCCGCCCGGACCGGGGCAGGTGAGGTCCCGCACCTCCGCGACCTCCTGCGGCTCCGGCTGGAGCACGGTGCGCCCGGCGGCGTAGAGGCGCCGCGCCTCCGTGGCCGGCAGGGTCTCGTAGGGCGGGCGCCCGGATTCGCGGATGAGGTCGATGACGCGTTGTGCGTCGGGATCGATCGGCATGTCGGTGTCCTCAAGCGGTCCAGGCCAGGATTGCCTTGGCGACCTCGTCCGGCTGGTCGAGCTCGGCGAGGTGGCCGGCGCCGGGGATGATGCGGATCTCGCTCGGGCCGGCGATTCCCTTGGCGAAGCGATCGGCGTAGCTGCGCGGCATGACGCGGTCCTGCTCGCCCCAAAGCAGCAGCGTCGGCGCCTGGATCAGCGGCAGGCGCTTGGCGAGCCGGGTATTGCCGAGCGGCCAGAGGAAGCGGGCCGCGGCTTCGCTCGCGCGCGTCTGCTCGATCGGCCATTCGATCGAGTTCGCGCCCTCCGGCGGCGCCTTGAGCCGCCGCCAGTTCTCCGGATCGGCGCAGAGCAGCGCCGGCACCGCATCGGCGCGCTGCGCCCAGGGATCGGCGGGCGGCTCGGCCTCTTCGTAGAGCCCGAAAGGCGCGATCAGCGCGAGGCGGCGCACCGCCTCCGGCCAGAGCGCCGCGACCTCGGCCGCGAGCGCGCCGCCGACGGAGCTGCCGACCAGGTCCGCGCCATCCAGACCGGCGAGGCCGACCAGCCGCCGCGTCGCCACCACCCAGTCGAGCTGGTCGTCGAGCTGCGCATGCCCGCGCCCGCCACCCGGGAAGCCCGGGAGCGAAGGCACGATCACCGTGCGCGTCTCGGCCAGCCGGTCGAGGAAGGGAATCCAGCGCGGCAGCCCGCCCAAGCCGGCGAGGAAGCCGATGCGGGGCCCGCTCCCCTTGCGCCAGACGCGCGTCTGGACGCCGTTGAGTTCGACGAAGGAAACCTCGGGATCGCTCACGCTGACACGCACTCCGGGATTGGAAGGATGCGCCGGGCGGAGGAGCATCGGCCCATCCCGCCCGCGCGCTGCCTGCTCAGGACCGGCCGGCTACTCGGCGGCGAGCGCCCGCGGCGTCGCGGTGAAGTCGGGCAGCACCGCGCGCTCCGCGGCCGCCATCGGCTTCGGCCACCAGCGGTCCTCCCACTCGGAGAACAGGTCCTTGAGCTTCGGCATCACCTTCTCGGCGAACAGCCGCGTGTTGTACTTGGTGAGCTCCTTGTTCATGTTGCCGTACTGCAGCAGCAGCATGAAGTGGCCGACGTTGAGGCTGGTCGCGACCTCGCGCAGCTGCTCGGCGACCTCGTCCGGGCTGCCGATGATGACGTAGCCGCGGTCCACGATGCCCTGCATGTCCTTCGCCGTGCCGGCGAAGCGCTCCTGCGTGCCCTTGCCGAGCGTGCTTTCGGAGCCGGCCGCCTTCGCCACCTGGCTCTGCAGCCCGGCGCGCTGCGTCGCCTCGGTGACGTAGCCCGGCGGCGTGGCCCAGCGGCCGTCCACATGGAGGCAGCGGCCGTAGAAGTACTCCGCGGGCTCCTTGTAGAGCTCCATCGCCTGCTCGCGCGTCTCGGCGACGCCGACGAACTGCAGGAAGCCTGCGCGGTAGGGGTTCCGGTCCTTGCCGAGGCGATCCATCTCGGCCCAGAAGCCGTCCATGATCGCCTTGCCGGCCTTGTAGCCGTAGTAGGACAGGTAGCAGTAGACGTAGTCCTTCTCCGCGCACCAGCGCCAGGTCTCGACCGAGCCGCCGCCCGGAATCCAGACCGGCGGGTGCGGCTGCTGCACGGGTCGCGGCCAGATGTTGACGTAGCGCTGCTGGTTGAAGCGGCCGTTGAAGGCGAAGGTGTCCTTCTCCGTCCACGCCCGGATCACCAGGTCGTGCGCCTCCAGGTAGCGCTCGCGCAGCATCGAGGGGTTCTGGCCGTAGGCGAAGCAGGTATCCATCGGCGTGCCGACGGGGAAGCCGGCGATCAGCCGCCCGCCGGAGATCACGTCGATCATCGCGAACTCTTCCGCGACGCGCGTCGGCGGGTTGTAGAGCGCGAGGGAATTGCCCATCACGCAGATCGGCGTCTCCCGCGTGCGCCGGGCGAGCGAGGTGGCGATCAGGTTCGGCGAGGGCATCAGCCCGTAGCCGTTGGAGTGGTGCTCGTTGACGCAGATCGCGTCGAAGCCGCACTCCGCCGCGTATTCCAGCTCGTCCATGAAGTCGTTGTACATGTGGTGCGCGCGCTTCGGGTCGAAGAGCGAGCTGTGGATGTCCACCCAGACCGAGGGATGCTTCTCCCGGAAGTCGTCCGGCAACTCGGTGTAGGGCATGAGGTGGAACCACATGAACTTCATGGACCGTGCTCCCTATACCGTGGGACGGCCATCTCCACTCGGTGGCCGCCTTGCAGGAGCGCAGCCTAAGAGCCTCCGGCCGCCCCCTGCAAGCCGGGTCGCTCACCAGGCCCGTTGCGCCGCGCCGGGGGGCTTGCGAAGCTCCATGCACCCTGCCGCCCCGCCCGCTCCCCGGGCGCCACGCCGCGGCGGTGCAGAGGGAGGAACACAACGATGAGCGGCACCCGCATGCGCGAAACCGGCGGCGCCAACCGCTACGACCGCCGCACCGCCGACCTCGGCAACAGCGTCGAGCTCGGCCATGTGAACGTGACCATCCCCGACCAGCTCAAGGCCACGGCCTTCTACATCAGCGGGCTCGGCCTGACGCGCGATCCCTACCTGATGACCGGCATCGACAACATGTGGGTCAATGTCGGCGTGAGCAGCCAGTTCCACCTGCCGGGCGGCAAGCCGCAGGTGCTGCGCGGCCGCACCGGGCTGCTGCTTCCCGACCTCAAGGCGCTGCTCGATCGTCTCGCCACCGCGCGCAAGTGGCTCGACGGCACGGCCTTCTCCTTCCGCGAGGGCGAGGGATACGTCGATGTCACCTGCCCCTGGGGCAACCGCATCCGCTGTCACGGACCGGATCCGGCGCGCTTCGGCCGGCGCACCCTCGGCATGCCCTATGTGCAGTTCGACGTGCCGCCGGGCGCCGCCCCCGGCATCGCGCGCTTCTACCGCGAGATCCTCGGCATGCCCGGCTCGGTCACCGAGGAGGACGGCGCGCCCGCCGCGCGCGTTGCGGTCGCCGCCGACCAGTGGCTGATCTTCCGCGAGACTGATGCGCCGCAGCCGCCCTTCGACGGCCACCACATCCAGATCACGCTCGCCGACTTCTCCGGCCCGCACGCACGGCTGCAGGAGCGCGGGCTGATCACGGAGGAGAGCAACGAGCACCAGTACCGCTTCACCGACATCGTGGACCTCGACAGCGGCAAGGTGCTGTTCGCTGTCGAGCACGAGGTGCGCAGCATGCGTCACCCGATGTTCGGCCGGCGTCTCGTCAACCGCAACCCGGCGGTCAACAACCGCAACTTCATGCCGGGCCACGAGGACTGGCCGCCGGCGATGCCGCCGGCGGCCCTGGCCTAGAAGTAGCCGAAGCCCAGGATGCCGTCCGCGCCGGGCCCGTCAGGCCCGGTGAGGCGCTTGCCGATCAGGTCGCGCAGCGTCTCCGACGCTCCGCCGCCGAGCGAGCCGTAGCGCGCGCCGCGGTAGAGGCGCGAGACCGGGTACTCGTCGGTGAAGCCGAAGCCGCCGTGGAGCTGCACCGCCTCGCTCGTCACGCGGATCGCCATCTCGTTGCAGAACACCTTGGCGGTGGCGGAGAGGAACGGGTCCGGGAACGGGTTCGCGGTGGCGCAGGCCCGGTAGAGCAGGCCGCGCGCCGCCTCGATGTCCTTGTACATGTCGGCGAGCTTCCAGCGCACGCCCTGGAAGTCGGCGATGGGCCGGCCGAAGATCGGCCGCTCGCGCACGTAGCGCAGCGTCTCGTCGAAGGCGCCCTCCGCGAGGCCGAGCGAGATCGCGGGGTTGAGGCAGCGCTGGGTGTTGAAGGCGGAGAGCAGGCGGCGGAAGCCGTCCTCGCGGATGACCAGGTTCTCCTCCGGCACGGCGCAGTCGTTGAACTGCACCTCGTGCAGGTTCTCGCCCCCCATGGTGTGGTAGGTGCCGGTCACCTCGAGGCCCGGCGTGCCGCGCTCGATCAGCACGCAGCCGATGCCCTCGCGCCCCGGCCTGCCCTCGATGCGGGTGAAGACGACGAACATGCCGGCCTCGGCGGCGCGGCTGATCAGCGTCTTGGTGCCGTTCACCACCCAGCGGTCGCCACGGCGCACGGCGTTGGTGCGGTAGTTCGCGACGTCCGTTCCGGCATGCGGCTCGGTCATGCAGATCGAGAGGATGCACTCGCCCGCGCAGACCGCCGGCAGGATGCGCGAGCGGATGGATTCCGGCGCGTANTTCGCGATCACCCGCGTCTGCACGCCGGCCTCGCCGAGCACNGCCATGGCGGTCGGGTAGCAGACCTTGGCGATCTCNTCGAGGATCAGCGCGCTCTCGAACACGGACAGGCCNAGGCCGCCATATTCCTCCGGCACGCTCATGCCGAGCACGCCGAGCTTCGCNAGGTCGCGCAGGTTCTCCCAGGGGAAGGTGCCGTCCATCCAGCGCAGCGCGCGCTCACGGAAGGCGGTCTGGGCGAGCCGGCGGACGGGCTCGATCAGCGCGCGCTGCTCCTCGGTGAGGCGGAATTCCATCATGCGTCAGTCCCGGTTCGCGAGAACGGCGGCGCGGCGCTCCAGGTAGCGCGGCCAGACCTCGGGGTTGATGAGCCGCGGCGGCCGCTCCCCGGCGAAGATGCCGAGGAGCTGCTCGGCCGCGATCTGCGCGACACGCGCACGCGAATCCTCGGTGACGCCGGCCACATGCGGCGAGGCGATCACCGTGTCCAGCCCGAGCAGCGGATGGTCCTTCGGCGGCGGCTCGCGCTGCCACACGTCGAGTCCCGCGCCCGCGAGGTGCTTCGAGACCAGCGCCTCGTGCAGCGCCGCCTCGTCATGGATGCCGAAGCGCGCGGTGTTGACGAAGACGGCGCCCTGCTTCATGCGCGCGAACTCCGCGGCGCCGAACATCCCCTCGGTCTCCGCCGTGCGCGGGCAGTGGACCGTGACGACGTCGGATTCTGCGAGCAGCGTCGCGAACTCCACCTTCTCCGCCCCGCGCTCGGCGCAGGTCGCGGCGTCCAGATAGGGGTCGTAGGCCAGCACCCGGCAGCGGAACAGGCCGCGTGTCAGCTCCGCCACGCGCCGGCCGATGTTGCCGAGGCCGACGATGCCGACCGTCTTGCCCAGCAGGTCCCGCCCCATGAGATCCGCGCGCTTGTGCGGCCGCCCGGTGCGCACCCAGGCGTCGCTCTCCGGGATGCGCTTGAGCAGCGAGAGCATCATCGCCAGCGCGTGCTCCGCCACGCCTTCCGCATTGCCGCCGGACTGGTTCACCAGCAGAACGCCGGCCTCGGTGCAGGCCGCGACGTCCACGGTGTCGTATCCCGCGCCGTGCATGGAGACGACGAGCAGGTTCGGCATGCGCGCGAGAAACTCGGCGTTCACCATGTAGGCCGGCGGCAGGTCGTCCTTCACCGACGTCGCCTGATAGGCGTGCATGCGGCGCAGGATCTCGAAATTCGCCGCGGTATCGCCGGCGAAGGAGAGCTTCGTCACCTCCACCTCCGGCCGTGCGTTCAGGATCTCGAGGAACACCGGGTGCTGAACGAAGTCGAAATAGACCAGACGCCAGGGTTGCGGCGTGTTCGGGATGCTCATCTGCGCTTCGGCCTGTCCTGCGGGATCGCCCGCGCCGCAGCCTAGCGCGCGGCGGCTCGGCCGCAAGCCGGAACGGCGCCGGTGCTCCGGCGCTACTCGACGGATACGCCGGCCTTGCGGATCACCTCCGCCCAGGTCTCGATGTCGTCGCGGATGAAGGCGGTGTACTGCACCGGTGTCATTGCCGGCGCCTCCGCGGTGAGTTCCTCCCAACGCTGGCGCATCGCGGGCATGGCGAGGATCGCGAGAGTCTCGCGGCTCAGCGTCTCGACGATCGGCGCCGGCAGGCCCTTCGGGCCGGAGAGGCCGAACCAGGAATAGGAGACCATGCCCGGGAAGCCGCTCTCGATCAGGGTCGGCACCTCCGGCAGGTGGCGGTTGCGCTCCGCGTCCGCCGTGGCGATCGCCTTCACCGCCCCGGCGCGGATGTGCGAGATGGAGGAGGGCAGCCCGTCCACCATGAAGCCGACATTGCCCGCGATCACGTCGGTCAGCGCGGGGCCCGCGCCGCGGTAGCTGATCGGGTTCATGCGGAAACCGGCCGCCTGGCCGATGCGCAAGGCGAGCATGTGCGTGCTGGTGCCGAGGCCGGCGGAGGCGAAGTCGAGGCCGCCGGGCCGCGACCGGCCGAGGCGAACCAGGTCCGCCACGCTCTGCGCCTCGAAGCGCGGGTTGACGACCAGCGCGGAGGAGGTTCGCGCCAGCATGGCGATGTGCGTGAAGTCCTTCTCCCCGTCATAGCGCGCGCTGCGGAACATGGTGGGCGACATGCCGTTCGACGCGGTGTTGGAGATCAGCAGCGTGTAGCCGTCCGGCGCCGCCTGGGCGACGAGCTGCGCGCCGATCGTCGCCCCTGCGCCGGGCCGGTTCTCCGCCACCACCGGCTGGCCGAGCCGTTCCTGGAGGTTCTGGGCGAGGAGACGCGCGACGATGTCGGTCGTGCCTCCTGGTGCGAAGGGCACGATGATGCGGACCGCACGGCTCGGCCAGCGCTCCTGCGCCAGCGCGGGGCGGGCAAGCACCGGGGCCAGCGCCGCAGCAGGCGCGGCAGCCAGCGTGGTCCGGCGGGACAGGCGGTTCGGCATGGCTCTCTCCTCACTCCGGTGCGTCGAGGAAGCGCGCGAAGATCGCGGCCGTGGCCGCGGCGTCTTCCGGCGTGGCGGCGCCCGGCGTCTCCGCGACCGGCGCGCCTGGCAGCAGCGCGGCGGCGCGCGGCAGGTTGTGCAGCACGTTGTCGGTGCGCGCGGTGGCGAGCAGGGTTGGCACCGTCATGCGCGGCAGTGCGTCCTCCAGCCGGTAGCGGATCGCGGCGTGGTAGACGCGCGGGTAGGTGCGGCCGTTGCGCAGCACCTCGACGAGCTTGGCATGGATCGCGTCCGGCGATGGCAGGCCGGTGGCGCGGCGATGCGCGGCGTCCTTCTCGAACCAGGGGAAGAACAGGAAGTAGTCGCGGCACATCTGCCAGGCGCGCATCAGGTAGGCGCCATCGAGGTCCGGCACGAATTCCGGCGCCACATGCGCGAGCATCGCGGCGCGGAAGGCGTCGTCGTAGAACCCCATGCCGTCCAGCACGACCCGGCGGATCCGGCCCGTCGGCCGCAGGGTCAACGCCGCCTCCACCGCGACCCGCGCGCCGAGATGCGTCCCGTGCAGGTCGCAGCGCGCGAGGCCAAGTGCGTCGAGGAATTCGGCAAGCGTCGCGACCAGATCCGCGATCTCCAGACGCTCCTGCGGCAGCGGGTCGGAGTCGCCACAGCCCGGCATGTCCGGCACGATCACGCGCCGCGTCACCGCCAGCGCCGAGGCGAGCGGCGCCAGCCCCCGGCCGGACGCGCCCGCGCCGTGCAGCATGATCAGCGGCGCCGGCCCGCCTTCCCCGCCCTCGAAGTAGTGGAACTGCCCCCAGGGCAGGTCCGCGAAGCGACGCAGCAGCCGCTTCATGACGCGGCGCCTGCCGCGTGCCGGGCCGCCAGCCAGCCGAAGGCGAGTCCGCGCATCAGCGACACCCCTGCCTGGTAGCCCGAGCCCGCATCGGTCGGCGCCGCCGCGTTGCCGCAGGCGTAGAGGCCCGGGATCGGGTGGCCGCGCACATGCCGCACCCGCGCGTGCTCGTCGGTCAGCAGCCCGGCCGCCGAGATGCCGCCCAGCCTCAGGCGCACCGCATGGAAGGGCGGCTCGACCAACGGCCCGAGATTGGGGTGCGCCGCGTGCGGGTCCCCCGCCGTCGAGCGCGCGAAGGCCGAGGCGCCGCGGCCGAATTCCGGGTCCTCGCCGTGTATCGCGTGGGCGTTGAATCGCGCGACCGTCTCCTCCAGCGCCGCCGCGTCCACGCCGATGCGCGCGGCGAGCACGGCGAGGCTGTCCGCACGCACCACGCTGTCCGGCACCGGCGCGCCGATCGGGCGGTTGCCGAAGCGGTAGCGGCGAAAGAATTGTGCATCGCACAGCATGAAGGCCGGCAGGTTCGGGTGGCGGTGCGCCTTCAGGTCGAAGCGCGTCAGCGCCGCCACGACATGCTGGAACTGGCTCTCGTCGCAGAACCGCCGTCCTGCGTCGTTCACCACGATGCTGTGCGGGTAGGAGAAACCACGCAGCCCGGCGCTGAAGAACACCTCGCCCGCGCCGTCAGGCGCCGGGATGGCGTAGCCCACGAGCATCGCCAGGTTGTTCGGAACGCGCCAGACCGCGGCGCCGATCTCGCTGCCCATGACCAGCCCGTCGCCCTCGACCGAGCGCGGGAAGATGCTCATCCACTCGGGATAGCCCTCGAAGCGGGAGACGAGTTCCGGATTGCCTTCATAGCCGCCGGTGGCGAGCACCACGCCGGCGCGTGCGCGCAGCAGTGTTGCCGCGCCGCCCTGCTGCGCCGCGCCGAGGAGGCCGACCACGCGCCCGCCCTCGACGACGAGCCGCTCGGCGCGGAATCCCGCACGCACCGGGACGCCAAGCGCCAGCAGCCGCACCAGGAACTGCCCCACCAGCCCCGCGCCGGCGGCGAGCAGGCCATCCCGCCGCCGCGCCTCGAGCTCCTCGGCCGGCCAAGAATGCCGCGCACCGATGCCGCCCCAGGCGATGGCGTCGCCCCAGCTCACGCCGGGGTCGTTGTGCACCCCCTCCTCCAGCCGGTCGCCCCAGGCACCGAGGGCGACGCGGCGGATCGGCTGCGTCTCCACCATGCGGCCGTCGCCGAGCGCGCCCTCGGCGGTCGGCCAATAATGGTCGGGAAGGCCGCGCAGCAGCCGGAAGGATACGCCGGCCTCCGCAAAGGCACGCAGCGCCGCGGGCGCGGCGCGCAGGAAGGCCTCGACCATCTCCGGCCGCGCATAGCCGCCGCCGAGGAAGTCCATGTAGCGCCGCGCGGCGGCAGGATCGTCGTGCAGTCCCGCATCGGCCATCAGGTGGTTGCACGGCACCCAGAGCCCGCCGAGCGAGCCTGCCGTCCCGCCGCCGAGCCGCGCCGCCTTCTCGACCAGCACGGTGCGCAGCCCGAGCGCCGCGCCCGCCAGCGTCGCGCCGCAGCCCGCCGCGCCGGAACCGACCACGACGAGGTCGAACGTTTCCTCCTCCTGGGCCATCCCTACCTCCGGCGCAGCAGCCTCCCGCAACCGGGGGCGCGCCGCAAGGCAATGCTCGACGCAGGCAGGCCGCTACGCCAGGGGCACCCGCGCGACGAGAGGATGCCGAAGCGGAAGCGGCGGATCGCCTTGTTCTGCTGCTCCCGGCGGCGTTCGCACGCCGCAGGCGGTGGCGCAGGAGGCGGCCTGCTCCTCGCGACCCATCGCCATCGTCGTCGCCTGGCCACCCGGCGCCTCTGCCGACCTCGTCGCCCGCGCGGTCGACCAGCGGATGAGCGGGATGCTCGGCCAGCCGATCGTCACGGACAGCCGCTCCGGCGCCGCCGGGTGCTCGGCAGCGTCCACGTCGCGCGATCGAGGCCAGAGGCTATACGCTGCAGGTGACGCACAATTCGACGCACGGCCTGATCTCGCTGTTCAGCCGCAACGTCACCTACGACCCGCTGCTGGACTTCACCTGCATCGCCCCGCTCGCCGGCGCGGCGAACGCGCTGAGCGTGAACGCCTCGCTGCCGATCCGGAGCGTCGCCAATCTCGTCGCCTGCGCGCGGAGCGGGCCGCAGGGGGTGCAGGTCGGCATATTCGGCATCGCTCGACCACCATCTCGGGACCGAACTGCTGCGGATCCACCCTGGGCTTCATTTCGCCTTTGTGCCGTCCAGCGCCATCGCCGGCCATATCCATCCCGGCAGTGATCGGGGCACTGCCCGCGGCGTGGGGGCCGGCGCGCGAGGGCCGCGTGCGCATCCTGGGCGTGACCGAGCCGCGGCAGGCGACGACCTCGCCCGAGGTGCCGGCGATCGGCGAGACGATCGAGGGCCCCGGCGTCCCACCGGTAAACTTTACGCTGTTCGGCCCCGCCGGCCTGCCGGAGCCGATCGTCGCGAAGCTCGATGCCGCGGCGAACGAGGCGCTCGCCAATCCGCAGGTCCGCGCACGCTTCGCCGATGCCGCGGACCAGCCACTCGGCGGCACGCCGGAGGGACGCCCGGCGCCTCTTCACCGAGGACGTCGAGGCCTTCCGGCGGATCACCGACGCCGCCGGCATCCGGCCGGAGTGAGGCCTGGCCCGAACGCGTCCGCTCCGGCGCCTGCCAGCCAGCCGGAGGTCCCGTGTTCAGTCCGCCGCGGAGGCGCGCTCAAGATAGGCGAGCAGGTCGGCGATCTGACGCTCGTTGCGCAGTCCGACGAAAGTCATCGCGGTGCCGGGCACGACGGCACGCGGATTGGCGAGGTAGGCGCGCAGCGTGTCCGCGTCCCATACCAGGCCCGCCTCCGCTTTCGCGCGCATCGCCCGCGAGTAGCGGAAGCCCGGCGCCGCGCCGGCGCGGCGCCCGAACACGTCATGCAGGTTCGGCCCGAGCCGGTTGTGCCCGCCCTGCTCAATGCTATGACAGGCGCGGCACTGTGTGGCGAAGACGCGCTCGCCCGACCGAGGATCGCCGGCGGCGGGTTCAGCGGCACCCGCCGCCATCGCGCCGGCGAGCGGCGCCAGCGGCATCGCCGCCAGCAGCGCCGCGATGGCGAGGCGGCGCCGCGGCCCGGCGCGCCCCGCCG
>Ga0065720_1005763_pt1 | contig 11381 bp, 10 predicted proteins | sample Thericmetagenome_FD_59107 | JGI IMG/M metagenome (GOLD analysis project Ga0065720, IMG submission 59107) | Thermophilic microbial communities from the Joint Bioenergy Institute, California, USA of rice/straw/compost enrichment - eDNA_2 v2... | ecosystem: Engineered > Solid waste > Grass >... | reverse complement strand
AGCAGCACCAGCGGATCCACGTAGACGAGCCGGTCCCGGCGGGCGCCCCAGTGCAGGCACGCATCCGGGCAGTCGGCGTGCCCCGGCTCCAGCCGGCCGAGCACCTCGCCCTCGCCGACGAGCTGACCTGCGGTGACGAGCGGGGCGACCGGCTCGTAGGTGGTGCGCAGGCCGTCGGCGTGCTGCAGCGACACCGAGCCGCGGCCGGCGACCGGGCCCGCGAACACCACCACCCCGGCGCGGGCCGCCAGTACGGGTTGCCCGGCCGCGCCGGCGAGGTCCACGCCGCGGTGGCCCGGGCCGTAGGGGTGGTCGGGGCTGCGGAACGGGGCCAGCACGGCGGGCGGGGGCCGCAGCGGCCAGGTGTAGCGGGCGCCCGGGGCCGGGACACCGGCGCCGAGCGGTGGCTCCGCGGTCTCCGGTTGGTCAGGCCGCAGCGTTGCCGCACCGGCCGGCGCCGCGGGGAGGAGCAGCAGGGCCAGCAGGATGAGCGTCGACACCGCCCACGGCGCGCGGCGCGCACGCCTGCCCGCCGCCACCCTTGCCCCGGTCCTGGTCGCCATGCCCCGACGCTGGCACGGATCGGGCTGGACGGGGGGCGGTGCCGCCGGTCTGTGGACGGTCGTTCCCCGGTGTGGACAACCGCGGGCCTCGCGACCACCCGGAAGGACGGGCGGCGTACACTCGACCTGCACCTCGGCACACCTGCACCACCGTCGGGGTGACTTCGCGCGTTCGTGCGGCCCCGCAGTTCGGGGGCGCGGTGGGCGGGCGGTCCCGCCCGGCAGGTGCGGGTCCGGCCACCGGCACGAGCGCCAGGGCGGTGCCGCCGACCCGGCACACCGCGACAACCGCGCGCGTGGCTGCCGAGCGGCCACGCCCCGACCGAAAGGTGAACGGGCCGATGGCCGTCGTCACCATGAAGCAGTTGCTGGACTCCGGCGTGCACTTCGGGCACCAGACGCGCCGCTGGAACCCGAAGATGAAGCGCTACATCCTCACGGAGCGCAACGGCATCTACATCATCGACCTGCAGCAGACGCTGTCGTACATCGACCGCGCCTACGAGTTCGTGCGCGAGACCGTCGCCCACGGCGGCACGATCATGTTCGTCGGCACGAAGAAGCAGGCGCAGGAGGCCATCGCCGAGGAGGCCTCCCGGGTCAACATGCCGTACGTGAACCAGCGCTGGCTGGGCGGCATGCTCACGAACTTCCAGACCGTGCACAAGCGCCTCCAGCGCCTCAAGGAGCTCGAGGCGATGGAGCAGTCCGGCGGGTTCGAGGGCCGCACGAAGAAGGAAATCCTCATGCTCACGCGTGAGAAGGAGAAGCTCGCGAAGACCCTCGGCGGCATCCGCGACATGTCCAAGGTCCCGAGCGCGGTCTGGATCGTCGACACGAAGAAGGAGCACATCGCCGTCGGCGAGGCCCGCAAGCTGGGCATCCCGGTCGTGTCGATCCTCGACACCAACTGCGACCCCGACGAGGTCGATTACCCGATCCCGGGCAACGACGACGCGATCCGCTCGGCCGCCCTGCTCACCAAGGTGATCGCGCAGGCCGCGGCCGACGGGCTGATGGCCCGGGCCCAGCGGGCCCGCGGCGAGGGCGCCGACAAGGGCGAGGGCGGCGCTGCCGACCAGCCGCTCCCGGAGTGGGAGAACGAGCTGCTGCAGCAGGGCGCCGGTTCCGACGGCGCGAGCCTGTCCGAGGCCTCCGCCAGCGCGTCGAGCACCAGCAACGGAGCGTCGCAGTCCGCGAGCTGACGAGGCCGCGGGGCCGGGTCCGCCGCGGATCCGGCCCCGCGCCGCACTCCCGTCAGCCCACCCCCAAGCACCGCCCACAGAACGGACGAAAGGCAGATGGCGAACTACACCGCCGCCGACGTGAAGAAGCTCCGGGACCTGACCGGTTCCGGGATGATGGACTGCAAGAAGGCGCTCGAGGAGGCGGACGGCGACTTCGACAAGGCCGTCGAGCTGCTGCGCATCAAGGGCGCGAAGGACGTCGGTAAGCGCGCCGGCCGCGAGACCGCCAACGGGCTGGTCGCGGCCGAGGGCGGCACGATGATCCAGCTCAACTCCGAGACGGACTTCGTCGCCAAGAGCGCGGACTTCCAGAAGCTGGCGGCCGACATCCTGGCCGTCGCCGTGGAGAAGACGCCGAAGGACCTCGAGGCCCTCAAGGCCGAGAAGCTGGGCTCGGGCACGGTCGCCGACGCCGTGCAGGAGCTGTCCGCCCGCATCGGCGAGAAGCTCGAGCTGAAGAACTACGTGCACATCGACGGCCCGGTCGCGCTGTACCTGCACCGCCGCGACCCCGACCTGCCGCCCGCGATCGGTGCGATCGTGGCCTACGAGGGCGAGGGCGAGGCCGCCGACGAGACCGCGAAGTCGCTGGCGATGCACATCGCCGCGGCTCGCCCGCAGTACACCACCCGCGACCAGGTGCCGGCGGAGCTGCTGGAGAACGAGCGCCGCATCGCCGAGGCGACCGCCCGTGAGGAAGGCAAGCCCGAGAACGTGCTGCCGCGCATCGTCGAGGGGCGCCTCAACGGCTTCTTCAAGGACGTCGTGCTGCTCGAGCAGACCTCGGTGCACGACTCGAAGAAGACGGTGAAGAAGGTGCTGGACGAGGCCGGCGTGTCGGTGAAGGACTTCGCCCGCTTCGAGGTCGGCCTGGCCTGAGACCGGCCTACCCGCCGCCCGCTCTGCCGAGAGGAACTCCGACCCGATGACACTGACCGACCCGCGGATCGGCGCAGACGGCACCCGAACCGGGTACAACCGCGTCCTGCTCAAGCTGGGCGGGGAGATGTTCGGTGGTGGGGCCGTCGGCGTCGATCCGCAGGTGGTCGAGACGGTCGCCCGCCAGATCGCCGCGGTCGTGCGGACCGGCGCGCAGATGGCCGTCGTCATCGGGGGCGGGAACTTCTTCCGCGGCTCCGAGCTGCAGGAGCGGGGCATGGACCGGGCCCGCGCCGACTACATGGGCATGCTGGGCACGGTGATGAACTGCCTCGCGCTCCAGGACTTCCTGGAGCGCGAGCACCACATCGAGACGCGGGTGCAGACCGCGATCACGATGGGGCAGGTCGCCGAGGCCTACATCCCGCGCCGGGCGATCCGACACCTCGAGAAGGGCCGGGTCGTCATCTTCGGTGCCGGGGTGGGCATGCCCTACTTCTCCACCGACACGGCCGGCGCGCAGCGGGCGCTGGAGATCGGCGCCGAGGCGCTGCTCCTGGCCAAGGGCGTCGACGGGGTGTACACCGCCGACCCGAAGCTCGATCCCTCGGCGGAGCTGTTCACCGAGATCACCCATCGCGAGGTGCTCGAGCGGGGCCTGAAGGTCGCCGACGCCACGGCCTTCAGCCTGTGCATGGACAACAAGATGCCGATCATCGTGTTCAACCTGCTCACCGAGGGCAACATCGCCCGCGCGGTCCGGGGCGAGCGGGTCGGCACTCTGGTCGCGACGCCACCGGACCAGGACACCGAAAGGGACCAGCCATGATCGACGAGGCACTCTTCGAGGCCGAGGAGAAGATGGAGAAGGCCGTCGCGGTGGCCAAGGAGGACCTCGCCGGCGTCCGCACCGGCCGGGCGACGCCGAACATGTTCTCCCGGATCTCCGTCGAGTACTACGGCGCGATGACTCCGCTCAACCAGCTCGCCTCGATCACCGTTCCCGAGGCCCGCCTCGTCGTCATCAAGCCGTACGACGCGAGCTCGATGAAGGCGATCGAGAAGGCGATCCGCGACTCCGATCTCGGCCTGAACCCGACCAACGACGGCCAGCTCATCCGCTGCGTGATCCCGCAGCTGTCGGAGGAGCGGCGCAAGGAGATGGTCAAGGTCGCCCGCAGCAAGGGCGAGGAGGCCAGGGTCGCCATCCGCAGCGTCCGCCGCAAGACGATGGAGGAGCTGCACCGCATCGTCCGCGACGGCGAGGCCGGCGAGGACGAGGTGGCCCGCGCCGAGAAGGAGCTGCAGGCCACCACCGACAAGTACGTTCACCAGGTCGACGACCTGGTGAAGCACAAGGAAGCCGAGCTGCTCGAAGTCTGAGTTCGGTGTCCGGTACGCACGGGTCGCACGCTGTGGCCGAGCCGCCGCCGCGCACCTCGCGCGCCGGCCGCGATCTGGTCGCAGCGATCTCGGTCGGCGTGGTGCTGGGCGCGGTCGTGCTCGCGTCGTTGCTGATCGAGCGGCACTTGTTCCTCGGCGTCATCGCGCTGGCCGCCGCCATCGGCACCGTGGAACTGGCGGGGGCGCTGCGCCGCGGTGCCGGGATCGAGGTCCCGCTGCCGGTGCTGCTGGTCGGCGGCCAGGCCATCGTCTGGCTGGCCTGGCCGTTCGGACTGGCCGCGGTGGCGGTGGCGTTCGCCGGTACGGTCCTGGCCGTCGTGCTGTGGCGGATGCGCGCGGGCACGCTGAACTACCTGCGCGACGTCAGCGCGGGGGTGTTCATCGCCGCCTACGTGCCCCTGCTCTGCTCGTTCGCGTCGCTGATGACGGTCGCTCCGGACGGTACGGGGCGGATCATCACCTTCATCCTCTGCGTGGTCGCCTCGGACGTCGGCGGCTACACGACCGGGGTGCTGGCCGGCCGGCACCCCATGGCGCCCACGATCAGCCCGAAGAAGTCGTGGGAGGGCTTCGCCGGCTCCCTCACCGCCGGCATGATCGCCGGCGCNCTGGCTGTCGCGTTCCTGCTGGACGNGCAGTGGTGGGCCGGTGCTCTCACCGGAGCGCTGCTGGTCGTGTGCGCCACCCTCGGCGACCTCGTGGAGTCCATGATCAAGCGAGACATCGGCATCAAGGACATGGGCAACCTGCTGCCGGGCCACGGCGGGCTCATGGACCGGCTCGACTCGCTGCTGCCCACCGCCCTGGTGGCCTGGGCGGTGCTGTCCCTCGTCGTTCCCGCGTGAGGCGGCCGCCGCGGCCGATCCCGAGCCCGAACATCTGGAACTGGCCCGACGTCTACGCCAAGGAGAACGCCGCGCAGGACGTCGACGGCGCGATCTGGGCGGCGCTGCGGGAGCTGGCGCCGTTCGCCGGGCGGGACGTGGTCGACGTCGGCTGTGGGGACGGCTTCCACCTGCCGGTCTTCGCCGCGGAGGCGGCCTCGGTCGTCGGCGTGGAGCCGTACCGGCCGCTCGTGGAGCGCGCCCGGGCCCGCGGCCTGGACGTGCGCGAGGGCAGCGCCGAGCGGTTGCCGCTGCCCGACTCCAGCGTCGACGTGGTGCACGCGCGCACCGCGTACTTCTTCGGCCCGGGCTGCGAGCCGGGGATCGCGGAGGCTGAGCGGGTGCTGCGGCCCGGCGGGGTGCTGGCGATCGTCGATCTCGACGCCACCGTGCCGCCGTACGGCGACTGGATGCGCGCCGACCTGCCCCGCTACGACCCGGCTGCGGTGGAGCGGTTCTTCGCCCGCCAGGGGTTCACGATGCGGCGGATCCGCACGCGCTGGCGCTTCCCCGACCGCATCACCGCTGAGGCGGTGCTGCGCATCGAGTTCTCCGCCGCGACGGCCGATCGGGCGCTGGGGGAGTTCACCGGTCTCGAGCTGCCCGTCGGGTACCGGCTGCACGTGCGGCGGTCCGGGTTGCACCTGCGGTAGCGGTCTCGCCCCACGAACGGCGCTTTCGTCAGCAACGGTGCTGACGAAAGCGCCGTTCGTGGAGAACCCTGTGCACGTTCGGAGTAGCGCGAGCTACGCCGGGTGGTGGATCACCCCGGTCGTGACGCCTCCGTGATCGACCCGTCGCTACCGTGGAGCCATGCGCGACCAACCGACCGTGCCGAACCGGGCCCGGCCGAGGCAGCCGGAGCCGCGGACCGTCCCGCACCGGGTGCCGCCGCGTGTCGTGCCGCCCCCGCGGGCGGCGCGGCCGACGCTGAAGGCACCGGTCCCGGTGCCGCCGGAACGGCCCGATCGGCCCGCGCAGCCAGCTGCCCTGGCGCGGGAGCGCCGCCCGCTGCCGCCGGTGCGGCCGATGACCCTGCCGCTGCTGCTGCCGATCCTCGGCGGGGTCTGGTGGACGATCGGCACGGCCGCGCTCGAGCCGGGCATGGGCACGTTGCTGCTGGCCGCCGGCCTGTCCGGGGCCGTCGCGCTCGGGATCACGCTGCGCAGGCGCATGGGGGAGGGCGTGCCGCTACCGCGCGGTGGCCGCGTCGCCCTGGTGCGCATCGCGGCGGGGTCGATCGTGACGATCCTGCTCGGCGGGGTCGGGTTGAGCTGGCTCGGCCTCGGCGAGATCAAGGTGCCGTTCGCGTTCGCGGTCGTGGCGATCGCGCTGTTCCGCTCGGTGCGCATCCTCCGCGAGCGCGGGCTGCAAGTGGTGGCCGGGGCGCTGCTGGTGCTGGCCGTCGCCGGCGGGTCGCTCGCGTTCGGCACCCAGGGCGATCTGTACACTCAGGGCCTGGTCGGAATGGGCGCGGGCGCGCTGTGCTGCGGGTTCGCCGCGGTCCGCGCCGGGCTGCTCGCGGAGGCGCTGGCCGCGCTGCCGCGCCGGTGAACCCCGCTGGTGATGCCCGCCGTTGCCCCCTGCCGAACATCCCCGCTGCCGATCCCCGCTGCTGATCCCACCGCCGCTCGCTACACGGCGGCCGGAGCGGGTGCGTCGGCCGGCGCCCGGGTCACGACGCCGGCCGCGCCGTCGACCGTGATGCGATCGCCGGTGGTGATGGCGACGGTCGCGTCCGGCACGCCGACGACGGCCGGGATCCCGTACTCGCGCGCCACGACCGCGCCGTGCGAGTTCGCCCCGCCCATCTCCATGACCAGCCCGCCCGCGGTGAGGAACAGAGGGGTCCAGCCAGGGTCGGTCGAGGGCACGACGAGGATCTCGCCGGGTTCCAGGTGCGCCCCGACCGGATCGAGCACCACTCGCGCGGCCCCGGTGACGGTGCCGGCGGAGGCCGCGGTGCCGACCAGCGCCCCGTCCGCGGCAGCCCCGGCGGGTTTGAGTGCCTCGGGCTCGGTGCCATCGGAGAGCAGGATCCGCGGGACGTGCCGGCGCTGCAGCTCCCGGTCGTACTCGGCGCGGCGCTCGGCGACGAGCGCCTGCAGGTCCTCGCCGCCGACCGCGCGGCGCGCTTCGGCGAAGTCGAGCCAGAACACGTCGTCGGCCCGGCCGAGCATGCCCCGGCCGGCCAGCTCCCGGCCGACCGCGGCGAGTTCGGCGCGCGCGACCGCGATCATCCGCACCAGGTAGTCCTTGTGCGTCTCGCGCAGCCCGGTCAGCTCCCGCATGCGGCCCAGCGCCCAGCGGACCAGGCGGGCCTTCGCGGGTGACCGTTCCCCCACCTCGGCGACCACCTGCGCGACGGCCGCCTCCGCNGCGGCGGCCCCGCGGGCGAACACCGCGTCCGGGGCCTGTTCCGGGTCGGTCATGCGCAGGTAGTTGGCGAGCACCCCGANGACGTACGTCGGATCGTCGGACCAGCGGGGCATGCCCAGGTCGATCTCGGCGACGGCGCGGTGGCCGTGCCGGCGCAAGAACGCGGTGACGCCCTCCTGCGCGTTCCGCGGCAGCCGTCCCTCGGCCCAGCGTGCGGCCAGCTCGGCCGGGGGCAGCTCGGCGAACACGCGGGCCGACTCCGGGTCGGCGCGCAGCTCCACCGCGAGGTCCCACAGCTGCAGGTCCATCTCGGTCGTCGTGTTGTGCGGCAGTGACCGCAGCAGCTCGTGGACGGTGTTCGCGTCGATCGCCTGCCCGGCGAGCAGCCGCGCGAGGCCGAGCATCGCGAACCCGGCTCCGGCGGCCGGGACCACGGTCGGCAGCACCGGGAACGCCGCGCGCAGCACCTCCGCGGCGTGGTCGATGCGGGCGATCGCGGTGGCGGCTTCGGCCAGCGGCCGGTGCGCGTAGACGCGGGCGCCGATCCGGTCGATGCGCCGGCGCGCGGCGGGCGGGCTGGCCAGGGCGAGCAGCACCTGCGGCGGCACGTGGAAGCGGAGCATGGTGCGGGCGATCCGCTTGAGGAACCGCAGCCCCGAGCCGGGCCGCGGCGCGTACGCCGGGTCCTCCAGCAGCGCTCGCATCACGACGGCGGACCGGGCCTCCATCACGTCGAGGATCCGGGGGAGGAGCCGGCGGCCGATCTGGTTGCGCAGGCCCTCGGTAGCGTCGATGAAGATGCGGCCGCCGGCCGCGGTGAGGGCGGGCGGCCCGAGCTCGGGATCGGCCGGGATGCCGAACGCCCGCGTCGAGGCGGTGGCCGCGACCATGCGGACCGCCGCGATGCCGGCGGGCGTGATCGGTCGGGTGAGGCCCTGGGCGAGGCTGACGTTGAAGAACGCGCGCAGGCCCGGCCGGTTCGGCGTCGGCACTGGATGCAGGGTGGTGATCGGGCGGGCCTGGGTGAGCAGCAGCGCGCCGCGGGTGTCGATCGCCCACTCCACGTCCTGCGGGCTGCCGCAGTGCCGCTCGACCGCGCGGCCCAGCTCGGCGAGCGCGCGGACCTGGTCGTCGGTGAGGGCGTGGGTGGTGTCGGCGGGCAGTTCCTCGTGCTCGGTGCCGCCGCCGGGTAGGGCCCGGACCGCGACGGCCTGTTCGCCCGGCGTGTAGTCGATCCGGCCGTCCTCGACCACGATGTGGTCGGGGTTCACGGCGCCGGAGACGACGGCTTCGCCCAGGCCGGGCGCAGCGTCGATGACGGTGCGGGTGCGCCGGCCGCTCACCGGGTCCGCGGTGAACAGCACGCCCGCGACCTGCGCGTCCACCATCTCCTGCACGACGACGGCGAGCGCGACCGTGTGCTGGTCGATGCCCGCGGTCTCGCGGTAGGCGTAGGCGCGGTCGGTCCACAGCGACGCCCAGCAGCGGCGGACGGCGTCCAGGACGGCCTCGGCGCCGACGACGTTGAGGTAGGTGTCCTGCTGGCCGGCGAAGCTGGCGCCCGGCAGGTCCTCCGCGGTGGCGGAGGACCGCACGGCCACCGGCACGTCGTCCCCGAGCGCGGCGTAGGCGGCGGTGATCGCGGCGGTCGTCTCCGGGGCGATCGGCGTGGTCCGGAGCGCCTCGCGGGCGCGGGCCGGGAGATCGGGGCCGCCCGCGGCGAGCAGCTCAGCGATCCGCGCGGCCTCCGCGGCGGCGTGGTAGGCCGCGGTGCTCACGCAGAACCCGCGCGGCACCGCGAACCCGGCGGCGATGAGCTCGGCGAGGTTGGCCCCCTTCCCACCGACCAGCTCGAGCCGGGGCGCGTCGGGGGAGTCCAGACCGATGACCGTGCCGATGACCGTCATGCCGGAAGAGTACTCAACATGTGATGAATTTTCTAGCCGGTCGGCCGGACCCGCACCGATCGGTGCGCAGCTGGCACAATCGACGAGGTCATGAGCCTTCCCCTGGTCTTCGACGCGCCCAAGCGCGCGCTCCCGCCCCGCCACCTCGCCGATCTCGACCCGACCGAGCGGCGGTCCGCCGTGGCGGAGCTGGGGCTGCCCGGGTTCCGCGCCGACCAGCTGGCGAGGCACTACTTCGGGCGCCTCTGCGCCGATCCCGATGCCATGACCGATCTGCCCGTGGCGGCGCGGGAGAGCCTGCGGTCGCTGCTGCCGCCGCTCGTGCAGCCCGTGCTGGAGCAGACCTGCGACGGCGGCGCCACCCGCAAGACCCTGTGGAAGGCCCATGACGGCACCCGGGCCGAGTCGGTGCTGATGCGCTACCCGGACCGCGCCACCGTGTGCGTGTCGAGCCAGGCCGGGTGCGGCATGGCCTGCCCGTTCTGCGCGACGGGGCAGGGCGGGCTGCAGCGCAACCTGTCCACCGCGGAGATCGTCGAGCAGGTCCGGCAGGCCGCGGTCGCTGCCCGCGACGGCGCCCTCGGCGTGCCGATGCGGCTGTCCAACATCGTGTTCATGGGCATGGGCGAGCCGCTGGCCAACTACCAGCGGGTGGTCGCCGCGGTCCGGCGGATCACCGAGCCCGCCCCGGCCGGCCTGGGCATCTCCGCGCGCGGCGTCACCGTGTCCACGGTCGGGCTGGTCCCGGCGATCGACAAGCTCGCCGGCGAGGGCCTGCCGGTCACGCTCGCCGTCTCCCTGCACACCCCCGACGACGAGCTGCGCGACACCCTGGTGCCGGTGAACAACCGGTGGAAGGTGGCCGAGGTCCTGGCCGCGGCCCGCCGCTACGCCGTGACCACCGGTCGGCGCGTCTCGATCGAGTACGCGCTGATCCGCGACGTGAACGACCAGCCGTGGCGCGCCGACCTGCTCGGGCAGCGACTCGCCCGGGAGATCGGTCGCAAGCGGGTGCACGTCAACCTCATCCCGCTCAACCCCACGCCGGGCAGCGAGTGGGACGCCTCCCCGCGACCGGTCCAGGACGAGTTCGTGCGGCGCGTCCAGGCCGCCGGGATCGCGTGCACGGTGCGCGACACCCGCGGCCAGGAGATCGCCGCGGCGTGCGGCCAGCTGGCGGCCACGGGCGCCTGACCCCGCGTCGAGAACGAACCTGTGGTGATCGATCAGCCCTTTTGATCACCACAACTTCGTTCTCGAGCGACATCCGGGTTTCAGATCGGGATGACGACCGCTCGCTCGCGGACGCGGTCCCACAGCGGGTACGGCACGTCGGCGAGGGCGAGGACGTCGTCGACGGTGGTGAACGGGCCACTCATCATCCGCACCCGCACGATGTGCTCGGCGACGGCGCGATCGATGTCGCACACCTGGGCGATCACCCAGCCCGGCGCGTTGTTGAGATCCACCAGGCCGCCGTCGTCGTACTGGCGGCCAGGCAGGTCGGGGCGTCCGATGCGCAGCTCGCGGGCCAGCTGCGGGTCGCCGGCGATGAGCGCCCGCGTCTCCTGACGTCGCTTCCGGGCCGCGAGCGCGGCGGCCACCGCGGGATCGGCGACCGGGCCCCCACGCAGGGACGGCCACACGTACGGCCGGATGAGCACGGAGTGCACGGCGGCGATGATCATCAGGGCAGCGATCGCGCCACCGCCTCCTCGGTCCGTGTCGATGAGCAGAAACATCGCAACCACGGCGGCCGTGTACAGGACTGCTGTCAGCTGCATGAGCGGTCGTCGGGTACGGACCGCGGCGTGCACGAAGGGAACGAAGCTGAGTATCCCCGCGGAAAGGACCACCACGATCGGGTACCAGCGGCCCCGGCCCAGCCACGACGTCTGTGTTCTCTGCGGTACGACGGGCGGGGGTGGCGGAGCGTGCTGATACATGGTCTCCCCGGGCTCGGCGGTCGTGGGTACCCGGGTGATCGTCATGGCGCCGTACGGCGTTACCCGTGCACCATGCGTGCCGGGCAACCCGGCCCGCGGCCTTCAGCGGGGCACGACCCGGTCGAGCCAGGCGCGCAGGTCCGCCTCCACCTCGCCCCGGTTGGTCTCGTTG
>Ga0065720_1021157_pt1 | contig 11383 bp, 10 predicted proteins | sample Thericmetagenome_FD_59107 | JGI IMG/M metagenome (GOLD analysis project Ga0065720, IMG submission 59107) | Thermophilic microbial communities from the Joint Bioenergy Institute, California, USA of rice/straw/compost enrichment - eDNA_2 v2... | ecosystem: Engineered > Solid waste > Grass >... | reverse complement strand
TATTTTCTAATTCTTTATATACTATTTATTTTTCTTATTCGTCAGTTTCAGTAATTTGAATTTGAATTTTCGTTCTGATATTCTTACCCAAAACAATATTTGTTTGTGGCTTGTTCTTTGACCATTAATATTACAATTACAATTTACTGAGACTCTTTCGAAGCGATATGCTAAGAGTTTTGCTGTGGAGGGACAAAACTTCAAAGCATGCTTTTTCAAGCTAATCACTTCTAGGAGTCAAAATAAACAGGATTTGATAACAATCCGTCTTTTGGGCTTTTATAAGTTTTTGAATTATGATATTAGTGGTCTCTTTTCATAAGAAAGTTTGACAACAATACGATGATTGTTGGGCTTGGCTATTTTCAAATTTTTTCTTACCCAATTAACAAATAATTATAAACAGAACAAAATTTTTTAATAAAAGAATTTTGAATTTGAATCATGTTTGCTTCAATGACTTGATGTTAATCATAAGAAATCAATGAGCTTTAACTGATGACTCTTAAGTTAAGAAAGAAGATGCTATTGCTATAACCATGAAGCTTGAAAATTTTGTTTATCTCTAAACTAGAAGAATGTAATTTCATGTAATTCAAATAGAATAGCATTAAGAGTTTGAAATTTTGAATTTTTGGCTATGTAAAATTTACTTGATTAACTTCGAAATTTATAATTGAAAATTAAAATATTAGAATGTCATTGAGATTAACAATCTCGTGAGTTCTAGTAGAAATATATCTACGCGCACTAGATGGGTAAAGAAAGACAATTTAAAACTAAAAATGCATAAATAAGAACTCGGATTAAGTACTTTAGGGCAAGGCATTTAACCAATTACAGTAAATAAATGGGTAATTCAAAATAATAATGGAAATACACTTCATAAAAAAATTATCGACAAGATAAACCAAGTCAAAATAAAAAAAAAGAATAAATAAAAATGTCAGAATGTGCGGAGCTTTATTGTTTATTTAAATTAAAAAAACACTTTATTCAGTCAGATCAAAAAAAAGAAAGAGAGAAAAAAAGAAAATACCTTTTATACTTCAATAAAACAATTTAGCAATTTTACAATTTTTTTTCCCCCCTATTTTACTATTTAATTTTTCTGTTTGCCTTTTTTTTCTCACTTCAAAAAAATCCTTTTGACTTTTTTTTGATCATCTGAAAAATTTTCTAGTGTATCTTTGGGCTTAATTTAATTTCTCTACTTAATTGTTTGAAAAATAAATTTTAGCTACGCATCTTTGAGAATGAAAGCTTTCGACCAAGATTTCTACCTACAGATGACAAACCATCTAAATTCCCTAGAGGAATCTGATTATGACGAAGATGATTCAGGTTTGGTGATTGGAGAAACCAATCAACTTACGGAAATTAGTGAGGAAAACAAAGCAAAATTGTTTACAACTCCAGAATTTAAGAACTTTTTGCAGAGTTACCTCAAAAAGAAATATAACAAGGAAAAGCAGAAAATAACCAACAAATATAGCGAAAGAATTTATCGAAACATGTATGCAAAAAATGTTCTAACAAATCGTGATATCAATTTGTTTACAAAGGTGATGTATCATCCAGATGTCACAAAAACGGACTATGAATACATCAGGGAAAAATTAGCAGGTTTCCCAAAAGTAATCTTTTATAATGAGGCTGCTCTATTTCTAGTAATGGGCTACTGTTATTTTAAAACCTCTTTTGGAGGCTTTGTAAGAAAGAATCCAATCGCAGGTGCTGCAATATTGGGACTCTCACCAATGACAGTTCTGTTAGGTACGCAAAAATTAAATGCTTATCTGTTGAATTATAAGCTTAGAAGTATGGGACTTTTGGAAAAATATAATCTTAAATACTAAGAAATTAGTATGCATTCAAGGAATAGGAAACATCTTAATATGTTACTTAGTAAGCCAATTTGTAGTTATACAGGTATTCCACCTCGAATTCTGCATTTGGAGCGTCTTTTCATATGCTGATAATTAATTTTCAATCTTTAACGAATAAACGGGATCAAATAAATTACGAACTGACTCACAATTATATGAAAAGGTCACCCAGTTCTAAACTAGAGAATGAGAGAAAAAAGAGCCAAGTGCAGATTGCACCAATTAAGTCTCACACAACGCCTGATGATCCTTCCTCTTTTGATAAACTTGAATCATTGCATTATGAATCACAATCAATACAATTACAACTAGAGGGACTTCTAGCCAGGATGAAAGAGAATATTAATGATCAGGTATACTCCTTTTACATAATATCAATGCTTAGAATCATCTTAAGAATGACAGCAAGCTAATTAAAATAAAGAAGGAGGATTTTATAAGCTATTATTCTCACTTGCGAGAAACTTATAAACAGCTCAAAAAATTAACGACAAGTTGGGATGCACTCTTTGAGGATTCTGCAGCTGCACATTCAAGAATTATCTCAAAAAAGAATAACGAGATAGAATCCTTAAAAAAGCAATACAAGTATAATTTGCAACTCTTGGAATTTGAGAAAAGATCCACTCTAGAGACTCAGAAGAATGAGCATTTGCGCAGAGAGCAGGATGTCTTGGATTCTATAACTGGACTCACGAATGCTTTTAAATATTCTAAGAAATATTGGGATGAAAACTTGACTGAATTGGAAGTTCTTATTAAAGAACAACACCAAACAAGAGAATATAAGAATAAAAACAAAATTAAGCAACTAGAAGAAATAGACAATGAATTAAACAGAATATTGAAAGAGATCTCTCCAACTAAGAATGAGAATGTAAAAATAGAAAACCATGACAAAATTCAAACTCCATTTGCCGATTTTAGTAATATCATTAGCCCTATTTCCAAGAACGCTAATTTCCATTTCCCATTCAAACTCAAGGATGAGCCAGGAATTCCTTTATCCAAAAGATCAAAGGAAAATTTGCCTGACAGCTCAAATGATTGCTATGAAGATTTCATGTTCTCTGGCAGAATCAAGAATTCCATGATCGCACAATCCAGAATCGAACAAGACGAGACTAGACTATCTGGAAAGAAACAATTGAAGGATGGTTGGGATCCCAACTTAGAAGATGAAAACCAGAGTGAAGAATCCGAAATAGACAAAATAGAGAAAGCTCTTTCTTTGCTATATGATAATGGGTTGCTAGATCCAGTAATATCCTACAAAATTGATAACTAATGTGTTAGAATTCAATTGGCATGTTCGAACAAATTATAGAAAATACTAAGGATTCTCCGATCGAGAGAGAAGTTCAACTCAATGTAAATCCGCTTATTTATGACTTAATTAGCTAGCTATTCAAGGATCATATCAAGCTAGTAATTAGCAAACAGAAGAAGAAACAAAGAAACATGGACCTGCCTTATCAAATTCCAAGCAAGAAGCCTCATAGTAGTCATGTAGATGACTCTATAGAGGATTCTCCTTCAGATAACTTGACATCAAAAGACAGTTCCTCTCCAGTGGAAAAAGTTCCATTTGGAGAAAAACAAATGGGCCGACACGAAGGAAAAAGAAAGAGGTCTAATCAGAAAGAAAAACAACAAAAGAAGACAGATATCAGCCTAGGTGATCTCCTTGGTGTCAAGGAATACTCCTTTGAGCTCCAATCCCCATTATCTTCAAATCCTAATCGCGAACAAAATATTAGTAACCATCCACTTAATGATGTCGAAGAAGAGGACATTCTCAAGGCTGACAGTCTTCCCATCACTATGAAGAGTATCAAGGACCTGAAGATTATAAATGAACAGGATTCCATTACAGAGAGCGAACCAATAGAGTCACCATTAATATCTAATCGCGCTGATGTGGATAAATTGTTTGCAAAGAAGGGAAAGGTTGAGCAAGTTCTACAGGAAAAGTCATTCAATATAAAGACTAATAGAGAAAATCCTCAGGTGATATATAAAGATCACAAAGAAAAAGAAATACTTCCCAGGAAATCTGATATCAATCTCTCAAATAAAAGAAACTCTAAATACACAAATGAAAATCAATTTGAAGAGACAGGTAGTGGAGTTCCCAAAGAAAAAGAGCATCCAGTAATTCCACTCCTTCCCATTGTAGAAAAGCTTGATTCTCATGCCTCATATAGAAGAAAGCATGTTGCTGTTTCTCACGCAAATGCTACTTCCAAATCTTCTTCTGAAACTGGTCCTCAAACCACTAACCTTAAGCAAGCAAATCAAACACAAGCATCTGAAAGTCGCCTTTCTCCCAGCAGAACCACTCTTGAGTCCTACAAGAAAGCTAAACTCGCGTCATATACAGCAAAGAACAGAACTAAAATTACCACCTTTGGAAAATCTAATAATATTGTCACAAACAATTTCACCTTGGAGGATAGAAAGCTCTCCGTCCCAGTGGCTTTCTATTCTTCTTTTGCACGTTCAGAGCCTTACTTCCTACCAATTGAGTATCAATATGGCTTCTCAAAGCTAGTTGAGACAGAAGAATCTCCATTTGTTGCCTTAAATAACACCTTCCCCAGGTACACCAAATCAACTGATCACAAGAAGGAGGTGATTATCAATGCACCAAAGAAACCAGGACACTTTCTTTCAATTAAAACAGTCGGTACTCAAGACACTGGCTTAGGTTTCAAGAATCTAAACTCGAATATGAATACCCATGCTAATCCTAATATCAATACAAAGGAAGGAAAATTCTTGACTTCGCAGACTAAATCTGCGAATCATTTTTATGTCAAGCTAAAGGGCTTGCAAGAAGAGCAGCCTCATAGTCCCCTAGTCCTTAAATAAAATCTATAGTTAGTACTAGATGTGAACAATTTTGAATTTTTATTCAATTTTATATGATTTCAATACCTTTACTTATATTGGTTATTGTAATCCTGACAATATGTAACATACTTTGTTATTTAAGAGCATATTCCATCTCAAAATTTTCAATTACGCTCAATAATTATAGTTTTTTCTTGCAGAAGTTGCCTTGGACCCTGAGTCAAACAAACCACCAGAACTTCTCAATCCATAATCACCATATTTCACACTATCTCTGACTATATCATGGATGGCTTCAAGATTGTTCTGTGAAACCTTTTGGAGTTCCTCTTTATAGAAATCTCTATTTCTTCTCATTTGTTCTAATTCCTTCTTGGCTTGTTCATATTGGTCTCTCAAAAGCTGAAGTTGACGTTCTAAATCAGCTGCTCTTGCAGAATTGGTGTTCACAGACTCACTCCATTTCTTTAATTCTTCATATTCTTGCTTTCTTTGCTCATTAAGATCCTTAAGTCTTAAGTTCTCGGCTCTGGTAGCCTCGATAGTATGCTTCAATGTCATCCTTTCTTGATCCCATTGTCTCTTCTCAGACTCAAAGTTCAAGATCATCTCTTGCAAATCAGCCTGAGAAGGACGATTTGTGTCATCAGTAGTGGGAAGGACACTGTTAGTGGCATTTCTCTTAAGATTATCAATCTCATGTAATCTCTGGATTGAGAGATCGCTCAATCGAGCATTTTCTGCAACAAGATGATTATTTCTGACCTCAAGATCATTGACTTTGTCTTGGAAGTTTCTCAAGATTTCTTCAAATTTGGCAGTATTTCCAAGCTTGGCTTTAGCTTGTTCGTGCTCTTGAACTAACTTAGCATAGGCATTGTTGAAGTAATTAACCTCCTCAATTAATTCGGCTTGAACAACGTACAATCTTTCGATTTCTATAAAGTACAAAATCTGTCTGACTTCCAAATCCATAGCCTTATCCTTGTACTTCTTTAATTCTTGTTCGTATTTGTTTGTCAAAGTATTGAATCTGTTATTGAGCTCCTGGACTTCAGCCTGGAAGGCAGCCTTATTTCTGTTTTCAGTTTCAGCTCTAGCTCTCTCGACATCAGCCTGTCTATCATATTCTGCTTGTGTAAGTCTATCTCTCAAGACTCTTATCTCTTGATTTTTGTCATTGATCATGCTATTAAGTCTTTCATTCTCAGTGATCAAAAGAGTTATTTTGTCTTCATCGTCTTCTATCTTCTTCTTTAATCTTTGGATTTGGGCTTCTGTCTCTTGTTCATCCCTCTTGGCTTTTTGAATATATTCTTCCCTTTCTTTATCTAATCTAGCCTTGAACTGAGCTTCCACTTCTTTCAAAGTATTATCAACAAATGCTTGGGTTCCCTTCTCAAGTTCTTCACATTTCTTTCTCCAGTTATCAGCTTCTTGTGTCTTGTAGGTGACTATGTCATTTAATCTATTGATTTCTTGTCCTTGTTGCAAGACTTTGGTCTCTAAACTGGAATTCTTCTGCAAGTTTTTCAATCTTTCGTCCTCCAGATCGTTGATTCTTCTTTTTAGAGAATCGATTGTTTTCTCGTAAGCAGGGGCTTGCTGTGATAATTTGTCAATTTCCTGTTCCTTCTTGCTAAGAGCTTCTTTTAATCTTTTGTTTTCTTCGCTAACTGAAGGAAGTATCTCTTGACTTTTTGTGAGTTCGTCATGTTTCTCTTTGAGAAGCTTTTTAAGCTCTTCATTCTCCTCAACAAGGAATTTCAATTTGGATTCAAATTCCTTGAACTTTTCACGAAGTAGGCCTACAATTCTCTCAGATTCTTGGACATCATCAGTCAGTTTTTTAATGTGTGCAAGTAATTCTTCTTCTCTGATTTGATACACGACGTTGCTGGAATTCATGCTTAAACTTTATTAGGGTTTTATTTTTTGACTTTTATGGGAAAAATATATATTTTTCAATATTCTCTCCTTAGCTCGAATCCTAACTAATAGGAGAGAAGAGAAATACTCTTATTTTAATTTTGGGAGTTTGAATTTGACAAGAAGAGTTCATATACTTTTGCAGCTCCTGTCTATATGTTCATAGAACTAAAGCAGAAATTATATATTTTCTATTCACTTTATTTTCCCCAAGATGACAAAATCTTTCTAGCTTGTTCATGACTCTTGAGAGCACTGTCAAGACCTCTAGGTTCGGTTTCCAAGAATTCTCTCTTAGCCCTAATTTAGTTATTAGCCCCTTTAATCTAAAATAAATACTTTCTGTCGTAGTCTCTGAGGGATTGGATTTGTGCTTCAGTCAAGGAGACCAACTTTCTTTGTCTAGAAAAAATTAGCAAAATAAAAAATTTCTTTTTACTCTTCAAGAGGAAGATCAGAGTATTTGCTAGCATTGGTCTTAATGTAGTTTTGAACAATGGGCATGATAGGATCATTTTCGTAATCCATATATCCCTTGGACAAACCAAGGATGGCAGAATCGAGCATTTGCTTCAAGATCTCAGATCTTTGAGGTCCTTGTAATTGCTAATAATTAGTCAAGAATAAGCTGTATATACTCTATCAATTTCCTTGGAGGCCTCATCGACGATACCTTGGAGGACCTTGGTTCTATTCATTTCTTCGAAGGTTTGAGCTTGCTTAAGAACATTGAGAGCTCTTTCAGAAATGTGTCTTTGGAGGTTGGCGTATTCGTTAGCCAAGAACTAAGGGAATTGAGTTGAGGTTTTTTTTAAAAATTACGGTGTTGATACTTTCAGCCTTAATGTCCAAGAATTCTCTGTGGAGTTGCCAGAATTCCAATTGGTGCTTGGCGACTAACCCATTTAGACGTATTACTTGATTCTATACCTCTGATCATGTCTCTCATCTTAAGTTCGATGTTTTCGTGATAGAAAACTTCGAAGTTGTAAATTTCGTTAGCAGAGACTCTTCTGTACCATCTCATCAAGAAGGGCCTGGAGTTAAATGTTTAGCTTATTCATGTTACTTGAGGAGGGACTTTCTCAATTCGAGATAGAAGTATTGGAGCAACATCCAGAACATGAAAGGAAGGAATGAGGATTTGGCAATCCAGTGGACATCAAGAGTACCAATACCAAGACTGAGAACGAACAATCCTCCGATCAAGGCTAGTTCAATAAAGGAAAGTCATTTGAAATATTACTCATCAAATATTTTCTTGAAACAAGGAAGTTTTCATAGTGAGGAGAAACTTGTTCAGGTCCAATGAAGTCGTGGAAGAGCTCAGCAAGCTTAACAGGAGAGTAATTGATGGGGTGGTGATCTAAGATGGATATATTTCAATCTAAACTGTTATACCAGTGTTGAAAGGATGAGTATATCCTTTGGGGAAAGGCTTGGGAGCAGCCTTCTTGTTCTCAGCTTCAAGCTTCTCACTAAAAGTTTTTAATCGAAAAGACGAATTCCTTACACTTTCTCTCTGAAAGCTTTAACATGTTCTTGATATCTGGCTTGGCACTTCTCGTAATATCCCTTGGTGGCAGTGGCGAAACAAGCTTCACTAATCAAGGGAGTGAGGGACTTGACCTGATATTGAAGATGAGGGTTCTGACGAAGAATAGTTTGACAAATCCTGACTTGCTTAATCATTCCTCAATTAACTTTAGATTTTTAATTGATATAATCATATATTCATATCTAAGAACAACCTCATTCTCCTTCTACTTGTCCATGTTTTATTTAATTGAAAGCTTAACTTCCCTCAATTCTTAAAGGAATCTTTTTTTCTTAAAGCCTAGTAAACTTTGAAAGTTCGAACTTCTAATAACTGCAGATAAAATTTTAAATGAATCAAAAAGATCCGAATTCTCAAGATACAAAAGATACTCAATCCAACCAAGAAAGGCCAAAGACAGGGCGCTATCGTATTTACACGCCCACAGGAACACGTCAAGATATTATAGATGAAATGTCCAAACTAGTTAGAGAGCTAGAGGCCAATACAAATGCAGGAAGAGAGAAATTTAACGAATATGTCAGGAAGAAGGATCTCCAATTTGCCAAATCATTTGAACCGTCTACTGAAAAAGATGTTACAGCAGAAATCCCCATTGATGGAGATTATGTGAACGGTAGCCGTGTTTTCATGAGATATTGCGCAAGTTGTCATAGTTTAGAAGCTAATAATCAAGGTGTTGCCTCTGTAATGGGTCCTGCTCTTGGTTTGGTCTACGGGAAAAGGGCTGGAAGCGATAAATACTTTACTTACTCAGATAGCTATGTACACAGCAAAAAAGTTTGGACTGAGAGAAATCTTTTTAAATACCTAGTGAACCCAAAGAAAGAATTTCCTGACTCGAAATGCATGATACCTGGAGGTGGACTAAAAGATGAAGGAGAGAGGGCAGACGTTATCAGATTCCTAAGACTCTTTACTAAGAATTTGAAAATGAATCTGGACATAAAAGCGAGACAGACATTTGGAAAAGATTATGTGGATAATTATCAGAGATCACAAAGACAGCTACAAGAATCAGCATACAAGAATATCTCAAGAGCCAAAGAAGCCAAAGAATATTAAAGATTGTATTGAATTGTCTTTTATACTTTTTAACCTAAGTTGTTCATATCTCGGAACTCTGATTATATAATCACTTTTGCCTTGTAGAGACTAACTACCTGGGAAGAAAATTTCGAATAGAATTACTTTTTACTGTGCCATTAAGAACCTGAAGAAATTCTTTAGCACCATTGTCTAAAGAATTTCTCTCCCTTAACAACTTATTTTATTATAATAGCCTGCTAGATTTCTTTAGTGATAACCTGGCTAAAAAAAGAAAATGATAGAGCATCGGGAAAGAGAGATTCCCGCTGTTGTCATTATATATAGCTTTATATCATTCTTTGTAGGATACTGAAATTACAGTGAATTTTTATTTGTTAGGGAGGTTTCTTATTCACTAAGAAGACTTTATGATGAGGAAATCTTTATTCTCTAAAAAATATTTCACCATTTTAAGCCTGCCTAAATATTGAGTTTGCACAATTTATTTTTTGATTTTGCTGATCTATCTGTATTCCTGAAGGATAAAAGGATTCACAAAAGAGCGTAGTAAGTTCGATATCGATCTAATTGGATACTAATTTGAGAGATCATTTCTATATGAGAATGGGAAACATGCGCACCTTAATCTGAAGAGATCTTTTATTGATAAAATTGAATAAACAATTGTCATAAGCAAAAGGATTTGAGATGACTGACAAGAAGCTTAGAGTTTTCAAGTTAAGAACCGTCTCCGATGAAGAACTCTTGAAGGGATTGGAAGAGTACAAGAAGGAATTGAGCAACTTAAGAACCCTTAAGGTCACTGGAGGAAGCACATCCTCAAAATTATCCAAGATCAAGGTATAACGTATTGGAGCGATAGTAATCAGATAGGTTGTTAGAAAGGCCATTGCCAAGTATTTGACCGTCATTAACCAAAGAAACCGTGACAAGGTTAGAGAGCAATTGAAGAAGAAGAAATACATTCCTGTCGATTTGAGAGGAAAGAAGACCAGAGCTATCAGAAGAAGACTCACCAAGCACCAAGCTAAGCTTAGAACTTTGAGAGAAGTCAAGAAGGAAAACAACTTGCCCTTGAGAAAGTTCGCCCTTAGAGCATAAGACTGTGTAATCAAATCCACATTGTAATTTTGTCATGTAATAATCCATTGTGTAAGAAGCCTCTTGTGATGAACCTAAATTATGAAACCTCAGGCAGAGAAATAACTTCCTTTATTATCTAGTTCATATTTGGGATTTAACTTTATTTAAATCTTCAATCTTACAAGGATCCAGCAAGATGATACAATGTCTCTTCCTCATCAGTAGGCACGGCAAGACAAGGCTGATGAAATGGTACAGCAATACCTTTTCAACAAAAGAAAAGATGAAGTTCATTAAAGAAGTATAGGAATTTTGTTTTTCTCACAATAATATAGATTAATGCCATCGTCCTCACCAGAAACCATAAACTTTGCAACTTCCTCGAATATAACGAGTATAAAATCGTCTATAAAAGGTACACGATCTGCCAAAACAGATTGCCTTAATCCTATAGATATGCCAGTTTATACTTTATTTGCATTGTCGACAGAGATGACAACGAGCTATATATTTTAGAAGTAATCCATCATTTCGTCGAAGTCCTGGATAAATACTTTGGAAACGTCTGTGAGCTCGACTTGATTTTCAATTTCCATAAGGTAATATTTCCATGGTAAAATGTCTCAAACCTGCAGGCTTACTACATTTTGGATGAAATACTCTTAGCAGGACATTTGCAAGAATCTAGTAAAAAGTCAATCCTAAAAGCCATCTCAGGCCAAGAAGCCCTGATGGACGAAACTTCAGAAGAAAATAGTTCATCATCAAAGAAGAAAGATGGATCTTAATTATGTTATCCTTGCAATTCTTAAATGTTTTTTCTATTCGTATTGAAGTATAATAAAAACTTTTGAAAAGGCATTTTTTCTCCCATTTATTATCAACATGGGTTTTAAGATCTTATATATCAACATGTAAAGCAAGCAAATTCGTTAATTGAATAAATATGATATTAAAAGGAAAGTTCTGCAAGACTTCATCAAAGTCGACGCAGAAATTAACTGTTTACGTACCCCCA
>Ga0065720_1021156_pt1 | contig 11387 bp, 7 predicted proteins | sample Thericmetagenome_FD_59107 | JGI IMG/M metagenome (GOLD analysis project Ga0065720, IMG submission 59107) | Thermophilic microbial communities from the Joint Bioenergy Institute, California, USA of rice/straw/compost enrichment - eDNA_2 v2... | ecosystem: Engineered > Solid waste > Grass >... | reverse complement strand
CCTCGGAATTGTACGGAACGCCCCCCGGCGGGTGGCTGGATTTCAGCGCCAACATGAACCCGTTCGGCCCTCCGCCGGCGGTGGAGGAAATCTTCAAAAAGCACTGGCGGGACATCGAGCGCTATCCCGATCCGGCCGTGCGCGGGCTGACGCGCAAATTGGCGGAAAAATACGGCGTTCCGGCGGATGCGATCCTTGTCGGCAACGGGGCGGCCGAGATGATCGACCTGACCGTGCGCGCGCTGCGGCCGCGGGCGGCGGTGCTGGCCCGGCCGTGCTTTTCGGAATATGAGGAGGCGCTCCGCCGGGCGGGTTCCCGCGTCATCGAGTTCGCCCTGCCCGAAGAGCGCGGATTCGTCCTGGACGATATTGCCCGGTTTGCGGCGGCCGTGCCGCCCGATGCTCATCTGTTCCTGGGCAATCCGAACAACCCGACGGGCAGGCTGGTTCCCCCCGCGGCGCTGCGGGAGCTGAAAACGCTCGGGGCCGGCCTCATTCTCGACGAGGCGTTTCTCGACTTCGTGCCGGACGAGGAGGAGATCACCCTCATCCGCGAAGCGGCCGGGTCGGAGCGGCTTGTCGTCATCCGCTCGATGACCAAGTTCTATGCGGTGCCCGGCATCCGGCTGGGCTTTATGGCCGCGCATCCGAAGCTGATCGGAAGGCTGCGCGCCATGCAGGTGCCGTGGAGCGTGAACGCCTTGGCCCAGCGCATCGGCGAGGCGGTGCTGGACGACGGGGAATATGCCGCGAAGACCCGCGCCTGGCTTGGCGAAGAGCGGCCTTGGCTAGAGGAGCGGCTCAGATCCCTCGGCCTCACGGTGGTGCCCGGCGACGTCAATTTCGTGCTGGCCGCCCTGCCCGCCGGCTCGGGCTGGAACGCGAAGCGCCTGCAGCGGGAGCTTGCCCGGCGGGGCGTGCTGATCCGCGACGCGTCCCTGTTTCCGGGCCTGGACGAGCGGTATTTCCGCGTCGCCGTAAGGCTGCGGCGCGAGAACGAAATGCTGCTTGCGGAACTTGGCCGGGCTTTGGCCGGCGGAACGGAAGGAACGAAGGGCCTGTGACCGGACCGGAAAAAGTCATCCTCGCCAAAAAAACCGGCGGCCGTGCCGCCGTGATCATGCTGCAGGGCACCTCGTCCGACGCGGGCAAAAGCCTGCTGGCCGCGGCGCTGTGCCGCATTTTCAGACAGGACGGACTGAGGCCGGCGCCGTTCAAGGCGCAGAACATGTCGCTCAATTCCTGCGTGACGCCGGACGGCAGGGAAATCGGCCGGGCGCAGGGCATGCAGGCCGACGCCTGCGGCATCCCGGCGACGACGGACATGAACCCGATTCTGCTCAAGCCGAAGCGGGACATGGAAGCGCAGGTCGTCGTGCACGGCAAGCCCTACCGGGACATGGACGCCAGGACGTACCGCGAATCGTATCTGCCCGAGGCGGAAAAGGTCGTGAAGGAAGCGCTGGAGCGGCTGCGCGCCGCCTTCGACGTGGTGGTCATCGAGGGCGCCGGCAGCCCGGCGGAGGTCAATCTGAAGGACCGCGACGTGGTCAACATGCGGCTGGCCGGCTGGGCCGACGCGCCGGTGCTGCTCGTGGCGGATATCGACCGCGGCGGCATGTTCGCCTCCGTCGTGGGCACGATGGAAATTTTGGAGCCGGAGGAGCGGGCCCGGGTGCGCGGCGTGATCGTCAACAAATTCCGCGGCGACGCCTCGCTGCTGAGATCCGGCCTGGAATGGCTCGAGGCCAGGATCGGGAAGCCCGTGCTCGGCGTCATTCCGTACATTCCGGGCCTTGCGCTGGAGGATGAGGATTCGGCGTCGCTGGATGCGAGGGGACCTTCCGCCGCCTCGTCGCACGGCGGCTTCGCGGACGGTTCCGGCTGCCCGGACGGCGGCGGGGTTCTGGACATCGCCGTCCTGCGCCTGCCGCGCCTGGCCAATTACACCGACTTCGATCCGCTGCTCGGCGAACCCGGCGTGCGCCTCCGCTTCGTCTCATCCGTGGAGGGATGGGGCAGGCCGGACATCGTCATTTTGCCCGGCAGCAAAAACACCGTCGCCGACCTGCGCTTCCTGTACGACTCCGGCCTGGCCTGGAAGCTGCTGGCCCACGCCGAGCGGGGCGGCAGGCTGCTGGCGATCTGCGCCGGGTACCAGATGCTCGGCAGAAGACTGCTCGATCCGCTGCTCGTCGAGTCCGACATTCCGGAAATCGAGGGGCTCGGGCTGATTCCGGCGGAAACCGTGTTCACAGCGGACAAGCGGACGGAGCGGGTCGCGGGCGTGGCGAAGATGCCCTTTTTCCCCGGCGGCGAGCCGGTGGAGGGCTATGAAATCCATATGGGCCGCACCCGGTTTCTGGAGCCGGTCCGGCATCCGTTCCGCATTCGGACCGTCCGCGCCGGCCGTTCCGGCTTGGGGGCCGGCGCAGGCGCGATTTGGGCGGGCGGCGGGAGCGCCGATATTCCGGCCGAACCGCATGCGGATGAACCGTATATGGACGGCTATGTCTCGGCGGACGGGAAAATTTGGGCCACGTACATCCACGGCATTTTGCACAACGACGGGCTGCGCCTGGCCTGGCTGAACGACGCGCGCCGGGAAAAGGGGCTGCCCGGGGCGGAAACGGCGCTGCCGTTCCGGGAGCGGCGGGAACGCTCCTTTGACCGGCTGGCCCGCCTGGTGCGGGAGCATCTCGACATGGAGCGGGTTTACCGCATTTTAAATAAGGAAGATGCCGAACCGTAAGCGGAAGCGCCGGGACCGGTCCCGAAAGCGGACCGGCGGCGGGCGGCGGCTTCGAACCGCAAAAATGAAGGTGCCGCTTGGCAAGGGCACCTTTTTTCCGTGCAGAGGGAGGCTCTGTTTTGTTGCGCCGGGCGAAGGTGAAGGCGCGTTTTGTTTCGCGAAACGGGGGCGCGCGTTTTCTTCGAGCGGGGGATGCGCGCTTCGCCGTCTTTTTATTCCGCTTCCGCCGCGGCTCCGCTTTCTTCCGCGTCTTCCCCGGCCCCGGCGCCGCGCGCGGCGAGGACCGTCACCAGCACCTCGTCCCGTTCGGAGAGGAGCTCGACGCCTTCGGGGATCGTCAGATCGCCGGCGGTCAGTTTGTCGCCGATCTGCAAATGGCCGATGTCCGCGTGGATGACCGGCGGAATTTTGTCGGGAAGGCCTTCGACTTCAACATGGGTGGCTTCCACCTGGAGCAAGCCGCCTTCCTTCGCGCCGGGCGCCGCGCCGACAAGCTCCACGGGCACTTTCATGCGCACGGGCTCGTCCATCGCGACCTGTTGGAAATCGACGTGCAGCAGTTCGCCGGTGACGCGGTCGCGCTGAATTTCCTTGATCAAAACCGGATACGTTTGGCCTTCCACTTGAAGGTCGATCAGTTCCGTCCGGCCGGACTGCAACTGCCTGCGGATTTCGCCGGCGGGCACATGGATCATCATGTGGCCGGCATTGCGGCCGTAGAGGACGGCGGGCAGCCTTCCCCGGCCGCGCAGCGCGCGCAGGGCGGAACGGCGCTTCTCGCTTCTTGACTCAGCGTTCAAACATGTCCTCACAACAATCTCCTCCTTTTTGAAACGTCAGTTTGGGTGTACCCCTGCTTTCCGTTCATACAGGATCGGTTTGACGACGATGTTTTCCGGCTGCTTCAAGCGGAAGCTGTGCGGTTTTGAGGGAGCAAGCTTCATTATACCCCATGCAGCCGGAAATGGCCAGGACAGGCGGAATGATCCAAAAGTCTTCATCGCTTTCTTGGATTTGCCGATTTTTCCCGCCGGTCAGTCTCAAAATTTTCTTGAACTATAAAAATTTTGCGCTGTTCCCGGCGGGATCATTCAAAATTCGCTGTATTCTCCGCCGAAATTCCCTTGTTCGCCGCAAAGTTAGTTCAAAATTTGGCATAATTCCGCCGATTACCCGATTACCTGTGTTCCCCTTCGAATCGTTGCAAAATTGCTGCAACTCCGCCGGTTTCCGGACTTCCGGGCAGGCGGCGCACCGCCGGACCCGCGATCTTGACTTTGCGAACATATGTTTGATAATATAATGCACACATATGTTCGTGTTTTTGTTTTGTGAGGCGATGAAAGTGGAGCGCGCACCGATGGAGAAAAGCGAGGAAGAATTGCTGATGGTGAAGCGGTCGCTGATTTTGCCGATCGTGCTCGACGTGCTGGCGCACGACATTCGCGCGCTGCAGCGCTCGGCGGCGAAGATGAACGCCGTGTACATCAAGGTGCTGACCGCGCTGCAGGACCAGGTGTCGATGGAGCTGTTTCACCTGCGCCGCGAGCTGCGGAAGCGCGGCATCAAGGTGTTCCGCCAGGAGCGGGCGAAGCACGGGCTGGAGGCGGAGTATTTGTGCCGCGGCTACCGGCATCAGTTTACGATGCTGTGGGGCGTGGTGAAGGCGGAGGTCGAATTGGCGCTGGACGCGCTGATCCGGCCGCAGGCGAAATCGGTCTAGAAGTCCGGAACGGGCAAATTGCGGGGCGACGGGGAGTTTCGCCTCATGTCCGGCGGCCGGCGGTGATGGCCGAAAACGCCATAAAAAATCCGGCCGGCGGGCGCAACATGGCCGAAGCGGTCAAGGCGGCCGCGCGACCGGTTCCGAAACCGACGCCCGAAGGTTGATTTTGCAGCGGGGCGGCCGCCGCAAAACGCGCGGACGGCCGGCGCGGCCGTGCCGGAGCCCGCGGCCGATCGCATGTTGCAAATCGACTCCGCCGCGGGCAGCGGGATCGCAGAACCGCCCCGCCGCCCGGCCGGGCGGCCCGTTTGGCGGGGGAGAGCCTGCAGGAGGCGGGTTACGGATTGCGGGAATCTGCGGGTTATTTCTTGTTCAACAGATGCCGGTGCTTGCTGTAATCGATCCCGTTGCGCTCGAGGAACGCGATCAGGCTCTTGTAATCGCGCCGCGGCGTGGCCAGAATGTAGCCTTCGATGCAATGGTCGCGGGTCACTTCCGAAGCCCCGGATTCGAGCGCGACCTGGCCGATCTTGGCGGCGATGGAATGGCGGGCGATATCGCGGAACGGCTTGGGCACCGGCGAAACGAGCAGTTCCAGAAAGGCTTTGCTGTCTTCGGTCCACAGATGGCGGCTGGCTTCCACGTAATGGTTCTGCCAGTCCAGTTTGGACATGCCGTCGGCTTTCGGCAGCACCTTGAAAAATTTGCGGAACATGAAATAGCCGCCGATCCCCATCGCGCCGATCAGCACGAACACCCAGAAGAAAATGAACCAGGCAAAGGATTCGGGCATGGCATGCGGTCACCTCCGGCGGTAATAGGCAGCCCGTTTTTTCGCAAGATGACGTCAACCGGCGGCTGGACCGGTTCCGTTTCCAGTACAAGTATACAACAGCGGGGCGCGCCGTGCGAGATTTGCAGAGGCGGTTCGGGGAAGGCCGCCGTGCGGGATGGCGGTGATGGCCGGGAGAGGGCGAGCGGTGCGGGATTGGCAAGCAATGTCATAGGGGGCGCCGTGCAGGATTCCCGGCACCCGGGCAAGCGGCGCGCCGCGCGGGCGGGAACTGCGGGCGGGACGCGGGATTGCGGAGCGGACCCGATGCGGGATGCGGGCCGGGCCGTTTTTGCGCCGCCGGAGAGACGGGGCGGCGCCGGACGTGCGGCTTTTGCGCGGATTCCTAGATTTATTTCGGCTTTAAAGATAAAATAGAAGGCGGCTGGTAACCTGTCCGAGCGATCGGAACGGAAGGAGCGAATCGCGATTGAAAATCGGTTCTCATGTGTCATTTTCGGATAAAGGGCTGCTGAATGCCGCCGAGGAAGCGATCAGCTACGGATCGACGAGCTTTATGATTTACACCGGCGCGCCGCAGAACACGAAGCGCAAGCCGATCGAGGAGCAGTTCATCGAGGAGGGCAAAGCGCTGATGTCCGAGCACGGCATCGGCGAAATCGTCGTGCACGCGCCGTATATCATCAATCTCGGATCGTACAAACGGAACACGTTCGGGATGGCGGTCGACTTTTTGCAGGAGGAAATCCGGCGCACGGCCTACATCGGCGTCGACAACATCGTGCTCCATCCCGGCGCCTACACCGAGAAGGACGTCGAGTACGGCATCGGCCGGATCGCCGAAGGGCTGAACGAGGTGCTGAGCGGCACGAAGGACAGCGGCGTGAGTATCGCGCTGGAGACAATGGCCGGCAAGGGCACGGAAATCGGCCGCACCTTCGAGGAGCTGGCCGCGATCATCGACAAGGTGACGGACAACGAACGGCTGACCGTCTGCTTCGACACCTGCCACGTGCATGACGCGGGGTACGATATCGTGAACGATCTGGACGGCGTGCTCGAGGAATTCGACCGGGTGATCGGCCTCGAGCGGCTGGCCGTCGTTCATCTCAACGACAGCAAAAACCCGCGCGGAGCGGCCAAGGACCGCCATGCGCCGGTCGGCTCGGGCTGGATCGGCTTCGAGGCGATCAAGCACGTGGTCAGCCACGAGAAACTGAATCACCTGCCGCTCATTCTCGAAACGCCGTGGATCGGCAAACAGTCCGGCAAGGAGCGCCCGATGTACGAAGCGGAGATCGCCCTGCTGGCCGGCAACCTGGAGGAGCGCTTCGGCGGCGCGTTTCTGGAGGATGTGGAGCGGATCGCCCATTTTATGAAAAAGCAGGGGCACCACTATCGGGATTATGTGCTGAACTGCTGGGATGTGCTGAAAAGCGACGCCAAGGCGCGAAAGGCCGACCCGCGCGAACCGATGGAGCGGCTGTACGATATGATCGTCGAGCACCGGGTGCTGCCCGGCGAGCTGAGCGAAGAGCAGATCAATCACCGCCTGACCGTTTGGCTTTCCGGCCAATTCGCATCTTGAGCCTTAAGAAAGGAGAACATCTGCAGTATGACACGCATACCGCAAACGGCGCGGCCTTCGTCCGGACCTCATGAAAACCGGGCGCGCATGCTCATCTCGTGTCCCGACCGGCCCGGCATTGTCGCCGCCGTTTCCCGGTTCCTTTACGAACACGGGGCGAATATCGTGCAATCGGACCAGTATACGATGGACCCGGCGGGCGGGATGTTTTTCATCCGCATCGAGTTCGATCTGGAACGCCTTGAGGAGCGGCTGCCCGAGTTGGAGCGGGACTTTGCGGCAACGGCCGCGCCGTTCGCCATGGATTGGAAAATCCACCTTGCCAGCCGCAAAAAGAAGCTGGCCGTCTTCGTTTCGAAGGAAGAGCATTGTCTGCTGGAGCTGCTGTGGCAATGGCAGTCCGGCGACCTGCACGCCGACATCGCCATGGTCATCGGCAACCACCCGCATATGCGCGAGCTGACCGAATCCGTCGGAATCCCGTACCATTACATCCCGGTGACGCCGGAAACGAAGCGGGAGGCCGAACAGCGGCAGCTGGAACTGGTGGACGGAAAAGTCGACGCGATCGTGCTGGCCCGCTATATGCAGATCCTCTCGGGCGAATTCATCCGCCATTTTCCGAACCGGATCATCAACATCCACCACTCGTTCCTGCCGGCCTTCGTCGGCGGCAAGCCCTATCAGCAGGCTTTCGACCGCGGGGTCAAGATCATCGGCGCGACGGCGCATTTCGTGACCGAGGAGCTGGACGCCGGACCGATTATCGAGCAGGACGTGCAGCGCGTCAGCCACCGCGACAGCGTCGAGGACTTAAAGCGCATCGGCCGCCACATCGAGCGCATCGTGCTGGCGCGGGCGGTGAAATGGTTCGCGGAGGACCGCATCCTCGTTCACCGCAACAAAACGGTGGTGTTCAACTGAGCCGAGCAAAGGTTGCGACAGGCCCTCTCCCGGCGGCGATCAGGCGGGGAATCCGCTTGAACCGCGGGAAGGCCGGTTTGCGGCCGCAATCACGAGAAAAGTCTGTCCGGGCGGTTTGTTTCCGCCTGAGACAGACTTTTTTCTTCGACCCGGGTTCTGCAGCCCTTACCCTTGCGTATAATGCAAATTTACATTATAATGTGACACATTTTCCCTTTTTTCGCGGATATCATGTAAATTTGCATTTATTCCAACGAATTTTATTTTTTTATCCAAAATATAATGTAAATTTGCAGTTCATGGATGAACTGCTCCCGCTTTCAGGCGAACGGACTGCAAATTTGCAGTTCATGGATTGCCGATGCCTCATGCATGGAGCCGGCATTAATCCAGCGTGACGACCGCCGTATTTTCTTCGGCAATCCATTCGACCTTTGCGCCCAGCGCTTCGCTGACGAAACGGAGCGGGATGTAAGCGCGGCCGTCCCGCAAAATGACCGGGACGCCCATGTCCTGTTCAATGCCGTTCACCGTGGCGATGCTGCTGTCGACAACAAGGACGATGACGGTTTCGGGATCGCCGCCGGAGATGATGATGCTGCGGGTTTCGCCGTTCCACTCCAGATCGAGCCCGAGGCTGTCGGCAAAATAGCGGGCCGGCACGACCATCTTGCCGTCCAGGAGGAGCGGCCGCTCTTCAACCGGGTACCACCACCATTCGTCTTCCCATTCCCAATCTTCGTATTCCCAATCCTCGTATTCCCAATCTTCGTATTCCCAATCTTCATATTCCCAGTCTTCGTATTCCCAGTCTTCCGATGCCCAATCTTCTTCTGCTTCCGACGTCTCATCCGAAGGTTCCGCCGCTTCATCCGTTGGATCGGTTGTTTCATCCGCCTCAGCATCCGGGATGAGGAAGAAGGATACCGTTTTTCGCGTGGCGTGAAGGTCTTCTTTCAACCATTTGTAAAGGACCGATTGCTTGTCGAGTTGTTTGAGCCACTCATCCTGGGCTTCCAGGTCGTAGAGCGTGTTCGCTTCCTCCGCACCTTCGGGCAGTTCCGCCTTGACGGCGCCGCCGTGGTTCCAGTATTCTCCGGACACCGTGAGCTTCACCGACCGGACGCCGGAGTCGTCCTCCCATTCCGAAAGATCCGGCGCCAAGGTCAGTTCGATTTTGTTTTTGCGCAGGTTCAGACTGCCGTCGAAATAAAGGTCGGCGACGACGCCGGTTTCTTCCGTGAACAAATCGCTCAGGCCGGACGTTGCAAATCCGTTTTCCGACTGCAAGGAGTAGAGAACAAAAAGCAACGATTGCTTGGCGAAGACATGCAGGTATTCAATAGCCAGTTCGCGATTGTTGCTCAGGTCGCTTAGAAAGAAGCCCAGCGGAAAATCGCCGGCTTCTTCGAGCCTGGGCAAGACGGCGTCGTAGAAGAGGGCGACCACCTTTTTCAGTCCCTCGTCGTCCTTTACCAAAGCGGTGAGGAATCCCGTGAACAATTCCGACATTTCCGGACCGGCGATTTCCGCATGCAGTTTGTGCATCGATACGGATACGCCGTTCACCGGCTCGACGACCCGCTGCACCGACAGTTCTCCCGGATTATCCAGATGCTTGAACGCAAGCGAAGCGAGCGCTTTGATCAATTCCTTGTCCCGCAATTCGCGTTCGAGTCCGAGTCCGCTTCCGAATCCGCCGCCGTAGATGCCGCCGCCGATCGGCAAGCCGGCGTCTTCAAGGGAAAATTCGAGAGGAGTCCCGGCGCCTTCGATGGAAACGATGACCCGGGTTTTATCCATGTAAGCGTGAAACGGGATTTCGCCGCGGCGGATGACGAGGCTGCCTTTGAACGAAGCCGTTTCCGGGTTTTCCTGTTTAATTTCGTCGAGCACGATCTTTAGGCCGTCAAGCGCCCGGGCGGTTTCGACCGCTTCCGGGTCGGTCCATTCGGGCAAAGTCTCGAAAAATTCCAGATCCAGGACAATTTCCATCCGTCCTTCCAGCGATTCGGTTGTCAACTGTCCCATCATCGCTTTATTCAGATCAAATCCCCCAACCGATTGACAGCCCGCCAGGATGAGCAACATTCCGGCCAAAAGCGTTAAGAAAAGCGTTCTTGACTTTTTCATCTTCAATCTCAATGCACTCCCGTCGCAAAGATGATATGATTGCATCGAATTTTCCGTCCATTCATATTCAACAAGCGGCCCGAGGAATCCTGCAGAAAAAGGAAAATATTGGAAACTGGAATTGCCGGACGGTTCTTGCGAGGCTAAATGCCAGTTTTGTGGAAATGTTCTCTACTAAATGGTACAATTTGCAAAAATAATGAAATTGGGTATTTTTGGAAGATATGCCGCTTGCCTTGCCCGCCATTGGCCATTTGGTGGAAATGGGGCACGGCAAGTGATACAATAGACAAAGTTAGTTTAAGAGGAGGACGAAGTTGTGAACGTTAAGCAAAAATCCATCGAACAGCTTGCCATCGACACGATCCGGACGCTGTCGATCGACGCGATTGAAAAGGCGAAATCCGGGCATCCCGGCATGCCGATGGGCGCTGCGCCCATGGCTTACGCGCTGTGGAGCAGGTTCATGAAGATCAGTCCCGCCAACCCGGATTGGATCAACCGCGACCGTTTCGTTCTGTCGGCGGGGCACGGTTCGATGCTGCTCTACAGCCTGCTGCATCTTTACGGCTATGAGGATGTCAGCATGGAGGAAATCAAGAACTTCCGGCAATGGGGCAGCAAGACGCCGGGACATCCGGAGTACGGGCACACGAAGGGCGTGGACGCCACGACCGGGCCGCTGGGGCAAGGGCTGGCGATGGCCGTCGGCATGGCGATGGCCGAGGCGCATCTGGCCGCCGTTTACAACAAACCGGACTTTCCGCTCATCGACCATTACACCTACGCGATTTGCGGCGACGGAGACCTGATGGAAGGGATCTCGGGGGAAGCCGCTTCCCTCGCCGCCCATCTGAAGCTGGGCAAACTGATCGTACTGTATGATTCCAACGACATTTCGCTGGACGGCGAGCTGAATCTGTCCTTCTCCGAAAACGTGCTTCTTCGCTTCCAGGGTTACGGCTGGCAGACGCTGCGCGTGGAGGACGGCAACGACATTGAGGCCGTCAGCCGGGCCATCGCCGAAGCCCGCAGCGATCTTTCGCGGCCGACGCTGATCGAAGTGAAGACGATCATCGGCTACGGCAGCCCGAACAAGCAGGGCAAGGGCGGCCACGCCGGTCCGCACGGCTCGCCGCTGGGCGCCGACGAAGCGGCGCTGACCAAGCAGGTGTACGGCTGGCCGCATCCGGAATTTCACGTGCCGGAGGAAGTGCGGGAGCATTTTGCAGAGCTGCGCCGTCAGGGCGAAGAACAGGAGCGGCAGTGGCAGGCGTTGTATGAGCGCTACCGCGCCGCCCATCCCGATCTGGCCCGCCAGTTCGAAAGCGCCGTAAACGGAACGCTGCCGGCGGACTGGGATGCCGATTTGCCGGTGTACGCGCCGGAGGACAAAGCGCTGGCGACCCGGGCCGCGTCGGGCGCGGCGCTGAACGCCATCGCCGGCAGGGTGCCCTGGCTGATCGGCGGG
>Ga0065720_1021151_pt1 | contig 11394 bp, 10 predicted proteins | sample Thericmetagenome_FD_59107 | JGI IMG/M metagenome (GOLD analysis project Ga0065720, IMG submission 59107) | Thermophilic microbial communities from the Joint Bioenergy Institute, California, USA of rice/straw/compost enrichment - eDNA_2 v2... | ecosystem: Engineered > Solid waste > Grass >... | reverse complement strand
ACTTGGTCGGTATCTAGTCGAGGCCGTTGAGTAGGGCTTACAAAGAAGAAGAGCATGGGAGTCCTTGTGAGGTGGACCAAGCCAATCGAAGGGGGTCATGGATACGGGATGACGATTAACTCTGAGCCACCAATTGAGTTAGGGGGTGTGCTTTTGAATATCTTGGACGAGGAGTAGGTTGGATTATTCGCCAAGGCAGAGCTTGTTGACTATAAAGTCTTGGGCTATGAAGATGCTGAGGCAATCAAGGACCGCTCTTGGTTTTGGACAGCCTTTTTGTGCGATCCTAGAATAGTCATATTCAAAGCTGCGAAGCACTAAGCTGGACCTTAGTTGGGTCTGTCAAGAGAGAAGCTGGCTGGTCATCCGAGCAATGTTACGGGATGAAGTCGAATGGATGTTCAGTGGATCAAAGGTGAGAAAAAAAGGACTTCAAACTGTCAGTAGACAATGAATCAAATTGTGATTAAAGACCTTCCATATCTAGGTATCAAAAAAAAAAAATTTCATAGCCGGAAGCGTTTGCTAGCTTCTGTAAAGGTCATACCCTTCTGAATCTCTACAGCCATCTTAGAATCGGCCTCTACCTGTTTCGCCATGAGCGGTAAGGCCTTTTCAGCTAACTCCTTTGGAAGCACGACAACACCGTTGACGTCACCAATAAGGTAGTCTCCAGGGTTGATTGTGATGGGCCCTTTATTGGCCTCAACCTCTACCGGGATGTTGACACCAACCACTTTGAGCACAGGGCCAGGGGGTGCAGTGCCAACGCCACGGGCAAAAACCTATTCAAGCAGTTAGTATCGCTATCATCTAATGGGTAAAGAGGATGATTGCACACCGGATAGTTCAATTCCCTCTGCTCCTGCAGGTCGCGGAAGCGGCCGTTGATTACAGATCCAACAGCACCTAATGCTTTGGCCCGGGTCGACATCAACCCCCCGTACAGAGCATTTGACGTCTGTTGGATAGTAGTCACGAAGACAACAGCACCGGCCGGGACAGAGTCGATCTGTACGATGTCAGTCCGTGGTTGCTGAAAGGTTCTCAGCACAAGGAGGGCGCAATCTCACATAATGACTCGGATGCTTCGGCCTGGGATCATCCAGAGGAGCATACTGAACCGTATAGGCCGGGCCTATGATTTTTGTGTTGCCATCCTGGCGTTGGGGGGACCACATGGTGAGACCTGGCAGGAAGCCGCCGTGCGGTACTTTAAGCTTGCATAGGGCGTCGGACACATCGCAGCTGAGCAGTCCAAGAGTAAGACACGCTGAGTATCGCTCACTGATTCTTAGCATCTTTTCTGTACCTACGTTGTGTACTCCTGCAATGCTTTGATGATAGGGTCTTCCTGCTGGTCTGTCATGGTTGATAGCCGTGTCTTCTGGAACCGAGGTCGAGAAAAAAGAGAAGCTGGGGAACGTGGAGTAACCGGAGTGGCATAGAAGCCGTTTCGCGCGCGATATACTGACTGCAAATGGCAACAAAGGCTTGAAATGACGTCGGAATGCTATCTCACACAAAAGAATGTTATATGCCAATGGCAAGCCAGTTAAAGGCAAAAGTGACTGGGATGTGCGGGATGATGCAATGGGAACGAGGTTGATTACTGTATAGATAGGCCCGGCAAGCATGTGGAAGTGGGGCCGTTGGTTTTGATCCGGAAAAGGTGTGAGTCCGCTCTTGGGATTCGGGAGTCGGGACTCGGAATTCGGAACCGGATGGAAGGGCACGGGTGACGGCCTGGGGAAGTAGGGAACTGTTACGGCGGGTCACCTGGTCTCTAACCTCAGGTTCGTTCTTTGTCCATCAAGAAGGCCAGGGGGCTCCTTTCTTTGGATCGACCCATGCTGAGAGGAACTGAAAGGAAGGCCGGGCCTTAGGAGGACCTTCAACTTCAGCCTCTAGAAAGCAGTTATGATAGCCACCAAAAGGCTTGAAGGCGTGGGTCTGGTTGAAAGCAGCATGCTGGGCGATCAATACCTACTTACCTGTTTAACTACCCCTACCTCCTTAGGCCGCTAACAAGACCGGCCAGTTGTATCATTCGGGATTCTCTGGCCCATCAATGGCGACCGCTGCGCGTCGGGTCGGCGGCTAGGCACCTGGATAGGAACATTCAAACCGAACACCATCCTGATGTCAAAATTCTCATCTTTGGCATCCATAGTGAAAACTGCGCCCCGGTAGCAGATCGAACACTTGTGACGCAAACACTTCAATACGAAAACTCGAGCGTCCACTCCGTCGCCAATATCGCTGTTGTCACATCAGGTGGCGAGGCCGTTTGTGTGCAAATCGAGAGTTATTAAGCGCCTATGGATGGATGTCTCTGTCAGGCTTGGCTTGCAGCAATGCCACGCTCGGAGTTGTGCTTCTCTGGGGTGCATGACAGCAAGCAAGCAGGCAAGCGAAGAACGTTCCGTAAGGAGCTGTGTGCTGTGCCCGACAGAGGTCAGACCGGCAGAGCCTTCTGTTAAGGAAGGGGACGTGATTCTGCCTAATTAATAAAAAGGATTGGAGGGGCGGGCTGAGACCAGGCCAGGCCGTGTGGCGCCTTCGTCATTGCTTTGGTCACCAGGATAGAAGGGCAATGGCCGCTCAGTTGGCCGTTTTGAGGGGATGGCCTGTTGCGCTATGGTTGGGGCGGCCAACGACAACTTCGCGGCGGCTATAGCCTATGGTTGGCCTCGAGCAGCGGACAGGGAATGGGGAAACAGTCCTTACTATGTAGGCAGCCGTACGATCCGCACCAGCACAGCCCTGGAGAGAGGCTCGACTGACCTCGAATGCCTTAGGTTGCAACTGAAACAATACCTTAATATTTTATGACGAACCCTTGGAGGGTTCGCTTTGATATGAGAATGAGCTTCCCACAAAGGATTTTCGTTATTTCTGATGGATGCAACCACCCGGCAAAGTGGACTTGGATTGACAGGGGCACGCCCGAACAAGCAAACATCCCAAATATACTTATGCGTCTCGCGGGTGCTGATCCATATGGCCCAGGGGGCCAATTGGAGAACCTGAAAACCCACAGCGCCCCAGCGATCCACTGAGGGGCGCCAGCAGCCCACAGCCCACGGCCTTCGACCTACCACCTGACGCCGCGGCCCAAGGCTTGGCGCTCTTGGGGAAAGTCGAAGGAAGCAATGCAACAGCACTCCAGCCGCTGCAACATCAGCACGCGCCCGAGGTCCAAATCTTTTGTTTTTTTTCCTCCTCTTTTCTTTATCTGTTCAGCGTCGTCCATCTGTCTTTGCATCACGTTTGTTTTGCACAACGTCAACAGCCCTGATTGAAACCGACCCGTCGCTAACCTGGCGACCTGGCTCTGAGCACATCGAGAGCCGAGACGTTGCACAAAGCCTGCGACCCTTGCTTCGTCGTCAGAACCCCTCATTGTTCCAGCTCCTCGAGGGCTGCGACCCTCTTGTCACCGAAACACAAGCAAGCTTTCCATTTTGTTATTGCTGCAATTTTGCATTCAACAGATCTGGATAGCCTCACAGTCGACTTTCGGCTTCCCTCCGGGGATTTTGGCGATGAAGACAAAGCCTGGCCTTTGCATGGAGAAGCTGGGCGCCGGACCACTGCAATTGACCTCTTGAATCCCATTACTGTCTTCAATGGCCCCTCCAGTTCTGCGAAGATGGCTCTCCGCCCCCGTGCCGCTGCGAGTAGCCGATAATGGCTTGCTACCACGGCTTGCTAGTCAGATTGCCAACCATGACAACAACCATAGCTCCCGAGTCAGTCACCTACTGCTGCTCCATCTGCTGTTCGTTCTCTCTAACAAGAGCTGCTGTCTGTAGATTGTTATATATATCCTCGCTGCAATTATGTTCACCATCGCGCTTGCTATCATATGTCATTACTTTTATCGCAAACACGCGCGTTCATACACGTATAAACAGGCCCAGCGCCATGACGATGATATTCCAACCACGAGTCAAATTAACCGCCAAAATCAGGACGCCCTAGAGGAATCTTTGGCTGAAGCGCAGCTGCACAATAACATTAACAATGGTCAACAGTCTGCCCCCGGAGGTGGTGTCGACCGCACTACCTCGGTACGAAGTGTCATGACTCTACCCCCTTACCGACCTAAGCCTGCGGAGAACGAGACGGTCATCGCTCGTGAAGGAGAGCGCGATGGTATCGATGTGGTTGTTGAGTTGCGCACCGAGGAAGAGGAGGAAGCTTTACGAGACGAAGAGATGGAGGCCCTCTACAGGATCCGCGCCGCCCGCCGTCGCCAACAGGCAGAGCGAGAAGAACGCCGTCGCTTGCGCCGTGAGGCACGCGCCAACAACGATACCGTCGCACTGCAACGGCTCCGTGAACGAGCCCGGCAGGATGCGCTCCAGGCTTCTCGGGAAATCGAGGAATTGCGCCAGCAGCATGAACGCATCCGGGAAACCCGCCAGCGCTCTGCCAGCACTGTGGCCTACGCCGACATCGGGATCGCCCGCGCTGACGGCACCCGCATTCGCTCCAACAGTGCTGTCAGCACCGAACGGGTTGGCCTACTCTCCGATGCCGCACCGCCCGCAGCTGATTCTCTCAGCCTGCTCAGCAACCGCGGTCGCTCCGCTTCGGGCGCTTCGGTCGGTGCTCTCTCCATCAACACGACCCACTCTGCTGCTCTCCGTCCGGATTCCCCTTATGCATCACCATTGAACCGATCACGAGCAAGCTCTCCCGTGTTGAGCCCAATTGCATCTCCTAGCCCACAGGCCGGCTCGACTCCTGTGGTCATCACATTCGAGGATGTGGATTTGGGCGATCGTCCTCCCCCGAGCTATGATGAAGTCAGTCTCGGTGGGGAGAGCTTCATGACGCCAATCGGTTCAAGGAGAAGCTCGGCCTCTGGCATTGCAAGCAGAAGCCAAAGTCCCTACCCAGATCCTCCTCCGCAGTATCCGGGGCCGAGTCCAGGTCTGGTTCCTATATCGAGTCCAGCAGAATTGAGACCCGAGGAGAGAAATAATGGGGAAAGTGATGCCGGGCTAATGACGGCAGAGACAGGGACAGGAACAAGCCAGGACTCGAGTGGTCAGCCGCAACAACAACAACAACAACAACAACAACAACAACAACAACACCAGCAGCAACAGCAAGACAGAATCACTGTGAGCGAAGGTATCCCTAGGTTACCCAGTCTCAGGAGGTTACCGAGCTTGAGGTTAGACCAAATTCCGCAAATAGTTATCGAGCCAGAAAGCGGGAAACCGTGAACGTTTTTTTATTTTTGTTCAGAATACAGGAAAGTCTGGTGCGCTTAGGTATGAAACCCTCGCAGGACCCGCTTGCATCTGTACGCATGTATTTTGAAGTGACATGTTGGGTGGTTTGGATTGGGTTGGGTCGGTTGAGCTAAAATGTTTGGATTGTATCGGTGGTCGGCATCGTAATGGGATGGTGATAACAGGGCACGGAGTTGGTGTAATGACTGATGATTGGATATATGACTTCTTAATGGGTGTGTACATACTCGTCTTATACCTGCTTGAATGGCCTCCTACATATGTTGTCTTTGGTGCATGTGATGGTACAACCGCCTTTTGTCGCTCAGTGTGTTTGTTTACCCACGTCAACGCCATGGGTTGCTTTAGCAACAAAAGGGGGTCACGTTAGACAACGACCTGGCGGATAAACATACCCAGGATCCATGAGAGTTAGATGGAGCCCTAACTCGATAAGACCCTATGAATTCGCCTTATACTTCTTCACATAAGCAAGCGATAATATCAGGTAGTTCTTGCTTTCTCCGTTGACGTATGGGTGATATTCCCAGCTCAGGTCGAAGTTCTCAACCCTTAATTCCAGGTGGAGCCACTTGTTCGCCGAGATCTTGGCCCGGGCACCAAAGCATGTGTCGATGGTTGTCATCACTCGTTCAAGTATATGGTTTCTAATGCCACTCTAACTCGCATGAACATTTCATACAGGGGCTGAGAGCTCCTCTGTTTTTCCATCCAGATCTCTTCTTTTTTTTTTTTCCATCTGAAACTTGAACATGTTTACCACCTAAAGTTTTCTGGCCTGGCCTGGGCAGCTCATGTGTCCATGTACGGAGGGACCCTGGCCCTCGGCTCCGATCCGGAAGTGGGGCCGCCGGCGCTTCCAAACCTGCAAGTCCCTTCGGCAGATGCGCCGGCTCGAGATCAAGCACACAAAAGCGCATAATCGGTGTGGTGAAGATAACTGTAGGACTGCCGCAAGCCTTCCCCAACTCTTATCGTGTGTCACGGCCTTGAATGGCATGCTCCTCAGCAACCAGTGTGAAGCAGGGGGTATTAGGACTTGAGCCCGCAGGACATGACACAAGACACTTCCGGACCCTGGGCAACGTCTTGTTTGAGATATCACGAATAGGCAGTCAGTGGCGCCTTGTCACTGATAATGCTGCTGGTGTTGCTCTCGCCAAACGTCTCCCATGAGCTATGTCCTCTTCCGGGTCGAATGCGGGGAGCGCGGGGGAGCGGTGCGTTAGCGCATCCGCGGGTAGACTTGCTTACTTGGTTACTGTGTCGTCGGCTCGAGCAAAGCTCCCGATCCCATGAACAAAGCTGACTAAAAGCATGGGCCATTCAATATCTACTAGGATATAAGATCGACGGTCCTAGATTTGCTCAAAAAGAAACTATAGGTATAAGTTACAGTTTCGTGGTCGCCGACAACTTGTCGTCGCGTTAAGCGCAATCCCGCCGTCGACTGGGTTTTGGAGGGCGCCACCAAATCCCACCAGTACAGGGGATAGGTGCTCGGCCTGGCAGCGAATACTTATCTTGGGCTTTTTGCCATGCATTAACAGCATCCGACAACATTCCTCGAGTGACGAGGTCCAGAAAGCCTACACACCTCTGTCCGGAGAAAAAGTCGCGTCACCGCGCCTTGCCATTGCCATAATGGACAAAGACCCAGAACCCGCATTTGCATCCGAGTCCGATCGTACCGAGGTCGACGTTTCAATCCAGCTCGAAGAACAAAAGAATACTGCAGTCACTGCCAATCTTTCGGAATACCCAGAACCAGCATCAACAAGCCAGCAACCACCTGTGCCAACTCCTGATGATCCGCCAGATGGCGGACTACAAGCCTGGCTCCAGGTCCTCGGCTCGACCGCCATTCTCGTCAGCACCTGGGGAGTCATCAACACCTTTGGCGTCTTCCAAGCCCATTATGAGACATCCCTCCTATCATCCCACACCTCTTCGCAAATCAGCTGGATCGGATCGGCCCAGGGAGCACTCCTCTTCTTCGTCGGCGTCATCGCTGGGCCGCTATACGACGCAGGCTACTTCCGGCACCTGCTCATCACAGGCCAGGCCTTGACAGTGCTGGGACAATTCATGACATCCTTATGCACCACGTACTGGCAGGTCATGCTCGCGCAGGGCGTGGCGATGGGCTGTGGGATGGGGTTGACTTTCTTGCCATCGGCGGCCATTCTCGGGCAGTATTTCCGCCGGCATAGGGCGTTGGCGCTGGGATTGTCCAGCGTGGGATCTCCGGTGGCCGGCACGGTGTTTCCAGTAGTATTCAGCAAAGTTCTATCAAAATCTGGGTTTGGATGGGCGACGAGAGCTATTGCATTTATCTTGCTGGGGGTGTCAACAATCCCGGTGGCATTCATGCGAACTAGGGTGCCGCCGACAAAAGCAGGGAGGAAGAGAGACTGGAGCTATTTCATCGACAACACTGCATTCATGGATTGGCCGTACGTGCTGTTCGTGGCCGGAGGCTTGTTTGCGTTTCTGGCTCTCTATGTGCCCTTCTTTTACATCCAGCTGTATGCGACATCCCGTGGAGTGTCCGGTGAGAGCTTTGCGCCATACCTGGTCACACTCCTAAATGTCGGATCGATCCCAGGCCGTGTTATCCCCACTGCAATGGCCGACCGATGGGGATCGCTGAACCTTGCGATTGTGTGTGCGGCTGGAAGCACAGTGATGGTGTTTTGCTGGCTGGGTATCCGCGGCCTCGGAGGCGCGGTGGTTTATGCGCTGTTTTACGGCGCCTTCTCCGGCGGTGTTGTCAGTCTCACCCCAAGTGTTCTCGTCAGCCTGTGTCCCGATATGGGCCGGGTTGGAGCAAGGATGGGCATGAGCTTCGTGGTGTCTGGTGTAGCCATTCTCGTTGGTACGCCCATTGCTGGAGCGATCTTGGGCAATGATAGGGATCCTCGATGGCTCGGCACCATCCTGTACTCTGCCTTTGGACTGCTGGTGGCCACTCTGTTTTATGTGTCTGCAAGAATCCTTGTTTATCGAAGGAAGCAGACTTGGAGGGCCTAGGAGGTGATGGATCCCCCGCAACCTATCGCCGCCAAAATCCCCTGACGGTGATGTCGCGATAAGACATTCAACTGTCTTGATCGATCGAGGGGTTTGACAGACACGCACATTTGCGGGAGGCTGCCAAAGTCAGTTGCAGTTCGACCATCTGTGCCTGGACAGAAAGGGAAAGCAACTGTTGGATGTGCTTGGGTGAGGGTGCTCGAGACGTCACAACACCATCTTTCTGCGCGTATATCAGTGCCGACCTTGATGCCGGGGAGGGTCGCATGCAGCCAGGGACCAGAACGAAACGCAAACCTATAACAGCGATCAATCCGAAGGTGCAAGGCCCAAGGCTTGATCAGCACACGCGTCAGTGCCTCTCTAGCCTCTAGGTGTAATCATAAGCCACTTCGAGAACCTGGAAGCCTTCTCGTCTTGGAAGATGGTGGGCTTTATCGTCCATACAGATGTTTCCTGGGTGCCGGGCCGACCAATAAAATTGTCTCGGCTACGATCTGCATTTGGGAATAAGGCGATCAGCTCCCGAGACACATTAACGGTCGATTTGTCAGTGTGACTAAGCATCGTCATCCCCAGAACGCAATGGTGAGCTGCGGTTTGTGGTGTAAGCTCTTATTCATCAGCACCAAGGACCAAATCAGGGAAAATGGAGTGGGGCTTTGCCGTGGGAGCTAAAGAGGGGCCCGAAGGGGTTGGGGGGAATGTTCGTCACCAACAGAGTTCTTTTTATTGAATCATCAGGAGCAATGCCATGCAGGTATCCAAATTGATTGAGGGGTACGGATTAACCCGTACTGCCCCGAAAAATTGAATCAAACGAGTCTGACGTGAATCAGGCACATCGCCCCTCTTAACTCTCTTTGTCGATAGCCTTCCAAGGGTCCCTCCAGGCCGGTCACGTTCTTTCAGGCTCCTTCCTTCCTTGACAACCTGATGACAGCCAACACAGCTGAGCTAAGGGGCATTTTGGCGAGGAAACTTCTCAGGAAGTGCCGTCTTTGATTTGACCATGATTATCCCATCCTGACGAATCCCATGCCGCTTCCGCTTGACCGGGGTCCTGGGCTCAGCGGTTCCAGGCCCCAAGTACCTTCAGGTTACCCCGACATGAGAGTGGCAGCAGCAGCCGCCGCCGCCATAACCGGTGATTCTGCAGGAAGAGGCTGGTGATCATCCAGGAAACAGAAGTAGGTGTATTGCATGCTGCGTGAACATTACGAGCAGCAATGGCGAATCTCACAGACCCTGGCTGCGAGTCGTGACCTCCTCCTCTCCTCTTCTGCTTCTGCTTTGGTATATATAATCGCCGGGGGCTCCTCAGGTAGGCCCGGGCTGTCTGACGGGCTCATCAGTCAGCCATTCCCATCAATTTCTAACAGCCACTGTTTGTTATCCCGGTCTTTTGCTTGTGAACACCGTAGGACCCAACACTATGGCTCCCAAGATCGCGATCGTTTTTGTATGTCCTCCAACAAGATCCCCATCTGCTCTAGCCATTCACTGATGTAATCCACGACAGTATTCCATGTACGGCCACATCCGACAGCTTGCTGAGGCCGAGAAGGAGGGTGTTGAGAAGGCCGGAGGCACGGCCGACCTTTACCAGTTAGTATCCTTCTTTTCAGTTGAAATCTTCAGCATCACTAACCATGTTTTCGTAGAGTCCCCGAAACCCTGCCCCAGGAGGTCTTGGACAAGATGCACGCCCCTCCAAAGCCTGCTGACATTCCTATCCTCGAAGACCCCAGCATCCTCCAGCAGTATGATGGCTTTCTCTTGGGCGTGCCGACCCGTTATGGAAACTTCCCTGCTCAGTGGAAGGCCTTCTGGGACAAGACGGGCAAGCAGTGGTCCACAGGCGGTTTCTGGGGCAAGTATGCCGGCGTCTTCATCTCGACTGCCAGCGCGGGTGGTGGTCAGGAGTCGACAGCATTAGCCATCATAAGCACTCTCACTCATCACGGCATTATTTTCGTTCCGCTGGGCTACTACCCGGCGTTCGGACTCTTGACCGACCTATCCGAAGTTCGCGGCGGCAGCCCATGGGGTGCTGGCACCTTTGCTGGTGCTGATGGCAGTCGCCAGCCAAGCGATAAGGAGAAAGAGCTTGCCCGCATCCAGGGCGAGAAGTTCTACCAGACGGTTGCCAAGTCTGTCGGTGCGTGATGCCCACCCATGCAAAGAGAATGTGGAGGGAATCGGCATGTGTAAGTCGCTAATGAGATGCGGTTGGGAAAGGGGCGGGAGATACAACTAAGGAGGTACCAGCGGTCTCGGTGAGCAAGTTAGACTCAGAGGGAGGAAACGGTACCAAGAGCCCCCAGAGAGCGAAGAAGGAAAAGGACGGACTCTGTGGGTTGCCTGTAAAGTGCGCTATCATATGACGGAATAACACAAAGAGTCAAGATCAGTTCTGCTTACATTCTTGCGCGTTGTATTCATTCATTGTTGGTTGAGATGTTTGGGAACGTTTAGCAGTTCTCACTGGGTTATGTTGGAGCATGATGTATCAAGGGTATCAAAGATGGTGGCGTCACCAAGGTATCTTAGGTACTCGTGCAAATGAGACTTTCATATTGTCTCTTACCAACAGTGTAATTGAAGGAATATAACAAGGCATGCTGGTGCTGACACACAAGAAGCATCTTCGATCTGTCTATATTTCCTTATCTGGGTATCAGGTATCTCAGAGAATTATGACATAAGCAATCACCTCGGAGAGTTAGTTGGACAATGGCCTGGGTCATAGTTTTCCAGGGTTAGGGTTATCTCTCACTTCATCCGAAGATCGAGCTTTTCACTGTTTCCACCTGCGTTTGTAATCACTTACTTAGCAACAAAACTATCAAAACACCGTCAACAACCCCTGCAACTGAAAAGGAATAGATCATCACAATTTACCAGCTCAGATTACTTTATCCGGTTTGCTTTCCTAACAAGGTTACAAGAGAAATGCGGCTCCATTACCCTTCCGAACCCTCTGATCGGGACCTCCCCTTCACCGTGGCTGTACACAGCCCAGATTTTGCCACGCCTCATGATACTGCAACCCACACCAGCCTAGACGACGTCTGGGCCGACG
>Ga0065720_1005426_pt1 | contig 11396 bp, 7 predicted proteins | sample Thericmetagenome_FD_59107 | JGI IMG/M metagenome (GOLD analysis project Ga0065720, IMG submission 59107) | Thermophilic microbial communities from the Joint Bioenergy Institute, California, USA of rice/straw/compost enrichment - eDNA_2 v2... | ecosystem: Engineered > Solid waste > Grass >... | reverse complement strand
GGAGGCCACCGTGGTCGGTCAGGAGAAGTGCCACGCCGGCCGCGCCGGTGAGAAACCCTGGGTTGCTGACCAGGGTGGTTGCCTCATGGTGGTCGAAGCCGAGTCGGCTTGTGCTGTCCCAGCAGGCTGCGGCTGCGGCGGCGGCACGGTCGGACAGTTTCGGGTCGGTGTGTCGCACGGAGGCAGCGATGCCGGAATGTCCGTGACAGAGTGTGGGGCCTTGAACGTCCCACTCGTCGGGTCGGCGCTGCCCGAGGTCTGTTGTGGCCTGGCGGACGACCTCGCTGATGGCAGCGTCGCCGAGCGCGTTCGCCGCCAGGTGTAGGGCTGCGCTGATGCCGGGTGTTCCGTAGCACCAAGCATCCGCACGGCCGGTGACCGGCGTGACGATACCTCGGTCGAGGTCGTCACCGCAGACGTACGGCGGCCAGGTGGCCGGCCCGCTGGATCGGCAATCTATCAGCCAGGAGGCGATCGAGCGGATCGCGGTTGTCTGCCCGGGCAGCTCGTATCCGGCCGTGTAGGCGGTGGCGGGGAAGGCGAGCGGCCCAGCAGCGCCGTGCGCAACGCCGGTCGTGGCGGCTCCTGAGGGATGAACGTGAACCCCTGGTGGATGATCGGCTGCTGAGACCCACCAGCCTGGGCGCGCGCCGTGCCAGGTGCTGCCCATCCTGGACAGCGACCGCAGCGAGGCGACCAAACCGGCTTCAGCCGCCGTGTGCCCGGCCATCACAGCGGCCAGGAGCACCCGTCCGATGCCGGCCAAGCCGCTGATCGTGTCGTAGACATGTCAGGGTGTCGATGCCCCTGCGTTGAGGAGTTGGCTGTGGTGCTGGGCCAGGGTCGACGTCCGTTTGGTCCCGCTCGGCGGTGGTCGTCGTGAGCGGGCTGGCTCCTCTCCTTGTACCTTCGGCGTCGGCGGCGGTGTCGTCGCGCGCGGGGCGGCGGTCGGGGTCGGCCTTTGCCGTCGCCGCCGGTCCGACGACGGGAGCGGCAGACCGTGTATGGCTTGGCCAGCGTGGATGCCAGCGGTCGGGTGGGCGACCGGGCCGTGGTGCGTGCCCTGGGCTGGGCGTGCGGGACCGCGGTGCAGATCACGGTGGATGCGGGACGGCCTGGTCGTGGTCCCGGCCCCGGGCGGCGCTTGTCGGGTGGGCGCGCGGGGGTTCGTCCGCCTGCCGGCCCGGCTGCGGCGCCGGTACGGCATCGAGACCGCCGACCGGGTGTTGCTGGTCGGTGAGCCGGCCACGGGCGTGCTCGTGGTCTATCCGCTGGCCAGCCTGGACGCGCTGCTACCGGCGCCGGCCGGAGCGGATGGCGGCGGCTCGGCGGCGTTGGTGGGTGCGGTATGAGCGCCTCATCCGCGGCGGGCCGGGCGGAGATCGACGCGGCGTTGTTGCTGCTGTCTCGCATGGGCATCACCCCTGAGGACCTGATGCGCACCGCCCAGCCTCGGCCGCCGGCGCCAACGTTTGCGGCCTACCGCACCACACCGTGCTCAGCTCGGCTACCGGGATTGAGGAGCTGACCGATCTGGCTACCATGCTTGGGACGGAACTCGCCGTCATCGACGCCACCACCACCCGGTAGTTCGTCGCCGAACTGCGCTGGAACCAGGCCTATTACCGCCTCGCCCGCGGCCAGTAGCTCGAGCTGACAGGCAGTCATTGGCACTCAGCGCCCGTCCGGCTTCGGCGACAACGCCACGAGTGAGGCGACGTTCCCCGGGTGCTGGCATCAACGGCTCCGATTGCCGGCATGGCACAGCCGCTCTATTCCAGGACCCGGTCCTGTCGCCTGCCGTAGCGCCGACCGAGCGTGGGCGTGAGAAGCCCGGCGTGGGGGCGCCCACGCAGTGTTGCCACTCACGGCGGGCCGCAATGCAGTCGNCCCAAGGGATGCAGGTGACGTCCGTCCACATCGGACGATAACGGCTCGGGTGCGGGCGCAGCCCCGTGACCCTTGACACCCTTGTGTCGGGGGTGTTAAGAACTAGGCATGTTAACGCTAACACCACCGGGGGCGGCGACAACAGCCGCGGCGAGCTGATTCGCACCAGCGCCGCAGACCATGACCATCGAGGCCTGCGACTCGCAGCTGCTCCACCAAGGCCGCGACCCGAGCTCGGGCGGCGATTACGGCCTTTTGCCCTACCGGCTGGGCCTACTCGCCCATAGATGACCCTCAGCGGCTTCTACCAGCCAGTCGAGATGGACGGGGTGGTCAACACCATCAAGGGCGGAAGCACTGTACCGATGAAGTTCGAGGTCTACTCGAAACCACAGAGCTGACTGACCCTGCCGTGGTAACTATGACCGCGGCCAATGTCTCCTGCGACGACGAGGTTCCGACGGAGGAAGTCGAGTCTCTGACCACCGGCGAGACATCACACAAGTACGCGGACGGCTACTTCCAGTACAACTGGAAGTTCCCGAATAGCCCGGCGCCTGCTTCGCCGTGAGCGCCACGACCGCGGGCGGATCGAGCATTACCGCTTTGTTCAAACTCCGCTAAGCACGACACGTGCAGGGGACGGAGGAGCTCCTCGCCGTCCCTGCACCCCCTTTCGAATCTCCAGAGTCGTTCGGTCCCGGCTCGGGGACGGGATTGCCGGGTAAGGAGAGGAGGAGGCACACAATGCCTCGTATCTTGAAGAAAAGACGGTCGAGGGCCACCTCAATCATGATGGCGCTCACCCTAGCTGTCGGGACCCTGGCAGCTACCCAGCCCGCGCACGCCGACACGCATGTCATCGGCTCATCGGACAACGGTGATGGGACGTACGACAACCCGGTGATCTGGGCAGACGTGCCCGACATGGACGTCATCCGGGTCGGTGACGCGTTCTACATGTCGAGCACGACAATGCACATGAACCCGGGTGTTCCCATCATGAAGTCGTACGACCTCGTGAACTGGGAGATCATCAGCTACGCGTACCTGGTCATGGATGACAGGCCAGCGACGACGCTCAAGAACAACCAGAACATGTACGGCCAAGGGACCTGGGCCAGCACCCTGAGGTACAAGGACGGAACCTTCTACCTCGTGGTCCCGTCAGCGACAACGAACAAGACTTATTTCTTCCAGACCGAGGATCCCGAGCACCAACCGTGGCGCCGCACAGAGGTCAACGCCCGGTACCACGACCCCAGCCTCCTGTTGGACGACGATGGGCGCAACTGGCTCGTCTACGGCAACAACCCCCTCAGAATCATTGAGCTGAACGAGACGGTGACCGGCATTGCCCCGGGTGCCCAGTCGCGGGTGCTCATCCAGAACATCCACGCGCCGGACCCGATCACCGGAATCACGCCCACGAGCGGGCTTGCCGAAGGCTGCCACATCCAGAAAATTGACGGCACCTACTACGTCGAGTGCATCACGTGGCCCCCCGGAAAGCCGCGCACCCAGGTCGCCCACCGCGCGATGAGCCTCGACGGTCCTTGGGAGTCCAAGACAATCGCCCAGGAGAACATCGTGATCGGGACGTCCGGCGGCGGACCCGCTCAGGGCAACATCGTCGACGACGGGCGGGGCAACTGGTACGGCCTGATCTTCCGCGACAGCGGTGCCGTGGGCCGAATCCCTTGGCTCATGCCAATCCATTGGACCGATGGCTGGCCGATGTACGGTGACGACGAGACTGGCCTTCACCTTACGCGGAGCGGCCCGAAACCCATCCAGGGTTTCGAGATGAAGAGCGTCGTCTCGTCGGATGAGTTCACCAACAGTGAGCCAAAGCCGACCTACAACGACGCGATTTTGGATCCTCTCTTGCCGGAGTATGAGTACAACGGCTCGAACCTCAAGCTCGAATGGCAGTGGAACCACAATCCAGACAATCGGTACTGGTCGCTCACCGAGCGCCCCGGCTGGCTGAGGCTCACCACAGGGCACCTGGCCACGGACATACTCAATGCACGGAACACGCTGACGCAGCGAACCTTTGGGCCGGTGTCCTCCGCCCAGGTCAAGCTTGACGTCAGCGGCATGAAGAACGGCGATCGTGCGGGCCTCGCGCTCTTCACCGCCAAGTACGGCCTGATCGAGGTGCGCATGGACAACGGTGTCAAGACCCTCGTCATGATGAACAGCTCTTCGACCACGAATCACACCGTCGTCGCGACCTACCCTCTGACAAAGGACGTGGTCTACCTCAAGGCGGAGGCGGACTTCAGAGATCAGGTGGACCGAGGAACGTTCTACTACAGCTTCGACGGCGAGCACTGGACCCAACTCGGTGACACCCTGCAGATGGTTTACAGCATCAACAACCACTTCATGGGGTACCGCTTCGCCCTGTACAACTACGCGACGCAGGAACTCGGCGGTTACGTGGACTTCGACTACTACCGGATCAGCGACGAACTGATGGGTGCGACGCCGCTGACAATTACGGGGTTCTATCAGCCGGTCGACATGGGCGGCGTGAACACCGTCAAGGCGGGAAGCACCGTCCCGCTGAAGTTCCAGGTCCACTCGGACACCACCGAGGTGACCAATCCCGCCATCGCAACTATGACAGTGGCCAATGTCGCCTGCGACGGCGACGCGGGGACGGACGAAGTCGAGGCGCTCACCGTCGGCGAGACAACGCTGACTTACACCGACGGTCACTTCCAGTACAACTGGAAGACCCCGAAGCGCCCCGGCACTTGCTACGCCGTTACCGCGACAGTACAAGACGGATCGAGCATCTCCGCTCACTTCAAGCTCCGCTGAGCACGACACCGACAACCGGGGGCTGCGTACACCGCAGCCCCTCCTTTCTCCCACTCCAGATTGCCTTTGGGATCGATCAAGGAGGATCAATTGAGATTGGGGCAGCGAAGGTTCTTCCACAGGCTGAGCCGGAAGGGTAGAGGTGCCGCCGGCCTCGGACTGGCTGCGCTTCTTTCAGTCTCGTTCACAGCGACGCCCGCGNACGCTGCCGAGGACAGTCTTAGCGAAGGGCTGGTGCACTACTTCAAGCTGGACGAGACGAGCGGCACGACGCTGGCCAATTCCGGCAGCGCCGGCTCCGCCGCCAACGCGACGATCGTCAATCCCGACAAGGTCGTGCTGACCGGCAACGGCGTGCGATTCAACCCGGACTCCTATGAGGACGCCCTCAGCGGCGGCTACGCGCGCCTGCCGGACAACATGACTGCGGGCATGACGAACCTGACGATCGACTTCGACGTGTGGGTCGACCCGGCGAATGTCGGCAACCACCAGATCTTCAGCTTTGCGCGCAAGACGGGCTCGTGTGATGTCGACACGGGCACTCAGGGCATCCTCTTCGCGTCGAACACGGCCCCCCGCCCGGGCGCTCGTTTCCGCATCGGCGTAGGCAACTCGAACGTCATGGCCGCCGCACCGAGCCGCCTGCCCGAGGGCACCTGGCAGCACGTGACCTACACCCAGTCGCTGAACGCGAATGGGACGAGCTGGACCGGCAGGCTCTACGTCGATGGCGTGCTGAAGGCTCAGGTCACGAACCTGACGCAGACGCCCGAGGTCAACGTCGCAGGGACCAACTGCAACTTCCTCGCGCGCTCGGCGACCTCAGGTGACTACTCCTTCCGCGGAACCATCAAGGAATTCCGGGTGTACAACCGCGCGGTGAGCCCGGACGAGATCGCCGCCCTCGCCCATGACACCGTCACCAAGGGCGCGGCCGCCGACGCTGCTGCGATCGACCTCGGCCTTACCAGCGCGATCGTCCGGGACATCAACCTGCCCAAGTTCGGCTCAGTGGCCGGCTCGACCATCTCGTGGACCAGCTCCAACCCGTCGGTGGTGAGGATCGTCGCCCCGCCCGACGTCCCAAGCGCGCGGAAGGTGCCGATCGTGGGTAAGGTCACCCGACCGGCCGTGGGGGAGCCCGACGCGACGGCGGTCCTGACCGCGACGGTGCGCAAGGGCGCGGACACGGTGGTGACCCGAGAGATCCCGGTCACGGTGAAGGCGGAGTTCACCGACGAGCAGGCCGTGGAGCGTGATGCGTTCGAGCTGAGCCTGTACGCGACCGACAACATCCGCGGCAACATACACCTGCCAACGGTGGGGGAGTTCGGGTCGACGATCACCTGGGAGTCCACCTCCGACCTGATCACCCCGACGGGTGAGGTGACCCGGCCTCCGTTCGGGTACTCGGACGTGTCGGCGACCCTGACGGCGACGATCACCAAGGGCGCGGCGTCGAAGATCAAGAAGTTCGATGTCACGATCAAGTCGATGCCCCGGAAGGAGGAGTACGAGCGTTACTTCCTCGCCTACTTCAAGGGTGAGAACATCGCGGACGGCGAGCAGATCATGTTCGCGACCTCTAACGGGAACACCGCTCTGGACTGGACCGGTCTGACCGGAGGCCGGCCGTCGCTCATCTCCCAGCTAGGCGATCAGGGCCTTCGCGACCCGCACATCGTCCGGTCACCGGACGGTGACACCTTCTACATGATCGCCACGGACCTGAACTGGTACGACCAGGGTGGATACGCGATCAACGACACCCAGTACATCGAGGTCTTCGAGTCGCACGACCTCGTGAACTGGACGCCTCAACGGCACGTGAAGGTCGCGCCCGACAACGCCGGCAATGCCTTCGCTCCGGAGTCGCTGTGGGTGGAGGAGATCGGTGCCTACGCCGTGTTCTGGGCACAGTCGCTGTGGAGCGACCCCGTGAACCGGACCGGTCAGGGGAACGCGCAGATGTGGTACAACACAACGCGCGATTTCCAGACGTTCTCCGAACCCAAGGTCTGGCAGGACCCGTTCCCTCAATCGCGGATCGACACGACCGCGATCCGGGTCGGTGACTACTACTACCGGGTGACCAAGAACGAGGCCGGCAACCAGGGATCGGACGTCTTCTCGGAGCGGCACACCGATTTCCTGGACAGCAACATCAACAACTGGACGCTCATCGCTCCGAACCTCGGCCGAACCACTTGGGTGCCCAACCAGGGCTATGAGGGCCCGATCATCTTCAAGGCGAACCCGGGCGACACCTCCTGCCCCGGCCAGTACTACCTCTGGGCTGACCGTTACACGGACGGTGGTGGATACCAAGCCGCGTGCCACGAGAACATCGAGGCGCCGACCTGGAACGCCAAGACGATCACGATGACAAACGCAGGAGTCACCCGTGCGCGTCACGGCACGGTGCTCCCGATCACTCTTCGCGAGTGGAACCGAATCCGCGGGATCCCCAACAGCGACGTCGTGACCACCACCGAGGTCGCTGTCGAGCCGTACGCGAGCGGAGCCCAGACGACCACGGCCACCGCCACAGTCAGGGCNGCCGACGGGTTCGAGACCGGCGGCCAGGTGCGGTTCAGCATCGGCTCATGGTCGGAGATCGCCCAACTGGACAACGGCGTGGCCACCGTCACGCTGCCGCCGGATCTGCCTGCGGGTACTCGGACAATCAAGGCCGAGTACCTCGGCTTCGACTATCTGGAGCCGTCGGAAGGTACGGCGTCGTTCGAGGTGCCCTCCGGCCCGAACGCCGTCAAGGTCCAGGCGAAGACCGCGCCGGCGTCGGTTGTCCGCGGTGACACGTTCACGCTGAACGTCACTGTTGAGCCGGCCGGTGGGCAGAAGAAGACGGCTCCGACCCCGACCGGCGAGGTCACCGTCACCTTCGGCGGCACTGTACAGGTAGTGCCACTGGTGGACGGCAAGGCCGTCGTCACGCTGCAGACCGCCGATCTGCAGCCCGGGGTGTACCCGGTCCACGTCGCCTACTCCGGCAATCCGACTTATCAGCCCTACGCTGCCAACTACCAGAGGCTGACGGTCAGAGGCTAACGGTGCGGTAGCGAGCAGACGGCGGGCCGGCGAGCTCATGCTCGTCGGCCCGCCCAATAGCATGCCCAGACGGGTCAAGCTTCATCGTGAGGGTCGGCTGGTGGCCGACAAACCACGACGTGCACCATCAGGAACCAAGGCCAATCAGCGAGAGGCAGATCTGCTGCCAGTTCACGCAGACCACGCCAAGTTTGCTGGCCCGCAGGCGGACCAGGTCCTGAAGTTCCCGCGCAGGACCGGGCACCGGGGTTGTGTGTCGCGAGGGCGTTAGGTTGACGCTAGCAAATACGGGCCTCGTATGGAGTCTGCCTCAGCAATGTCTATTGGGGACGATTGTGGTTGTAGTACGTGAGGTGGGGCGAACACGGCTCGGTGGGCCTCGTCACGGGTGGCCCAGACCTTGGTACCGATCTCGGCTTTAAGGCAGGCGAAGAACGACTCGGCCGGAGCGTTGTCGAAGCATAGACCAGCTCGACCTACCGACGCCTTTATGTCGAAGCACCGGAGTATGGCGTATAACTTGATCGATGTGTACTGCTTGGGCTAACCGGTCGTAGCAAACACCGGTGATCTGAAGCGAGACTAGCTGGTCGTTGCGGGCCTCGGCTGGTGTCTTCCATCCGAGTGTCTTTCGTGGACGGTTGTTGAAGGCCAGGGCGACTGCTTCGAGGTCCTCGCGACTGTAGCGGCTCAGGTCGGTGCCCTTCGGGAAGTACTGACGCAGCAGCCCGTTGGTGTTCTCGTTGCTGGGCCGGTGACGCGGGCTGTGCGGATCGCGGGAAGAAGATGTCGATACTGGCGTCGATGCGTAGCTGTGCGTGCTGGGCCATCTCGGCGCCCTGGTCCCAGGTCAGCGTCCTGCGCAACGCCTCGGGCAGGGTGGTGATCGTCTAGGCGATCGCGTCGCGCACGGCCTTTGCGCCTTATCCGGCCAGCGTCGGGCCGTTCTTAGTCCGCTCCCAGAGGCCGTGACCGGGCATCGGCGGCAGATGCAGCAGCACGTGAACCTGGTGCAGCGCTCCACGAGTGCGCCGATCGCGGTTCCGTCAAGGCCGAGGATGAGATCGCCCACCCAGTGCCCGGGCACGGCGCGGGCGGCGNCCTCGCCGGGGGGCGCTGGCTGATCATGACCTCGTCGGTGATGAAGTTCTTGCCCCGTCTTGGCGGGTGCCCGTGGGACTCGTAGCGCCCGGCCGGTGCGCAGACAGGCGGTCAGTTCGCGACGCAGCGTGCCCTGGAGGTAGAGGCGCTGCTATCCCGAGAACGGATCTGACGGACTTGGACGCTGCCCAGCAGGATCCCGCGGTGGTGTTCACGGTCGTCGATGTCGGACGCTGTGCGGGCCGTGAGTGGGTCAAGGCGCAGGTGGATGAGTTCTTAGGCGTTCGGCGATGCGTGTATGTCTAGATCGAAAATGACGCTGGTTTGGGCGAGGCCGCGTTCGCGGCACATCTCGTGCACGAGCGTATGTAGCTGTCCCATTCTGTACGACGTGGCGTGAGCAGCGCGATCACGAGGATCGCCTTGCGCAATCTCGCCGCCCAGGTTGTTCGAGCGTGAGGCGTCGCCGCCCAAGTAGCGCCGACGGGTGTGGTGCCGGACTGGGCGCAGGAGCTTGTCCACAGTGGAGTAACAGGGTAAGCGGCGCAGGCGGATCCCGCTCCGCCAGCATGGAGCGACGCCGGGTGACCGCGGTCCGCCGTGCCGAGGGCGACGTGCGACCGGTGTGGTCGGGCGAGGCTGCAGCCGCATGATGACGAAATGATAGCGGAGACATGGGTGTATGGGTANGCCGTTGTTGGCCGCCTGCGCCCGGCGTGCCCGTCCNGCCTGGCATCCGGGGCGCACCTTGCCCGACGGCCGGGNCGGGACACCGCCCAGCTGGTAAGGCGACAGCGAAAGGCATTGCCCCAATCCTGAGTGCATCCGGCCGGGCTTGGACGGGGTCGGCCCGAGGAGCGTGTCCCGTCGTCTGTGGCGGCCCCTCCCATCGTCCGCCCGTCCCTGTCCGCACGACCACGACGCAGCATCACCCTGCTATTCCTGAGAAGTACAGCATGAGGCATCGATTGTCGTGGGCCTTGCGGCGCTCATCCAAGCCAATCTAGCATTTAAGTCGACCGAGAGCTTCGGTCAGACAGGAAGGCCGACACCACGGGCACTGTGCTCGTCATCGGCCGGGACCAGCCCCAGTCGAGGAGTGGTCGATGGCGAACATTGTCGAGGCCATTGCGGAGCATGACCGGGACGGACGCCCCGCCATCATCGGAGATCTTCACACTACGTCGTATCAGGAGCTTGTTGAACTGGCTGGCCGTCTGGCCGGGTCGCTCGAGCGCAGGCTTGACTCTGACAAGGATGTTTGTCTCGTCGTCTCCCATCCGGGCCTCGTCGAGTCGCTGGCGCTGACGCTGGCCGGATGGTCTCTCGGCCGTCGCGTGGCCGTCCTCCCGCCGTACCTGAAGGAACGCGAGTTGGACCACGCGCTCGCGGCGTGCAGCCCGACATTGATGGTGTCGGACAGCTCGATGGACGTGCCGGATTCGATCGACTTCGGGACGCTGGTTGACGCGCCGCCGGGTCGGCTCGGCGGCGCGGCCTCGGAAGCCAGGCTGCAGACCTTCACGAGCGGGACGACGGGTAAGCCGAAGTGCGTGGACAGGCCGGTGAGCCGCTTGAGCGACGACATCGAGCAGCTTGTGCTCGCGACGGGGATCAAGCCCAAGGATCGGGTTACGGCGATGACGACGGCATTGTCCACCACCTCGGTGCTGCCGGCTCTCTGCGCCGGGGCGACTGTGGTGACGATTCCGTTGACCTCGCCCGGTCAGTTCTGGAAGTCAATCAGTGGTAATTCGATCACGGTGATATCGGGCACTCCCTACGCTTACGAGCTCGCCGCGCGGAGGAAGCCTGATCCAGCCGAGGTCGCGAGCGTCCGTTTGATGCTCACCACGTCGGCTCGGCTCCGGCCGGTGACGGCTCGCAAGATCATGGACGACACCGGACTTCCTGTTCGGAACATCCTGTGCAGCAGCGAGTCCGGCCACATCGCCTACAACGACTCGGACGACCGTGAGCGCCTCGCCACGTCGGTCGGTCGACCACTGCCGGGCGTGCAGGTCGAGATCAGAGGCGAGGACGGCTCAGTACTTGGTGCTCGTGAGGCAGGTCGCATTTGCGTGAAGAGCCCGTACACCGCGGTGCAGTACCGGAACAATCCGGATGAGACAGCCGCTGTGTTTCGGGACGGCTGGGTCGTCAGCACAGACGTCGGTTACCTCGACGAAGAAGGATATCTGTATCTAACCGGCCGTAACGACCACAAGATTCACTTTGGGGCGGCCAAGCTGGATCCGCAGGAGATAGAGGACGTGCTGTTGACGCACCCGGCGGTGGACGACGCAATTGTCGTTGGCGAGGATCACGACCGCCTGGGCCAGATTCCCGTGGCCCGCGTCGTCGTTTCAGGGCTCTTCGCCATGAACGTGGGAGGCCAGCCGCGACACGTCATCGAGGGTGATGGCTGATTGAGGGCTGGGGCCTCATGATCCAAAGCGACCAAGCTACGGATCTTTGGAGGCCCCAGTGGGTGCTGA
>Ga0065720_1002084_pt1 | contig 11396 bp, 9 predicted proteins | sample Thericmetagenome_FD_59107 | JGI IMG/M metagenome (GOLD analysis project Ga0065720, IMG submission 59107) | Thermophilic microbial communities from the Joint Bioenergy Institute, California, USA of rice/straw/compost enrichment - eDNA_2 v2... | ecosystem: Engineered > Solid waste > Grass >... | reverse complement strand
ATGGATTTGTCGCGCAAATCCCGAATTCCGTCACCGAGGAGATTGAAGCCGAGCACCGACAGGGTGATCATTACCCCCGGCGCCAACGCGAACCACGGCGATTTGGCCAGATAGCTCTGCGCCTCGTTCAACATCCGGCCCCAGCTCGGGTCAGGCGGCTGCACGCCGAGCCCCAAATAACTGAGCGCCGCTTCGATCAGGATGGCCGTCGAGAAATTGAGCGCCGCGGTTGTCACGATGGCGGAAGCGATGTTGGGCATAATCTGCACAAAAATCAGATTGGCGTACCCGGCGCCCAGACCCCGGGCCGCTTTCACATAGTCCGCTTCTTTCTGTTGCAGCACGCCGGCGCGAATGACGCGGGCGAACGACGGGATCGACAAAATGCCGATCGCCAGCATGGTCTGAAACAGGCTCGGTTTGGTGACGGACACCAGGAGCAGCGCGAGCAGGATGCCGGGAAAGGCGAGGAGCGCATCCGTCGCGCGCATCAACAGTTCATCGACCCATCTGCCCGCATAACCGGCCAGCGTCCCGATCAGAAATCCTCCCGCCAGTCCGATGGCCACGGATACGGCCCCCACCTGGAAGGCGGTCTGCGCGCCGACCATCACGCGGCTGAACACGTCCCGGCCGAAATTGTCCGTGCCCAGCAGATGCCGGGCGCTTGGCGCCTGCAGCCGCTCGCGGACGTTCATCTCATTCGGCGGGTGGGGCGTGTAGAACAAGCTGACCAGCATGATGACGAACAAGATCGAGACGAAGAGCGTTCCGAGCACCAGGCTGTAGTTACGCATTCCTCTCATGACGCGCCTCTATCGTAATCGTATTTTCGGGTCCAGCCAGCGGTAGGAAAGATCCACCGCGAAATTGATCGCGATCACCGTGAACGCGATGAATGCGACCAGACCTTGCACAAGCGGATAATCGCGGTTGCCGATCGCCGTGATCAGCAGGGTGCCGATGCCCGGCAAGGTGAACACCTGTTCGACGACGAGGCTGCCGGCCAGCACCTCGCCGAAATTGATCCCCAGGATCGTCATGACCGGCAGCAAGGCGTTCTTCAGCACATGCCGGAACAGGACGGCCGACTCCCGCAAACCTTTGCTTCGCGCCGTCCGCACATAATCCTGTCCGAGCTGCTCCAGCAGGGANTTGCGCAAATAGCGAACGACGATGGCAATCTGCGGAATGGCNAGCGCCACCGCGGGAAGCAGCAGCGATTTGAAAGCCAGCCATGGATTTTCCGACCACGGCGTAAAGGTGCTGACGGCAAACCATTTGAGCGCAAGGCCGAAAACGAGAATGAGCAGTATGCCCATCCAGAACGACGGGATGGCCAGACCGAGCTGCGTCCCGATCGACACGAGCAGATCGGCCGCCTTGCCCCGCGCGCCCGCCGCGATGATGCCGAGCGGAATGCCGAAGGAGACGGTGATGCCGAGCGCCATGGCGGCGAGGGAGACGGTTACGGGCAGACGGCTGACGATCAGACGTGCCACCGGTTCCGCGAAGCGGAGCGACTCGCCGAAATCAAACCGGAAAGCCGCGGCGAGCCAGTCGGTGAATTGTTCGGCAAGCGGCCGGTTCGTTCCGAGTTTGGCTTCCAGCAGTTCGATCTGCGCCTCGGTCGCCTCCGTTCCCAGAATCGCAAGCGCGGGATTGCCGGGGATGATCCGGAACGCGGCGAACGTGAGCAGCAGCACGAACAGGACGGTCAAAAGCAGGGTCAGCAGGCGGCGCACAACGTAATGCATGCGGCGTCCGTCACTCCGTAAAGTACACGGTTGACAAGTCCTGAACGTACAGCGGGTACTGTTTGTAACCGGCCAGTTTTCCGCGGATCGCCACGTTCAGATTCGGATCCATGATGTAGACCGCCGCCGCGTCCTGCGCCAGAATCGTCTGCGCCTGCTTGTAGAGCTCCACCCGTTTGGCGTCGTCGATCTCCCTGACCGCCGCGCTCAGCGTTTCGTCGAACGCTTCGCTCTTGTAGTTGAAGAAGTTGTTCGGCGCGTCGGACAAATATTTGTTCAGGATATCATACGGGTTCAGCTTGCCGTCCAGGCCGATGATCGTCAGATCATAGTCGCGCCCTTTGTAGATCCTCTCCAGCCAGACCGCCCATTCGACCAGTTCGATTTTGGCTTTGATGCCGATTTTTTCGAGTTGCTGGACGATTACTTGCGCCGTGTCGACGTGGAACTGGTAGATGGAAGGGACGGACAGCGTCGTCTCGAAGCCGTCCGGGTAGCCGGCTTCGGCAAGCAGACGTTTGGCTTTGTCGATATCGGTGGGGTAGATGTCTTCCAGCCCTTCCTGATAGTATTTCGCCAATACGGGGCTGAGGTTGGAGCCCAGCTTCGTGCCTTTGCCGAGCGCGACCCCTTCGATGATCTCATCTTTGTCGATCGCGTGATTGACGGCCTGGCGAACCCGGATGTCGTCGAACGGTTTCCGGGCGATGTTGAATGTCATGAGCTGAACCAAATTTTGCGGCGCACTGAGCTTCGTGTAAGTGGCGTCGTCCAGATCCTCCAGATGTTCCGTGCCGATCCGCGGGTAAATATCGGCTTCGCCGGATTTCAGCGCGAGCAGCGCCGCTTCGGGATCCGTAATGATGCGGAATTCCACCTGATCCAGGGTAGGCACGCCTTCGATGTAATAATCGGCGAATTTCTCCACCACGAGCCGCTGCCCCGGAAGATATTCCTTGAACTTGAAGGGGCCGGTGCCGATCGGCTGTTTGTTGCTGTTCTCATAACCGTCCGGAATAACGGCCGCGGTCAATGCGGTGAGGAAGGAAGCGTTGTTCTCCTTCAGTCTGATGATCACGGTGGACGGGTCCGGCGCCTCGACGGACTGTACGCCGGCAAATCCGGCATGCAGCGGCTTTCCGGTGTCGGCGCCGGCCAGCCGGTCGTACGAGTACTTGACGTCCGCGGAAGTGACTTCCCGGCCGTCGTGGAACCGGATGCCGCCGCGCAGCTTGAAGGTATAGGTCAGGCCGTCCGGAGACACTTCGTAGGATTCGGCGATCGCCGGATACAGATCGCCTTGTTCGTTCGGCTTCAGCAGCCCTTCAAACACGTTGAACAGCACTTCGTGGGTTCCCGCCGCCACCGCGAGATGCGGGTCCAGATAGTCCAGATCCTGCGGGATGATGACGACGACGTTGCCGCCTTCTTTCTTGCCGCCCGCATTTGCCGCGGCGGGCTCCTCCGAACCGCCGTTCCCGGTGCCGGCATTCCCGCCCGGGGCGGCCGAAGTGTTCGCCGTCTGCGCGCCGCCGTTGCTTGCGCTGTCTTGACCGCAGGCCGCAAGCAGGATTGCGGCGAGCAAGGCGGCGAGCGCAGCCGCGAACGGTCTCGTCTTGATGGTACGTCTGATCATTGCGTTCATCATTCCTTCCCGTTGTATGTAGTCATGCGTCATGGCAGACGCAGCCTTCGCCGATTCAACGTTACGTCGTTACGTCGCAATTTCCCTGGGCGCATCCAGCAGACGGGGAATCTCCCGGATGGAAGAAATCGTCCTGACGCCTGTCAGTTCTTCAATGCCGAGGGTGCCGAACCGGTTGATCAGCAGGCTTGCCATGCCGACCTTCGCGCTGCCGACGACATCGTCGTAGTAGTTGTCGCCCACATAGAGGCACGCATGCGCCGGCAAACCCGCCGCCCGCAGCGCCAGGCGAAAGATCGCCTCGTCCGGCTTTTCCGCCTTCACTTCCGAAGAGACGATGATATGGTCGAAATAGGGCAGCAGACCCGTTTCTTCCAGCACGTCCCGCGCCGTCGCGTCCCAGTTGCTGATCAGCCCGATCCCCAGCGAGCGGGCCCGCAGCGCTGCGAGCACTTCCTTCGCGAAAGGATACGCGCGCCAGTCGCGTTTCCCGTCCTGCAGTTCCATCAGCCGCGCGTACTGTTCCTGAAGCGGAAAACGCACGCCCAATCTGTAGTTCAGCACGCCGAGATACCACGGCATGAAGCTGTGCGGCTCTTTCCCGAGCACGCCGGGATATTCCCGCATGAACAGCTTGTCGGTGAGATGATAGGCTTGTTCGATCCGCGCCAGAGGGAGATCGATCCCGCGCTCCAGGAGGAACCGCCGGTAGACGGCTTCTCTGTCCCGGTAAACGAGCGTGTACCCGAGGTCGAACCAGATAAAGGACACCGATGATATCGTCATGAATCGCGGTCCACCGCCTTCTCGTCCGGGACAACCGGCAGATTGAGCCTGGAAGGACGGCGTGCGTCGTGGTAAATCGTCTGGGTGGCCGTCTCGAAATCCGCGTCCGTCGCCTCGCCGGAATTCATGAACCGGTTCGGATTGCGATCGAACGTCGGGAAGAGCGAGCTGGCGATATCGAGACGGATCGCGTGTCCTTTCCGGAATACATGGGCGGTGGGGCCCAGCGAAACGGTATAGCGCAGCACCTGCCCGGGCGGCACCGGCTCCGCGCGTTCGACGCCGTTGCGGAAGCTGGCCCGGATGATGCCTTCGGCGATGTTGAAGGCTCTTCCGTCCGGGTGGACGTCAACCAGCTTGGCGACGAAATCGGTGTCCTCCGCCGTCGTCGCCGCGTACAGCTCGACCTCCGTCTCTCCGACGACCGCAAGATCCCGTTCCAGCGGAGCGGACGTATAGACGAGCACATCGTTGCGAATTTCAACCGGCAGTTGGTTTTTCGGTCCCATCGGCGTCAATTCGGGCACGGCGCCGGAACGGCCGCCGAGCGCGGGCACCGGAATGGACGGATGGTACACGTACAGGTCGGGAAACTCGTCGCCGGGCGCGTCTTCGCTCAGCCATCCGTCGCCGCTTACGGAATTGGCCTTCCGCCGGCTGTGCAAATACAACCGTTTCGTCACGACGCCCGGAACCGGCCAGGCATCGGCTTCCTTCCACGTGTTGGCGCCCATCAGGAAATAGCGGACTTTGGCCGGCGGCCTGGCGGGCTCCTCGTCCTTCAGCCAGCGGTTGAACCATTGGAGCTGCAGTTCATCGATGCGGTTGGCCGCTTCCGGGCCGAAATCCAGTTCCCCGACATAGCGGGACCAGGGCATGTGAAACCACGGACCGATGTACAAGTATTGGGCTTCCCTTGCCGCGGCGGAACCGTATCGGGATACGCCGGCGAAGTTCTCGATCGTGCCGTCGATGAAAACATCGTACCAGCCGCCGATATGCAGGGCCGGAACGTCGATCTCGCCGTAATGATCTTTCAATGCGGTGGCCGACCAACAGGAATCCCGGGTCCGATGCGCGAGCCAGTCCAGGTAATAGGGCGCTAGCGACTTGACCGATTCCGGCGGATCATTCAAGGGCACCCGCTTGTAGAAGCTGAAGATGTTGGCGTACAGCTCCGACAGTTCGGACGCCCAATCGATCCCGGTTCCGCCGGAGCGCCGTGTCGCGGGCCGCATACAGCACCCAGGATTGCAGGAGCGCGAGGGAGAATGCGCCGTTTCGATAAGTTCGTCCTTGATACGAATCCGATCCGATCATCGCCGGCGCGATCGCGCGCAGATGCGGCGGTCTCTTCATCGCGGCCAGCCACTGGACGCCCGCGGCGTACGAAAAGCCGTACATGCCCACCTTCGGCACGACGCCGGGAAGCGATGCGGCCCATTCGACGGTATCGTATCCGTCGTCCGCTTCGGCGGTGAACGGATAGAATTCTCCTTCGGATTTCCAGCGCCCGCGCACATCCTGGACCACCACAACGTAACCGTGCCTTGCGTACCAGACCGGATGCGCGTAGTTCATCGTCTGCGCGTCTTCTTTGTTATAGGGCGTCCTGAGCAGCAGCACCGGATAGGCGCCATCGTCCGCGGGGCGGTAAACATCCGCAAACAGCCGGACGCCGTCGCGCATCGGAACGGGAACGTTTCGTTCAATCCGGACAGATAGATCGTTCGTAAGCGTGTTGGACACCTCCATGTCTGCAACAATTGTTAGCGAGGCGGGGGCATCGGCTGATGGCGCATCGGCCCATAATGGCAAAAAAAGATGCCGTTCGAATGATCGCTCATTCGCACCCGGCATCTCCAGCCAACCAGTCGATGCAAATTATATAATCCCGATGTATATAATCGGGTTTTGTCGTGATTCATCGTAGCATAACGAGCTTTGTTCGTCAACCTTTGTTTTCCATCCGAGTCGCATTTGCCGCAGCTTGCTATTTTTTTCAAGCGTGACGGCTTGACAAGGTATGTCCCGATCCCTTATATCATTTCTTAGCGACAATCGGGTTCGACCAGTCAGACTGGAGACGCTCCGCTCGGCGGAAGTGTCTCCATGTTTTTTATCAACCGGATAGGGAGGATCGGGAATGCCCCGGCAAAGACAGATCGTGTTGTCCGCGTATTTGGTCGGCACGGGCATGCATGCCGCTTCATGGCGATTGGAACATGCCGAGCCCGGCGCCAGCATCGACATCGACTACTATCGCCGATTGGCCCGGATCGCGGAGCGAGGCAAATTCGACATGGCGTTCCTCGCCGACAGCCTGGCCATCAACGAGCAATCGCATCCCAATATTCTGAACAGGTTCGAGCCGATCACGCTGATCGCCGCGCTGGCCGGCGCGACATCGCGCATCGGTCTGGTCGCCACGGCATCGACCACGTATACCGAACCGTTCAATCTGGCGCGGCAATTCATGTCCGTCGACCATATCAGCAAGGGGAGGACCGGGTGGAACATCGTGACCACACGCGATCTGTCCGGAAACACCGCCCGCAACTTCGGCAAGGACAACCATTTGGAACTGGAAGACCGTTACCGCAGAGCGGGTGAATTTGTGGAAGTCGTGCGCGGTCTGTGGGATTCCTGGGAAGACGACGCGTTTATTTTCGACAAAAGGGAGGGCCGGTTTTTCGACCCGGGCAAAATGCACCGACTCAGCCACAAGGGCGAGTTCTTCGCGGTGGAGGGACCGCTCAATATCGCCCGTTCGCCGCAAGGCCATCCCGTGCTCGTGCAGGCGGGAAATTCCGGACCCGGTCAGGCTTTTTCGGCGAGCGTCGCGGAGGTTGTCTTTGCGATCCGGTACAATTTTGCGGATGCGCAGGCGTTTTATCGGGAGTTCAAGGGCAAAGTCGCCGCCGCCGGGCGGCGGCCGGACGACGTGCATATTCTGATGGGCATTTCGCCGATCATCGGCGAGACGGAAGAGGAGGCCCGCGCCAAACAGAAGGAACTGGAGGCGCTGCTCCCGGAGCAGACCATCCTCGATTTCCTGGCGGATTATTTCAAGGAAGTGGATTTCAGCGCCTTCACCGCCGATACGACGGCCAGGGAAGCCGGACTGGACACCATCCGCGCGGTCCATCCCGATTACAGGAAGCATCAGGCGGTCATCGCCAGGGAAAATCCGACGCTCCGTGAAATCTATTCGCTCATCATCGGATCTTTCAGCAACGACTCCTTCGTCGGAACGCCGGAGAAAGTCGCCGCTGCGCTCGAGAAGTGGTTTCGCGAAGGGGCGGCCGACGGTTTCATGGTGATGGCGCCCGTTCTTCCGGAAGGGCTGGAAACGTTCGTGGACCGGGTTGTCCCTCTGCTCCAGGAGCGGGGGCTGTTCCGGCGGGAATACGAGGGACGCACGCTGCGCGAGCATCTCGGATTGCCCGTTCCGGTCAATCGCCATGCGGCGGCCCAATCGGTCTGATAATGGAAGACGCCTCCCGGTCACCGGTTCCGGGAGGCGATCGTGTTTTTTTCAAAGATTCGCCGTTTGCGCGGGCTGCACGGCTTTCCGGATCGCCTGTTCCAAATCTTCGATCAGGTCGTCGGGATCCTCGAGACCGATGGACAGGCGAATCAAATCGGGGGAAATGCCCGCGGCTATCTGTTCCTCCGGCGCCATCTGCGCGTGGGTCGTGCTGCCGGGATGAATGACCAGCGATTTGGCGTCCGCGACATTGGCGAGATGCGAGAACAGTTCCAGACTGTCGATAAAACGGTTCGCCGCTTCAAAACCGCCTTTCAGTCCGAACGTCAGAATGGCGCCGGGACCTTTCGGGAAATAGGTCTGCGCCAGCCTGTAATAGGGGCTTGACGGCAACGCCGGATAGTTGACCCATGCAACGTCCGGATGCCCGCTCAGATAGGATGCGATGCGTTTGGCGTTCGCGACATGTTTCTCCACCCGCAATGACAACGTTTCAAGTCCCTGCAACAGCAGAAAAGCGTTGAACGGGCTGAGCGAAGCGCCGATATCGCGCAGAAACTGAAGCCTTGCCTTGGTGATGTAGGCCAGTTCGCCGAACTTCTCCACATAGCGGATGCCGTTGTAGCTTCTGTCGGGCTCCGTAAAACCCGGAAATTTGCCGTTGGTCCAGTCGAACGTGCCGCCGTCCACAATGACGCCGCCGATGGACGTGCCGTGCCCGCCGATGTATTTGGTCGCGGAATGAACGACGATATCGGCGCCGTGCTCGAACGGCCGGAGCAGGTACGGGGTGCCGAACGTGTTGTCGACGATCAGCGGAATGCCATGTTCGTGCGCGATATCGGCAATTTTGCGGATATCGGGGATATTGAGGCCGGGATTGCCGATCGATTCGATGAACACCGCTTTCGTCTTGTCCGTGATCGCGCGGCGGAAATTTTCCGGGTCGTCGGGGTGGACGAATCGCGTATGGATGCCGAGCTTGGGAAGCGTCACATCAAACAGATTGTAGGTGCCCCCGTACAGCGTGCTCGCCGAAACGATCTCGTCTCCGGCGCCGGCGACGTTCAGGACCGAAAAGGTGACGGCCGTGGAACCGGAAGCGACCGCAAGCGCGCCGACGCCGCCTTCCAGCGCCGCGATGCGCATTTCCAGCACTTCGTTGGTCGGGTTGCTGATCCTCGTGTAGGTGTTTCCCAGTTCCTCGAAGTTGATGAGGGCGCGGGCATGCTCCGTATTTTTGAACACAAACGACGTGCTCTGGTAAATGGGAACCGCCCGCGCACCCGTCGCCGGGTCGGGTTGCTGTCCGGCGTGCACTTGCAAAGTATCGAATCTCCATCGTTTCTCGTTCTTCCCGGTCATCGACTCACTCCTTCCCGGCTGCCAATGAAAAAAGGAGACCGAACGTTCCCTGGACGGAATCGTCAAGTCTCCAGCGGTCTGGTCAACCGGAATAACATTCACACTATTCAGGTTGGGATAATGTTAGTTTTATATTACCTGCTTGTCTTCGAACTGTCAAATTGACTTTTGTTTCCCCGCCAATCGGGACATTTAACCAGTCGGGACTTTTGCGCATATGGTGTGGTGGATCACATTACAACCCTTAAGGAGGATCACCATTCATGGAACGCGCATTTTTTCCGGGTGCGGGATTCGGACCCGGACCGTTTTTCAACCCGTTCTTTGTTCCGCGAAGGCAGTTCTTCCCGTTCTTCTTTCTGTCCCCGTTCGGCTTCCCGTTTTTCAGGGGTGAAGATGACCGGGGACGGCATGTATCACATGAAACATCACTGCAAGGAAGGGGANACGCTGGACAGTTTGGCGCAAACCTACAATTGTCCCCGTCCGATTCTGGAAGCGATGAATCCGCATATTCAACATCCGCATTATTTGGCAGCGGGNACGGTTGTCCATATTCCGCGCCTGGATCAAATGGTTTGTCACAAACTTTATCTGGAGCAGGAAGTCTATGATGAACGTGCCGCGTACCCGGGGTACGCTGACCCGAAGACCGGCTCGTAGATCGCTGATCGCAAGCCTCCTGTCCGCTATGGACACGGAGGCTGTAACATCTTTTTGGGGCAATGCAATAAGCCATTTTGCATCAATTTTGGACTAAATCAGTAAAATTTCGTATAATTATAGAATGTTTTAATGAATGGAGTTTGTCTGGAATGCGACGATCCAGATCGAGGATTCCGGTTGCCGTCATGCCGCGTCGGAAGGAAAGGGGGGAGAACGTGATGGTGAACCGATTTCTCCGGTCAGCCGCGATATTGGCTTTGGGCGCGGTGATCACGTCCTGCGGCACGCCGTTGAATGATGCCGAAGAAATGCGACAGGCGACGGTCGAAGTTTCCGAGACATCCGTCAGGCCTTCATCCGCGGTTTCGCCCGACGGACGCTTTCGCATCGAGACGCATGGAATTAACACATCGGTCACCGCCGGCGGCCTGTATCCGGCCGAGCAGATTCGGGTTGTCGATGCCGGGAGCGGTGACATCCTGTGGTTTGATGCCGGGGCATACGATCACGAATTTGCATGGTCTCCGGACAGCCGGTATGTCGCCGTCTTCAAGGCAAATCGAACCGCCACGGAAGCGTTCATCCTCGATACGGACAGCCTCGAGACCGCCTTGCTTCCTTCACAGCCTGAGCGGATTCATGCTCAAGATGCGGACGTTACGTCCGGAGGGAACATGGGTGTCCTCTCGGGTCCCTATTTACGGCCGGTCGAGTGGCTGGATCGCGGCCTGATCCGCGTTGCTTTCGAATGGACAGGTGGCGGAGATGATCGTTTCAGCGGGAGTTATGTCTACGACGTTGCCGAGCAGGAAATCGTGGAAGTTGAGTGGTTCGAATCGTAAATGAAAGGCCGACTCACGCAAGGAAAACTGGCATATCAATACATATGTACAAAATACGGATTTTGTGAAACTATGGTGCGGGAGAAGAGATTGGCGACCACCGTTTCAATCAAAATGGCATCAGGCCGCTATTGGTGCGGCCCGATCCATCATCGCGCTGTCCCGTTTTATGAAGCGGATTTTTTCATTCGTCTCAGCTCGTCGAGATTTCCGCTGACAATCGCGCCGATATATTGATTGATCAATTCGATGTCGCGATCCCACCATTTGATCTCGAGCAGTTCTTGAATGATCTCCGGCGGGAACCGTTTGCGTATTTCCTTCGCGGGATTTCCTCCGACGATCGCGTACGGTTCCACATCCTTTGTGACCACGGATTCCGCCGCGACGATCGCGCCGTCTCCGATCCGTACGCCCGGCATGATCGTTGCGCGTCTTCCGATCCAGACATCATTGCCGACAACGGTATCTCCTTTGATCGGAAGTTCTTCCAGGGTCGGAGCAAACTTTTCCCATCCATTTCCAATTAGATTGAAAGGATAGGTCGAACCGTCCATGCGATGGTTTCCGCCGTCCATCATGAATCTTACCTCGGGCGCAATGGAACAAAACTTGCCGATGATCAGTCTGGTTCCGATGACCTCATAATGGTACAGCACCTGATCCTCGAACGATTCTCCATTGGCCGCATCGTAATATGAATATTCGCCTGCGATAATATTGGGTTTCGTAATGACATTTTTGATGAATTGCAGATTTCGGTTACCCGGAATCGGATATTTCGCGTTCGGATCCGGACCTGTCATCTCGATCATTCCTTCCCCAGATTCTATACTGCGGACACC
>Ga0065720_1021149_pt1 | contig 11404 bp, 11 predicted proteins | sample Thericmetagenome_FD_59107 | JGI IMG/M metagenome (GOLD analysis project Ga0065720, IMG submission 59107) | Thermophilic microbial communities from the Joint Bioenergy Institute, California, USA of rice/straw/compost enrichment - eDNA_2 v2... | ecosystem: Engineered > Solid waste > Grass >... | reverse complement strand
GCGGATTTTGGAAAGGCCTGTTTACGTGTTATGATCATCCGCATGTGCCAAGGACCAATAACGAGCACGAACGTTTCTTCAGGCAAACCAAAACCCGACACCGACGGATGACGGGCTTGCGGAGTTGGAATGAATACATTCTCCGAAGCGGTGAAATGGTCGTGTTTGTGGATGACGCGCTTCGTCAGGAGAATGTGATCGGCAGACTGCGGACGGTCGATTACAACGTGTTTCGAACTGAGCGTCTGCGTTGGGCTTCCAGATTGAATGAGGCGACCAAACGCAGACGCTTTAGAAACAACCCTGAAAAATACTTACTTCAGGTCGAGGAAAAGCATTGTATGTTAATTGGTCTGTCGTAGAAAAAAAACTACGGTTGACCAATTCACATACATTGGATTGTAAAGAGTGAACGGCCGTGTTCTGGAAGTCTTGGCGAATGTAGTACATTTTTGCGCTACATGGAAGGGGGAAATGGGAAACACGGCAAATGTAGGGCATTTTTGCACTACATGGACGGGGGAATTCGGGAAACCCGCGAATGTAGTGCATTTTTGCACTACGTGGATGGGGGAAGACTGAAAACCGGCGAACGCAGAGCATTTATAGTCCGACGCAATCCGCCGAACACCATCGTGTATGTCAATTTGTCAGTCGTAGAAAAAAAACGGTAAATCGGGGTTGATCTTTGATCACCTGGATGGTAATATCAAAAACAACAATACTCATCTTAATACTCGGAATTCGTTGACCAGACCACTGGAGACCTTCCGACGCGCACCCGCGCATCTTCGGCAGGTCTCTTTTTCATTCCGCGATGCGGCTTCGCCATGGTCTGGCGCGAAAAAAGCCCTGCTTTACGCGGCGATTTCGAACGCTGTTTCGCGTTCTTTGCCGTCGGCCGGCCGTATCCTCCGGATATGACTGCCGCCGCTCCAATTCGTCGACCGGACTGCCGGAGACATAGACATTCTTGTGAAAGGAGGGTCTTTGTCTTTTTTCTTTTCACCGGAATTCCATTAATTTGTACAGAGGTGCATCATGCTGCAAACCAATACGATCCCGACACATATCGGTTATTTGCTCATGTTTGGATTGGGCGCATTCATGCTGCTCATCGCCTTGGCCGTCCGCAAATCCCTTGTTCGCAGCACCCATGACTACATCATCGCCGACCGCAAAATCGGTCTGGGCTTCGGGGTCGGCTCCGTCATTGCCGTCTGGACCTGGGCAATGGCGGTCATGATGTCTTCCGGGCAAGCGTATTCCTGGGGACTGTCCGGCCTGTTCTGGTTCACCATCCCGAACGGCATCGCGGTCATGGCCATGGTTCCGTTTGCCGTCAAACTTCGAAAGGTCGTTCCGAACGGGTACACGATCACCGACTTTATCCGCTCCCGGTTTCAAAACCGGCCGGCATTCATCATTGCCGTGCTCGGCATGATTTTCGGCATTTTTCTCGAGATCATCATCAACCTGAAGGGCGCCGTCCTGCTCATTGAGACCATTTTCGGCATCCGGGAGATCGTCGTGCTTGCCGTGGTGATCTTCATTGTCACGCTTTATTCCTACTTCGGCGGCATCTGGACTTCCGCCATCACGGCGACCGTCAATACCTTGCTCATCACAGTCCCCGCCGCAGTCGTCACGCTGTTTGTTCTCCATCAAGTCGGCGGCCCGACCGCAGTTTTCCAATCGCTTGAGCGGCAGGATCCGCAGCTTCTGTCCATCTTCCGTGCGGACGCCGCGGCCGGATTCGGGATCACCCTCGCCCTGGGCCTGCTGGCCTCAACGGTTGCGGACCAGACGTTCTGGCAGAAAGTGTGGGCCATTCGGCCGAATCATGTCAAGCGCACGTTCATCTGGGGCGGCGCCTGGTTTTATCCGATTCCGTTGGCCCTTGGCCTTCTCGGACTGACGGCCCTCGGCATCGGCGTGAAGCCGGATGATCTCGGCGGCGACGTGACGGCCGTCGGACCGTATTTGGTGTCTCACCTCGGGCTTCCGCTGTTCATCGTCATCCTGTATACGCTTCTTGTGCTGAACGCTTGCTATTCCACCATCGACGGCGCCTTTTCCGCCATGTCCTCCCTCGTGGCCGTGGACATTGTGAAGCCTTTAAAGCCTTCATTGCCGGAACGGAAGCTGTTTGCGATCACCAAGCTGAGCATTGTCCTCTGCGGCATCGTCGCCGGCGCCATCGTGATGTCCGGGGTAAACTTCGTCAGCCTGGTCCTGACCACTTATGCGATCAAGACTTCGCTGCTCATTCCGCTGATTCTGGCGATTTTCTGGCCGCGCCTTACGAGCCGGGGCTTCCTGTGGGGAATCGTGCTCAGCATCCTGATCGGCCTGCCGGTCCGCATCATCTCGGGCGAATTGGCCGGGACGCTGGTCATCTTCGGCATCAGCGCCGTCGTTCCCGTCGCGTTCAGCCTGCTTGCCGGGGAGAAGCCCTTCGATTATTCCCTGCTCAAGCATACCCGGCAGTTAAACGAAGAGACCGGCGGCATCGGACCGGCAGCCGTCGCGACATCCGCCAGGGGGAGGCATAACCTGTGGCGTACGTGATCATTGCCTCGATTTTTGCCGTAATCGTCAGCTTGGTTTATTTGGGTTGCATTTGGAAATCGTTCCGCGAGGTCAGCCGGGTCCTCCAGGAAGCGGAGGCCGGCGGCGGGTCGGCTCAACCGGCCGCATCGATTTCCGCGACTGCTTCCTCTGCTTCAAATGCCGCCGCTTTTTCGGCACCGGAGACGGAATCGTGGTTCAGCTGGAAGGCGCTGATCAGCATCGTCGCATCGAGCGCCATTCTGTTCATTGCGGGCCGGTCGGCTTTTTTCTGGAACCTGATCCCGTTTGTCGCGATCGGTTCCGCCGTGGCCGTCATCGTTGCATTTTCCATCGATTTTCGAAAGAAAGACCGCAGCAATAAAACCGACTGAGGAGTGAGAAACCATGGGCACAAAGAAGAAAAAACACGCCCATCTGCTGGGGTTCATCCAGCATGGCGTAAACAGTCATGCCATCGGCATGTGGCGGCATCCGAAGGACAAAGTGAACTGGGATTGGACGCGGCCTCCGTACTGGCAGCATATGGGGCGGACCATGGAGCGCGGTTTGTTCGACGCCATGTTCATCGCCGACGAGCTCGCTCCTTACAATACGTATCAGGACAGTTCGGACGCCTGCGTGCGCTACGCCGTGCAATGCCCGACCCATGAACCGTCGACCATTGTCCCGATCATCGCCGCGGCTACAGAACGGCTGGGCGTCGGCGTGACCTTGTCCACGGCCTTCGAACATCCGTACTCGATGGCCCGCAGGCTCTCCAGTCTCGATCATCTCTCCGGCGGCCGGGTGGCCTGGAATATCGTCAGCTCCTATTCCAAAAGCGAATGGGACGCATACGGTCAGGAAATGACGATTCGCGCCGACCGGTATGACCGGATGGACGAGTATATGGAGCTGATCTGCCAGTTGTGGGATTCCTGGGCGCCGGACGCCATCATTGCCGACAAGGAAAGCGGAATTTTCGCGGATCCGGCCAAAGTGAAGGTGATTGATTTCGAGGGCAAATATTTCCGCTGCAAAGGGCGGCATTTCTGCGCGCCGTCCCCGCAAGGCCGTCCGGTGCTCTGGCAGGCGGGGTCCTCCGACCGCGGCCGCGATTTCGCCGCCCGCTGGGCGGAGGCGATCTTCGCCGTCCACCCCAACGCGGAACGGATGAGGCAATACACGGACGACATCAATGCCCGGCTCGTCAAATTCGGCCGGCCGGAGAACGCCATCGTGCGCATCTTCGGTCTCCAAACCGTAGTGGGACTCAGCCGCAGTGAAGCCGAAGAGAAATACGAGCGCTTCAAGGCGAATATCCATCCGGAAGCGGCGTTGGCGTGGATCTCCGGCCACTTCGGCATCGATTTCTCGAAGTTCAGTCCGGACGAGTACGTGCAAAACATCGAAGTTCCCGGCATCCAGGGATTGTTCGAATCGGTGATTTATTTCAAGGGCGGCGCTCCCGTCACCATCCGCGAAGCGGCCCTTTACTACGCGCAAGGGATGGGCATGCCGGTGGCGGTGGGAACCCCGCAGGATATTGCCGACCAGATGGAATATTATCTCGACGAGGGCGGCGCCGACGGCTTTATGCTGATTGCGACCAATACGCCGGGTTGTTTCGAGGATTTTGTCGATCTCGTCGTGCCTGAATTGCAGCGGCGCGGCCGTTACCGCACCGCCTATCCGGGCAAAACCCTGAGGGAGAATCTATTGAACGATTAACGCGGTTTAAACGAGGAACGCTTTCATGGGCAACAAAACCCGGGAGGAAATTTGCTGAACGACCGACCCTTGCAATAACGGTCGGACAGAATGGGTTCCGGATGACCGTTATTTGTTTTTATATCTCCCTACATCGCTCGCTTTCTCTCAATCTTGCCTGTCTCGAAAAGGAAAACCAGGCGGCCGCGGCGGCGAGAAACACGATGCAGCCTCCCGCCCAAGGCGTGCTCGTCACGGTGCCAGCCCAACGTGCAACGAGACCGCCGAGCGCCGCTCCCAAAGCGAAGCCGACTTGCATCACCGATGTGTTTAAACTTAAGGCCAGATCGGGAGACTGCGGAGCGAGGCGGATAAAGTAAGTCTGGATTGCCGGCGAAGTGATCCAGGCGGCGGTGAACCATACCGCGGCCGCCAACATGACGGTTGCCGTCGTCACGCCAGACACGGGCAAAATCAGCAATGCCAGCGCATGCACGGCCAAGCTGACATAGATCGTTTTTTCAACTCCGAAGCGGTCCGCCCCGTAACCGCCAAGGCGGGAGCCGGCAATGGAAAATACCCCGAGCACAAACATCGTCAAGCTGATCATGGAAGTGTCCATGTCCGCCGACTCCCGCAAAAACGGCGTCACAAAGGTATAAGCCGCCGAAAACCCCGTTCCCCAAAGCAGCGTAATGCCGAAACCGCTCTCGATTTTGCCGTTGCGAAATACGGAAAACTGCGTCTTGAACGGGATGGCCTCACCCCCCGGCACGGCGGGAACCGTGCGCGCGATGCCGAGCAGAATCGGCAAACCGAGCGCCGCCAACACGCCGAAAGCTCCCCGCCATCCGAGCCATCCGCTGAGCGCCACACCCAGAGGCACGCCCAGGACGAGCGATCCGCTCAGTCCGGAGGTAAATGTTCCGATCGCCCTCCCCCACTGTTCCGCCGGCACCAACCTGGACAAAGCGCCCATCGCCACCACCGCATACACTCCGCCGCTTACGCCAAGCATGGCGCGCGAGACCATCAGCACGGCATAATTGGGACCCAGGAAAGCGATCAGATTCGCGGCGATAAAACAGGCAAAAGAAGTCAGCATCACTCTCTTCCGCTCCAATCTGGCGGTTAACGTAACGACGAGCGGCGTGCCGATCGCGAAAGCCAGGGCGTAAGCCGTCACCAACTGACCGGCCGAAGCGATATCGATGCGAAGATCGACGGCAATCCTGTCCACCACGCCGACCAGCAACAATTCCGCCGTGACCGCCAAAAAGGCGCCTGCCGTAAGCAAATAAACCATCCGGCGATTCATCTTGTTTGGCCTCCTTACATGCATTGTTTTCATTGCCGTTAATTGCGGCTTGGCTCCCCATCAACATAACTGTCTTGGTTACATTGAGGTGCAAAAAAAGAAAGACCATGAGCGTACCGTCATTTCGAAAAAGCGAGGGTTTCGGACAACAGATTCGCAATCGTATATTGTTCCAACTGCCGCTTCATCGCTTCCTCGGTTTGACTGTACATCGGACGCAAAGCGTACTGAATCCCTCTGCCGATGATGCAGCGGGGATTCGGGGTGCTGTGATGGCATTCGAAGAGCGGTTTTTCCACCATTGCATTGTACACATCCAGCAATGTGATCTCCTGTGGATGATTCGCCAGTCTGCAACCCGGACCGGTCCCCCCGTGTTTGACGACGACCAGACCGGCTTTCGCGAGTTTTCCCAGGATGCGGCGGATGAACACCGGATTTGTCCCCACACTTTCCGCAATCTGGCCGGATGTCACGAAGGCGTCCTTGTCCGCGGTCAAACCCGCGATTAACGTTAACGCGTGCAGGGCGACAGTGTAGTGGCTGGCTATGGCCATTTCTTGCACCTCCAATGATACCATTCTAGTTACATTGATTTCCATTGTCAAGCGATATGGAAAAATCACCTGAACGGGCGGACAAAAATGAACAATGCGATGTTTTCCCGGACGAGTTACGGTGACATATTCATGGACGCTTGACAGCGGTATGGTAAAATCAATACAAATACGGAAAATCAACGCGAACGCACCATCAACCGCGAAGAAGGAGCCTGATGTTCCATGAACACCACGATCGATTTGCTGCAGCGGCATCGCTCGATTCGCAAATACAAACCGGACCCCGTACCGGATGAAGCGTTCGACGCGATCATCCGGTCCGCACAGTCCGCGTCAACCTCCGGCAATATGCAGGCATACAGCGTCATTGCCGTAAAGGATCAGGAGATGAAAAAGCAACTGGCGCATCTGGCGGGAGAGCAGCCATATATAGCGGAATGCCCGGTATTTCTGGTTTGGTGCGCCGATTTGAACCGGCTGAAATACGCCTGCGAACCGGAGGGAGGCGCCGTTATACCGGCAACCGCGGAGCTCTTCATCATCGCCACCGTCGACGCCGCGCTTGCCGCCCAGAACGCCGCGATCGCGGCGGAGTCGCTCGGACTCGGCATCGTCTATATCGGCGGCATCCGGAATAACCCGCAGCCGATTTCCGACTTGCTGGAGCTTCCCGATCTCGTCTATCCCGTATTCGGCATGTGCATGGGATATCCCGACGAAGCGCCGGATGTGAAGCCGAGGCTGCCGGTGCGCGCCGTGCTGCACCGCAACCGTTACTCGAGCGGCGCCTTCGCGGACGGCATCGCGGAATACAACGAAACGCTCCGCCATTACATGCTGACGCGCGCCGTGACGCGCGCCGGCTCCAGGCGCGACACCACCTGGTCGAAAGAGATGAAGGCGCGCCTTGAACGAAACGCGCGCCTTCATATGAAAGGTTTTCTCAACAATCGGGGATTTCTCCTGGAATAAACGCCTTATTGCCAAAGCGCGAAGGTCATGCCGATGCCGGTGCCCGCACCGGTCCGGAACACGGGGAGGTACCGGTGCCACGCCATGGGCAGTTGCTCCAAAACGGCGGCCCCCATCACCCAGTTGCGGATTTCCGAGTTTCCGGGCCCGGCGTGAATCAGGTGCCTGGGCAGGCCGCGCAGCACATCTTCCTTCTTGTTCAGCAGGGCGTCGATGATCGTCCGGTCGAGATCCTCGTCGGTCACGAAATGGCTCAGCCCGCCGGAAATCACGATCCCGACGTTGGCCTCCTCCGGCCATTCCTCGACCGCTTTCCGGATCTTAAGGCCGATGTCGTAGCAGCGGGACGTCGGAATTTCATTGGGCGGCCACGTGTTCAGATAGATCGGCACCATGGGGATGAGGCGGTCCTTGTCCATCAGCTCCGTCACGACCATGCCGTAGCCGTGGCCGTGCCCGTTGCGCGACGGGTCGTCAACCTCTTTCAGCGCGCCGGCGTCCACCCCCTGCTCCAGCAGCGAGGAAATCAGATGCAGGGCAAGCGGCGGGTGACCCGGCCACACGTGATTTTGATCCATGCCCATTCCTTCCTTCATCTGCTGCAGCGCTTCGGGGATCTCGCCCATCCGCTGCTTGCGCCCCAGCTTCCGCGTACGGTCCTCCTCTTTCATGCTGATGATTTTTTCTCCGTAAAACACGGCAAAAGCGGGCACGTTGTAAAGGTCGAGAAACTCGCCCGGGTGATCGTTGCCGATCACGACCAGCACGTCGATTTGCGCTTTGTTCAATTGTTCCTTGAGATGCGCGTACGACTTTTTCATCTCCTGAAAGAGATATTCGAATCTTTCCGGGGTCGCTTCGACGCGGTACAGCCCGTTCCGCTTCTTCTCCAGCTGCTCGTAGGTGAGATGGTTGCCCTTCTCGTCGTACAAAAACGGATTGCTTTCGTCGGTTTTGGCAAACTCGATCCAGTACTTTCCGTCCATTGCCATCATCGGACTGTGCGACATGCCGATGCCGAGCTTAATCCTGGCCATGGCCTTTTCCTCCATCCGCATGGAAATTGACGCAATCAAACATTCCGGCTCCCGATTTCTTCCCTTGCGTTCAACACTCTCATCAAATCTGTTCTCTCTGCCGGGCGGCCGGGCCGGCTCCGGAAATTCCCCGGCCGGCCCGGTTAAAACCCGTCCCCGCCGCCCATCGCAAGTTTACATCCGTTTTTGCAGATCGTGATAGCGGTGCTTCGCCCTTGCTTCCTTAAGCGGCATGCCGGCTTCCACGTCGGCGCGGATGGCGTTCTCCGCCTCGTCGATGGCCGTCGCCAGCTCCAGCACCTGGGCTTCCATCGCTTTCGGCACCACCACGACGCCGTCCGCATCGCCGATGACGATGTCGCCCGGCTCCACCCGGATGTCGCCCAGCGACACCGGCACATTGACCGCGTCGAGCTGCACGCGGTCTTTTCCGGTCCGCATGTAGCTGCCTTTGCTGAAGATCGGCAGTCCCACCTTCAGGCTGTGCGCCACATCCCGGCACACGCCGTTGATAACGACGCCGGGCAGTCCTTTCCTGTGGGCCGTCGATGTCAGGATGTCGCCCCACACGGTGCAGTTCAAACGGCCCGCGTTGTCGATGACGATCACCTGTTCCGGCGTCACGTCGTCGATAAAGTCGCCCACCGTGCCCTTCGCGACGGCCACGGGCTCATACTTCAGGGTAAACGCGCGGCCCGTGATCCGGTACGAGGGATGCAATGGCTTGATCCCGAAGCACGCGCATTCGAACCCCAGCTTGTCCATCGCGTCGGAGACGGCCGACGTGGACAATGTTTTGAATCCTTCAACGATCCGGTCCATTCGCTCACTCCTTTTTCAGCATCGTTTCATATTGAATCCCCATCACTTCCGTGATGGATTTGCCTGCCAGAATATCCGCGGCCATGGCGGCTTCCTTGGCCGCGATGGCTTCCGCCTTGGCCAGCACCTGTTCGATGTGCCGCGCCGAAACGAACACGATGCCGGAACCGTCCGCCAGCACGTAATCGCCCGGTTCGACCCGGACATTCTCGATCGTCACCGGCTCGTTAAAGCTGTATTCCTCAATCCGGCCCCGCGCCGTGGTCGGCACCGCCTTCAGGGCATATACGGGATATCCCCGCATTCTGCTTTCGTCCACATCCCGGCAAGCGCCGTCAATGATCGTGCCGGCGATGCCTTTTTGCTTCGCCGCCGTGGAGAGCAGCCCTCCCCAGCCCGCGACATCGGCGCGCCCGTTATGCTGAATGACGATCACATGTTCCGGACCGGCCGCTTCGATCGCGGCCGAGCCGAGATGGCGGACCGACGGTTTGCCGGTGTGCGGACCGAGCAGCACGGTCATCGCCCGGCCCGCAATTTTCCCGCAATCCCACATGGCGCTCAGCCTCGTAACCGTTCCCCTCAGCTGCAGGGCATCCATGGCATCGGACACCGCGCACGTATCCAAACGCTTCAAACGCTCCAGCAAATCTCCGTTTTCCAATGCTCTCCCGCCTTCCCGCTCCGGCTTACAGCTTGTACAGCTTCCTGGCGTTCAGTTCGAACACTTTGCGCTTGTCTTCTTCGCGGAGGAAGTCGATGCTTTCGATCACCGGCTTCAGATCGTCCAGGTCGCGGCCGAGCTTCGGATCGTAGCCCGAGCCCGTTCCCGGCTTTTCCGTGCCGAACAGCACATTGTCGGGACCGACGATTTTGAACAGCAGCTCAAGGGCGTCCTTGTTGTACGTGCAGGTGTCGTAGTACAGCTTTTTCATGGCGTCGTGGAAGTCTTCCTCGATGCCCTTGCGCAGTCTCCAGGCGCGGAACCGGCCCGTATGATAGGGGATGGCGCCGCCGCCGTGGGAGATGATCAGCTTCAGATTCGGGAAGTCCTTGAACACGTTGGACTCCAGCAGCGATATGATCGCGATGCTCTCCTCGTTGATGAAATGCAGCGTATAGGACAGGCGCGGGCTGCAGCAGGACGCGGAGTGAACCAGCGCGGGCACGTCCAGCTCCACGAGCTTTTCGTACAGCGGATACCAGTATTCGTCCCCGAGCGGCGGAGCCGTCGGATGTCCCCCCTCGGCCGGGTCCGGGTTCAGCAGGCATCCGACGAACCCGTGCTCTTTGACGCAGCGCTCCAGCTCGTAAACCGCCCGCTCGACTCCCTCGTCCATCGTCTGCGGAAGGCTGGCGACGCCACGGAATATGTCCGGATACATCTTGACCTGCCGCGCGATGATGTCGTTGATGAACGACGTCCATTGGTGCACGACCCTCGCCGGTTTGATCGAATGCATGGCATGGAAGGGACGGGGGGAAATGAGCTGCATGTCGGTGCCCACTTTTTTCAGAATTTTGACGTGCCCGTCCAAAGCTTCCTTAATTTTTTCGTCGCTGATTTTCGGCGCGCCGAGAATGGGGTTGCCGCGGCTCGCCAGCAAAGTGGCCTGGAAGGCGTACACCTCCGCCGGAGCCACCGTATGTCCGTGCGCATCGATGATCATGCTTGCATCCTCCTTGTCGTTTTCGTTCTCAAATGATTTGGGTTGTGCCGATTATGATTTTTTCAAAACCGCCACCAGTTCGATTTGCGCGTTCGCCTTGCCTTGCAGCGCCTCGACGGTGATGTGGCGGGCCGGACGGTCATCCTCGTTTGGAAACATCTCCAGCCAATATTTGTTGATGTTTTCGCGGACGCTGTTGTCCCGGATCAGCACATTCATCTTGACGATGTCGTCCGTGCTGCCCCCCGCTTTTTCCATCAATGTCTCCACATGCCTGAACAGCCAGCGGATCTCCTCGTCCAGCGAATCCGGCACCGCGTCGGTGGCGGGATTCTTGCCGATGAGCGCCGACGAAAACACCAGATTGTCGATTTTGGCCGCGAGGGGAATCGGCGCTTTCCCGTGGGTGACACCCTCGATTTTCAGCACTTCTCTCCTTGCCATTGGACACTGTCCTCCTTCACCGGCATGTTTTTATTTCTTTTTGGAAAAACGAACCTGCAACTTTGAAAACCCCCTGAACTGCGGGGTGGTTTTCCTGCGCACCGTTTGCAAGCGGTCGATTTCGTAATGGCCGAGCCGCGTCAGAAGCTGTTCGATGCCGATCCGCATTTCCAGGCGGGCCAGCGGCGCGCCGATGCACACGTGCGGTCCCCAGCCGAAGCCGAGATGTTTGCCGGGCTTGCGCGTAATGTCGAAATGCTCGGCATTCTCGAACTGGCTTTCGTCCCGGTTGCCGGATGCGTAGAGGACGAACACCTT
>Ga0065720_1021147_pt1 | contig 11410 bp, 17 predicted proteins | sample Thericmetagenome_FD_59107 | JGI IMG/M metagenome (GOLD analysis project Ga0065720, IMG submission 59107) | Thermophilic microbial communities from the Joint Bioenergy Institute, California, USA of rice/straw/compost enrichment - eDNA_2 v2... | ecosystem: Engineered > Solid waste > Grass >... | reverse complement strand
AAAAAGCCACAAGCGCCACGGAATGACGTCGTCGAGAGTGGCTGGTAAGACAGTTGGCTGCCTGACCTGCATTAGGCTCTCTGTAGGCGGATGGAGATACAACAGCGGTGAACTTCGAGCCGAGGAGCTTTTGTGGGTATACGAGCTGAGTTTTCCCAGGGCTCCGGATAAGATTTTTAGGAGGAGGGGTTCTGTGGGTTTTGTTGAACTTTTGCTTCGGAAAACCACATCTTGACATCACCCCAAGAACTTCCCGAGTTGTCATCCTTTAAGAAGGCCAAAATGGATACCAAGTCAGGGCCGCCACCAAACTACTGTAAGCTTCCTATGTCTCACACATAATGAATGGAACTTAACTGACTGGAAATCAGACGCAATTCTCGAAGTCCCCGAGAATGCGACGCAAGCTCAAATCCGCAATGCCTACAAACGGTAAGTGAACTAAACATCGAGATCACGCCCCCACGCCCTCACGCCCTCAATCGCGTCAAACCTCGACCACTTGACTCTCGGTCCATGAGCTTCACGAGGCATCGACAACATCCCTCAGCTTTTGAATAGATCGTGGTCCTAATTCACAATGTAGGGCGGCCCTAAAATGCCACCCCGACCGCCTGCCCGCCAACCATCCTGACCGACCCCAAATGACGCGCCGCTTCCAACTCGTCAATGACGCCTACTACACCCTCTACGACCCTGACCGGCGCCGCGAGTACGACGCCCAACGCCACCTCTGGTCCAAATCCTCTTCCTCCTATGCCCGCAGCACATCCCAAACTAAGCCCAGCGCCACCTACGACCCCTTCTCCGAAGCCGAAGCCAACGCACCTCCACACCCGGGGGAGTCCTTTTTCTCATGGGCATTCAACTTCTTCAACGGCCGCAGCCGTACTTCATCCGAGTACGGAGATGACCCTGAGACGGCGAGACAAAAGGCAGAAGACGCCCAATTCGCGGATGTATTTGAGGAGATGTTACGCGAGGAGGGGATTAGCGAGGAGGATCTGGCCAAGGATGCTAACAAGCAGGGAGGGGGAAGTAGTTTGTGGAGTATCATTGGGACAATTAGTGGCGGTGCGCTGGGATTCATTGTGGCGAATGGGCCGGGAATGATTGCGGGTGCTGCGGCGGGGAACAGGCTGGGTGCGGTCAGGGACGCAAAGGGGAAGAGTGTGTGGGAGGTTTATCAGGTGAGTTTGGGTTTGGGCTGGGAGAGCAAGGATGACGATGATTTTGAGGCTGACGCTGTGGTTTAGGATCTGCCGCCCGAGTCGAAGGCCAAGTTGCTTAGCATGCTGGCTGTTAGAGTGCTCAGTCATGCGGCTGGGATCTGACGGGTCATGGTTTTGAAGTTATCATGGTTGACTGTTTCATGTGGCTTAGGTAGGTTTGGGATGGTATTTGCAACTTGTTACAGGCGGCTTGGAATGAAATTTGGGATGAAGTTCACAGGTGGAGTTCGTGAAAGTTTATGCGGTGCATCATACACTTCTATAAGCCAACGAAATGAAATATCAGTTGATATACCGTAATGATCAGTACTACAACCAAGCCATCACGTTTTGCCATCGACGCATCTCTTACACACCCTTCACCCTCCTTCAACGATTCACCTCTTCTTGTTCTTGCGCTTCGTCACCTTGGAGCCCTTCGGGTTGTTCCCGCTGGCCTTAGCCCGGCCGAGCTCGTCGACTGACTTCTCAAGCATCTCAAAATCCTCGGCAGATCCGCTGCTAGGCGTAGGCCTGCCCGGCTCCGAGTCCTCGCCATCGTTCTCAGCCGCCTCAGGAGCGGCTTCCTCGGCTTGCTCCTCAGACTCGATGGGCGAACGCTTGGACAGGAGACGGCCGACAGTGATGCGGTATACCCAGAGGGGCAGACGAACCACGGCGGTGTCCTTGATCGTCGGCTGGGGGAGTTCATTAGGCTGCTCGGGTCAGCAACGTCTGTACGATCATAACTGGGGAAGAGGGGGACTCACATCAAGCAGGTACTCCGCGATATTTCCATCCTCGTCCTCCTCCTCCAAATAAACATTCCCCATTGAATCAACGACCAACACCTTTCCGTTTTCTGCCACAACCCTCTTCTTGGGCCCAACCGGACCAGCTCCCTGCCCCCGAACCTGTGGCGTCGCAGTCCCCGACGCAGCAGGCGAAGCCTTTTGCGCGCGCTTGGCTCTCCTACCACTACCTCTCTCCTCCTTGTTGGCCTCCTTCCGCGACTCCCTCTCCTGCATCCGCCTCATCTTACGATTCATCGGCACCGGTCTGCCCTCCTCATCTTGATAGACCGTCTGCTGTGGCTGCGGAGCAGCCGCCTGCGACGCAACGGGCTGCCCATCAATCCCGGGAATATTAATCCCCAAATTATCCCCCCACGCCGTAACCCTCGCAAACCGGATATACCTCTCCACGAACTCCCTCTGTCGTTTCCAGCTCATATACAACGCCAAATAGTGCGCCGCCCCACCAAACATCAAGAAAACTCCTGTCAAGGCAGTTCCCAAGCCCGGCCTATACCGCGTATAATAATACTCCGTGCCCTTCCACGTTGGGAATCCATAATCCAAGAAATAATCATACCGATCCCGCAACGGCCCTCTCAAAACATCCGCGACGATGGACAGCCTGGCCTGGCGCTGCTCGGCGCGCTTGATTGCAGCCCGAATCTCCGCTTGCGAAGGCGACTTGGCGACATGCACACCCGGCTTGCTTCCCTTCTTCTTAGCCTTATCCTTCGACTCCTTGAGACGCTTCGCAGTAAGCTGCTGGCGGACCTTGTCCGGGTGCAGCTCGCGCGACTTCTTTTTGTAGGCCTTGTTGATTTCCTCGAGGGTGGCGGAGCGCTTGACGCCCAGGAAGTCGTAGAAGGTTACGTCGGGACCTTCATTGGCGATGATTTCGTCGCGGACGCGGAAGATTTCCCGGTCTGTTCGGGAGACGAGGTCAGTCGTTTATACAACGCGACAAAACAAATATGACAGTTAGCTAGAGGTTAACATGCCTTCCTTCGTCCAAGCCGCACTCAGCGGCGTGAATAGTGCCAGCAGACCCAGAGCAAAGGTTGACAACTTCATGATGGCAAGCACCCACGCAGCGCGACAGCAACAGCCTGGGCGATGCTTCAAGGAGGTGTTCTCAATTCAACTTCCCCTTTTTCAAGGGACACGCTGGAACTTTTTGAAGGTCCCGCTATCTAGCGTTTTTGCTTGTAGTTTGCGACAAGCCAAGACCCGCGATACAGCGCCAAGAATCCTGCCTTGGGTAGGGGCCCACCCTGCTTACTCCTTACGTTACAGGTCACGTAGTCACGTTGTAAACGAAAATCATTACGTACCAACACAGGGACAACATCGATCCTCACATTCTCCATGTCATTTACCCCGTTACCGTTACCCTCCCAACTGCCCCCCTTGTATACACTATCTACACTACACTACATGCATCTCAAACACAACTCCAATATGAGAAAAGAAAAGAATGTCCCTCCCATACATCTTCTCAGCTACCCATGATGACAGGATAGCCAAGTGGTCAAGTGGAGGATTTTAATCTTGCTGATGCTTGAGAGAAGCTTCGACAGTGCAGCAACCCGCTATGAAGAAGACAGGAGGACTGTACTATCGTCAAACAATTGAAGGAGAAAACGGGTTCTGAAAAGTAGCTGATGAGAACCCAAAAATTGGTTTGTACCTCACACCGTTTCCTCAGCTACCCATGGAAAAGAGAGTAACCAAGTCGGTCAAGTGGAGGACATTGCTCTGTGACCCGACGGTCAGGTCCAGGATCGACAGTGCAGTGCACCCATTAGGGAGACTACTCAGTCATATCAGAAGACTGAGAGTCGAAGTAAGAAATGTCCCTCCAACCGCATCTCAGCTCTACATGGAGAGAAAGGAACAGCCAAGTCGGTCTGGTGGAGGATTTTAATCCGAGTATCATTGTCAACAGTGTGGACTTTGCCATGAGTGTAAGACAGGACCGACAACTGTCGACAGGTCTCGAGCTCGAGACATATCCCCCAGTTGTCCCCTCCAGCGCCATTCGCAGTGCAGTATTATGCTATCAGAGAGCAGAACTACTGCTGCCTTAGGCGGCGCCCACCCGGAGTGCAGCATCCCTACCATGGTTGGGGCAGGGCTGAGCCACACCAGAGTCAGTCAAGGTCAAGGTTGAGAGCCGTTCACAGTACAGTCTCTGCTATGGGTGAGCAGAGCTGCACCATCTTAGGTGGCGAGCCCAAGAGAATGTGCAAGTGATTTGACTAAGATGTGGCATGTCCCTACCACGAGTGAAGGAGGCAGGATTGAACCACACCAGCCGTCCACAGCACAGTCTTCTGCTATGGGACAGCAGAGCTGTACCATCTTAGGTGGCCAACCCGAGAGAGAGAGATCAATCACCGTTCACCATGCAGCCCCTGCTATAGCCAAGCAAGTCTGCAGCGCCAGGTGGTAGATCTCTGATGATCATTTTCCCCCCCAGTGCCCACGCGCCGTTTACAGTGCAGCTACTGCCACAGAGAGAGAGAAGGCAGGTCTACACCATCTTAGGTGGCGAGCCCGATCAGTCGAGAGCACAGCGTCCCTACCATGATGAAGGCAGGGCTGCTCACTATCGACTGCTTTGTATGGGAGGAAGAAAGGAAGAAGTGGAAGTTTGAGAGAGGATTCAGGAATATTTATACCTTGGGCCACGTCGGTCAGTGCTGCAGTGCGCGTCGCGACTCAGGCGTTAACCGATTGTTGTGATGCTGGGTAGGCGCGATCGCAACTATGCAGCATTGGCATCATGGTTAGTCGCAAGGCAGGTGTCGGAATGTCAAATTTCTTTCTTGGGGAAGATATTTCGGAGGGAACTCCTGCCAGAATCTCAACTGCGCTTTCCAGGAGAGGCACGGCAGGCAATGGGAGATCTAAGTAGGATGGTGATGGCAGGTTTGGAATGCGGGTGAGAGAACAGATCTTGAAATCAAAGGTCTTGGATGGGCGTGAGTTACACAAAGACCTTCTCTTGTGCAGTGGACATAAAGAGGACTTGGGGGTGATTCTGAAGGTCACATTTATCATGCATCAGAACTCAGAGAGACTGAAATCATCTTTGTCTTGTGCCTAGGAGCTCTTTGGAACTACAGTCAGCGAAGATGCAAACAGTTGGACGGTTGTTAATGGAACTAGTCATGTGAAGGTCAGGGCTGCTGAAGGGAGCAAGACGATTGAAAAAAATCTAAGAGTTCCAAAGTGATACTATTTGGCTCATCGAGAGCCAATGTCTCCTAGCATTTAAAATGGCCCCCTTGAAAGTCTCTCCCATTTGGGGTCTCTTGTATGGGCAGACTCATACCAACCACCTCTTAACCTTCTTATCAATTTTCTTCATCCTCTTCCACTTATGACTATCCTGTCCCAGACTCCAGACAAAGATCCCTCCCAAGCCTTCCGGCCTTACAACTCTCTTGAACTTTCGGTGGATATTGAACGGCGTGTCCCACGTCCAGAAGACGTTGTTATCTGCGTCCCAAGACCACTTCGCTCCCTGCCAGAAGTCATAATGTTTGTGCCAGAGTGCTTTCCGAAAGAGCCGCTTGATGGACGGTCCCCACTAGCATCGTCCATAGCCCTCCTGGCAACCAAGCTTGCAGTACGCGGGTCCATCTCCGCTGACAAGATAATGGGTTATCAGGCTCGGCCCAAGGGTAAAAAAAAATGTGGCGGGGTGGGGGGAGACTTACCAAAAGCCATACTGACTGCAGCACTGTAAGCCCGGACACCTAAACTTCGTCCCGAACCCGCAAGTCCCATCGAGACTCTCAGTCAACAACCTCGGTGGACGGGAATAAGCCCTGTCATCAAAGCTCATGATCCCCGACATGCCCAGGTCATTGCCATCAGCGTCTTGTAAACGTGCCATGCGGCAGCTCTCGAACTTGATTGAGAAGTATCCGATGCCAACCTTGCTCTGACAGACCTGGCCTTGGGCTGTTGCGAACCACCTGGCGTGGAAGGCGAGTCCGAGGAGCGCTTTCCAGGGGTCCAGACCCCATCGGATGTAGTTCCGAACGCAGAACCGCGAGCCTTTGATGGATGTGTGGTGGCCTGTCATTATATCACGATGGTCTACGAGGTCGTAGGTCATGACCTGCAAAAGTCAGCTGAGAGGCGTAGATTAAGGATTCAAGGGCTCTCCATACATTGACAAAGTCTACAGTCTCGTTGATCAATTGTATGTTTTTCGGCGTAAAAGCTGCCATGTCCTGTTCCAAACAGGGGGCTGAGATGGACAATTCTTTTTCTCCAAGATGAGCTTTGATTTCAGATAAAAGCAATGGGAAAGCCTCGACTTCGTGTGCTTTGTCGTAAACCATATTCTGTTTGATGCTGCTATTCTTCTCACTTCCGCCGGGATACCACCAATTGATGTCTGAGAACGTTAGCAAGTGATAGACCTCGGTCATCCAAAAGGTAGGGCAAGAGGGGGTTGACCACATACCGACACAATCATATCCAAGCCTCTCAACTGTGGCTACAATGTTTCGCGCAAACAGCTCTCTCGACTCTTGAGTTGCAGATGCTCTGCTGAACCCTTCTGCATCCCCATATCCGCCAACTCCCATGCAGAGATTTACCTGGGGTACAAACAACGAGCGAACTTCGCTGAGGTTCATGAAAGGCTCATACTGGCCAGGAGGGTCCGTGACAAAGAGTGACGAGCTTGCAAACGCAGTGATGACATGGGTAATGTATGTAGTGTAGATACGGTTCGGCGGTGCATATGGGTGTTTACTACCAAGGTTTTGGGTGAGGTTACTGGTAGTGAGTCGCAGACAAGGGGGTTGTTTACATACTGGTCAAAGTAAACAACATAGCGATACGGATAAGCAGTAACCTGAATCCCCCGCAGCGGGAGGGCCAATAGCAGTAGCACAAATGCAAACTTCATCGAGTTCGATATCTGAGCTGAGATATGATGAGTGAGTTATCCTGAGTTGCATCTGATCCAAACCTTTTGCCAGGTTGGTGAGCTACGTGATTCTGGGTGTGAACATTCATTTCTCAAGACTTGATTACGATCCGATCCTTCCTCCACAGAGTTCTGAGAGGATGTCCCTCAGAAGTCGGACGCTCTGGAAGGAGTTAGGCGCTCTTTCCAACCAAACTCTAACAAATACGATCAAATACCAGAGGAGACATGTCTTCAATGCCACTACTTGATTCTGTCATCGTCAATCGAAGGAGGAGGAAGATAACCTGGGGCCACCACGTCCATGAAGCGCCGTGAAAGAAATGATAGTTATATTACAACTAGCATACAAAAAAAAGCTTTCTAACTGCCGATCAGAATCTGAGCGCTAAAGCTACCATCAGTTGGAGTGAAGTAAAGAAACTAGTAGAAGTGCAGCTTTTCATACTTGTCGACGGCTGACCGTTCCCCCAACAAACAATCAGACCCAGCAAACCTGTTAGGATTCAACTTCCATTGGAAACCTGCAGCAGAGGAAGACGGGAAGGATACTCACCATTTCACGGAAGCACACTCCTGATCGACATTACTCGGGACCCGAACCTTTTCCATCTCCAACCGGTGCTTGCTCTTCAGTTTCCCTTCCTTAATCCTTCCTTTCCCAAAGAACATGTAAGCTTGATAATACAAAGGCATGTTAGCTCCGTGCAAAGGGCCATTCATGTTGCAGAACCGTGCCAGCTGCACAATCTGGATAGGCTTGATATTCTTTCTTCGGGCCCTTCAGCTGCGCGTAGATGCCGCGGCATAGCTGCGGCTGCGTGACGGCTGGCCGCATCAGATAAATAGTCATCTTCTTGCGGATCTCGTCACAAGAGTCGAAGATGGGGACGGAGTCGTCGTCCTGGCTGGGGAGGAGGTGGATGTTGCTGATATTAACGGCGCCAGCCGGCTTTTTGGCCGTGGACTTGCCCTTCGAGCCGAGAGCGCCATTGCCATTGATTTCAGAGCCTTTGTAGGTGAAGCCTCTGCAGGTCCTCTTTAACTGTAGTTCCGTTCAGGTCACTTCCAGTGCTATTGTGAGCGTCTTGAGCCTATTAAACGTTCTTTTTTTTTTTCCCCAGTACTATAGATATGCTAACGGGCCAGATGTAGGAACCCGGAAAGCAGGACAATTTCTGGGTCAGCGCACATACAATCGCGAGCGATAATGCAGGGTAGGAAAGAGAGTGTAATATCAAAGGTCCACTTAGTCCTGAGCACCTACCTTAGCTACCGCTCAACGAGTAAGCTACGAAGCAGAATGTGAGAGTGATTAGAATGAGCGAGAACGAAACTTCGAATGGCTCCGGTATGACTTTCTTATAACAAAGTTACGTTACTATCCCTCCTTGAGCCTGGTGCCATGAGTTGAGCTGCGAATCCAATCGCCATTCATACTCATTTCGGGCCTCACCAGAGCCCCACTGTGTCTGATTACAAACACATTGACGACTCCCGACCTTAAAAACCACCATGAAGTTGGAAGTTTACTGCACAAGCTTCCATAATCTTTACGGAAACTCCGTGGGAAATGATGTCGGTGGCCGTAAATGGCAGTTCTTGGAGACATTGAAGCCTCTTGTTTTTTTTTCTTTTTTTGAGTATTCAGGCAGAGTATCACCGGGGATTCTCATCATGGTCCACCAAGCAACATATATCACACATATACTTTCCAAGGACCTATTATTTGCTACCAACTGTTCGATGGCAATTAGGGAGTAGCTAAGTGTCTGAGGATTCGACGCCTGCTATGTTGTATCTTTCTGAAGCCCCGCTTGGCACCATTTCTAAGCAGACGAGATCCCTATCGCAGGCCATGTCTTCAGGGAAGCTTAAGGGTTGAGGGGCAGGGTTGTCAATACTCCTTGAAGAAGGTCGTGTATATTGAAGGCGAGTGTGGAAGAAAGCTGGATATTTAAGACATATTTCCGCTCGACGTTGGTAGAGGCGCGTTACTACACGTCATCCTTGACGAGTGACGGCTCATGTCCCCTAAGGCCTAAACATGTCCGAGGCATCTGGCAAACATAGGGCTAGGAGAGCAACGCCATAACAAGCGCCCGAACAGTGGAAAACTATGCCGAAAACGGAAACTTGGCTTGAGTTACGGCGGTGTAAGTCGAAGCCATCCACACATGTGGCAGGCCTGAGCGGGCCACCTCTCCTTGCCTCTGTGATCGTGACTGTTAACCAAATGGCAAGTTCAACAGGCATGTGACATGCGCTCAGTTGATCGTTTACTAATAACCAAACGTCGTAAGTCATCAGTTCATGTCTAAACCACTCATCTCTAACCACCTCTCTAAGGTCACCCCTTTCTTCTCAACCCTTGCTTCAACCTAAAACATCCCACCAGACATCACCCCCTCACTTCTGCGAGCCCTTCGACGAGGATCCCGACGATAAACCAGACGTGGTCCCATAATACCTCACACCACTAGGCGAAGTATAGTGGTACCTGCCCTGGCCGTTGTTGTAGTAGGTGCTGCCGTTGGGGTTGGAGTAGTAGTACGAGCCGTCGCTTTACCATACAGTCAGCTCTTTATTCATCCCATAGTCCAGAGGAGGTCTTCAAGGGGGGACGGGGGAAAGTAAACCGGTTGGAATAGTGATAAGCATTGGAGCCGTTGTCATAATCACGGCCCGCAGTAGTGGTTGCCCTGGATAGGGGTCGGTCAGTATGAGGTAGGGCAGGGGATAGGAGAGGGGGGTTAGTGTACCCGGCTATTGATGCCGGAGGACTTATAGGAGTAACCCCGGCCAGATATGTTGTCGGAATGAGATCTGTCGTAGAGATGGGCTCGTAAGTGAGTAGATACTGGTAGTGAAGGTAAAGCTGAAGATGATAAGGGCCAAAGAATCAGGGGCACGATGAGAGCTGAACAGGTCTTATATCCTCGTTCGTGGACAGCAATCTTCACTCTCCGCGGTCCAGCTGCGTAGGAATGGCCATCAAGCGGCTTAGGTCAAAGTTGCATTTCGCACCGCCCGTGCTGAGGCCCACGACGTCGATCAAGAACCGGGGTGCAGGTGATAGAGGAGTGGAGTCAGCGTTTGGGAGATGGATATGCCCAGTCATTCTGTGAAGCAAACGATCAACCTTCAAACGCGGGGGATGGGATCCGGAGGTGACGTGTGTGCTTGGGCAAACGGGGGGTGAAGCAAACCGGTGGGGTAGCCAACCGTCTTGCCGACAAGCCATAGACTCTACCAAAACGTCTCTGATGATCAACAGTCCAGGAGCAGCACCGTGCAGTGTGGATGCCTCTATTCATGACTGAGCCAACAGGTATCGCTAACAATGCAAGTCTATCCAGTGATCCGTACCGGTATCGCCTCAACAAACTCCCGTCATGCAATCAAAGTCATCCATCACAAGTTGCCGTTGGCTGCCTTCGTCTCTTCCTGGCTCTCCTCCAGTTCAGCCAGATACTTCTCCGCGTCCAAGGCCGCCATGCAGCCAGTTCCTGTAAGTGAATCCGAATTAGCCCTGAACAACAGAGCTCATCTGCATGGGCAAACCACAGCTTGAGAGTCACATACCTGCACTAGTAATCGCCTGGCGATACCTCTTATCCTGCACATCACCGGCCGCAAACACACCCGGCACACTAGTAAGCGTGGTCCCCGGCTTGGTAACGACATAGCCATCGGCATCCAGCTCAAGCTGGCCCTTGACGAGCGAAGTGGCCGGCTCATGGCCAATGGCATAGAACAGGCCGTTGGCCTCCATGGTTTCTTCCTTGCCAGTGAGGGTGTCGCGGACAACCAAGTGGCTCATCAGGCCATTCTCATCGCCCTTGACCTCGACACCGACGGTATTAAAGCGCACCGTGATCTTGGGATGGCTCAGCAGACGCTTGGCCATGACAGCACTAGCACGCAGCTTATCGCGGCGCACCAGTACCGTAACATGGCTGCCATACTTGGTGAGGAAGAGAGCTTCCTCAGCAGCGGAATCACCCCCGCCAATCACAACAAGTGGTTTATTCCGGAAGATCGGCACCGCCCCGTCACACACGGCGCACGCGGAAATACCATTCTGCCAGTACTTCTCCTCACCAGGCAAACCAAGACGTTTGGCGGAGGCGCCGGTGGCCAGGATGACGGCGTCGGCGGTGTGGATGTCGTCGGGGGACCACTCGGTGGCGTACTCGAAGGGGCGCTTGGAGAGGTCGAGCTTGGCGACAGTCTCGCTAATGATCACAGTGCCGAAGCGCTCAGACTGGTTGCGCATCTTCTCCATGAGCTCCTGGCCTGTAACGCCCTCCGGAAAGCCAGGGAAGTTCTCGACTTCCGTCGTAGTGGTGAGTTGGCCGCCTGCTGCGATGCCGTTGGCCATGAAGCCTTCGTAAAGGACGGCTGGGGACTGTTAGGATACTGTCTGTCTGGAACCAATATATTTT
>Ga0065720_1021143_pt1 | contig 11412 bp, 10 predicted proteins | sample Thericmetagenome_FD_59107 | JGI IMG/M metagenome (GOLD analysis project Ga0065720, IMG submission 59107) | Thermophilic microbial communities from the Joint Bioenergy Institute, California, USA of rice/straw/compost enrichment - eDNA_2 v2... | ecosystem: Engineered > Solid waste > Grass >... | reverse complement strand
TACAATTTGACCAATGCCAACAAGACGGTTTGACGCCGTAATCCGCGCCGCATATTATAATAATTAAACAATCATTTGATTATTTGATTCGATGAATCCCGCCGGAACCTATCATTCATTCGGGTGAAACGGCGCGGTCCGTCCGCACAGCAATAACCGGAAATGAAGGTGACTTCAGTTGAGCAGCGCTGACATATGCGATGTGTTTTGCTATGACGCGCAGAAGGTCAAGCGGGTAAAAAGCCGCATCGAAGGTTATCATTTTGAAGATATGGCTATGATGTTCAAGGCGCTGGCCGATCCGACCCGGCTGAAGGCGGCCGCCGCTTTGTGCGGAGAGGAAGAACTGTGCGTCTGCGACGTGGCCCATATCATCGGCTCGACGGTGGCGACGGCATCGCATCATTTGCGGCTTCTTCGCAACCTGCGGATTGCCAAGTCGCGCAAGGAAGGCAAGCTCGTTTTTTATTCCCTGGCCGACGAACATATCAAGCAGATCGTCAGGATGGCCGTCGAGCATCAGGCGGAAGAGGAAGTCCGCATCGCCGCGCAGGCGGCTGATCGGATGAAGGCTGCCGTGCGATAAAAGGCGAAAGAATAAAGTTCCTCCGCGAGCAACTGGAGGGCAAGCGGTGCCCCGGCGGGCGGCAACGGACAAGGAGGCAGGCCGAAGTGAGGGAAGCGGCGGTGAACAAGACGGCTGAGGCGGCCGAAGCGGCTGAAACATCCTCAAGGCCGGAAATCAAAAGCGTATATCGCCTCGAAGGATTGTCCTGCGCAAATTGCGCCGGCAAATTCGAAAGCAACGTCAGGCGGCTGCCGGGCGTTCGGGACGCCAAAGTCAATTTCGGGGCGGCAAAACTCACCGTCTACGGCAGCGCCACGCTCGCGGAATTGGAGCAGGCCGGCGCCTTCGAAAACATTAAGGTGATCCTCCCAGATTCGCGGGCGCATCCGGCCGGCCGCGGCCAGGAACCGCTCCGCGATTCGGCGTCCCGGGAATCGGCGCCGCGGGAAGATGCGCCCGGGGATCCGGCTTTGCGGGATTCGGCGTTTCCGAATCCGGCGTCCCGGGAAAAAGATCCGCCGGCGCGGCAGGCGAAACCGGCCGCATTCTTCCGCCGATACGCCGCGTTGCTGGCGGCTGCGCTGTTACTTGCTTCTGGATACGCGTCACTTTTTATAAACGGCGAAGAGAAGCTGGTCACGACGCTGCTTTTCGCGGCGTCCATCTTCATCGGCGGCCGCACGCTGCTTAAGGCGGGACTGAAAAACCTGCTGCGCCTGGACTTCGACATGCGGACGCTGATGACGGTGGCGATCGTCGGCGCGGCGATCATCGGGGAATGGGCGGAAGGCGCCGTTGTCGTGATTCTTTTCGCCATCAGCGAAGCGCTGGAGCGGCACGTGATGGACCGCGCCAGGCAATCGATCCGCACCCTGATGGAGCTCGCGCCGAGACAAGCTTTGGTCCGGCGCGGCGGCGAGGAGCGCGTCATCGATGTCCGCGATATCGCCGTCGGCGACATCATCATCGTGAAACCCGGCCAGAAAATCGCGATGGACGGCGTCGTCATCGGCGGCCGTTCGGCCGTCAACCAGTCGGCCATCACCGGCGAATCCGTCCCCGTGGAGAAAAAAGCGGGCGACGAAGTGTTTGCGGGGACGCTGAACGGGGACGGGCTCCTGGAAGTGAAAGTGGCGAAGCGCGCCGAAAACACGGCCATCGCCAGAATCATCCACCTCGTCGAGGAAGCGCAGGCCGAGCGGGCGCCGGCGCAGGCCTTCGTCGACCGGTTTGCGAAAATCTACACGCCGCTCATCATGGCCGTCGCCGCCGCCGTCGCCGTTTTTCCGCCGCTCCTTGCCGGCGCCGATTGGGGAACCTGGGTATATCAGGGGCTGGCCGTTCTCGTCGTCGGCTGCCCGTGCGCGCTCGTCATCTCCACGCCGGTTTCGATCGTCTCCGCCATCGGCAATGCGGCGGGGAAGGGCGTGCTGATCAAGGGCGGCATTTACCTCGAGCAGCTGGGAAAAATCAAGGCGGTCGCTTTTGACAAAACCGGCACGCTGACCATGGGCGCGCCCTCCGTCACCGATTTCAGGGTATTCAATCCGAACCACGGCGAACGGAATATTCTCGCCGCCGTCGCCGCCCTGGAGCGCCGTTCCGGACATCCGCTGGCGGAAGCCGTCGTGCGGAAAGCCGGGGACGAAGGCATCGACATCGGCGGCATCGCCGTGGACGATTTCGTCTCGCTGACGGGGAGAGGGGTCAGGGGAACGGTGAACGGCACAACTTATATCATCGGCAGTCCCAGGCTCATTGCCGAGCTGTCCGGAATCCGCATCAGCGGCGAGGCGGAGCGGTACATCCGCTCGCTTCAGGAACAGGGCAAAACCGCGATCGTCGTCGGCGCAAACGATTCCGTCGCCGCCGTCATGGCGGTCGCCGACGAACTCCGCGCATCCGCCAAAACGATCGCCGGCAAGCTCGCTCGGCTCGGCATCGGCAAAACGGTCATGCTCACCGGCGACAACAGGCACACCGCCGCAGCGATCGCCGCGCAGGCCGGTTTGTCCGAAGCGCAGGCCGAACTGATGCCGGAGGACAAACTGGAAGCGATCCGAAAGCTGCGCGATGAATGCGGCAGCGTCGCCATGGTCGGCGACGGGGTCAACGACGCGCCGGCGCTCGCGGCCGCGACGGTGGGCATCGCCATGGGCGGAGCCGGCACCGACACAGCGCTGGAAACGGCGGACATGGCGCTGATGGGCGACGATCTCGGCAAACTGGCCTTCGCCGTCAAGTTGAGCCGCAAAACGCTCTCTGTCATCAAACAAAACATTGCCTTCGCCCTCGCCGTCAAACTTTTCGCGCTTCTGCTCGTCGTACCCGGCTGGCTGACCCTTTGGATTGCCATTTTGTCCGACATGGGGGCAACGCTGCTTGTGGCCCTGAACGGCATGCGGCTCATGCGGGTGAAGGAATGACAAAGGCCGCCCGGACCCGCGCATTTTGCGCGGGATTTTTTTTGTCATTTGGGCCGACGGACGCCGGGAATGCCCTTGCATTACCGCCTTTTTTTCATATGTTAAATCAGCGGGATTTGCAAAGGAGGGCACGGGCATGGGGACCATCGGCATCCTCGTCGACCCCGGCGTGTTCCGGGGGATCAGGAGCGGGCGGACCGGAAGCGAAAATCTCCGATTGTACAATAAAGCCGCCGCCAAACACGGGCTCAAGATCCTGTACATGAGTTTGGACCGCATTTCGCCGTCATTCAGATCGGCCTTCGGATACAAAAGGGTAAAAGGAAAATATGTGAGCGGCAACTACCCGATTCCGAAGGTCATCCACAATCGGACGCTGTCGTTCTCCGCCCGTTCCAGAATGCGGCTCAGGCGTCTGAAACGGATAAGGCGCGTGTTCAACGGGCAGAACCGGTATTCCAAATACCGCATCCACAAGCTGCTGCGCGGCGTCTTCCCGTCCCATCTTCCGGTCACCGTGCCGTTCTCGCGGGCACACTTAAGGGAGATGATGAGCCGGTTCGGCAGCCTGTACATCAAGCCCCGGAGCAGCAGCGTCGGGAGCGGCATCATCCGAATTTCCCGCAAAAAAAGCGGAAAATGGCAGGTGCGGCTGCCGAACGCCTCGCTTGTCGCCGACGCCAAAAAAACCGTGTCGATCGTCATGCGCTATGTCCGCAAAAGAAAATACATCATCCAGCAAACGATCCCCCTCGCCACCTACAACGGCCGCCCTTACGACATCCGCGTTTCCGTGCAGCGCGGCGCTTCCGGTTTCTGGCAGGTGACCGGCATGTACGGGAAGGTGGCCAGGAAAGGAAGCCATGTGACCAACGTCGCCCGCAGGGGCACGGCCAAACCGTGCGACGTCCTGCTTCGGCACAGCTTCGCCGATCCGATGCGGGTGGCCGCGAACTTGCAGCATGTTTCGCTGAGCATCGCCCGCTATCTCGGCCGACGTCTTGACAATCTGGCGGATATCGGGCTTGACATGGGCGTGGATGCGGCCGGACATCCGTATTTCATCGAAATGAACGGCCGCGACCAACGCTACGGGTTCCGCAAAGCGGGAATGCCTGGCGCGTTTTACCGCGTTTACGAAACCCCGTTGCTGTATGCCAAATATTTGCTGCGCCGGACAAAAAGGGGGTAATGGCTTGAGCGCGCCCATCGACGTGCTGATTCCCCTCGCCGTCAAGGATGCGGGCACATTGCCCGCCGTCGTCCGGTCCGTTCGCAAATACGTGAAACATCCCATTGGAAGAATTACGGTAGTCGCTCCGCCGCGCCGCAAAGTCATCGATCTGTGCCGGAAACTGAATTGCCGGTTTGTCAATGAAAACGCCGTGCTGCCGATCACCAGGAAGAACATCCGCTACAGCTCCCGGAAGTGGGAGCGGTCCGGCTGGCTGTTTCAGCAGTTTCTGAAATTGAGCGGAGACGTACTGTGCAAGGCCGAAAACTTCCTGGTCATGGATGCCGACACGGTGCTGATTCGCCCCCATGTGTTCATTTCGGGAAACAAGCCGGTGTTCTATTGCCGGGGCTGGAGCCAGCCCGAATATTTCCGCACGTACCGCAGATTGATGGGCAGCGGGCGGGCCGCGCCCTTTTCCTTCGTTGCCCACTACATGCTGTTCAACAAAACCATGCTGGCCCGGCTCAAACGTTTCATTGAAACCCGGCATCGCATGAGATGGTACGACGCCGTCATGCGCTGCATGGACAAATCCAAACCGTACGCGTTTTCCGAATTCGAAACCTACGGCAATTTTCTGTATGCGCAAAATCCAAACGGCATGATCCGCAGGATGGCGCTCAACAAAAGTATACGGGGCGGGGTTCGGCGGATTTCGCCCGAGCGGCTCAGGCGTCTTGCCGGAAAATACCGGTCCGTCTCTTTCCACAAACGGAAGGCGTATTTGCGCTAAAAAGCGCCGCGCGCGTTCCTCGGCTGTTTTGAAAGCGATGGAAACCATTGCGTCAAAAAAGGGGATGTGAATCGGCACATGCCTTCGTCTTACCAAATCACATGGAAAGGCCCCGTTAAGCCTGCCTCCGGCATCGGCATCGCCGGCAGGGAGTATGTCAGGGCGCTGAGGCGTCTCGGCGTGCGCGTCACGGTCGGCGGAAAAGGGAATCCGATTACCGGCAAATCTCCAAACCGGCGCCGCGTGCTCGTCTATCATTATTCGCCCGGAACGCTGAACGTCCGGAAGGAAAGAAAACATTTCGAGACGATCATCGTCAACACGGTTTGGGAGACGACCCGGATCCCCCGTCGCTGGGTGGGGCCCGTCAACGCGGCGGACGCCGTGTGCGTCCCGTCCAGCCACAATCAAAGGGCCCTGCGAAACAGCGGTGTCCGCATCCCGATTTACGTCGTGCCCCACGGCGTGCATGCCGGCGTGTTCAGGCCGGCCAAAAAAGCTTGGCCGTCCAAAGCCTCGAAAACGAAATTTACCTTCGTTTCCGTCTTCGGGTTCCAGCACCGCAAGAATCCCGAAGCGCTCCTCCGGGCTTATTGGGAGGAATTTTCCGACGCCGACAACGTCCGCCTGATCATCAAGACGAACGGTTATGCGCCGTACGAGAACAGGGGCTGGATCCTCAGCCGCATCCGGGCGTATAAAGCCCGCCTCGGCCTTCGCAAGCGGACGGCGCCGGTTCGGATCGTCACCGGCCGGCTTTCCACGGGCGCGATGCGGCACCTTTACGCGAAAGGCCACGCCTTTGTGCTGCCCACGCGGGGCGAAGGCGTCGGCTTGCCGTTTCTGGAAGCGATGGCCGCAGGTTTGCCTGTCATCGCGACGGGGTGGGGCGGTCACATGGATTTTCTGAACAAAGGCAACGCGTTTTTGGTCGGCTACCGTTTGCAGCCGCCGGCAATGAGCATGCACCGGGCCATTTCCCGCCCGTTTCGCCATTTGTTCGCGGAGAGCGGGCAGCTGTGGGCGGAGGCGGACATCGGCAGCTTGCGCCGGCAAATGCGCCTTGCGTACCGGAACCCCAGGCTTTGCCGGAGAAAAGGAATGCGGGCCCGCCGCGATGCGCTTCGCCAGTCGTGGAAGCGCGCCGGCCTGCTTATGAAGAAGGCCGTTGAGACCACGATCAGGATGCGGAAAAAGGGGAGAACTCATCTGTGAAAATCGTAGTGCTTGGCGGCGGCTCGGGAAGCAGGCTGTGGCCTTTGTCCGCGGGCGCCCGCTCCAAAATCTTTCTCAACCTTCTGCCGGCCCCGGGCGGCGGCAGGGAGTCGATGATCCGGCGGTTATGGAGGCAGTTGCGCGAGGCCGGACTTGGCGAATCCGTATACGTGTCAACAAACGCCGAACAGCTCGCCCTTGTGAAAAAACATGCGGACGCCGCGGTTCGCGTCATACCGGAACCCGGCCGGCGGGGCACCTTTCCCGCTGTTGTCTTCGCCGCATCCTACCTGCAAGACGTATGCGGCGCCGGGAATGAAGAGACGGTTTGCGTACTTCCCGCGGACCTCTTTGCGGACGACGGTTTTTTCGAGCTTGTCAAAAACATGGACAACGTCCTTACCGAATCGGGAGCAGATCTCGCCGTCATCGGAGTGAAGCCCCGGTATCCCTCGGAAGCCTTCGGCTATATCATCCCGGCGGAAAATGCGCAGACGGGCAAACCGTCTGTAAAGGTCGAACGGTTTGCCGAAAAACCAAGCGAAGAGGAGGCGCGCGCCTTTATCCGCCGCCGTGCGTTGTGGAACTGCGGCGTGTACGCCTTCAAGCTCGGCTTTATGGCGAATTGGCTGCACCTTCGGGGACATCCGGTCCGCCACGAACTGCTCTTTAAGCAATACGACCGGCTGCCGGCCGTCAGTTTTGACCATGAAGTTGCGGAAAACACCGCTTCCATCGCCGCCGTGCCCTTCGCGGGAGAGTGGAAAGATCTCGGCACTTGGCTGACCCTGACGGAGGAGATGGATACCCGTATCATCGGAAAAGGGGTCATCAGCGAAGATTCGCAAAACACCCATGTGATCAACGAACTGGCGATTCCCGTCGCGGTGCTGGGAATAAGCGGCGTCATCGTCGCGTGCGGACCCGACGGAATCCTGGTGGCGGACAAGGCGGCCAGTCCGCGGCTGAAAAATATGTTGCAAGCCGTAAACGCCGTTCGCCATAAGGCCGATGAAGTGTTGTAAAAGCGCCGCTTAAAGGCAAATGGGCACGCATCCGCTCAAGCAAGCATAGGATGAAGCAATCATGGGGAAAGGAATGAACATGGATGCATGCTTTTTCTCAATCCTTTGTCAACCCGCAGCAACCTTATTATCCTTGGAACACCTGGCCGCCCGCAGCTCCATATCCTCAATATTACGGTTATCCGTACTCGTTTTACTCAACGGGCAGCCGCGCGGCGTATCCTTCCCATGCCTTGAATTATGCCCACATGCGGTCCGGCCTCCGGAGCGAAACGGAAATCAAGGATTACGGGAAAAAACCGCTGGTCCTCGACATCAAACGCGCGGCGATACAAAACGATACGTACCGCACCGCTATATGGACGGGCAAATATTTTCAGGTTACCCTCATGAGCATTCCCGTCGGCGACGATATCGGTCTGGAGGTGCATCCCGGCACGGATCAGTTCATTCGCATTGAAGAAGGGCAGGGCCTCGTGGAGATGGGGGATGCCAAAGACAAACTGGATTTCAGGGCGAATGCCGGCGAAGGTTACGCCATCATGATCCCCGCCGGCAAATGGCACAATGTGACCAATACGGGAAATATCCCGTTAAAGCTCTATGTGATCTATGCGCCTCCTGAACATCCGTTCGGAACCGTTCATCGGACGAAAGCGGAGGCCATGGCTTCGGAACATGCCAGTCAATCCATGAAATAAGGCATTCGGCGGTTCCGGCCTCACTCGGCGCCTTTTCCGGACAGCACGACAATATCGGCGTGAACGTCGACGTCGATCTTTTCCAAGCGGGACGGCCAGTCGGAGGTGTCCCAATTTTTTTTGCCGGAATTTCTCGCCGATCCCCAGGTAGTCGATGCCCTGCGCGTGAGCTTTGCGGAGAATGCGCTCCAGATTGTCCTCGATCTTCCGTGCGATCAATTGGTCCTGCCCGGAGAGCACGGTGCGGTTTCCTTTGTTGCGCCCGCCGATCACCCAGCCGGCGGCGTGCACGTACACGTCGGCCGATTGCGGTTTGACGCGCAGCTTCCAGCCGTAACGGTGCACCTGAAAGGCGATTTCCTCGCCGGGAAAGACGAAGGTCAGCTCGTCCGACCTTTTTTTGTTGATCAGCTTGAGCATGAAGGCGTCATCCATCGGCAGCTTCATGCCCAGCTTGTCTTCTTTCAGCAAATAGATCCCGTTTGCGTAAAGCTTGCCGTTCTCAATCATCATCATGGAAAGGAAGGCGCTGGCGAGGCTGGTGTGGATTTTCGGAGAGAATTCCCACATTTCCACGTCGAAAACGGAAGGATGCACCTGGAGGCCGCCGATCAGGCGGTTCACCAGCCTGCCCCCGTCCGCTTGCATGAACGCTTCGACATCCTGATTCGTCGCAAAAAAATTGACCGTCTGCTCCATTTCGCCGAGATGATAAAAATAATCGACATACGGCTTCACCCCCGATCGCAGCAGATCTTCGCCGAACAGCACGTAATGCACCTGATCCAGGGTCATTTTCCCCGCAAGCTGACGGCGGATCCGCTCCATGCAATCCGGAAAGTAGGAACAGCCGACGCTGACCACCTTGGCGTGGATGATTGCCGGAAGGAAGATTCCTCCGAAAAAGCCCTTCCGTGCCGGTCAAACAGCAGTTCCAGGACGCTCACCTTAATATCATTCTCCTCCGTCGCATCGAGACCGATGGCCGTGATGAAGCTTTGATATTTCATCTCGTGAACGTCGGTGCATCCCGCAAGCATGAACACAGCGATCAGAGCGGCCCGCGCAGCGGCGCGGATGCGGCGGGCATTCATCGCAATCGCTCCTTCAATCCCAAAATCATCCACAGCAGCGTCGGAATGACGATCAGCACCGCGATTCCCGACATCGACCAGTACACCATGAGCCTGAACACCAATTCCTTTTGCAGCGGAAACATCGTCAGCGCAAACGCGGCGAGACCGAGCGCGACCGTAAGCCGGCGTTCTTTTTTATCGCCCTGCAGGTTCAACAGTCCCTTAATGCCGATCGCGGCGGAGAAGATGGAAGTGCAAAGCACGTAATAAATGACGAGCTGCCATATGGCAGGGGTGAGCAGCGTGATCCGCTCGATGGGCAGCCACGGCAGCGCCACGGTGCCGAGGGACTCCTGGTAAGGATAGGTGATGGTTCCGGCAAAAGAGGCGCCGAAAATCGCGATCGGCAGCACCACGGCCGTGAGCACTTCGACGAAAGCGAGCGTGACGCTGAGCAGGGACCAGCCGAGCAGCCGGCCGGGCTTGATGCAGGGATGAAGAAAATAGACGGCAAAAATCCCGCGGAAAACAAACAGCGCCGCGATGATTTCCGGCCTGACGAGGATGTCCGGCCGCAGAAACACCGTATGGAGCGGCAGCAATTTACCGAATTCAGCATTGACGAGCTGCGGGACATTGATAAAAACCAGGCCGCAAATCAGCATCACTCCGAAAAATTCCGCAAAGCGGACCCACGCTTCCAATCCGTTTCTGAGCAGGTACATGACCGGCCCGAAAATAAACAGAAGGATGAGAAAGCGGGATGTGTTGGGGAGCTGCGTATACGTGACCAGCGCCGTAAACACATACACCATGCCGACACTCCAGAAGTAAATCACCGCGATCGCGACTAACGCGTAAATGCCGCCGAAAAAGCGCCCCAGCACCTTTTTCGACCATTCCGCCAGATTCATCCTTTCGAATCTGGCGCACAGGCGGATCGCCACAAACGTGCCCCACAGCGTCAGCAAATATGCGGCGGCAACGGGCACCCATGCGCCGTGGCCGAGATGGTGATACAGCGTGGTCGGGAACCCGAAAGGCGTCAGACAGATGGTGGAAAACAGGGAGAGAAAGAACCACTGCCGGGCGGAAATCTGCCGGTAACCGTTCATGCGTCGGGATCGGTGCCTTGTTTATTCTGATCGACCGTTTTCCACATCTGCAATCTTTTTTTGTCTTCGCTGATGTCCCTCGGGGTGAAAAATCCGCTGATCAAGTCTTTCAGCCTGAGCGGAGCCAGCGGGCTCAGGTAAGGGACTCCGAGGGATTTCAATCCGGCGAGGTGCCCGACCATGACGACGGTGACGGCGATGATGCCGAAAACGCCGAGAAACGACGCCGCGATAAGAAGCGGATATTTCCAGATGCGCAGCGCGTAGGTCATTTGAAACATGGACAAAAATGTGCCGATCGCCGTAATCGCCGCAAAGATGATGCTGGTCTGGCTGACCAGATTCGCCTGGGCAGCCGCCTGGCCGATGACCAGGCTGCCGACAATGTTCACGGCGGGGCCGATCACGCCGGGCACGAAGGAAGTCGATTCGAGGAAAATGTCCAGCGTGATGAACAAGGCCAGCGCTTCGACCACGACCGGATAGGGAATGCCGGACCGGTCGCTGGCGATGGTGAAGCCGAGCTCCGACGGGATGATGCCGGTATTGACGGAAACCAGTGCGACGTAGATGGCGGGAGCGTACAAGGCCAGGAACGCGGACAACAGCCGGATGAGCCGTACGAACAAGGGAACGAGGCTGCCTTGCCCCAGATATTCCGCCGCTTGCAGCATATTGACCAGCACCGTCGGCAGGATGGCCGCAAAGGGGGAGCCTTCCAGAAGTATGGCAATCCGCCCTTCGTTCAGAAAATATGCCGTTCGGGCGGGGACTTCCGTCATCTCGTACAGCGGGAACACCGTCTGGTTTCTGCCGATGATCTGCTCCATCAAATCCTTGTGCCCGAGGATGCGGTCGATGTTGATTTTTTTCAGGTTGGCCGTGATTTCTTCGACCCATTCCGGATTGGCCATGTCCCGGAAGTAGACGAGCGCGATTTTGCTTTTCGTTCTTTCTCCGGCAGTGCAATAGTTCACGGTAAGATTGATATCCTTGATCCAGCGGCGCAGCATGGACACGTTCGTGTCCAGATCCTCGACGTAGCTTTCCTTGGCGCCGAGAAGCACCTTCTCGATTTTCGGCGTTTCGATTTTTCGCGTTTTAAATTCAGGAAGGGGAATGGAAACCGCCTGGCCCTTCAAATCGCGGTGGACGATCAGGACATTGCCCCGCGTCAGATCGGACAGCGCGTCCGCAAGCCTTTCGCGCGATTCCCCGCGGGAGAACCACATTTTCCACTTGCCCGGCGAAGCGGAGAACCGCTCAAACTGCGGGACGATTTCCTCGTGCAGCCGCTTTAAGTCGACAATAGTTTC
>Ga0065720_1021144_pt1 | contig 11421 bp, 5 predicted proteins | sample Thericmetagenome_FD_59107 | JGI IMG/M metagenome (GOLD analysis project Ga0065720, IMG submission 59107) | Thermophilic microbial communities from the Joint Bioenergy Institute, California, USA of rice/straw/compost enrichment - eDNA_2 v2... | ecosystem: Engineered > Solid waste > Grass >... | reverse complement strand
TTTGAATATTAACACCAAGCCACTTCTTTTCAGGAACAAAAATCATTCAACTAACACAATAACCTCTAACAATTTGTGATATGGGTTTGTAACATGGAGCATCCATATTTTTATTGAATAATTATTGTTGCTATAAATTTAATTGCATTCAGCAGACAATTATTTTGATTTATTAAATTACTTAATTTGGTTCCAGAATTGTCGATGTCCGAGTATTTTGCACAAAACTCATATCCTCAAGATTCCAAGTCTTCACAAACAAATATGACGTGATTCGAAATGAGGTTTTATGTTAATGTTTTAGCGTTGTTGAAGACTCCCAACTGTGTTCAAAGGACGAGTCAAAAATAGCTTTTGGCAAGTCCGTCACTAAGCAGATTTTCAAAAAGAAGCATATCAACACACTGAAAGAACACATGCCTGGATATAAACTCTACTTACGCAAGCTCTTGAGAAGAAGTGGTAGGGACGGTTTGGAGCAAGGAAACAAAAAATTATTTTCAATGATTAATGACTTGGGATCAGATGACTTGAGCGTAACCACAGCCAGAACTGACGATTGCACCAGCATTGCCTTTGATCTGGACTGTTCCACTTTCTTAGAAGTTCAAAATGACCGAACTGTGAGTTCCATAGAAGGCTCATCTCCCCATGATGTTTCATTCTCCACAACTTTTCTTTCTAGTCCCAACACAGATGAAACTGCGATCCTTTTGGAACAGGAAGTTCCTCACAAAAGAGCAAAGGTACCAAATGAATCTCCTCGTGGCCTGGATGGCGAAAATGAAACTGACCAAAGATGTTACTCTATCAAACAAATGAAAATCATTCCTGAAAAGGAAGAAGTTTGGTTCCAGATAGACACAAGAACACCTCCCTATGAGGGTCAGAGCGAAAATATCTACATATCAAGAGCAGAGATGATTGAAAGAGATCCTCTGTGTGTCCTGAGGTACTATGAGAATCTCCTTCGTTTCAAAAACTATGCAGACTTCAAAGGCTCATCTTTGGTTTCCTTGCCTGACAAGTGAACTTGGTCTTAGTTATTTAAGAAAGTTATCTCATTGAATCAATCGCATTTTTTATATTTACTTATTCTTTAAGTGGATGTTTGTTTATATGAAGAAGGTTGACTTATCTCTTGAGTGTGATATACCCAATCTTTGCTATCCTTAAACGCCGTGCCCTGCACAATCTACTATATCAAATCAGTAGAAACACCAAAGTTGATTAATCGAATTAATTAAATTTTGTGTCAAATGAAAAGACACGTTCTAATGTTTGATCCAGAACTGCCAGGATACCGAACAAAATTAGAGGTTAAGTCTGTTTTTCCTCTCTTTCTAAAATCCTATTGGTTGGTTACTTTAAAGATTAAGTGTTCGGTGAGGACAAGCTGCATATGGTGATAATTCAGAAGGAGGACCCTATACACCGTCAGATCATCATTTCACATTCATGACATACTTTATTTCTTATCAAAACTAGATATTTATCATTTTAAAATATTTTTATCTTTCTAGGCAGACCTAGGTGATACTACACTTCAAGATCATCAATCAATCAATAAAAGTAACTTAAATGATCTTTTTTTGTGGTTTTATGAATGAATGTAAAAAGTTCGTTTTCATCAGCCAGGAGCTTCCAACTTGACTTTCAAACTTGCCAACTCAACTTGCAAGAACAACAGGAATGCGGGTTTAAAGATGGTTCATAACCCCTCAAGAGATGCTCTTCTTTGAATCAAGGCAGATTAACTCATTTCAATACCAAAAATGACTAACTGTGTTGATAGAACAGAAAGCCCCACTATGAGATGCCAATTTCAAGATCTGAAGTATAGAGAACTTTCCCTGATTGGGTCTTGATTCTCATGGCATCACAATGCTAAGCCTTGCTAGGTCTTTGTAATACTAACTTCAGGGCAATTTAATCAGTTCGGTTCTGATTTTTGTTTCATAAATTAAAATCCTAACAAACTGGATTAGAATATTCAAATAAATTTAAAAAAATTAATGAGCCTAACTTTCGTTTCTCACCCGAACAACCTTGAAGCCATGAACCCGATCAGTTCATTCACAAAGTAAGAATCCTTTCCCATTCTTCTCATGGGTTAGAATAAACAAAAGGATTTCAAAGAACAAGAAGATGTTGACTAAGGGAACAAATTATGACGAACTCATCCACGACAAAAAAAGGGTCCAGTTTCTCCAAGAAACAGTCCCAGGATATAAGTTTTTGATGAGAAAGTTACTCAGGAAGAAGAAATCGCAAGTAACATTCATAAGAAGTGAGACGAAGATGACTTTGGACGAAATCGAAGCCCTTACAGAAAACGATCAAGAAACAGATATTTCATGTCACAATGACTTCCAAGATGCTCGTTCTCATCTCTCTGAAAAGACAAGTCACCTCAGTGAAGATTGGATGTCTTACATTTTGAATGAAGGTGAAGAGAATCAGTTTAATCTCAAGAATTCTGCTACGCTCATCTTTGAAGAAAATCTAAACCTTAATCTTTCATTAGGGAAGGCATGCTATACAAGTCGTAATGATGAAGCATGCATCACTAAGGAATCAAGAATTGTTGAGGTTGAGTATGACCCTGAGTCTAACGATCTTGTATTTGTAGTGGAAAAGCTTGATGATTCTCAAAATAGGGTGATTTCAAGAATAAACCGTCTTCAATTGATGAAAGTTGATCCTCTTTCAGTGCTTTTATTTTACGAAAACAATCTAGACATAGCAAAGCACTTCAAACTCAAACACTTCGCCTGCTAATATATCTTTTATACACTATATTTCTATGTATGCTCTGTAAACATCTGTCTCCTTTGTATATATATAGCTATGAAAGCTTACTTTTGAATTTTGAGGGAAAATGTCACTTCCCATGATATCATCAAGTTTGTTAAATCAAATAATATCCTCTCTTGACGCAAGTACTATACAGAATGAGATCTGGCTCCCAAGCAATGAAAATTATAAATGATAACTAGTAGAATTTTCTATTTAAAGAGTAGAACGTATCATATTTCCTGTGGTTGCTTTCAGAGCTAGCCTAGGTATTATTTAATTATTAATCAGCGGGAAATTTAAACCCCTAGAATTTTGTTATCAGCAAGAGAGATCATCAATAATAATCGAATATCAATATTTGGGCCAGAAGCATGACGACTCATGGCTAGTAGAAAAGAGATTATCCTGTAACTCGAACATAATATTTTTAATTTCGTATTTTAAAAGGACTCTCTCAACTTCAAGCGAGATGACTTTAATTACCGTATTTCCAAGCTTAAGAACCTTGTTAAAATGATCTCTTTATACTCCCACAAGTAAATCAGGGAAGGCACCCAAGCCAGTGTTTATGAGAGTAACACAAAAAATCTAAGATGAATGTCACTATTATTACATTCGGCCTACCTTTCTGCTGTGATTTAGATAACCTAGACATCTTTTTTTTTTTCTCTCATCTAAAAAATTCAATTTAAGAGGAGATTTCGAGAAAACACATCTAAACAATTCTAAGTTTGAATCTCTGTGTCAGTAACACTTGGCCCTGTGTTATTACAATAACCATGATGTTTTTCTAAAATTTTATCCAACCAAAAACCAAATACTGCTTTGTATAGAATTGGAGAGATACACTCTAAAATTGCAGTAATTATAGTCAGAAAGGAAAAGACACTTCATCCAAGATGCTGATGTAAGACCTGATCTCACCCTAACTAAACCACCAAGGATGGTGATGGAGAGGGTTAGGATACATTTCTCCGACTAAATGTAATCACATATGATTCTAGAATGCATCCTAACATATATATTGTTCTCTATGTTCGCCTCAAAGCTAGTGGAGACGATACAATGAACGGAAGGGACCTTCTGTTCTTCAAAAATCTACTTCTAAACGGAAAAGTAACTGAAATAAATTCTTTAAATATACTAGAACAGCTCAGGTAAAGAGGATTCCACCAGTACTTGCACATAGAGTATGGTTTTGTAAAATAAAAATGGAATTAACTATTCCATCTAGAAACTTCGAACACAATTAACAGCTCAACCTTGATTAGAATTCAACCTTCTATTTGAACACAGCATACTCCTTCTTTTCATAGCCAAAAATCATTGTTGCAAGTATTCTTCCGTATTTTCAATTGGACCTAACCGAAAGATATCGGAGGTAAATTCATCTAATTTATCCTATTTAACTTAGATCTTAAACCATTTTTAATTTGAATTTTATATAGTTTTTTTCTAAATTTGCAATCGATTTTATATTCCGTCATGAATCAACCTCTTTCAACTCGCCAAAGTAAAAAGAGAAGTGACACTGCCCCTCGAATCACAACAAGGTGAGGATGAATAGAATATTCCCTAACCTTATAGTTCTGATGACGAAAATTTATTCAATACTAATATTCTAAAAAAAAGTGGTCACATCAAGAAAATTTCCAGGAGGAAAGGCCTCATCGCCGAAGGAGAGGAGAAACCTGATGGTTATAAGCTCTATATGAGAAAACTCCTCAGAAGGCAGGGCAAGCTCTTTGTTCGTTCTCAGTTTTTCCCTGATAATAAGTCAGATGTCGGAGCAAGGCTTACTCAAGGATTGGGGGATCAGGAAGGGACTACAGACTTTTCAGATGACTTCAGAAGCCTACCTGTTGATGGAGAGTACTACAACTGTCTCAATGGCCCTGACAGTATGTCTGACAGTCCACGCTCTACTACCTCGCAGAATAGTTCACACGGGTCTCTTAAAATTATCATTGATGAACAGACAGAGGCTCGCTGTGTAGGACAGCCTGCTCAGACTCACCCTATTGATCTTGAAAAAAATAACAGAGATAATAGAATAGAGGGAATCCTTAAACTCTCAGATTCTACAGAGAGAAAAATCAAGGAAGTTCGATTCGAGGACTCCATTCAGGACTTGATATTTGTGATCGAAGCCCTGAAACCCGATAACCAGATAACAACTCAAAGTTATACAAGAAAGGAATTAATGGATTGTGATGCTCCATTACTCCTCAAGTATTATGAAAATAGCTTAGAGTTCCAACAGCATCCTGATTTCAGTGGATCCCGCCTCTGGTTAGGAATGACTGCTTAAAGTTGTAAACTTGAAAAAGAAATTTAAACCTTTGAATATGAAGGGGTAATTCAAAAAATAGATTTTTCTTCTTCTATCTGTACTCTGGAGCTCGATATCTGGCTACAGTAATATCTCGTATGTAACTGTTTCTATCTTTATATATTTGTTGATGTTTTTTATAGAACAAATTCTAAACAGCTCATTTCCACAATTTGATGAGAAAACTGAGAGGATAAAAAGGAGAGCTTTTCTCTTGTACTTTCAGAGGCATACGAAGCGAAAATAAGTGTAAACTAAGCTAACTGGATTTTTAGGGCCAAAAGAATTCAGATTTAAATCATACATAGAATATTCTAAAATAATATTCTATATAGACTCTACAATTGCTAATGTTCCTAAAATTCGAAATTTAGCTTAGGATTAGACCCCTATTCAATGTGTGCATAAACCACACAAGACCCTTACCAGAGAAGGCAATGAGCTGGCATCAAGACTATTATCTAAAGAGAAAGATTTAAATAGATGTGATTTGTCTATGAAGATCAAGTCTACTCTTACGAATTAGCTGTATAGTTAGGGTTGTTACTCAAAAAAGTTATAATTTGGAGAGTCTGTTAATGTTGCCTTGGATAGTTTTGGCAATCTTTTGCATTGAATCATTCAAGTTAACAAAATTAGGATGGGTAATATCCTTATAATTGTCCACTGTGGTCAAGTCGTACTCAGAAGTAATCATCTGAGAGCAAATATAATCGACATGTTTGACCAGAGGTCCAGCAACGGATTCCTTAGCTTTGTTAAGATTTTCCATGAGATTGTCATCAAGTTCAACGATCTGATATTCTACCAGCAAGTTCATCAAGTTCTTGATAATATTGATCTCATGGAGTCTAACGAGTTGGGACAGAATCTTGTAATCTTCATCTTTCAGATTTTTGGTCTCATGAGAGTGGAAAATGCTTGAAGCCATCTTGAAGAAGACGACTTGGTAAAAAGCAATACCAAGAGTGACTAAGGGGATTTGGAGAGTGTCTGCCATAGCAACTTTCATTGGAATACCATCTTCCATCAAGGCCTTTTGGAACTTTTTAATGAAATCCGAAAGATACTTAAAACAGAAATTCTCTAGAATTTGCTGACTATGAGTAAAGAAGTCCTCAGGCTTCTTAATGACTATTTTTTCAGTGAATTCGAGGTCCTCAGTAACATACTTCTGGTACTTATTTAGGAATTGAGTTGCAGACCCTTTAATTTCCTTGCCTGTTCTCAAATTATTATAGTAAAGAAGAAGAATCTGAGCCACTTGTTGGATCAATACAATGTTATCACCTTCATAGGTGACTGTGGGGAGAGCTTCTCCATACATGAATAGAAGTCCATTGAGAGTCAAGTTTCCAAGGTAATTACCTACAGCTTGTTCTCTAGCCAACTTAACAACATTCCAAGAGCTAAGGACCTTCATTCCTGAAGTCAAGAAGTGCATTTCTTTGATCATTCTCAAAGCTTGCTTAACATCGGTGTTATAGTGCTTCATGAACTCTGTGAAGACGTTTCTGATGTACAAACTAGCCAAGATAAAGTCCCAATAGACTGCCAGACCATCAAGCCAGGTTCTAGCCTCAACCGAGTTAAAACCAAGTTTTTTCTGGTGTAGGTATGCCATTCCATAGAGCTTAGAATTCATACCAGTGAACAGACGAAGCAGATTGGATCTAAGGTTCATCATAGCACCATAGGTGAGTGTCTGGGCATTCTTGTCTTCATTTTGTGTCAAATTTCCATCAGCATCAAGCTGAATGAACTTTTGAAGAAGAGCATCAACAGGAGCCTCGAAATTGGTGAACTTGAGATATCCATTATCAATCGATTTGAATCCAAACTTTGGACCAATGTCACCTGCTTCGACTCCTTTAACAAGTTTCATGTCCTTAAAATCTCTAATTTGAACGACAAAAGTTTGTAATCCACACTTCTTTCCATTTACGATCAGTTGAGCCTGAGTAACGATATGGGTACAGACACAGCCTAAACCTCCTGGCCAGAATTTCATAGCTCCAATTGAGGGTGTGTTAAAAACGAGGCATTTTTTCTGAGGATTATATTCAGCAACAGTCTGAATTCCTTGCACATCGGATCCATGAGCTATTTCTGTCTGTGCATAAGAGACAGTAATTCTGTGGTCCAAGCAGAGCTTGGTCCAGTACTCAATCTGCTTCTCATTTCCTAAAATTAGGATAGCAGGGAAGAATAATGCCTGCATAAATGTGAATGGTCCAGCATTTTCAGAGTTAGCATATTCCTTGAAGAGTTCGACGTTCTTGTGCTCATAGGAGTTAAATACAGAAGTCAATTCTGGATATCTAGCCACATATCCCTTCATCAACTCCTTAAATGGTAATAATAGATTGAAGGGCTTCAAGGCATAGTCAGGATACTTGGCAAAGGCATACTTTCTGAAGTTCTTGAGAGTAACTCCAGCAACGCAGTCTCTTGCGAACTCCTGAAGGTCAATTTTGTTAGTTTGAGCTTGATATGTGCTTTGCTGCATATTTATCTAAATTTATTCCTGATTTTATAAATTAGGTAATACAATATAGACTATTTCGCAAATTACGTATTTTGATCAACATTCACTTTGTTCTTTTTAAGTAATTAAAGCTCTAGGGTAAAATTAGAGAATCCTATGATGAATCTGGATCTTAAAACTGTAGATCTTACTAATTACTTCTTCCTTTTCCGTTCAGAGAGTTTTGTCTCTGGAAGATTGAGCGTTGACTTCTCCAAATTCTCTATTGCCACGAATAATGTCTCATTATGAAAGGGAATGAGAATCTTTAGCGTCAAAATCGTGGAGAAAAAGAGAAAGATCCTTCTTGCCTGATTAACTTGCAAAACAATATTCCCTCTTATAAAGGAGTCTCTATAACTTTAAATAGTTAATTAGCTTGATAAAGCAGATAGAAATATATTAGAAAAGAAATTATGAGAAATATATAGAGACAGAATGTATTCTTGGAATTATTGAGTATTGCTCTGTGAGTGAACAACATGTTAAAGGAATCAACTAATTCAGGTTCTTGAAATAGAAATTGGAAGTGAATGAGAATTTATGAACTTGCTACATTGAAGTAATTAAGAAGGATCACAGGCTTTTTCTCCCATGATGGCCTTCTTCGTGAGATTTATTCCTTCAAGATGATATTTCTAGTAAAAAGAATGATTTAATATATAAAGTAATATTTCATGGAGCATATTTTTTTTCGAAACATCTAAAGTCTTAAAAATGAAAGATTGACTTGCCATTGAGTTCATGTTCAATGGAAACCAGCGAATAGAGTCAGGAAAACATGTTTGAGCTATATTGAGCGATACCATAATGTTTCATTAATAAGGTTCCTGTTTTATAATATCTGACTAACGCCTTTTTTCCTGAAAGATTAATAAGGGTAACAATTTTTGATTAGAAAAAACGCAGAATCTACTTGGGGAATCTCCACAAAGAGAAATACCCCTTGCTATTCTTCCGTATGATTGTTTTTGTTGAACTTGCTTCTCATTGGCTAATAATTTAATAAAGCGGATTAATAAATCATGCTTAATTTTAGTTTTACTTCTATGTTTGAAATTTATAAAATGAACCAGGAAAGTTCCTTCGGACCAAACTCCTTCAATTCCTTCAACAATATTAATGATGATGCAAGGTACTAACTACCCCTCTTATTTGAATCAACCATAGATCAACGTTCAGCGATGAAGAGCAGCCTGAGGTGCCAGAGATTTTGAAAAGTGGTTCTCTAATTCAAAAACCGCGTACCAAGAGGTATTTCTTTGATCAGCTCAGAGAAGATATCCCTGGTTACAAGCTATATCAACGAAAACTTAAGCGTCGAAGATACGTCTGGCCTTTGAAGAAAGATTCCATTGTCTCAGAAAAGATCGGTGAAATGGACTGCTCTCTGGATCAGGATCTCACAACTGATGTTTCAGAGGAATTTAAGGGTAGCATGACAGAGTATGATTGTCAGAAAACCACCAGCATATTAGAAGGGCTTATGCCCAAATCTCAAATATTATTAAAAGACGTGGAACCATCAGCAGTAACAATATTCATAGATAAAAAAGTGCAGGCCTTATGTGAAAGAAATAAAAACATGACCTCAGTTATTCCTAAGAACACTGTTAAACCTTCCAAAACTGAGTCTAAGAAGTTAAAGAAGAAAGGCAGCCTAACTCTGGGGAACAAAATAACAAAGCTTAAGTTTGATTCCCAACAGTCAGAACTCTATTGCGAGGTTCAATCACAACAAGAAAATCGGCAACCAAAGAAAGAATTAATCTCCAGAAAAGAAGTCGCTGTCAGAGATCCTCTGCTATTACTTAACTTTTATGAAAAGCACTTAAAGTTTGCCAACCACCCCACTTTTAATATTCAGTCCCTTAGTCAGCCTTTTTGAGATCTGTTTGAGTAAATGACATTCTTTTTTTGATTTGTTTATTATCCATTATCTTATAACCCTCCTTAAGCAGTGCATTTATCTTTTTATATGATAAGTTGCATGTAAAACGGTATCATATCAGATAGAATCCAGAAGAAATTCCAGGATTTTTTAAATTTTCGCAAACAAAGATTACTATTATTTGCAATTTCTATATTATTTTTTATGAAAACATTAGATTTGAAAAATAGTAGAGAGAAAGGCTCATACACACTACGTAGATTTATATTAAATATAGTTTGATGGATTTGTCTAAAGAACCGCTCAGTAAAAAATTGCCATCTTTAGAAATTGCAATTGCAGAGATTTCGACTAGAATTGAGATTTTATAACGAGCTATTTACGCTGATGGGCGCCAGTGATCGCATAAGACTCTCTTTTCTTCTCAATGTTCCATACTTTGATATTCTTGTCAGATGAGGCACTGAGCAACATCTTGTCATTTCGTCCCACAACAATCTTGTTGATAGCATCTAAAATTGAGAATCCTTTTATAAATGGTTACCATCATGGGCCTTATCTATAGTGTGGGTACACTTCTTAGACTCCAAGTCCCAAAACTTTATAGATCCATCCCAAGAAGCACTCAAGAGCAAGTTCTTTGAGGTTATCGCAAGACTTGAAATGGACTCTGAAGAACTGAATTAGGTATTCAGATATCTTACCTGTATGAGCTTGCAAGAAACTATGTAAACAAACCTTTTTATGTAAATCCCACATGATGATGGATTTGTCCTCAGATGCACTGATAAAATATTTGGAATCAGCCGTGATCACCAAGGATGTTATTGGTTCTAAGTAAAATTAGCTAGTTCCTAGAGAGCTTCACCTCTATGAGCAAGATCTATAACATCAATGAATTTTCTCTCTTGAAGTTTCCATATCTTGATACTCTTATCCCAGGATCCACTTAATAGATATTTGTTATCTGGACTGACTGACTGCCAAAGTGTAGACATTCCCTATTGTCAGCTAACAATGAAGATTCATACCCTTGTGTGCTTGTTCAATAGTGTGTACACATTTCAATTGAGTTAGATCCCAGATTTTTATTGACTTCGAGGATCCTGTAATAAAATATTGATCATCCATACTAACCACAATGCTCCATACAGAATCTATGGACCAGTCAAGATAATAGCAACTTATTACCACATTCTCCTTTTTCGAAGGTTTTCACACATGATCTTGTCTGGATGTCCCATACTTTGAGGGATTGTTCTGGGGAACCACTTATGAAGTATTTCATGGAGTTAGTTATGGCCAGGGCTGCAATATTATCTAGAGATATAACCTCCGTCTCCTCGATATGTTACATTGATGAGCTTTATCAAATGTATGAATGCAAGTTCTTCGTTGTCCTTCTAATTTCAAGGCTGTTGTGGAGGGGAGAGGCTCCACTACTTGAACTCTGAAGAGATTATTGTTAGGATATTTCTTGTTACTCTTCGAATTCGTCCTTAGACTCGGCACAGCCCATTTTATTTATTTAGGAGATATTTTTGGGAAAAATTAAGAAACAAAACTACACATAAATATAAGAAAATTAGTTTAAACAACAAAAAATAGGGATGCTGATAAAGCGATGAAATTAAATGGCTTTACTTTGAAATCAAGTAATCCACCATATTCGAAAAGGAACTGGTACCTTTAAAAACATACTTTTTCATGATTTCCTTCACTATTGACTCGTTGATCGGCTTGGCATAACACTCAAGCATACCACTATTCTTGTATGATTCCTCATTACTCTTTTCAAAGTTGGCCGTAAGGGCAACCACAGGGACATCCTCTATGATTCCCTTATTAACAAGTTCCTTAATTTTAATGGTA
>Ga0065720_1021142_pt1 | contig 11423 bp, 9 predicted proteins | sample Thericmetagenome_FD_59107 | JGI IMG/M metagenome (GOLD analysis project Ga0065720, IMG submission 59107) | Thermophilic microbial communities from the Joint Bioenergy Institute, California, USA of rice/straw/compost enrichment - eDNA_2 v2... | ecosystem: Engineered > Solid waste > Grass >... | reverse complement strand
TTAAGGTACAAAAGCAACGAAGAAAGTATATATATAAAACACAGAAAATTTTCTATCGATACGCTGATAAATTAGTCATTAAAATGCTCTGGACTCAATAGCAATACTAACTCGAGTTGAGTAATTGCCAGGATTATCTGACATAGACTTTCCACAAGCAAGACTACTTTGTCTGGAGCCCTTATTCTCATAAAAGAATCTTGATTTTCTTTTTTCATCAACTTTGGTCCAAGGTGGAGAAAATTCTTCCTTGCTGATTTCTCTTCCATTCTTAGACTTGAGCTTCCTCGGAGGAGCCTTGGAGAGAGGTTTTGATGAATATGATAGAGATCTGCAACGAGTTCCCTTAAAGGGTGTTTCATTAACCAGTTCTTTGAAGTCCAGGACTTTGGTGTTGATACAATCTAGATCACTGGTGGAGTCGAATTCGATAGTTGAGCCGATATCATCTGGATCAGAGAAGATAGTGCCTTGGCTTGAAAATCCATCTGAGAGGCTATATTGTAGCTGAGGGCTTTTTTTTTTGTCACTTGACATTCTGAGTGAAAATTAAATTATTATTCTGAGATTTACAGCCTAGGCTTTAGAGCTCGATTAAAAAATAAATAATAATTGATACTGTCTTTTGGCGTTCAAAATTCCGTTCTGGGTCGCAAACGACAAACCCATCCATGAAAATAATATTATCTTTCAATTAGAGAGTCTGGAACATGAATTTCTAAGAATTAGAGATACAACTGCCAATCTTCTTTCCTGAGACCATTCCAGACCTTTCTCTCAAGAAAGTCATAAAAATCCACCAAGGCAAGTAGCTCTGTAACCTCTCTGGCAGCCACAAGCATGCATGAAGTTTTTCAACAATATGCATAACATCATTTTGATAACTATTCTCCATGACACCTTTACTGGATTGTGAAAAATTTCAGTAAGAGAAATATTTACTGAGTCGAATTTTATATGTCAGAAGAGGCATGATTTAAAATTCTACTGCTCTTTGAAAACTGTGACAAAATTTCATTGACAAATTAACTCAGAATAGAATGAAACAACTTTGGAGGTTCTAAAGTACAATATAAATGCATAAGTGTTCGATAACTTATTTGATATGGAAAATGTTCTATTGCGCTAAGCTTGGAAAGAAATAATTTACAGGAAATAAGATAAAAATAAACCTGAATTATATGTCATCGAGAAACTCTGTTCAGAAGGGAAATAATGTTTCTTGAAAAATATGATTCAAATTTTTTTTGTTAAACTCCATCACCGAAGGTTTGCATCTTCTCAAAAAAGAATTTCGACTTTGACGTTGGTTTTGGCTCTAACTCTTTCATCAAAGCTTGAATACGCTCTTCTCTTGTTGTCTTTTTAATTGGTTCTCCATTTTCAATATGGCTATTTCCTCCGGCTTCGTCTGGTACAACGATCTTCTCCGTATGAGTGATTTCACTCTGTTTTTGTTCAGGCTTTTCAAATTCCGGTCTTGCACTTGGGATATTCCCATAACTGACACCTATACTTTTTTCAAAGGGAGTCTTACTAATGATACTCTCAAAGTTAAGGTCGATCACCTTATTATACTCCATAGGCTCTGTTTGCAAAACAGGTGGCTCCGTCTCCAGTTGGTTTTGTGTAGATCCTCCAGAGCTATTGTTTGTGTTGCTACTAGGAATGAAATCAGGTGTAGACAAATCACTCATTGGTGTTACGTCTTGCATAGATTTCATTTTATGACTTTGACAATATAGATTAGAACTTTAATTAAATCAAATATAAATTGAAGCGAATTATAGAACCCCTAATAGGGAAAAATTAGACCTTTTACCTAAAGTAAGCCCAGGTCTGAATCTTTTTCACTCTTTCCATGTTATTTTTCTCAAAAGCTCTTAAAATTTCTCTTTTTTTCAATATATGCTATCTGTTCTGTTTGCTAGGAAGAACTTATTTTTTCCCTGTGAAAACTTTCACTATTCTCCATAGGATTGGCTATATTTGGTGTAAGACTGGCTATAGCCTGAAACCCGCATCAGAGCCTCTTCATTTTCAATTGTATATGAAGAAGTCAATAAAAAACATTTAGATCGCCCCTAAGAGTATGAAATTAAGGCCGATGTATTCATTTATCTAATAGTTGTGCCTATCATCGTAGAAGCGTCATTTATCTTTATGGCATAACAGGAATAACGGCATAAATGATATCCTTTTTTGGATCTTTACTCCTTGTTGTTTCTAGTCAGTTGTTCCAGCATTAGAGCAATATTTACCATTGCTATTACATTTTCCTGAGTATTGAATGCCACTTTGAGGATCCTTATAACTATCATTATCCATATATTTTGATTCCTTATATATTATATATAACAGCGCTCAGAGATTGTCATGAGGAAATGCTCCAACCCTTACAAGAGAGATGTGATTTCTAGACAGAATGCACCTCGTTAACATAATTTGAATTTCGTCTTTCAAATTTCTTCTTTGATACACAAAAAGAAAATATCCAATGAAAATTATTTTTCATTCATTATAATTAGCCAAATCTTCTCAATATGATAGTCTTGTAATAATTCTAGTTACTTCTCCATCTTTTAGGTTGATGTATTCTTCATCATTGAAGTAGCATTGCCCCTTGAGTTATTTGCATTTTCGAACATTCCACAAACCCCCAATTATTTCTAGTAGCCCTCTACAATCTATCTACAGCAGCCAGGCAAGCAGTTGAAGTTTTAAGCACTTGATACTACCATTTTAATAGTTCCCCTAAGAAAATCTTACTTCTTGGGAATATTCATTATTCCACTATCCTCCTCATAATCTTTAAACCTTTTATCAATCTTCCATCACTATCCTTGTTATTGTCCTTGAATGTCTCATCGAAAAAGCTAGTGTACACAACATCAATAAGATCTTAGTAAAATGCCAGATTACATTACATTCAAAACTATTGGTTCTTGGACATTAGGGATACTCTCCTTAAATATCACTATTACCTATATTTTGAGAGCTTTTCTCCCTGAGCCTTTATAAATGAGGTTATAGAGAATGCAGACTTTTTGCATTTAATTTATGTTGTAAACCATCAAATTGAGTAAACTGTAAATTGCCTACTAATGAGAATTGAATTTCCTCAATCTATTTCAGTAAATGGTTCTAAGAGTCATTTCCCACAAAAGAGGGCGAGATGATAGTTGTTAACTTTTAATTTACTACAATAACGAAAGAAGGCATGTCAAATAAACCCAAGGTAAATTGAAAAGGTCTTTATTCTTTGCTTCTTCCTTAGACATGTGTAAGCCTGGTAATCAATGAGATATCATATGGTCTCAAATGTTGAGTCATGAGAAACTTAAGATGAAGTATATAATTTTCACTCATAGACAGGCCTGATGAGATTAGGGTATGGGGAAAATGGTTGACTAAGAGTCCAATCATTCTTCTTCATCAAAATTTTGTTTTCTTCTCTATAGTGATCACGTTTTGAGAGCTAACTTACATCCCTTGTCTATTAGCTTAAGAGCTATGAAGTTCTCAATTATAAATTCAACCTCAACTTTGATAATCTCACGCATAAATTTCCAATTTAATGTTCCTCAAGTAACGAGCTACTTAAATTCTGAAATTTTTTTGGGCCTTCCCATCTTCCTTGAGCACATGAAGAGGCTCTTTATTTCGAACTGTTCTAATGTTAGAGCTAAAAATTTAAGTTCTTAAAGATAAACCTCTTCAATATACCCAAGCTGGAATAATCTAAAGAAATGATGCCTAAAGAATCATGCTCTACCCTGAGACTTTGCTAAAACTTTACCAGGGGCTTCCCCCGGTTCCCAATTAACAACAAAAGGGAGTTGCTATATTGGAGCAGCCAAGAAGAATCGGAGTAATTGATGCGAAAAATGCATCAAACGAATATTTTTTCAAGCGAAAAGATATCCTGTGGATAATTGTTCACTGCGAAAATCTGAATGAGGGAAAATTTTAAGTTTTTTTAATCGTGAAAATATTTATTATCAAAAATCTTTGATTGCGATAATTCATGGAGATACTACACTATTCTCAGATATTTTATTAAAGGTGATTAAGTTCCTAGAGCGAGTTTAGAGTATATGATAGTCAATGGCACCTCAACCAAAGGTGGAATTATAAAGTTAAGTAGTATTGCAAGATCAATGTGTTTCGATCTCAGCTAGAATAAGCATAGGAGTGAGCTGTAACTCATTTATTAGTAATGGAAGTACGAAAAGTATCCAGCAATGAGTATAAGTATCCTAAAAGTCAAAATTAATTAGTTTTGTTAGCTTATATACCCAATGGGCTCAAATCTTATAAATTTCAAATCAAGAATCGAAGACATATCAAATGAACAAGACTGAACCAAAAATATCTGACCTGGAGAAAATTGATGAGGAGAAGGAGACTCCAACCAAAGCTGATCATACAGCTCTGCAACTCCACAGGCAGCTTTTCATATTTCTCATGGAGGGAGTCAACAAGACCAAATGCAGCACAGGAGCTACGTGTATTCTAAACTTGTTACTAAATTGTCCGAAACCGCTGAAGATTTAAACAAGAATGCAAAAGCCATTGAAGACCTTGCAGCTGAGATCAAAGAATTCACAAAAACATCCAAAGAAAAGGCAGAGACCAGTCTAAAACTTGCAGCGGATAATGCAAATGCCATTAGAGACCTTACAAGTGAGATCAAAGAATTCACAAAAATATCCTCAGGAACTACAAATGCCCTCACTAATCTTATGAGTGAGATCACAAAATTCATCGAAGAATCCAAGAGCAACAATAGCAAAATCTCAGAAAATATCAAGAAATTAGCCAGTAGCTTAGAAATCCAGAAGGCAAGCCAGAGAAAAGAGGAAAGCAAAGAAGAAAACCATGAAGAGAAGAAGAAAAACCAAGTCGGAAAGGACAGTAATACTGATGACGGGACAGATGACAAAAATAGATTGTGTTCTTTTTTTTTAAGTGTTGAATATTTACTAGTATTAACTTCTTCAATGATTTGTTACTGTGATTCATAAGTGAGTTAAAGGAGTCTATAGTTTATCTAAAGTAATTCAATGAAATAGATCAATGCTAAAATAAAACTCAATTTACCTTCCTGTTAGAGTAATAGTAACTCTTATGTTATTCACTTGTTATTCAAGAATACAATGGCTATCATTACACTAAAGGTTAGCCAACAGAAAACAAATATATATTGGTATCAAAGTTATGATGTCTGGCTTCATCCAAACACTGAACAAATCCTTGTTACCTATTCCCTATTATTTAAACATGTTATATGTTTCACCTAATGCAATGCTTTTCGCCCAATAACGGCAATAATCTCAAAACTAAGGAAGGCTAGGGACATGTGGTGAGATATTTGCATTGCAAGAATATTCTCGTATTTGACTACTTGGCTATATCTTCTTATTCATGTCAATTAGCTTTTCCCCAACTATCAAGTTATGAAAAAGATTTGAAATTTCTCAGGCAATAATCAGCAGTGGATTTCATAGTCTAACTGATTTGGAAAATTTGAAAAATGACTTCAAAGTTAAGGAGCTACTCAGTCTTCAGATTATCAAAAATTGTATTGGCTGTTTAAAGATCTTATCTTCTATTGTTTAATTGATCTTAGAGTCCTAATCTATCTTTTATATATGAATTTGTTGAATACAATTTTGAAGCTACTATGATAGTATCATTACAGGAAAAGATCATGGACAGTTATTGAGTCCATTGAATTTATTGTTTTATTTACATGGTCTTTCTGCTTCTTTTATTCAGAGTTGCTTAAGTATATCAAATTATGATTCAATCAAATTTCAAAGACTTTCAAGAGATTAATTCAGACAACTGTGCCTGGAATACATGTGTTATTGTATTTTGAGCCTTGTGCCTGGCTTTCTCTCAATCAAGTGGGGCTCAAGGATTATTGGACCTTCCTGTGTAAAATTTACTAAATTTCATGAATTTAACCTTTAATTTTCGATTTAACACTTCAATTCAAGAAAAAGGGAACGTTGTCTAGTATCTTCATTTCACAAATGTTTGGATACAATTATTCCTTGTTTCTTGAAGAGAAACGCAGAATTGATTTTTTCTTGACTCGCAAGATTGATAAATTTCATAATATATATACATGTACCAACAGTGAATCCCACTATGTCAAAGACAATTTATATAAGATCAAGATCAAGAAACTAACCGATCCATAAAGGTCCATACAATTGTAAACGCAACCTTTATAAACGAAAACAAAACAAAAGTTTCAAACAGGGAAAGAAAAAAAAATATATATATTAAGAGTACAACTATCGAGCAGAAGATGAGAAGTCATAAAACATGACTCTAAAATGTATTCCATTAAGAGTTTGACATAGAAGGAGCGCTTCCAGATTTATCATTCTTATCACTCTCATAGTAGAATTTAGAACGTTTGATAGGGCTTCCTGGAAGAGTTTGAGCCCTGGAGAACTTTTTTAAGAATCTATCAGCCTTTGCCTCTATTTCTTCTCTTGATCCTCTTGTTGATGTATTTGTTGGAGTTAGAGACTCAGATTTATCGGATTTTCCATCTGCAGAATGTATAGCCTTCACAGTTGAAGGCCTGTCGTCATTGCCAAAAGGATTTTTTTTAATTAGGGCATCGAAATCCAATCCCTCCACACTCATGCGGATTTCTTCTTGAGAATCATTAAGACATGCGAAGACAGACTCGTCAACAAGGACATTTGTGGCTGACTTGCTCTTTTCTTTAAGATTGGGAATGGGCTTGATGTTAATATTGGAGTGTGTCCCCAGAATTTCTTCAATTGAGGCCATCTTAGGAGTATTTCTTTCTCAAAGTAATTGGCTTTAATTAATAATGAGTTAAATTCAGATTGGCAAGTTCGTATTTAATTTATCTCAAACAACAAAAAGGTTCTATTAATTGATGATTTAGTCACATCTTGGCAAGGGAAAATGCTCTACATAGACCTTTTTCTAACAAGGACCCTTTTGACCATCTAACTGCAAACCCACGTAAAATTTTGATATTAGTATGGGGTTTTTAGTTGGAAAGGTTTGGTTTAAATAGTGACTCGAATCTCTTAATATTCAAATTTCTAGATATATGAAAACGAAATCTACAGCTATACTCAATCTAAATATACTTTTGAGACTTTTAAAAGTGTTGGGTAAGGTCTTTCAAATTTCTAGCTTCTGCAGAGACTCAAAGAATTTTATATACTTTGATTTGAGAATCTACACATAATGATTGCGGATGAGAAATAGATATCTTATTTGAAATTGAACGGAGTTAAGCTCTTATTAATCTTGACATATTGAAATATATCATAACTCTAGGACAGAAAAATTCTAATTGCTTCCAAACCATACCATACGCTAAATCCTACAAATTCTAATCGTGTTTAAATAGAATAAGAGAGGTTAGATTAGAACAATAAGACAGATTTGGACTAATTTTGGACAGAATACTGGTACAGTCAACTCAGAAGACATAAGAGTTACCTAAAGACAACACTAATTAAATATGCAGGAAAGAAGAAATCATAAACATCCTGATGATATATGATGGAAAAAGAATTAAAATAGATTGTAAGCATAGACAAGGCTATTGGCAATTTGGACTAGATCCATCTTCGGCTCGTAAGTTTTTGACAAATTTATAGCTAGTCTCCACAAAACAACAAGGACGAAAAATCTCAAATCCTTAGTTTTGTATGCAGCAATTAGCAACAAGAGTGCAAAGAATCCAGCCATACAGAGTAGCATTAGTAGCCTCTCTTTGTGGCTCTTAAATGCTACTGTCAAGAGCTTATCTATTCTCCATGCGAAAAATATCATTAAACATCTGGATATAAGCTGATTATATTTTTTCATGAACTCATCTCGCTTGATTTTGATTTCCTCTAGGTTCTTACTTATCTTATGAATCGTTGTATTAAGCTCATGCAAATATTGCTTGAGTCTGGCAATGGAGTCCATTTTCGTGTCTGTAAATAAATTGAATATTATTTATACGAAAACAAAATAAGTATTTTGAATTTTCTTCATGAGATTGAAATTGACGCTCTTAATTTAAATCAGATAAAGGACCAAGTATCTCTTTCAGAATGTAGGGAACAGATATTTGTCAGCAATGTTTTCTAATTAGGCTGAATATTCTAGACAATTTAAGACCTCTTCTCAAGGGACAACATCTTGTGAATAATTACAAGCTAAACTCTGGACTATATGACATTAAACATTCCAGGCAAGATCTGATAGATGTTATTGATTTTAATTTGATTGAAAAAACGGCTTTTTCATCAAGTTATAAGTGAACCTCAAATTCACTGGAAGAAACCTTCCATCATTCTTCAATGGTTATTATCCTGCCGACTGGAAGACTTATTTGAAAGCACAATCTGAGTCTGTCTATTTAGGTGGAATTGATTAGATGGTTAAAAAGGGCTGAGTATCAAGATAAATCTCCGACTTAATGAAGGAATTCGTTAGCAAGCATAAAACCGAGTCTGTTCTGAATCTCAACTGAGATTACCTAGAAACTATGGGATAAATCATTCTAGACTTGGCTGTACTCTCAATTGGTAAGGCTTTAGGAAGAATTTCTTATGAGTACGGCTGCAAAAGAAGAATACTGGTTTGGAATGTTAGCATCTGTGTTTGCACTTTGGTTCTAAATTTTGGTGAGATCGGATTATTTATGAAATCTTGATGACAGCTAAAATTTAACCAATCTAATACTATAAAACTAATAAATAGAAACAAAAAATTTCCTCTTCGCTAAGAGCCTAACATGAAAAGGTTGAAAACCCTCTTTAAACCGCCTCGAAGTAATACATTTGAGGCCACAAAGAGCTTTGACTTTCAGGTCCTAGATCAGCTAGTGGACTCAAATCATCCTGTTTACCTAATTGCCTCTAAAACGACCGATGAACATTTTTTACTAAAAATTTATCCATATGTTGAAGGAGAAGTGTCTCAAGTATATGTCACTCAAGTAAGAATGATGAAATACTCGCATGAAAATATCTTGAGAATAACTAAAGCGGAAGAAAAACAGGAGACAAGATACCGTGGAGTTCGCTTTACAGCTTCCTATTTAATATGTGAATTTGCTCTCTATGGGACGTTCTTCAGAATCACTCAATATACTTCGTTTTCCCTTGATGAAACCTTAGTCAGAACCTATTTCCGTCAATTAATCGAAGGACTCGAATATCTTCACGATCATCAGATTGCCCATTTGGATCTCAAACTTGATTATCTTTGGTTGACGCAGGATCTTGTGTTAAAAATAGGTAATTTTGAGACTGTATATATGGAAGGTGATAAAAAAATTACGACCAGGGGAACTGAGAACTACAGGGCCCCTGAATTAAAAGCTATGCAATGCAAAAACCCTTATAAGGCTGATATCTATTCAGCAGGAATTATCTTATTTATTTTGAGATCCAAAACTTTTCCTTTCATAGAAGATTTTCTGTATTACGGGTTGGATATGTATAAGATTCTGGAACATGATAATAAGGAGTTTTGGAAGGCTCATTTAAAAGTGAGGAATAACGAAATATTTTATAGTGAAGAGTTCAAAGAACTCTTCATTTCAATGGTCAGAGAGGACCCTGAAAAGAGGGCCTCCATTAAAGATATTAAAAATAGTAAATGGTATCAAGGACCAGTATATTCAGGTGAGGAGTTAGCCAAGAAGATTGTGCCTAAACTTTTGGAGTTGCCAGAAATGAAAGATGATGAATAAATTATAAAAACCGAGTCTATTTTTCAGCTAATTAGCTCATTCGAATATCTATTGTTTGTCCTAATGGTACCTGCTCATGTTGAGATCGTTATTTTGAATCCTATTTTTTATATTTTTAAATACAGTTTGCATGATCAGTGTGTTGAATGAAATATTGGAAAACATGATCAAATAACTTTATGATCTAGATTTACTGTTTAGAGTTCAAAAGAATCATATACTCATCAAACAAGCCATATTGAGAAACTAATCATTATTCAATGTAAGTTTCGAGAATATATTTGCCGTTATCTCACAACATAGAATTTACAAGAAGAAATTTTTAGACCTTAAGTTATGTAGGTTCGGGAGTCCAAAATTGGATTGTGAATCTAATTTTTTGATGAGGAAGCATCAGATCGCTTCCAATTTGTGATCAAGGTTCATGATCTAATGCTTTGAATCTGTGTTCACAATAATTACAAGTAAGGATATTTTGACTTTGTGTCAACCTTTTATGACTTAATTATTCTATAGAGTTATGGAAATCAAATATAATCAAAATAATCAGAATGAACCTAGAGCATTTAATCCTCTTCATTGGAGCATTGGCTCTGGGCTATTATGGTTTTACTTCAGATGAGTCACGGCCTGAATTTCAGATGCTAGAGCTTTGGACGACCTGGAAAAATCTATATGGTAGAGAATATATTAGTCCTAATGAAGAAAGAATCAAGATGTCAGTGTTTCTCTCAAACTACGAAAGAATAAAACAATGGAATATGGAGGGAAATTCAGTAGTTCTAGGACTAAACAAGTTCGCAGACCTAACTCCTGAGGAATTTAGAGTTGTATATGCTTCTTGTACAGGTAGTGCTGTTGTTGATACCAATGACCATGCCCATGGGGAGTATTGTACTGGAGCTGAAAATTGCATTGAACTTGAACCTACCAATCAAAAGTCTGTAGATTGGGTCAAAGCTGGGGCCGTAACTCCTGTGAAGAGTCAGGAACAATGTGGATCGTGTTGGGCATTTTCAGCAGTTGGAGCCCTTGAAGGGTTATATTTCTTGAATCATAGCAAATTAATTTCGTTCTCCGAACAACAAGTAGTTGATTGCGACTCAGAATGCTTTGGATGTTTTGGTGGTTGGACCTATAGCGCCTTTAAGTATGCTGCAAATAGTGGACTTCTACCAGAGCAAAATTATCCCTACAGAGGTTACCAGGACCAATGCCAATATAAGCGTGAGTTATCACTCCAGATAAACAAAGGATATAGATGCATCAAACCTAAAAGTTTGGAACAACTCAAGGCTGCTGTTGCCATGCAACCAGTTTCAGTATCTGTCGAAGCTGATGAGCAAGTATGGCAATTTTATTCAAGTGGAGTCATTGACAAAAATTGCGGTACAACTTTGAATCATGCGGTGCTGGTAGTTGGCTATGGGCCTGTCAATGGCACTGATGCATGGATGGTGAAAAACTCCTGGGGACAAGATTGGGGTCAAAACGGTTTTGTTTATTTAAGCATGGATGAAAAGATCAACCATGGGAATGGAATATGTGGAATTTTGAAATGCGGTTTCATACCTACAAATTAACTCTTATGTTTATCTGATCAGTGTAGAAGTAATGTTTGCGATGAAAGGGTATGCAAAGTGGTAACATTTTCCTACTT
>Ga0065720_1021141_pt1 | contig 11429 bp, 10 predicted proteins | sample Thericmetagenome_FD_59107 | JGI IMG/M metagenome (GOLD analysis project Ga0065720, IMG submission 59107) | Thermophilic microbial communities from the Joint Bioenergy Institute, California, USA of rice/straw/compost enrichment - eDNA_2 v2... | ecosystem: Engineered > Solid waste > Grass >... | reverse complement strand
GGTAGAGCGCGCCCAGAACGCCATAGCAGGCATACATGCCGGTCACGTTGTCGGCGATCGTGGGGCCGCTGAAGAATGGATTCGCCGGATCCACGGTCAAGGCAGCCACGCCCGACAGGGCCAATGCGACGGAATCGTAGGCGGGGCGCTGCGCATAAGGGCCGTCGCGGCCGAAGCCAGTGATGGAGCAACGGACCAGGCGCGGATTGACGGCGCAGAGCGTGGCGTCGTCCAGGCCGAGCCGTGCCAGTACGCCCGGGCGGAAGTTGTCGATGAGCACGTCGGCCGATTCCAGTATGCGCAGCAGTGCCGCGCGACCGGCGGTTTCGCGCAGGTTCAGCGCCACGCTCTCCTTTCCGTGGTTGTATGCGCAGAACTGGGGGCTGTCGTGGCCGGTCGCATGGCGGCGGAAAGGGTCACCTTGCGCGGGGTTTTCGACCTTGATGACGCGCGCGCCCAGGTCGGCGAGCATGCGCCCGGCGAGCGGCGCCGTCACCATGGTGCCGAGCTCCAGGACGGTGACCCCTGCGAGCAGCGGGCTGCGAGAAGCGGATGTACTCGGATTCATGGAAGGGACGCTTGGATTCGGCGGGCCAGCGTGGTCTTGAGGACCTCGGTTGCCCCTTCGGTAATGCGGAAGCTTCGTATCTCGAGCCAAAACCGATGAATGGGCGACTCAATGGAAAGCCCGGTAGCGCCGTGCAATTGCAGGCAGTCGTCGACCACCTTGAAGGCGTGTTCCACGGCAAAGAGCTTGGCCATCAGCGTTTCGTATTGCACGGGGAGGCCGGCATCGGCCTTGGCCGCTGCATCCATGGTCAGCAGGCGGGCCGCATGCAGATTTTGATAGCCGTCGGCAAGCATCCATTGCACCCCCTGGCGCTCTCCGATGGGCGCGCCGAAGGTGCGTCGCTGGCGCACGTATTCCATGGTGAGCTCCAGGCAACGTTCCATCGCGCCGCAGGCCTGGGCCGCATGGCGTATCCGGCCATGGTTGATCGCGTGCTGCGCGAAGGCGAACCCTTCGCCCTCAGCACCTACCAAATTCCGCGCCGGCACCCGTACGTCGTCGAAATGAATCTCGCCCAGGGCATCGCCCATGATCATGTGGTCGGTGCTCCGCGTGATCCCAGGGCTGTCGAGGTCTACGAGGAAACAGGAAATCCCTCCCCGCGCCCGCTTTTCCGGATCGGTCACCGCGAACACCTGGGCAAAGTCTGCATGGTCGGCATGGCTGATGAAGCGCTTGGTGCCGCTCAGGATGTAGACGTCACCTTCCTTGCGGGCGCGGGTCCGCATGGAGGCGGGGTCGGACCCGGCGTCCGGTTCCGTTTGAGCGAAACATGCCTGCTTCTCCCCCGCGAGGACGGGGTCGAGGTAGCGTTGGCGCAGCTCGCCCTGCAGGTTGCACAGGATAGGCCCTGCGACCGGGCCGAAGACGTCGAGGTCGCGCGCGGTCAGTACGGCCGCGCGGGCCACCTCTTCCCAGAAGACCGACATGGCTTCCAGTGAAAGGCCCTGGCCGCCCAGCGACTCTGGAATGTCCAACATCCAGAGTCCGGCCTTGCGTGCTCGCTCGCGCACCGCCGCCTTTTGGACCTTGTCCAGGCGCGGGTGGTGCTTGAGTTCGGCCTCGAGGGGGATCAGCTCGCGTTCGACGAATCTGCGGACCGAGTCGCGAAGTGCATTCAGTTCGGGCTCGCGATGGTAGGGCGCGGGTAGGATATCCATACGAGCTGCTCGTTACGCGGCGGATTGGGCCAGGCCCGGCTGCGTGGGCAGGCGTTCTGCTTCTGTTAGGCGGCGCCATTCCTTGGTCGGTTCACCGTTGCGGAGCTTGTCCAGCTCGCGCCAGAAGAGTTTGCGCAGCGTGACGATGCCCAGGTCGGAGCGGCCCAGCACTTCCTTGGTCCGGTCAACGATGCGGCCTTGCCCGCGAATGGCGAGGTAATCCTGGGCAGCGGTCAGTCCCACGAACATGTCGTCCGGGTTGTTCCACTCGCGCATCGCAAACAGTTCGTCGTGATGGGCGGCGGGATCGTACTTGCCATAGGTGTCGAAATATTGCTCGAACCGCTGCCGCGATTCCTCGCTGCCACCTGGGGGCAGGCTATAGATCATGAAGCGGGTGGTGTTTAGGTCGTCGTTCGGCACCATCCAGACGAATACGTCTATCCACGGGTCCTCGGGCTTGAGGCCGGGAACGGTGATGTGATTGTTGTTGGGGAACGTCCAGTCGCTCACCCGTACGTTGTTGTCGGCGCGACGTCCGATCTGCCGGATGCCGGCGGGGGTTTCCTGGTATTCCAGCTTGGGTACTGCGTTCGTGACGGCGGCACCGAATGGCCCTACCTTCAGCGCGTGGTGCACGAAGCTGACGTGCGTGGCATCCATCGAGTTCTCGATCTGCTGGAACCAGTTGTTGTCCCAACGCTCGACGCCGTTGCGCAGGACGGCGCCTTCCAGCTCGGTCAGCGCCTTCCTGGGTAAATCGAACTCGGGTACGGGGGCTTCTCCCATGTAGGCGAAGATCAGGCCGCCGTACTCGTAAACGGGGTAGCCCGCGATGCGGGTGCGCGGCATGCCGGTATCGACTTCCGCGGGCCGCTCCACGCACGCTCCGCTCGAGTCAAAACGCCAACCATGGTAGATGCATCGCACCGTGTCGCCGTCGACCCAGCCCGTGCTCAGCAGTGTGCGGCGGTGAGCGCATCGTCCGCCGATCAGGTGCGGGGTGCCGGATTGGCTGCGATAGAGCGTGAGTTCTTCGGAGAGGATGGTAATGGTCTTGGCTTCGCCCGGGCCGACGTCGCTGGCAAGTGCCACCGGGTGCCAGAAGCGGCGCAGCAGTTTGCCCATGTCGGTGTCAGGGCCGGTCTTGGTCAGGGCGAGGAATCGTTCGGCGCGTTCGTCGAGCGCCATAGGCGTTACTGTGGTCATGGGGGGTTACTCCGTATTGCGCGGTTGCCCGAAGCGTTCGGTCAGGGGTTCGTTCGGTTCCCCGTATCGGGTAATGAAGGTCTTGCGTACGTAGTCTTGAATGGACAGCGGATGGTGGCGGCCAGGTGTCCAGGTCGGGTACTTGTGGCGCAGTCCGGCGTCCACGGGTATATCGATTCCCGTGATGCACGAGGATTCGTCCGATGCAAGAAACACGGTCGCCCATGCAAGATCCGACGCTCGGGGGAAGCGACGCAGCGGCAGCTGGTCGAGGTACTCCTGGCGCGAATAGAACCCGGTGCGATCCGGAACCTTCCAGTTGGGGTCGAACACTTCGTCCTTCATCAACGTCCAGAGCTGGTGTTCCATCGAACACGGGGTCACCGTATTGACGCGGATTTGGTGATGGGCCAGATCCATTGCGGCAGATCGGGCGAAGTTCAGCAGGGCTGCCTTGGCAGCGCAGTAGGCTGCACCGTCCGCTTCGCCGAAGTGTGCGGCGGTAGAGAGCAGGTGGATGATGCTGCCACCCTGGCCCTGGCGAATCATTTGCCGTGCCGCATATTGCGTGGTGAGGAGGCCGGCCGTGGCGAAACTGCCCACGGCGTCTTGCCAGTCGTCCAGGCGCATGTCGAGCGTATGGGCCCAATGAACACGGCCGGCCATGTTGACGATGACATCCACGCGACCGAAGGTTTCTACCGCGGTGCGGATGGCAGCTTCGACGTCCGCTTCTTCGCGTGCATTGCAGGCCGCCCAGGCCGCCCGCAGGTTCTTGCCCTGGATGAATTCGGCGGTTTCCCGCGCCGCTTCAGCCACGATGTCGGTCACGAGTACCGATGCCCCTTCGCGCGCGAGAAAGTGGGCGATCGTGCCGCCTATGTTCGGACCGGCTCCGAAGACCACGGCAACCTTGTTCTGCAGTCGCATGTCGATGTTCCTCTTATTCCGGGGTAACGCCAATCCGCCGGACCACACTGCCCAGGCGCTCGATGTCCGTCTTGATCACGGCGTCGTATTCCAACGGGGTGCTGCCGACTGCCTCGACCCCGTCCGATTCGAGTTTTCGGACGATCTCGGGGTCACGCGCGGCGGCCGCGAAGAGCTTGTGCAGTCGGTCGATGGTTGCGTCGTCCGTACCCGCCGGTGCAGAAACGCCGAACCAGCTGTCCACGACGACGCCATTGACGTTGCGTTCTGCCAGGGTAGGGATATCGGGCAGCAATTTCATGCGCTTATCGCTCGCCACGGCGAGCACGCGCAGGCGCCCGTCCTCGACGAGCTTGCGTATGGATGAGTACGAGACAAAAAAGAAATCGATGCGGTTGGCCGCGAGGTCCACGATTGCAGGCGCTGCGCCGCGGTAGGGAATGTGAGTCATGGGCTTGCCGGTTGCTTCCGAGAGCATGGCACCCAGCAAATGGCCGCTAGACCCGGTACCCGCCGATCCGTAGGTCAGGTTTTTCTCGCTCGCAAGCTTGATCAGGGAGGCGACGTCCCGGGCTTGGCTTTGGGAAGAGACGGCCAGTACCGAGGGAAATCGCCAGAGCAGGCTGACTGACTTGAAGTCCTTGATTGCGTCATAAGTCAGCCGGTCGCCATAGAGCGAGGGATTGATGCCGTGCGATCCAATGTTCGATTGGTACAGCATCGTCCCTCGTCCCGCCGAGCTTTTCACCGCTTCGGCGCCGATGATGCCGCCGCCCCCGGAGCGGTTCTCGACGATGACTGTTTGTCCGCTTTGTTCGGTGAGCTTTTGCGCAATGGCACGCATGGTGACGTCCGCGCTCGCGCCCGGCGCAAAGGGCACGACCACCGTAATGGGATCAGAGGTACGGGCGAACGTGGGAGGGGTTGCACAGGCAAGGGCACAGAGAATCAGCGCCGACCGGGAAAAAAACATGCGGGTCTCCTTTGGCTGTTAGTCCAGTGGGATGTAGTTATGGGCGGCGATTATCGAGACAGTGCCGATGCGCGAGCAACGCTAGAATCGCCAACGCTGCTATGCTTGATCCGTATAGCTCGATAATGAATTGCAAAATATGGATATCGAACAGATTCGTCGATTCGTTGCCGTGGCTGATAGCGGCAGCTACATCCATGCCTCGGATTTGTTGGGCGTCGCGCAGCCCACGCTCAGCCGCCAGGTTCGTGCGCTTGAGGTCGAGCTGCGCACCACGCTCTTTCACCGGCATGGACGAGGTGTCGTGTTGACGGAGCCGGGCCGGCGGTTCCTGGAACACGCACGCGGCATCTTGCATAGCGTGGATGCTTCGCTGCGTGCGTTGGATGACGGGGGGGCTGAGGAGGGCGGGCGGGTCGTGATCGGTTTGACGCCAACGGCCGGGCGCTTGCTCATACCGAAGCTGTGCAATGCGATCCTCGAGCGCTTCCCCAAGGCCAGCGTGAGTTTCATCGAAGGCTTGTCGGGCGCACTATTCGAGCGCACCTGCATCGGGCAGCTGGATTTTGCGATCGCCCACAATCCGCCTGCAACGGGGAACCTGTACGTCGAACCCATTGTGACGGAACCGTTGTACTTGATTGGCAGGAAGCCCCACGGGCGTTATCGCGATAGAGTCCCGCTAAAGAGCTTGGCGGAATTGCCATTGATCCTGCCCGGTAGCCATCACTCCATTCGTCCCGCCCTTGACCGCGAAATGGTCAGGCTCGGCTTGCGCTTGAACGTCCGCGTGGAAGTGGATTCTTTGCCGTCCATCCTGGACCTGGTGCGCAGCGGCCGAGGCTATACCATTGCCCCGAAGAATCTGCGTCGAACGGCGGAGGGCTCCGATCTCTCGTGGCAGCGGATCATATCTCCCGAGATCACCACCACCCTGTGCTTGATCGCGCAAACCCGTTGGAATCGTTCGGCCGCCGTCGTCTATGCGACAGAGCAGGCTGCCCGGCTTTTCCGGGAAGTGGCTGGATGATGTGCGATGGCGCAAAGGCATCCCGGCATGGCTAAACCGGCAGCGGCAGCTTGCTCGAGAACTTCACCTCGCGCAGGGATAGGCTGGTGCGCACCGTCGCGACGTTGGGCAGCGTGCGCAGCATGTTGTCGATGAAGTCACGCACGGAATCGAGGTCTTCTGCGACCACCATCATGACGAAGTCGGCTTCACCCGTGACGCGGTGGCAGGTCAAGACCTGGTCGCTGGCTTCGACCAGTTTTTCGAGCGCCGCAAAAGCTTCGGCGGTATGGGGGGAAAAATTCAGGCTGATGAAGGCCAGTTCGCCAAGGCCGAGCTTGCGCCGGTCGAGCAGTGCCTGGTAGCCCTGGATATAGCCTTCCGCTTCTAGCTTGCGCAGCCGATGCCAACAGGGCGTTTCGCTGAGGGCGACGCGTTGCGCGAGCTTGGCGTTGGAGAGGCGGCCGTCTTCCTGCAGGAGGCGCATCAGCTGCAGGTCAATGTCGTCCAACGAATCGGATGGGGCATTCTTCTTCATTCCAGCAGGTTAGAAAAAGAATCGCCTGATGTAAAGGCAATGCGCAAGAACAATGTCAACCCCTTTGTGGGGGCAGGGCGGACGATCAGAACACCTCGCCTGCCGCGTCCTCCACATGGCCCTTGCCCACTTTTGCAAAGTACTCGCGGACAAAGTCGCAGAATCGCCTGACGCCTTCGATGTCGGCCCGGCGGGAGTCGACGAAGAGCGAGTATTGGCGGCTGACGACCGGCGCTTCGAGCTCCACGACTTTGAGTTGATGGACCCGCGTGGCCGGTTCGACGAAGCCCGGGCAAACCGCCAGGCCCATGCCGGCGGCGACCAGGCTTAGGGCGGCAGTGGTATCGCCCACTTGCCGGACTTGGCTGAACCGGAACTCGGGGCCGAGCTGCCTGGCCAGGTGCAGCAGCGGAAGATTACCCACGAAGATCAGCGGCTCGTCGACGATTTCTTTCCAGCGCAGGCGCTTACGCCGGGCCAGCGGGTGGCGGGGCGGGCAGACGACGCAGATGCGGCTTTGAAAAAGGGGCGTGGCGATCACGTGCTCGGCCACCGGAGAATGGGTGGAGATCGCCAGGTCGACCTGTCCTTGTTCGACCGACGCCCGGATGTCGTCCACCTTGACGTCCACAGGCGTCAAGCGAACGTCTGGATAGGCGGCATGGAAGTCGTGATAGATGCGCGTCATCAGTGACCAGCCCACGAGGCGCGAGGTCGCGATCTTCACGATTTGGTGGCGCTCCCGCAGTTGGGCGGCGCTTTGCTCGATTTGCTTGAGCGCGTCCAGCGCATGCACGGCATGCGGCAGGAGCTGCTCGCCCTCCCTCGACAGCCGGACGCGCCGCGTGGTGCGCTCGAGCAGGCGGAAGCCCACGGCGCTCTCCAGTTCTCGCACCGAATTGCTCAGCGCCGCCTGGGTGATGTGCAAGGCGCGGGCAGCGTCCACGAAGCTGTTGAGGTGGGCCGTGGTGACGAAGGCCCGCAGTTGCCGGAATGTTATGCGCATAGTCATCAGGAACGCGATTCTTAACCAGAACAATAATAGTGGACAAAAACAATTTGATTGTTTTGGGTAATCCCCCTGCCTAGAATGCAGCCGTCCTGCGTGTGCACGCGCAGCAGGAGGCAACGATAGGCGGCCGCATGCAGCTTCCTTTCCACGCCGCTCGGTTCAGCAAGGCGCCAGCCGCCGCGCGCCCGACAACTCCTTGGAGACACAAACATGAAAATCATCAAAGGAGCGATACTGCTCCCCCTTGCCATGCTTAGTGCGCTGGCTGCCGCGCCCGCCAACGCCGCCGATTCTGCTTATCCCGACAAAATGGTTCGCATCGTGGTGCCGTTCACGGCGGGCGGCGGCACCAGCAACACGGCGCGCTTCCTGGCGGACAAGCTCGCCGCGAAGTGGAACCAGCCGGTCATCGTCGATAACCGTCCAGGGGGCAATACGGTCATCGGGTCCAACATCGTGGCCAAGGCCGAACCCGACGGCTACACGCTGCTGTTCGCCAACACGAGCCACACCATCAACCCGGCGGTGATGCCCAAGCTGCCGTATGACTCCGTCCGCGACTTCAAGCCGATCACTACGGTTCTCGTGAACCGGTTCGTGCTGCTGGCCCATCCCAGCATGCAGGTGGACAACCTAGACCAGTTCATTTCCAAGCTCCGCGCCAAGCCCGATGACTACAACCTGCCCACGGTCGGCGCCGCGGGCATTGGACGCTTGGCCAACGAGAGCTTGATGAACGCAATCGGCGTCAAGCTGCAGAACATTCCATACAAGGGCACGAGCGACCTGGCGACCAATCTGATCGGGGGCCAGTTGAAGTTCGCGCTCGAAATCCCTGGCTTTTATCTCCAGCACATCAAGTCGGGCAAGCTCAAGGTGCTCGCGGTGTCGGGCCAGGCGCGGCTGTCGTCGCTGCCCGAGGTGCCGACGTTCGCCGAGAAGAAGGTGAATTTCGACGCCCAAAGCTGGTATGGCCTGCTCGCGCCGGGCGGCACGCCCGACGCCGTCGTGGACAAGATCGCCGCCGACGTGCGCGAAATCGTCGCATCCAGCGAATTCAAAACGTTCCTGGATTCCATTCAATCCGAGGCTTTCGTCTGTACGCCCGCGGAGTTCGCGGATTTCATCCAGCGTGAAATGAAGAAAAACCGCGAAATCGCGGAGCAGGCCGGAATCACGGCGGAGAGCTGATTCTCGCTGTGAAGGCAGGAAGCCACTCTTAGGCTAGGAGTATCGACATGGCAATGAAGAAAGAAGAAAACGACCTGATCACCCGGGTCGAGAATGGCGCTCCTCTCGGGGAGCTGTTCAGACAATACTATTGGCTGCCTGCCTATCCCTCTGCTGCACTCGAAGCCGGCGGAAAGCCCTACCGGCTGCGCTTGCTCGGCAAGGACTACGTACTGTTCCGCGGCCATAGCGGCCGAGTCGGCTGCTTCGACGAGCAGTGCCCGCACCGCAAGGCTTCGCTCGCGCTGGGTCGCAACGAGGACGACTCGCTGCAATGCATCTTCCACGGCTGGCGATTCAACGTGGAAGGAAAGATGGTCGAGGCGCCCAACATCGCCGGCGACCAGGAAGCTTTCTGCAAGTCGGTGCGCTTCAATAGCTATCAGGTCGAAGAACGCGGCGGCATCATTTGGGTGTGGCTGGGCAAGGGCAAGGCGCCCAAGTTCCCCAACCTGCCGTTCACGGACCTGCCCGAGAACCAACGGTCGGTGACCTCGGTCATTGCGCCCGTGAACTGGCTGCAAGGGGTCGAGGCCACCATGGACTCGTCGCACGTCAGCCACCTGCACCAGGCACAAATCCAGGTCCGCGGGCGCCGCGAACAGCAGAACATGCTGGTGGACAAGCATCCCCGCCTCGAGTATGAGCGCACGCACTTCGGGTTCCGTTCCGTGGCCTTGCGCAACATCGGCGAAGGCAAAGTCTACGCGCGCGTGAACCACTATGTCTTCCCGTGGTATGGCGTCATTTGCGCGCCGGACCCGGGCGGCCCGTCTACCGTGTTCATGTCGGTGCCGGTCGATGACACCCACTACCGCGCCTGGTTCGTGCATTTCAACATTCATCGTCCGCTTGGCATGACGCCGCTGTCTGCCAGCCCGGACATCACCAATTGGCCGCCGCTGCCGCCCGGTCCGCCGGAAGACAACTGGGGCCAGAACCGCGATCTCATGAAGCGCGGGCATTTCTCGGGCTTCCCGCAAGGCGTGGCCACCGAGGACTTCGCGATGTTCATGAGCCAAGGGGCCATCCTCGACCGCACGGATGAGCAGCTCTGCTCGGCGGATTCGGAAATCATCCGCCTGCGCCAGATGCTGCTGAAGGCCGTGCGCGATTTCCAGAAAGGCGAAGTGCCCTGGGTGGCGCAGGAGTCGGACTTGGATTACTCCGAGGTGTACTCGATTGGCGGCGTCATCGATGACGGCCAGGATTGGCACGTCCTGCTCGATCGCATCCTGGCAGACGTAGGCAAGGGCGGCGCGGCAGCTAAAGCGTGAGTGAACGATGACGAGCGAAGATCTGATTGACGTCCGGGTGATGCAAGTCACCTGGTGCAGCCCGAGCATCCTGGCGTTCAAGCTGGCTCGCCCCAACGGCGCGGCATTGCCCGGGTTCCAAGCGGGGGCGCATATTTCCGTGCATCTGCCCGTGCAAGGCAAGCCGGATCGGGTGCGAGCCTATTCGCTCGTCAACACCGATCCGACCAATGACACCTCGCTGCCGCAGCCTTTTTACCGGATCGCCGTCAGGCGGGAGGAAGCCGGTGCCGGCGGGTCCAGGCAGTTGCACGAGGCAGTTCGTCCCGGAGACGTGCTGCGCATCTCGCAGCCGAAAAACGAGTTCGAGCTCGGTGATGCGGGCGGCGCATTGCTGCTTGCCGGCGGCATAGGCGTGACGCCCATCGTCTCGATGGCCGCGGAGCTGCGGCGCAAGGACGTGCCTTTTGATTTCTGCTACGCCGTCCGCAGCCGGGACGAGGCCGTGTTCCTGGACGACCTGGAGCGCCTGTGTGGCGACGGGCTGCGGCTGCACGTGGACGAAGACGCGGGCCGCCACTTGGACATCGTGACGGCGCTCGCGCAGGGCGGCTCGCGGCCCGTGTATGTATGCGGTCCCAAGCCCATGATCGACGCCGCGGTCGATGCGGCGGCGCGGCTGGGCTGGCCGGCGGACAACGTGAAGTTCGAGCTGTTCGGTCTGGACGAAAGCAGCAAATCGAAGTCCGGGTATGAGGTCGTGCTGCAGCAAAGCGGCAAGACCGTCGAGGTCGGGCTAGGGCAAAGCCTGCTGGACGTATTGATCGATGAAGACGTCGACGTCCCGTACGACTGCCGCTCCGGCTTCTGCGGCCTGTGCCGGGTCAAGGTCCTCGAGGGAGAGGTGGTCCACAACGATACCTGCCTGACCGACGACGACCGCTCCAAGCGCCGCCTCATGCAAGTGTGCGTCTCGCATTGCGCGTCCGAGCGCCTGGTGCTCGATCTCTGATCGGCGACGGGCGGCTGAGCAGGAATAACCGACATTTAGACGACTATGGCCAAGATTGTGTTGGGACTGGGAACGACCCATAGTCCCATGTTGAACCTGACCGCGCTGCAATGGCATCACCGTGCCGACATCGATTTCGCGAACAAGAAGCTTCATTTGTCGAATGGCAGGCGGTTGACCTATCCCGAGCTGCTCGAACTGCGCGGACCGCGGTATCGCTCGGAAGTCGAGCTCGATGTGATGGAGAAGAAAGCCGCTGCCTGCCAGCGGGCGCTCGACCGGCTGGCCGATGCGCTGGAGGCGGCGGATCCCGACGTGGTGGTCATCGTGGGCGATGACCAGGCGGAGCTTTTCGCGCCCGACCAGCAGCCCGCCGTCGCCTTGTTCCATGGTGCGGAGATCGCGACGACGCGCGGGAAATATGCCGATGGCGCGCCGGACTGGATGATGCAGATCGGGCGGGGCTACCTCATGGACGGCATTCACCGGCTGCCGGCCGTCCCGGAGTTCTGCACGTTCCTGATCGAGC